>Ga0160455_100023_pt1 | contig 373908 bp, 321 predicted proteins | sample HID1972I_E6MG_FD_108206 | JGI IMG/M metagenome (GOLD analysis project Ga0160455, IMG submission 108206) | Enriched pill bug-associated microbial communities from UW Madison campus, WI, USA - HID1972I_E6 MG | ecosystem: Host-associated > Arthropoda: Insects > Digestive system > Unclassified ... | reverse complement strand
CCACGAAATACATCCGTCAAAACACGAGGCATCTCTGCGGCAACGCGAAATCAAATCCTGGAAAAGCCGAACGAACATAGAACGCCTGATCCGGCAGGCTTAGCTCAGCGGGTTCGGAGCATCCCGACTACAAGTCGGGAGGGTCACTGGTTCGAACCCAGTAGCTCCCACATCACCCGCCAAACGGTGGGTGTTCTTTTTTTAATGAACCCTAACCTATGCATTATCTCTACATCATTTATTCTGCCTCGATAGATCGCTATTACATCGGATCCTGCAAGGATATCTTTGTTTACTTTCAACAATTCACAAAATCAATCGTTCTGAATCGGCTTAAGTGATACATCATCTATCCAGAGTGTGGTGCCCTGGTCTCCGCCCCCGAAATAGAGTGCCAAGCGGTACTGGCCATTGGCGGGTAGGGGCTTGGACACGAACCTTCGACTTCCGGGGGTAGTTCCTACGGCGATTTCCTGGTCGATCACTTTTTTGTCGTTCTGGCCGACTTGCTCCAACCGGAGGTAGCAGTCGGACGGTTTATCGGCTATTGCGTTAATTTCCACTTCAAACCGTTCTCCCTTTTGGCCACGAAAAGGCCACAAAAGGGCGACCGAGTCTGGGTTTGTACCAGGCTCCGCCAACGTGATGCGGGCTGCTTTCTGACCGGTCAATTTCCCGGTTGTATCAATCGAAACCGTGGCGTTGGCGTCGGTACCGATATTAACATTCCAGCCTCCCAAGTTGTCGTTGAAATCACCGTTTATATGGCGTCGGTAGTCTTGACCCCGCTTCCCATAATTGCGAGTATCCAAAGGGAATACACCTACTTCTTGGCCCCATCTTTGCCATTCGGCATACATGCGCTGCACCCGCTCCGGCTCGGTGGCCGATAAATCGGTTAGCTCAATTGGATCGTCTTCTAGGTTATACAACCGAAGGTTACGGGGGTCAAATTGTTGTTCTTCTAGGGTTTTGGCAACTAGTTTCCATTTTCCGTCGCGCATAGCAATGTTTGCTTCGTGTTCCCAGAAGATTTTGCCGCGTTTATTATCGCGACCTGCAAAGTTGGGAACCAGACTTTTGCCAACCATGCCATGAATGGCGTGCCCATTCACTTCTGTTGGGTAGGCAGCACCCGACACGTCGACACAGGTGGCCATGATATCGGTTAGATGCCCATACTGGCTTATAAACGTATTACGAAGGGAATCGGCGATACCAGCTGGCCAATGGACAATCAAAGGTGTGGCGATACCGCCTTCATAGGTAAAGTGCTTGTATTCTTTGAATGGTGTACTACTGAGATTGGCCCAGTCTATCCGATAGCTTTCAAAAGTATCTTCCTTCCCGTCTGCTGCTTTACGTGGGCCGCTACTGATAAATTCTGCACAGGCGCCATTATCGCTAAGGAAGAATATCAACGTATTATCAAGTTGGCCCCGCTCGCGTAGCCCGGCCACGATTCGACCGATCCCACGGTCCATGCTGGTGATCTGAGCGGCGTAAATGGCCATGCGCATGGCCATTTCTTCCTGCTTCGCTGGCGTCAATTGATCCCAAGCAGCGACAGCGGAATCGCGCTCAGACATCACGGCATGCTCGGGAAAAAGCCCGATCTGCTGCTGCTTGCGGAATCGCTGCTGGCGTAGGGTATCCCAGCCTACCAGATAGGCATCCTTATATGTATCGATATCTTTTTGCAACGCATGTAATGGCCAATGGGGCGCCGTATACGCCACATACATGAACAATGGATCGTTGGGATGTGCGTCAAAGTGCTCATTTAGATACTGCACAGAGGTGTCGCTGATCGCATCGGTAAGATAAAAGTTATCGGGTGCTTTGTACCGCTCGTTCCCACTGTATATGACCGGTGTAAAATAGTTTGCCCCGCCCGGGATTATCCCAAAGTAGCGGTCGAAACCTCGTTGTATAGGCCAATTGTCTGTCACCATGCCGTCTATTTTCCGTTCATTAGTCAGGTGCCACTTTCCCGTCATGTATGTCCGGTACCCGGCGGCTTTCAGCACTTCGGCAATCGTTACCGCGTTATTATTCAGGTTGCCCTGATAAGCTGGTGTACCCATATCGGCCGCGGCCATCCAGCCCATTCCAGCTTGATGTGGATAAAGCCCACTGATTAGCGAAGCGCGTGTTGGGCAGCATCGGGCGGCATTGTAGAATTGTTTATACCGTATTCCATCGTGCGCCAATTCGTCTATTGTTGGCGTTTGCACTTCGCCCCCGTAGCAGCCAATATCGGAAAAGCCCATATCATCGGCCATGATCAACACAATATTCGGCTGCTTGCCCTCGTTAACCTGCTGTGCCTGTACGCGTAAGCCAAGCACAGATCCCATCATTACCATTAGAAAAACACCGCTTCGCATAAAAATATTCATAATTAGTACATTGCTTATACTTGTAAAACTACTGTTAAAATCGGTAATTATTTCTCAATTCTTAAATTCTCAATTCTTAAAAAGGACATCGTCACTTCGATACGATTACTCACACGCTCAATACCCTGGGTTTTGCTTCAGCAGCGGGTTCGCGTCCAGCGCGGCTTGCGGAATGGGATATAGCGTGCGGTATTCTTCGGCATTCTCCACCCCACGCTTTCGGGCAAATTCAACAAATTTACCCATCCGGATGAGATCGGTTCGCCGGTGGCCTTCTTCATAGAACTCCCAAGCACGCTCCTGCGCAATGTGATCCCTTAATGCTGCTTTCGTAGTAAAGTCTGTTACGGATAAATTGGGCACACCTGCGCGTTCCCGCACTTGGTTGATCAGATTGATTGCCGTCTCATCTGGGCCATTCAGTTCATTCAATGCCTCCGCCCTGGCCAGCAAGATATCGGCATACCGGATTTCCGGCAGATCATTGCCGTGACGATTGCCCTGGGCATTTATATCGGGCCAAAAACGGAACGAACGGATGTTGTCTTCCGCACCATTCAACAGGTCAACAGTTGCACCTTGCTCATTTACATACGTAGTCAGGATGGGTCCTCGACGTTTGTCCTCCGGGACAAACGAGTTATAAAAACTTTCACGGAGCCGGTGCTGGGTACCATGATTCTCCCAGGAGGTGTTTACAACATTTTTTTCTGGCCAGGCTACGAAGCCCGGGGGAAAGGCCCCTTCCATATAGTTCAGGGCGGGACCGTCCGGGCTCAGGGGTATTACTAAAATCGTTTCGCTGTTGCCGTCATTTTCCACCTTTAACAAATCTTCAAAGCTTGGAAAAAGACGATATTTATCCATGCTGATCACGTCCTGGCAAGCCTTGGCTGCTTTCTCCCACTGCTTGGTGTTGAGGTAAAACTTGGCAAGCAACGCCCTGGCCCCGCCACTCGTAGCCCGCCCATAGTGTGCTTCTGAGCCCGGATCGGGCAAATCCGGCACCACCGCTAGGAGCTCCGATTCGATAAACTGAAGCATCTCCTCTTCACCGGCTCTGGGCATTTCCGCGGGATCATCTATGCTAACCCGGAGTGGTGTAGTACCAAAATAAATGTAAAGCCGGTAATATGCCCAGGCCCGTATAAACCTCGCTTCAGCGGTAAGGCTTGCTTTTTTTTCGTCAGCGATCCCGGCTACCAGGTCGAGATTACCCAAAATGATATTGGCGTCCCGAATGGCCTCATAGTGCCTGTTGTAGGCACCAATAAAGTGATCCTGAGAGGCATCCCAGGTCCAATTGATAATGGTTAAGGCTGTTCTATTCTCTACGCCTCCCGTTTGCCAGGAAAGATCTGCCGGCCACTCCTCAAACCGAGTCAGCCTGAATTTGACATTGTTCCATACCATATTCCCATAGGCGGAAACCAGTACCTTTTCGATACCATTCGTGGTGGTCAGTACGTCACCAGGATCCAATTCCGAATACGGTTGCTCTTCAAGCAAGCTTTCGCAGCTTGCGAATATCGAGCACAACAATATCATAACCGCGATAAAATGTTTTGTGTTCATTGTCTGTATTTATTTTTCAATCGCTCCCGGAACCTTCATTGCTAAAGCGGGCTTTATATCATTTATCTTTTCTAACTAAAAATCTACCTTTACGCCGATCTGGAACTTCTGTGCCAAGGGATAAGCGTTGTAATCGATCATTGCATTTGGGTCGCCACCGGAGTTTAATGCCGCATCAAACCCTGAATAATCGCTCCATGTTTTTAGGTTTGTCGCTGTGATGTACAGCTGCGCGCCCCGCAATGTATTGCCGAGCAATTGCGAAGGAAAATCGTAGCTCAATTGCACACTTTTGAGCCGGATGTATGAGGCGTCTTCGACTGTCAACGAATTGACTACATTTTGCCCTTGGCTTCCCGGGCTGACAAAAGAAGGGTATTTATTAGATGGATTTGCTGGAGTCCATCGGTTCAGGTAAGGCTCCGCATACTTATTCCGTCTGTTCTGAAGTGGAAAATAGGTATCAACAAGGTTATTGTTAAGCATGCTAACTCCCTGAACTCCTTCTATAAAGATAACTAAGCCGAAATTTTTATAGGAAAATGTACTTCCAAACGACAGGGTGAGATCCGGAAATGCGTTGCCCAGAATCACACGGTCGTTGGCATTGATCTCTCCATTTGCGTCTTGATCGACGTATTTGAGGTCGCCGGGTTTAACGTTTTGTGTGGTCTGCGAAAAATCATCATTGGTCTGCCAAACGCCCTCAACCTCATATCCAAAATACGATCGGAGGGGTTGACCAACCCTGCTAACCAAGAAGTTATTGGTAAACCCCGACGCGCCTGAAATAACCTGCGAGGTATTGCCAATGTCAGTAACCTCGTTATGGACCGTAGCCAAATTCAGATTGGTTGTCCAGCTGAAGTCTTGGCGGGTTATATTTCTGGTTGTGATATCCAATTCGACACCGTGATTGGCGATACTGCCGATATTCTGGATCTGCGTTTGGAAGCCAGTTTCTACCGATAGGGGGACCGCCATTAGCATATCAAAGGTATTTTGTTGAAAATAATCAAAATGGCCAACCACACGGCTATTAAACAAAGCGAAATCAAGGCCAACATCCAATTGTTGAGATGTTTCCCACCGGATATCCTCATTGGGCAACCGGGCGGGCGTCAGTCCGACCTGCTGTGCGTCATTCCATATCGCAGTCGCACCGCGGGCGAATGTAGTTAATGATAGAAAGTTGCCGATGGATTGATTTCCTGTTTGACCCCAGCTAATTCTTGGTTTCAATTCGTTCACAAATGCTACCTGCTCCACAAAGGGCTCTTTGCCGAGATGCCAAGCAAACGCAAAGGAGGGAAAATACCCAAACTTGTTATTCGTGCCGAACCGTGTGGACCCATCGGCACGCAGGGTAGCGGTAAGCAGATAACGGTCTTTAAATGTGTAATTAGCACGTCCAAAGGCCGATGCCAAGCTATTGCTTATCCTACTGCTGCCCAGTGTAAATGTCTCTGGGTTGCCCAGTGCCATGTTGTCGGTACTGGTGCCATCGGCAGGAAAACCCTCTGCATGCATCGACAATCCTGAATTCCGGAATTTTTGTACTTCAACCCCAGCCAATAGGTTTAACTGGTGCTCATTGAATGTTTCTGAATACCGGAGGGTCCCATCAATGACGTGGTCGAAGTTTTGGCTCTGACCGATGTCGGCAACGCCGCCCCTAGCAGCTCCCACCAGGGTTTGCCTACTGATGTAGTTATCGTTGCGATTATCCCCGATATCGAAACCAACGTTTAAACGAACACTTAAACTTGGAAGAAAGGTGTATTCGCTATATATGTTGCCTGCAAACTGATTGATGCGCCGACCTCGGTCTTCGCCTTCGAGTATAGCTAGCGGATTATTGATTGTCAACAGGTCGCTTGTCGTAAATGCTCCGGCTTCATTACGCACCGGTAACGTTGGATCAAAAAACAGTGCCGAATAGACGGCACCGGCGTTTTCGTTAACACCTGCTTTATTGATTGTCTGATCTTTTATGTGTGCAAACCGTAGGTTTGTACCGAAACTGAATTTGTTTGAACCGGCATAATTGAGGTTTATCCGCCCACCGTAACGTTGAAAATTCGAATAACGGATCACACCAGTCTCATCGGTTGCATTCAACGATACGTAGTAATTCAGGTCGTTCATGCGACCGCTGAATGCCAGGGAGTGGTTATGTTCGAGTGCGCCCGGATTGAAAATCTCTGCCATCCAATCGGTTCCGGCCCCGGTGCTCTCTATTCTGTCTTCCGGATTTCCGCCTCCATCATCGATAATCGCATTGCTCACAGTTTGATACTGTTCTGGTGTGAGTAGGGTGATGTTGTTGATTGGCTGATTAAAACTCACAGAGCCATTGTAATTTACCTGCAAAGGGACATTTCCGCCCTTTTTGGTAGTCACCATGATTACGCCACCTGAAGCCCTCGATCCGTATATTGCTGTAGCCGATGCATCTTTTAGCACTTCAATAGATTCGATATCATTCGGATTGAACGTGCGTAAACCTCCGGCCATCGGCGAACCATCTACTACCCACAATGGCCCCGTGCCGGCGCTGATGGAGCCGGATCCGCGGATACTGATTGAATAGTCGCCTCCGGGCTCTCCCGAACTTTCTACCACCCGCACACCCGGTAACTTCCCTTGGATCAGTCCCTGTACGCCCCCGCTTTGCCCGGGGTTGAAGTCTTCACTTTTAATGGTAGATACGGAGCCCGTGAGGTCGCTTCGTTTAACCGTGCCATACCCAATAACGACCACTTCATCCAAGTTGCTGACCGAAGCCTGCAACGACACGTTAATTAGCGACTGACCATTTACCGCTACTTCGCGATTTGTAAATCCCAGGAGCGAAAACTCCAATACTGCTGCTTCCAGATCGGGCACTTTTATCCGGTAGTTCCCGGACTCGTCTGTATTGGTAGCCAACACAGTACCCTTTAACAATACGGTTACGCCCGGAAGTGATATCCCGTTTTCGTCGGTCACTATCCCGCTAATCTCGCGCTCTTGTTGGGCTGGCTTTCCGGCTACGGCACCCGCCTGCCCTCCGGTAGCCAAAAGCAGGAATATCGTTATTTTTAATATAATCAAAGCCCTAATAAGCTGATGATTAGCGAATACGCTGCACCCTTGTGCAATACCAAATACTTCCATTTACAACACGGTTTCAATTACGATTAATACATCCATTAAACTCTTTCCAAGCGTTTTGACGATAAACGCGCTATCATAAAACGATTGCGATATATACCCCATCAGATGACCGGGCAAAAGTATACTTAGTTAGTAGACATTAAAAGGTATAAAAACTGCTTATTTAGTACATAAACATGCGCATTTAGGCCGCAATGAGCGCTTTTGAAATCTGGCAAGTGCCCAATAATCAACGATGTCGACCGTTCAGGCGAGAATGCTGTTGATCGGTTTTCTGGGAAGAACAGGATAAGTTTTCAGATAAATAGGCCTAAGTATAACGAGGTAAATACCTTTAGATTGCTAAGAAGCAGTGTTTGTAAAAAGTACGGGAAGTTTTCGGCCGCTAATCGTAAAATTTCCAGGAAATACCTACCCGAAGATTGGCATTGTTCATCGGATACCGGCGCACCGTATAATACCCAGCCGGCCATATATGCTGGTTCACAAAATTATAGCTCAGAAAGAGATTGGCTCGCTTGAGGGTCGCTGTGGCCCATACATCCGCAATGGGATAAGTAGAATATTCGATACCCTCGTTGTCGTTGTAAAACTGCCCGATATTAATTGCATAAGAAGGCGTCCGGAAAGGAGTGTTGAAACGGACATCAAAGCCAAGGTTGAAGTCGACAATTTTGTAGAGTAATCCGTTGTAATAAAGACTATGCCAGGTATACAATTCGGGGATGGCAAGCACGGCATTGTAATCCGACTTTTGGTATACTGCATAATTTTTGAAATGAAATCTTCCCAGTATAAAATTCTGACCTACAGATAGTTTTAACAAGTTAATGTTGTTCCCCAATTGTGCAGGCTCGATCACACGCAGTTTACGCGGATCTGAACTCGGATTATCCACCTCTTTGTAATAGAGGTAGTTGCTGATCAAAAAATATTCCGCCTTTCCCGAGAACCCAATAGTGGCATTCCGATAGGAAAATGAAAAGTTGGTTGTTTTGGTCTTTTCAAAGTTATGATCCCATTGGTGGTAGGTATAATTCACCTTTTGAAATAACCATTCTGGCGACTTATTTTGCGTATAGGCCCCCAATACGACTCGACCGATGGTATTGCTCAGTAAAATATCAGCTTCTGCTTCATATAGATAGTCTCCGAAATTTGCCCCCTGGACAATCTGGTTCAGGTTTCCGGTAATCGTGATCCGGTCGCTAAAGCGGTATCCAATACCTGCTTTAAGGGTACTATTTTGAAGGAAGGTATGATATGCACTATCGCGATACCAACTCATATCATGTTGATATCCCAAATCAAGTTTCACCTCGTTTTTTATGAATGCCAGCGATTTGCCCCGCAGGTAAAAGCTATATCCAAAATCATTGGTGATCGTCGTCACGTTTGTTGTGTCGTCCGTCAACTTGTTTTGTAAGAACGGGAAAACGCCGTAACTATCTTCTTCATTCTTATAAAACTGAAAATTTTGAAAATGCAAGTTCAGACTATGCGACATGCGGTTAGTAGGCAATATTTGCTGTTCCGGTTGACCCGCTTGGACCGTATCTAAACGCCCCACAAATAAGCTTTGCCGGAGAAAGATATTGTTATCTCGCCAGGTATGCCTTGGACGATCATCACGGGTGCCGGAAAGCTTTGTGGGTTCCGAGTCACTTGACCCCCGAGCGGGGTCCCGGAAAACAGTGTCTTTGAGTATAGACCCATTTTCAGTGGAAATAAGTTTATTAAATACGGCATTCGACAACAGGTTGTACCGTTTATTAGACGACTCATACCAAGCAAATACAGCGGATTTTAAATCGTTGTATCGTTGATTGGTGTAGTAGCCATCGGCACGCGCTGCATGAAATTCCCCACCTATATTAAGACGGGGGTTGATGTTTTGAGTTACTTTGGCCCGGATAATCTGGTCATCAAAGAAGAAGCCCACATTGTACAATTCCGAAAAAGGTGCACGAGCACGGTAATATTTGATGGAATCGGATCGATACAGGTATCGTTCCAGACTATGGAATCCCGTTTGGAATCCGATGGTCTTATTCGGCACAAAAAGGAGATCCCGCGTAGCCAATCCATAACTGCCCAAATTGATACTAGGGTTCATCGGTTGATTCTGTGGATTATAATACTGGAAATTCTGGTGCAGGGTGTCGATCTGATAGGTAAATGTTCCCTGTTTCATCATGGCGAGCGTGGTATACCGAATATACCTTGCCGAATAAATTATGGAATCTTCCTTATTGTCTTCCGCCGCACGTGCCGAATCCAGTGCGCTGCTGAATTCCCCCTCCTGCGCATGCAACACAGGCAGAAAAGACAGCGAACACAGAAAGAGCAGCAAAACGCGCAGCAGGTTCTTCATTGCTGCAAAGCTACCAATTCTTTCAATATTAACGCCATCTTCGGTTCGGCTGCAGCCGCCACTTCGACAATTTCGGCAAGCGAAACCGGCTGGAGGTCCTCATGGAATCCTTCATCTGTAATAACCGAAATTGCGAAGACGGGCAAACTCATGTGGTTGGCCACGATCACCTCCGGTACCGTGCTCATTCCCACAATGTCTCCACCGATCAGACGCATATAGCGATATTCAGCCCGGGTTTCCAGATTTGGACCCGGTGTGGATACATAAATCGCCCGGTGGGTGGCGATGCCATGTTGTTCGGCAAGGGCTAACCCCTGTTGGATCATATCGATATCGTAGGGTCTGCTCATGTCGGGAAAGCGGGGTCCCAAGCGTGGGTCATTGGCTCCCCGCAGCGGATTATCAGGCAAGAGGTTGATGTGATCGTCGATAATTGCCAGATCGCCTTTTCGTATCGCTGGATTGAGTGAACCTGAAGCGTTGGATACAAATAATTTTTGTACACCCAGCGCTTTCATCACCCGCATGGGAAACGTAATCTGTTGCATGCTGTACCCTTCGTAATAATGAAGCCGTCCCTGCATCGCCACGATACGCCGGCCACCGAGGGTACCAAATATCAGTTTGCCGGTATGAAATTCCACCGTGGAAATCGGGAAGTTGGGAATATTGGCATACATCAGCTGGTGGCTAACCTCCACCTGTTCAGCAAGTTTGCCTAAACCTGTACCTAGAATGACACCAAATTCGGGAGTAAAATCGCCAATGCGATGCCTAATAAACGACGTGGTTTCTTCAATCAAATGAAACATGCCCTTAAAACTTGTTTTCCAAACTTAACGAAAATTTTGCAAGCCACAAGACTTAGATCCGTGTATCATTGCCATGGTAAATACTGAGGTAACTTTCGTAGCGGCTCGGTGCAATCTCTCCTTCATGGAGGGCAGCTAAGACCGCGCAACCCGGTTCGTTGATGTGACGGCAGTTATGGAAGCGACAATCATTCATCAGCGCACGCATCTCGGGAAAGAAATGTCCCAGTTCCTGCGGTTCGATATCAATGATTCCCAATTCACGTATTCCGGGTGTATCAATCAAATACCCGCCAAACGGAAGCAAAATCATCTCGGCAAAAGTCGTAGTGTGTCTACCTTTGTCCGACCATTCCGAGACAGCAGCCGTACGGCGCTCCACTTCGGGGTGAATGGCATTGATCAGTGTGGACTTGCCTACACCAGAGTGACCGGAAATCAGTGTGGTCTTATCCCGGAGTAAATCGCTGAAGGTTTCGATGTGGGTGCCCTTGAGCGCAGAAACCTCATAACAGGGATATCCGATGGTTTTATAAATAGCTTCGTAGTCGCGTAAGATGTTCAGTCCTTCTTCTGAAAAGAGGTCCAGTTTATTGAATATCAATCCGGCCGGAATATCATATGCCTCTGCCGTGACGAGAAAGCGATCGACGAATCCCAGCGAGGTAAACGGCGATGCTAACGTAACCACTAAAAACGCTTGATCAAGGTTGGCGGCGATGATCTGGGCCTGCTTTGATAGGTTTATGGACTTGCGGATAATGTAGTTTTTCCGTTCATGCAGGTGTTCAATGACAGCCGTTTTGGCCGCAGTTTCTGTTTCGGGGGCGATATCTACCCAATCGCCAACTGCGATTGGGTTGGTAGTTTTAATATCCTTGGTTCGGAATTTACCCTTGATCCGGCATTTGTACGTGTCGCCGTCGTCGGCAAACACCTCGTACCAACTCCCTGTTGATTTGGTAACGAGCCCCTTCATTCGATTGCCTGGTATCCCTTTGTAGATGCTGCCATTGTTACAAAAGTCGCAAATTTATTTGTGAACTTGGGATTTTGTGTAACGCATTTGATCCCGATCGCCTATCTTTGTGCAATACCAATATGTGGGATGCTTGTGAAAAAATTATTTCTTTTAGACGGTATGGCCTTGATTTACAGGGCTTATTTTGCATTAAGTAAAACCCCGCGGATTACTTCAACCGGGTTTAACACGTCAGCCATATTCGGGTTTGCCAATACACTGCTTGAGTTATTGCGGACACAGCAACCTTCCCACATCGCCGTGGTATTTGATACGATGGCCCCCACCAATCGGCATGCAGAATTTGCGTCGTATAAGGCGAACCGGCAGGCTATTCCCGAAGATCTCGCAGCGGCGATTCCCTATGTATATAAATTGGTGGAGGGGTTCAATATTCCCATCATTACATTGGATGGCTACGAAGCCGACGACATCATTGGTACGTTGGCAAAACAGGCCGAACCCCGGGGCTACACCGTATATTGCATGACACCCGACAAGGATTTCGGGCAATTGGTGACAGATCATATTTTTATCTACAAACCTGCACGTCTGGGCAACGGAGCAGAAGTGCTCGGTGTCAAAGAAATACTTGAAAAATGGGAAGTAGTCGACGTTAAGCAGGTTATCGATATCCTGGGTCTCTGGGGAGATTCGGTAGATAACATCCCGGGTATACCGGGCATCGGCGAAAAGACAGCCAAAGAGTTAATCAAGCGATTTGGGTCCATGGAAAATATATTGGCCAATACGGATCAACTCAAGGGAAAACAAAAAGAGAATCTAGAAACATTTGCTGAACAGGGATTGATTTCGAAGAAATTGGCAACTATTCAACTGGATGTACCCATCGAGCTGGACGAAGAAAAATTAACACTGCGTGAACCGGATCGCGAAGCCTTGGAACCGCTGTTTGCCGAATTGGAATTCCGAACGTTGGGCAAACGTGTCTTTGGTGACGAATTTAACGTGTTGGAGGCGAAAACGGCGGGAGGTGCACAAATGGACCTGTTCGGAAATGTAGCAGACAACAGTCAGCAGGGGCCGGGAACAACTGAATATACACCGCCCTCCGCTGGTCGGAGCGTTCACAACACGCCACATGAATATTTTTTAGCCGATACACCGGAGCTGCAACAGGAATTGGCCGCACTGCTATCTAAACAGCGAAGTTTTTGTTTTGACACGGAAACCACCGGTACGGATGCCAACACGGCAGATTTAGTGGGTCTTTCGTTTTCCATTGAGCCCGGTAAAGCCTGGTATGTCCCCGCATGTCCGGACCGGGCGGAATGCCTGCGGTTACTTGCCTATTTTAAACCCGTATTTGAGGATGAAGTGATCGAAAAGATCGGGCAGAACACCAAGTATGATATCCTCCTGCTTGCCCGGTACGGTATCGCAGTACGCGGACCGCTATTCGATACCATGCTGGCACACTACCTCATCGATCCCGATACCCGGCATGGCATGGATATGCTAGCTGAAAATTACCTCGGGTATACGCCTATTTCCATTACGGAGCTGATCGGTCCGCGTGGTAAGAAGCAGGGCAATATGCAGGATGTTGATGTGGAAACAATCAAGGAGTATGCGGCAGAAGATGCCGATATTACCCTGCAATTGAAGTCGGTGTTTGAGCCGTTGCTGGAGCAGGCTGAAGCAGCAGAATTGGCCCGAAAAGTAGAGTTTCCGCTGGTACATGTACTGGCAGAAATGGAACAGTGCGGGGTCAATATAGATGTGCCGGTGCTGCGCCAGCTGTCGGAAAACCTGGAGCGCGATTCGGCTGCCATCGAAAAAACGATTTATGAAAAGGCAGGTGTGCGGTTTAATATCGCTTCACCAAAGCAGCTGGGGGAGGTGCTTTTCGAAAAACTCCAGCTGGATCCCAAGGCCAAGAAAACCAAAACCGGACAGTATAAAACCGGCGAAGACGTGTTGCTAGCTTTAGCGTCCAAAAGCGATATCGTAAAAGATATTTTGGAGTTCAGGCAATTACAGAAACTCAAATCCACTTATGTAGATGCGTTGCCGCAATTGATCAATCCCATTACAGGCCGTGTACATACGTCTTATAATCAGGCCGTGGCGGCAACAGGCAGACTGAGTTCGACAAATCCCAATCTCCAAAATATCCCCATCCGGACTGAGCGCGGACGGGAAGTGCGCAAAGCGTTCATTCCACGGGATGATAACCACGTGATTTTGTCTGCCGACTATTCGCAAATCGAGTTGCGGCTCGTAGCACATATGAGCGGAGACGAGGGCATGTTAGACGCGTTTGCAAAAGGGTTAGACGTACACCGGGCTACCGCAGCCAGGGTATACGGAGTGCCGCTGGAAGCCGTAACGTCGGAACAACGAAGGAACGCCAAAGCTGTTAATTTCGGCATTATCTATGGCCAGTCGGCATTTGGCCTTTCCCAAAACCTCGGCATTCCGCGTAGCGAAGCAGCACAAATCATCGAACAGTACTTCGCGCAATACCCCGGCATCAAACGATATATGAACGACACCATCAATTTTGCCAAGGAAAACGGGTATGTTGAGACATTGCTCAAACGACGACGTTACCTGAGGGATATCAATTCGGCCAACCAAACGGTAAGGGGGTTCGCCGAACGAAACGCCATCAATGCGCCGATCCAAGGATCGGCGGCAGATATGATCAAAGTAGCAATGATTGCCGTACATGAAGCTATTAAGCAACGCGGACTACGGGGTAAGATGACCATGCAGGTACACGATGAGTTGGTGTTCGACGTGCCCAAGGAAGAGGTGCCTATATTCAAGGAGCTGGCCGAAACACATATGAAAAATGCATTGATCATGTCCGTTCCTATCGTGGTGGAATTGGGAGAGGGTCGAAACTGGCTGGAAGCGCACTAATGCCGGGGTTGCCTGCCGATCTGCGTATATGCGAAGCTGCGGATCTATAATTTTCGCACAGTCTGCGACGACAAAGAAAAAGATATGAGGATGTGTTTGCTCATTTACTTGTTGTTTATTGGCTCTCCTGCGGCCTTGGCGGATGGGTTGGATACGGTGCCAAAGCTCCCTGTTTATTACGAAGATGCCTCCGGTGGCCAAACTCGGTTTTTCTACGATGATCATTATTTCCTGGCAGACAAAGATTGTCAGTTTAAGGCTGTTGAACGTGTGGCGCATTATGATTTCCAACAGCGGATGTTTATCGGAACGTTTACTGACTTTAACACCGCAGGACGCGCGATTTTGCGGGGCAGTTATCGGGATGGGAAAAAAGAAGGGAAATTCGCGGCATATCATTCCAATGGACAACTCAAGTGGGAGGGCACTTATATGCAGGATGTGCCTGATGGTCTATGGAAATATTATTATCCGGACGGCAAGCCTTTACTCGAAGTCGAATATGGCGATGAAGGAGTAAAAATCCGCAACTTTTGGGACCGACGCGGACGGCAGCAGGTTACCAACGGCAATGGGAAGTATGAATTTGCGGTGGAAGCCGATGGCTATAACCCTTTTGGCTATGTGCGATACAATCGTAAGGGAAAAGTCGCCGAAGGGCGGCCGCACGGTAATTGGATCGTCGAATACGTGTTTGGCGATGGAAAGAAAGAGGGAGCAGGCCATGAGTTATATCAACAAGGCCTGTTTATACGCGGATATGAGGCTTATAAAGACGAAGAGTTTTTTGATGGCCCCCGATACCGGTTATTGCCGGTGGATTTTTTTACCCGTGCCGAAGCACTTATCGGTAAGGAATGCTCCATCGATGAGTATGCCGGATTCTCTGGTTATTTAAGTGAGCATTTTGAAGACTGGTTTGAAGGTGAATTAGACGAAACGCCAGCTCCATTGCATATCAAATTTACCGTTGTCGTAGCCAAGACGGGGGAACCCGGAAAAATTAAAATGGATACAACATTTGCCCGGAAACGATATGCAGATTTATTGATGGAAGGAATCCAGTCGGTAAGTTTTTGGTTTCCTTCGTTTGCAGACGGAGCATATATCAACGATACGCTTACCGTAACGATGGAAGCATTCCCCGATGTGGCTGACCATAAATTACGATTCTTTGACGTAAAAATACGACGCGAGAAAGGTATTTGACTCTTGCATAACCTCGGCAAGTTGCCTAAGTTTGCCTAATTAATAAATATATGACAATTCATAAAGAAGGATATACCAGCCTCGCGATCGTTGCGTTGGTAATTTTTGTTGCCAATGCGTTGGTGCATTATTTCATGCCCGAACATACATGGCTTGTTTGGTTGACTTATGCCCTGTCATTCCTGCTATTTGTGACAATTCTGCAGTTTTTTAGAAGCCCCAAAAGGCGTATCACAACCGACGGGAATCTGATTTTATGTCCTGCGGATGGCAAGGTAGTCGTTATTGAAGAAGTGGAAGAGACGGAGTATTTCCACGATAAACGGATACAAGTTTCAATTTTTATGTCGCCCATCAATGTGCATATCAATCGGAACCCGGTGAGTGGTGTGGTAACCTTTTTTTGTTACCATGCGGGTAAGTATCTGGTGGCATGGCATCCTAAATCGTCAACGCTCAATGAACGGACAACAATCGCAGTACGGGCAGACAATGGCGAAGAAATACTTTTCCGTCAAATTGCCGGCGCAATGGCCCGGAGGATTGTGTGGTATGTGAAGGAAGGCAACGCTGTAAAACAAGGGGAAGAGTTTGGATTTATCAAATTCGGTTCGCGGGTAGATGTTTTTTTGCCTTTGGGCGCTAAAGTGAATGTGAAAATCGGAGATAAAGTCTCCGGTGGCCTCACCGTACTGGGGCAATTTTTGTAGTCTTTTTAATCAATCTTGGCGATGCGATTTCTCTGGCTTGTTTTCATTAATGCCTGCGCCGTTGGAATTTCGATTGCCTGCGTAAACTTCTATTTCCAGCACAGCTGGCTGCACTTCGTCATTACTTTCGCCATCTCCTTTGCCATCAGTTTTTTTGCGTTCTACTATCTGTTTCAGCGATACATCTATAATAAGATAAAGCTTATTTATAAGCTGATCCATAATCTCAAGTTGGGAAAGGATTTGAAAGACGCATTGGGCGATAAGATGAGTGACGATCCCATCAATGATGTGGAACAACAGGTAAGAGATTGGGCCAAAGAGAAAAAAAGAGAAATTGATGCATTAAAAGACCAGGAAAAATTCCGAAGAGAGTTCCTTGCCAACATCTCACATGAATTTAAAACACCCCTATTTGCTATTCAGGGGTATATTGATGCACTATTGGATGGGACTATGCAAGAAGACCCGGAAATGGGCGTACAATTTTTAACCAAAGCGTCTCAAAATTTGGACAGATTGACCTTTCTGATCAAAGACCTGGATGAAATATCCAAACTGGAAAGCGGACAAATTCCCATTAATTATCGGAAATTCGATCTCGTGATTTTGGTGAAAGAAGTGCTGGAATCGATGGAAGACAAGGCAAAAGCACATGATATTTCATTAGTTTTCAAGGAAAAATATCAATCTTCCATGCTAGTGAGCGCCGACCGCGAAAAAATCAGGCAGGTATTGGTCAATCTAATAAGCAATTCGATCAAGTACGGAAAGATTCAAGGTTGTACGTATATACGAATTTACGAATTGTTTGAAACCGTGCTGGTGGAGGTAACCGATGATGGTATCGGGATTGAAGAAAAAAATCTTCCGCGGATTTTCGAGCGGTTTTATCGGACCGACAAAAGCCGTTCACGCAAAATCGGTGGCTCAGGACTAGGACTTGCCATTGTAAAACACATTATTGAGGCGCACCAACAAACGATCAACGTACGTAGTACGGAGGGCATGGGAACGACCTTCGCGTTCACGCTCGAAAAAATAAAACCTTCCATATAGCCCTTCACCCGGCAAGTTAACATGAAACAACTCGTTACTTAACATTAAGTTAACATTAAGATTATATTTTTGCAGAAATCTTTTGTTCTATGTCACTCAATAGCATATTCCAATATTTTGTACCGAAAGACAAAAAGTTTTTCCCCTTGTTTGAACAAGCGAGTAGTAACTTGATTGACATGGCAAAGCTATTAAAAGAATTGGTTAACCTCTCTGATTCCGGCAAACGGAAAGAGCTCAGTCGCAAAATTGAAGATTTGGAGCATAGAGGCGACGATATTTCCCATCAGATACACCTGGAATTAGGCAAGAATTTCATTACGCCTTTTGACCGTGAAGACATTCATACGCTGACAAGTTCTTTAGATGATGTGGCAGATTTTATACACGGGGCGTCCAATCGGATCGATCTATATAAGCTGGAAAAGATCACCGATCCCATTATCGAAATGGCGGATCTGATTCTGGAAGCTACGGAAGACGTAGCCAAAGCCGTTCACGAATTGCGCAACCTGAAAAACATCCGGAATATCACTGATTCCTGTGTGCGCATTAACAGCATTGAAAACAAAGCAGATTACATTTTTGATAAGGCCGTAGGCGAGCTGTTCGAGTTCGAAAAAGATGCCATTGCACTGATAAAATACAAAGAAGTGCTGTCTGCTATGGAAACAGCAACCGATAAATGCGAGGACGTTGCTAACGTATTGGAGAGTATTTTAGTGAAAAACGCCTAATTAACTAAACTATCTGAAGCGCATCATGGTCACACTATTGGTCATTGTTATCATCCTTGCCGTAGCCTTTGATTATATCAATGGATTTCATGACGCCGCTAATTCGATCGCTACGATCGTGTCAACCAAAGTGTTGTCGCCATTCCAAGCTGTTTTATGGGCAGCTGCCTTCAATTTTGCTGCTTACTTTTATTTTACCGATCATAAAGTAGCCAATACGATTGCCAAAACCGTACTTGAGCAATACATTACACTGGAAGTCATCTTCGCAGGACTCATGGCCGCGATTGGATGGAATCTTTTTACGTGGTATTATGGTGTCCCTTCCAGCTCCTCACATACGTTGATCGGTGGGTTCGCAGGAGCCGGCATGACCCATGCCTTTATCCTCGGCGAAAGCGCTATCGGGGCCATCAATCTGAAGGCCACGTTGCAGATTATATCCTTTATTGCACTGGCCCCCCTGATTGGTATGTTTATCGCCGTAGTTGTAACCCTGTTAATTATCAATATATCAAAACGGGCTAAGCCATCCGTTGCTGAATGGTGGTTCCGAAAACTCCAATTGGTCTCTTCGGCAGCGCTGAGTTTTGCACACGGAGGTAACGACGCACAAAAAGTAATGGGGATCATTTTTGTCGCCATGGTGGCAGGAGGATACCTGCAATCGGATGCCCCAATGCCGGAATGGATACCGCTTACCTGCTACTCAGCTATTGCATTGGGAACCATGAGCGGCGGATGGAAGATCGTAAAGACGATGGGCACCAAGATTACCAAGGTGAATGCATTAGAGGGGGTAGGCGCCGAAACCGCCGCCGCTGTGACATTGGGCATTACCGAACATTTTGGTATTCCTGTATCCACCACGCATACCATTACAGGTTCAATTATCGGAGTGGGTGTCGTGAAACGTGTCTCTGCAGTAAGATGGGGCGTCACCATCAGCCTTTTGTGGGCTTGGGTTCTTACAATACCAGTTTCGGCAATACTCGCTGGCATTACCTATGCCATTATCCATTATCTATTCTAAACTGACCTAGTGCAGTCGGCAGTGAACGTATTGAACTAAATTCTTTTGGTTTTTTCTAGGAAACGATACGATTAATCTGTAGATTTACGTCGTTTTTGCCAAACTGCCTATAAAAGTAGACATTTTTAATGGCATTTTTTCAAGGGGGCCTATCGTGTGTTTTTAGCTACCTGACGGCAATAGGACGTCTTCTGAAGCGGAATAGCGAGTAAGTGACAGACGCAGAAAAGACACAAAAGTGATTGTACATCAGGTGATTGAGTTCTTTATAAATAGTTTTTTTTTTGACTAACAAGTGGTTTTTTTAAGAAAAACACTGAAAAGAAAAAAACTGGAATAGTATTTGCAAATATTGCGTGAATCAAACTATTGGTTATTTTTGCGAAAAATTAGACAATTAAAAATTTTTAACCTTAAAAAAAACAAGAGTATGAATTATTCTACAATCAAAACGGCAGTTGCGTGCTCGCTCGTTGCAGCCCTAGGGTTGACCGAAACGGTGCAGGCACAAGAGCCGACTGTATTTGGCGGAAGACGCCAGTACAGGACATGGTCAATTGGGGTCAATGGTGGTTTTACAACGCCATCTGTGATCATCGGTGGATCGAATGCGTTTAATCAAAAAGTAGGCTTCGGCGAATACAAATTGCGCGAATACTATGGAATTACTGTTCGCAAGCAATTGTCGAGCTGGTTCGGTTTGGAAGCAGCTGGTAACCGTGGTAGAATCTTTGCGTTCAATAACAACGGCGTAGGAAACACCTACCTGTTTGATGCTGCTAACGGCGCTTCCGGTGCTGCTGGATATCAGTCAGCAGAAACTTCTGTACAGTATGCTGCCAGCTTGAACGGTGTGTTCCAATTGGCTACCATCGATTTCTTGCGTCGCGAGAATGCTGTTAACTTCTATGCAAGTGTAGGTTACGGTTTGATCGCATTCAACCCAGTTGGTTACACCGATGCAGACGGTTCGTCTGGTGCTTGGGATAACAAAGGTAATTGGGGTGAAGGTCTGACAGATCGTACGGATCCTTCTTACGACAAAGACTTTGTTAAAGAAACTTATATCCCTGTAGGTGTTGGGGTGAAATTCAAGTTATCTGATCGTGTAGCACTGAACTTGGGTTACACCATGAACTTTGTGGACAGCAAATCATTGTTCGGCCCTGTTGCTAATCGTGCTGCGAACGACAAGTTCTCTTACACGTATGCTGGTTTGGAATTCTCTTTGGGTTCTTCTTCAAAACCGGATTTGACTTGGCACAACCCTGTATCCACGTTGTATGATGAGTTGAAAGACCCTTCACTGCGCAACGAACTTGAAGCTTTGAAACAACGTGTATCTACGTTGGAAGGCCTTGTTGACGAGTTGAGCCGTGACGAAGACGGTGATGGTGTATCTGATAAGTTCGACAAGTGCCCAGGTACGCCTGCAGGTACTCAGGTTGATGGTGCTGGTTGCCCAATCAAATTCCCTGAGCCTGAAGTAAAAGAGTCTTCAGCTACGTATTCAAACATTCAGTTTGAGTTTGATAGCTCTGTATTGAAGACTGAGTCTTACTCAACGCTTGATCGGTTATCTTCAGACCTGCGCGAAAGCGGTGCTTCCGTTACCTTAGACGGCCACGCATCTGCAGAAGGCTCAGAAGCATATAACTTGAACTTGTCAAGAGATCGTGCTAACTCTGTAAAACAATACTTGGTTAATTCAGGTGTAGACGCAGCTAAAGTGAACGTACAAGCGTTTGGTGAGTCTGCTCCGGTCGCTTCCAATGCAACGGAAGAAGGCCGCGTACTTAACCGCCGTGTTGAAATCAAAAGATAAGTAATCCACTGGATTACGGATGCAAAACGGTCGCCGATAGGGCGACCGTTTTGCGTTTTATACAACTGGTATAAAACTTTTTCCGAATGGTATTGTTTTATCTTCAGTATTAAATTTAAAAGTTAGCTATGAGTAGTAATCTGAAGTTTAAAGGAACCTGGAACGAGTTAAAAGGTAAGGTTAAACAGCAATATGCTGAATTGACCGATGACGATTTATTGTACGAAGAGGGGAAGGAAGATGAGCTGATCGGACGTCTTCAAAAGAAGACCGGCAAAGCGCGCGACGAAGTGGTAGAATGGTTGAATAAGTTATAGTCGGAACCGCCAGATAAAAGGGGAAGCGTTATGGACAGTTGTCCATAACGCTTTTCTTTTTAACTTCGTCCCATGTCAAAAAAACAACCCTCTATACTAGTCGTCAATGACGATGGTATCACCGCGCCGGGTATCAAGGTATTGATTGAGGAAATGCAGAAGTTAGGCCACGTGACCGTTGTTGCACCGGAAGGGCCACAATCCGGTACCGGACATGCCATCACCATTGGGAAGCCCCTACGTATCGACCGTGTTTACATTTATCCAGATGTGGAAATGTATAAATGCTCCGGCACACCGGTAGATTGCGTGAAATTAGCCGTAAATAAGGTGTTTAAGGGCAGAAAGCCTGATATTTGTGTCTCGGGTATTAATCACGGCCTCAACAGTTCCATCAATGTACTATACTCCGGTACGATGTCTGCCGCGGTAGAGGGAGCCATCGAAGAGATTCCTTCCATCGGATTCTCATACGACGACCTGGAAAATGATGCAGACTTCTCAAACTGCCGCCCGTACGTAAGAAGCATTACGAAACAGGTATTGGCAAACGGCTTGGCAAAGGGAACACTGCTGAATGTAAACTTTCCAAAAACCGACCGGATTAACGGAGTCAAAATCTGCCGGCAAGCCGACGCGAAATGGGCAGAGGAATTTGATGAGCGGAAAGACCCGAATAATCGCAGTTACTATTGGCTTACGGGCATATTCCAGCTACGCGATCGGGGAGAGGACACCGATGTGTGGGCATTGCAAAACGACTACGCTTCAATTGTGCCTGTTCAATTCGACATGACCGCCCACCACGCGATACCCGACCTGAACTCCTGGGAGTTTGAAATTAAATAGATCAAATGCAGCAGAATCCGTTTTTATTGGGATTAGGTATCGGGCTCTTAGCACCCCTATCTGCACATGTATTAACTAGATTTACGGCCTTGGCCGCCCTTTTCGGATCCAAGCAATTGGGACTATATGTCATCGCAGCGTTAATTAACCTTCTAGTGGTTCGTTATTTTTATCGGAAGGGGTTTGAAAAAGCGGCGCATGGTGTGATTTTGATTACCTTTGTCTTAGCAATGTTGTTAGTTTTTGCGACGAAATTATCGGTAACATGAACCTCATCCGTGTCATCGCATAACGCAAAGCCGATGAAAAAGCAGGTTCCATGAGGCGTTGAAGAACGCGTAGCGAAACGGTTTCACTGATATCGCCGAAACAATAAATAATGAATCAATAACTATTTCCCATGACTCTGACCCTTGGATTTTCTCCCTGTCCAAATGATACGTTTATTTTTGACGCCCTGATTCACCATAAAATCGATACCGAAGGTTTGGATTTCGACGTATGCTATGAAGACGTGGAGACCTTAAACCACAAGGCGTTTAACGGCGAGTTAGACATTACCAAGCTGAGTTATCATGCCTATGCCCACGCCGTAGAGAAATACATGTTGCTAAATGCAGGTAGTGCATTGGGGTTTGGTGTAGGGCCTATGCTGATATGCAAACGCCCTGAGTTGATAGAACAGCTATCGGCTATCCCTCATCAGCCATCAGCCGATGACATATCTTTTTTGGAAAATTTGGTGGTGGGAATACCAGGGAAATACACAACGGCAAATTTCCTGTTGGGATTGGCATTTCCTAGCTTGATAAACAAACAGGAAATAGTCTTTTCTGAGATCGAACAAGCATTGCTTGACGAGCGTATTGATCTCGGACTGATTATCCACGAAAACCGCTTTACGTATCAAAACAAAGGACTGCATAAAATCATGGATCTAGGCGATTACTGGGAACGCACCACCGGTGCACCCATCCCCTTGGGTGGAATTGTAGCCAGACGGCAGCTATCAGCAGAAATAGTAAACCGGATCGACCGCGTGATCCGAAGAAGTGTGGAATACGCATTTGCCAATCCAAAATCCGGTCTCGACTTTATTCGATCGCATGCGCAGGAAATGAGTGAAGAGGTAATGTATAAACACATTGACTTATACGTTAACCGATTTTCTGTTTCGTTGGGCGATGAAGGGAAAACCGCAATCCGGACACTTTTTCGTAAAGCATGGGAATTGAAGTTGATCCCCCAAACGAGCAAAGATTTGTTTTTATCGTAACCTTTTCCGTTCAACTTTGCTTGTGATCGGATGGCGATTGTCTTAAGTCGGATGTCCCAAATCTCAAATCTAATAACTAACTTTGTCGATTATGCCATAATGACGGTAGCACGCTTTTGGTGTTATTATTGAACACATGGCATATCATATAGAAAAAAATAACCGATGTTAACATTTTTAAGTAAAATATTTGGTAGCAAGTCCGAGCGGGACATTAAACATATCCAGCCGCTAGTTGAGAAGATCAAGGCAGAGTACGCGAAGCTGGAGCCCCTCACCAACGACGAACTCCGAGCAAAAACAGCCGATTTTAAACGGCGTATTACAGAATACCTAGCCGATATTGATGCAGAGATTAATGCACTGAAAGCGGAAGCGGAACAGGAAGGGATCGATATGGCCGACAAAACAGCCATCTATGACAAGGTGGACAAACTGGGTAAAGATCGGGATCAAAAACTGGAAGAAGTATTGATGCAGGTTTTGCCTGAAGCATTCGCCGTCGTGAAAGAAACAGCTCGCCGCTTTACGGAAAACGAAGAAATCGAGGTCACTGCATCGGATTTCGACCGCGAAATAGCAGCTTCTAAACCTCACGTACAAATCGCAGGCGATAAAGCGATTTGGAACCATACCTGGATTGCTGCCGGAAACGAGGTAACCTGGAATATGATCCATTATGACGTCCAACTAATCGGCGGTATCGTGTTGCATGAAGGTAAAATCGCCGAAATGGCTACTGGGGAAGGTAAGACACTCGTAGGTACGCTTCCCGCTTACCTGAATGCCCTGTCCGGACAAGGAGTGCACATTGTAACGGTGAATGATTACCTAGCCCGCCGTGACTCCGAGTGGAACGGCCCCTTGTTTGAATTTCACGGCCTTCGGGTCGATTGTATCGACAAACACCAACCCAATTCGTCCGCTAGACGGAATGCCTATGCCGCAGACATTGTATTTGGGACTAATAATGAGTTTGGCTTCGATTACTTGCGTGACAACATGGCACAGTCCCCAGATGCGTTAGTGCAACGGAAACTGCATTTTGCGATGGTAGACGAAGTGGACTCTGTGTTGATTGATGATGCCCGTACACCCTTGATCATCTCGGGCCCAATCCCCCGTGGCGACGAACACGAATTTTATGAGCTTAAACCGCGTATCGAACGTTTGGTGAATACCCAGAAGGCCTTCATCAATGGCGTGCTGAATGAAGCGAAAAAAGCGATCGCATCCGGGGACTCCGGTGTGGACGGTGGTGGACTCGCCTTGTTGCGTGCCCACCGTGGGTTACCGAAAAACAAGGCGCTTATCAAATTTCTCAGTGAAAGCAATAATCGGCAGGTTCTCCAGAAGACGGAGAACCATTACATGCAGGAACAGAGTAAGAACATGCCCAAAGTAGATACGGAATTATATTTCGTGATCGATGAAAAAAACAATCAGGTAGAACTCACTGAAAAGGGCATCGAGCTGATTACTGCCTCCGGAGAAGATCCCACCTTCTTTATCATGCCTGATGTCGGAACGGATGTGGCAGAAATCGAAAAGTCCGGACTCAGCCCGGAAGAAAAATTGGCCAAAAAGGAGGAGTTGATGCGCGATTTTTCGGTTAAGTCTGAACGTATCCACTCGGTTAACCAATTGCTTAAAGCCTATACACTGTTCGAGCGAGACGATGAGTACATCATCGACGAAGGCAAGGTTAAGATCGTCGATGAACAGACAGGACGGATCATGGAAGGTCGTCGTTATTCAGACGGACTGCACCAAGCCATCGAGGCCAAGGAAAACGTGAAAGTCGAAGATGCAACGCAAACCTATGCGACGATCACGTTACAAAATTACTTCCGTATGTACCATAAGCTCGCGGGTATGACCGGTACTGCAGTTACAGAAGCGGGAGAACTTTGGCAGATTTACAAGCTGGATGTGGTTGAAATTCCGACCAATGTGTCTATCCAACGTGAAGACCGCCACGATTTGATTTACCGTACGGCCCGCGAAAAATACAACGCTGTCGCCGAAGAGATTCATCGGCTTACCCAGGAAGGGCGTCCCGTGTTGGTGGGTACTACTTCCGTGGAAATTTCCGAACTGTTGAGCCGTATGCTCAAACTACGGGGGGTGAAGCACAACGTTTTAAACGCCAAGTTGCACCAGCGTGAAGCAGATATCGTAGCCGAAGCGGGCCAACCGGCCATGGTAACCATTGCCACCAATATGGCTGGCCGCGGTACAGATATTAAACTAGGTCTGGGAGTTAAGGAAGCGGGAGGGCTGGCTATTATCGGTACAGAACGCCACGAATCACGCCGCGTAGACCGACAGCTTCGCGGACGTGCCGGTCGGCAGGGAGACCCGGGGTCCTCCCAGTTCTTTGTGTCACTTGAGGATCCATTGATGCGCCTATTTGCCTCTGAGCGGATTTCCAATATCATGGTCCGCATGGGCGTGCAGGAAGGTGAGGTCATGCAGCACAGCATGCTCACGAAATCCATCGAACGAGCACAGAAGAAGGTGGAAGAAAACAACTTTGGTATCCGTAAACGCCTGTTGGAATACGACGATGTAATGAACTCCCAGCGTACTGTCATCTATTCCAAACGGAAAAACGCCCTATTTGGCGAACGTCTGGACGTAGATCTTAACAATACGATTTTTGATGTGGTGGAGGAACTGGTTGTCGCCAGCAAAGAATCCGGTACCTATGAAGAGTTCCAATTGGAAGTGATCCGCGTTTTCTCGATTGACCCGGATATGGACGCAGATGAATTTACAAACAGTAACATTCCATCGCTTACAGACAACCTTTTCGCTCAGGTCATTGCGTATTATCACGAGAAGGCAGAAAAAATTGCGAAGCAGACACTGCCGGTCCTGACGGACGTATTTGCCACACGGGGTGAGCAGGTTGAAAATATTGTGGTTCCGTTTTCAGATGGCCTGCGTGGCATCCAAGTGGCAACCAACCTTAAAAAGGCCGTCGAATCGGGAGGCAAGGAAGTCTTCAAATCCTTCGAAAAGGGAGTAGTCCTCGCCTTGATTGACGAAGCTTGGAAAGAGCACCTGCGGGATATGGACGAGTTGAAGCAATCCGTACAGAATGCGGTATATGAGCAAAAAGACCCCATTATTATTTATAAAATGGAGGCGTTCAACCTGTTTAAGGAGATGCTGGTTAATATGAACAAAGATGTAGTGGGATTCCTTTTCAAGGGAGAAATTCCCAACCAGCAACCACAGGACGTACGCGAAGCCAGGCCACTGCCGAGACAGGAAGCCCGGGTGAAGACATCCAAACCCGAGTTGGTCGCCTCCGGAGGCGGGGGCCCGGTTGAAGACACGCGCGAAGTACAGCGCACACAGCCGATCCGCAATGAGCAAAAAGTAGGAAGAAATGATCCTTGCCCTTGTGGAAGCGGCAAAAAATATAAAAATTGCCACGGGGCATAATACGCAAAAAACTAAGTACGATGGTTAAATTAGGTTTTGCATGGGTGGGTTTATTGGTCTGTTTTTCTTGTTTAATGGGCTATGCCCAACAAAAGGGTGAGGTGCAGGTAGTGGCCGATCCACTCATCACCTTGATGCAACGGAACCGCATGGGAACCAATATCTCAGCAACGTCGGCTAGTAGGCCTCCGGTGGATAAGAAAAACGCAACGCGCACGACAGCTATGGGATTCCGGGTCCAGATTTATTCTGGTGCAAATCGTTCGGAAGCTTATGCCGAGCAGGCACGCTTCAAAACGTTATATAAAGACATTGATACTTATGTAAGTTACGAAGAGCCCAATTACCGGGTAAAAGTAGGCGACTTCCGAAGCCGCGGTGAAGCACAGGATCTGATGCAGGGGCTACGAAAACAATTTAACAACGTATTTATCTTTACCGAAGAGATATACGTCTATCAGTAAGGAAAAAAAAGTAATGAGGGAAAAAATCAGCGCAATCGCATCGCAAATCTATGAAAAAACGGTGGCCAACCGGCGACACCTCCACCAAAACCCCGAGTTATCATTTGAAGAATACGAGACCTCTGCATTTGTAAAGGCCGAATTGGACCATTTGGGGATCCCTTATATTCCGATGGCGAATACGGGAGTGGTGGCACATATAACCGGTGAAAAACCCTCCGACCGGGTGGTAGCACTGCGAGCCGATATGGATGCGCTTCCCATTACCGAGGTCCCCGGTCGTGAATACGGCTCCAAACATGAAGGAGTAATGCACGCTTGTGGTCACGATGTACATACCTCCTCCTTACTGGGGACAGCTCGTATTTTACACTCAATGAAGACAGACTTCGGGGGGACGGTCAAATTGATTTTCCAACCAGGAGAAGAACGGTTGCCCGGCGGCGCCAGCTTGATGATTAAAGAGGGGGTGTTGCAGAACCCTGCTCCCCAAGCAGTTATCGGCCAGCATGTAATGCCGGCAATCCCGGCCGGCAAGGTGGGTTTCCGGGCAGGTAAATATATGGCATCGACCGACGAACTCTACGTAACAGTTACAGGAAAAGGAGGCCACGGAGCACAGCCACAGCAAAACATAGACCCCGTGGTCATTACCGCACATATTATTACCGCTTTGCAGCAGGTCGTAAGCCGCATTGCCGACCCCCGGATGCCTTCCGTCCTGTCATTTGGCAAAGTAATCGCCAACGGAGCGACAAACGTGATCCCGAATGAAGTATATCTGGAAGGCACTTTCCGTACATTTGACGAGAAATGGCGGAAAGAGGCCCATATACGCATGAAAAAAATGGCCGTGGGCATTGCGGAGAGCATGGGTGCCTCCTGTGATTTCGATATCCGGGTCGGATATCCCTTTCTGGTCAACGAAGAAAAGTTAACCGCTGAGGTCCGCGGTTATGCGGAAGAATTTCTCGGCACCGAAAATGTGATCGATCTTGACATTTGGCTTGCGGCGGAAGATTTTGCCTATTATTCACAGGAAACCGATGCCTGCTTTTACCGGCTGGGTACCGGCAACGAGACAAGGGGGATCACATCTGCTGTGCATACACCGACCTTTGATGTCGATGAAAGTGCATTGGCGCTTAGCACAGGGCTAATGGCTTATATCGCTTTGCGCCGGTTAGGCCGCTAAGTGGACATACCACCATGTCTTCACATCATATTGTCAAAGAAGACCAAGAGCCCGCGCTGATCATCGCACAGATCGACAGTGTTTCATCATTCCTGCTAGACCAATTGCTGGAATGGAATCCGATTGTTATCACAGATACGCATAACCTAGCACCAGTTTCGCAACTGGGTATCAAAGTAGATGTGTTGTTTACTAATGAATCGGTGGATTTGCCCCAGGATCATGTCCTTATTTTGCCAATAGTCACGTCGTTCCTGGATACAGCCCTTACTTATTTAATCGGAAGAAAATGCCGTGCCGCAAACATTATATCAACGGGCACGGAACCGGATCTCATACTGCGGCGTGCAGGCGAAATCCACACCGTTCTTTTGGGCAATGGCAAAAGGATCGTTGCTGCCAAATCCGGATTCTCGAAATGGCGGCCCAAGGGGGAGGCGGTGTTTCTCTACGGCGATCCAGTGGCTGATATCAGCGGCTTACAACCCACAGGTGAACGGGAATATGTCACCGTGGCCGACGGCTTCTATTCCATCTATTTTGAGAAACCTTACGGGTTGGTGGGCGAACGAATATAGATCACATGAATGAAATACGAATTCAAGCTGCTACACCGGCAGACGTAGCGACAATTCACCGATTGGCCAACGAGATCTGGTGGCCTGCCTACCGTGATTTATTGCCTCATGGACAGATTCGCCTGATGCTGGAATTTATGTATGCGGAGTCTGCTTTGCTGAATCAACTCAAAAGCGGCCAACAGTTTGCGCTTGCCTCGAGAAATGGAACCGTAGTCGGGTTTGTCGGCTTTCAAACCAAGCCGGATTCATCCATCATGCGGATTGAGAAACTGTACGTCCTGCCATCCGAACAGGGAAAAGGAACCGGTAAGCGACTGATCCATCACGTCGCAGCGCTGGCAACTGCGGCAGATATACATTGCCTGGAATTAAACGTATACCGGCATAACCCGGCAAAGACTTTTTATGAACGGCAGGGCTTTACCGTAGTGTCTGAAGTGGAAATCCCATACCACAACTACACACTGAAAGATTATGTCATGCAAAAGCTGTTGTAGTTTCTTTTTGGCCATAATGCCAAACAATGACATCCCTATATTTGTCTCTCATCATGGGGCATCTCCGAAAGAGGTGCAGTCCATGAAAGCTGATGAACGATAAAATAAGTACAATTTATTGCGATGCTCTAGTGGTATTACAGAACTGCCAGTGTGAGTTCATGATTGGCGGCGGGTATGCAGTGGTTCACTATACGGGCGTACCGCGGGCCACCAAAGACCTGGATATCTTCTGTCTGCCCCAAGACTACCCAAAAATCCTTAAGTGTTTCGCCGACCATGGATATCGCACAGAATTGACAGATTCACGGTGGCTGGCCAAGGTATTTAAGGACGATTATTTTATTGATATCATTTTTGATACAGTCAATAATATCTGCAAAGTGGACGATACCTGGTATGAATATGCCGAGAAAGGTGACTTCCACGGTGTTCCTGTTAGATACATTCCGCCGGAAGAACTGATCTGGTGCAAAATATACGTGCAGAACAGGGAGCGCTACGATAGTGCAGACATCAACCACCTGCTGTTAAAGGCGGGCCATCGGTTAGATTGGGCTCGGCTCTGGAAGCGGCTGGATGCCCATTGGCATTTGCTGCTAGCACAGCTATTGATTTTTCAATTCGTGTATCCGGCCGATTACCGCAGTATTATACCCGATTGGTTATTTTTCGATCTGCTGAGCCGGGCCAAAGAACAATATGAATTGCCCCCCTCTCTTGAACGGGTATGCCAGGGGCCACTCATTGACCAAACGCAGTATGAGGTAGATATCAAACGATGGAACTATAAAGCATATACCATAAAGACGGTATAAAAACATTAGGTATGGAAACAGAAAACAAAAGACGTATACGAATAGCCGCAATAGGCGATCTGCATGTGCGCGATACAGATCGGGGAAAATGGAAAGATTACTTTGCTGCAATTAATCGGGAGGCAGATATTTTAGTGATCGCAGGCGATATTACCGATACGGGGGATGAGGATGAAGCCGCCTTGTTTACCGAAGAGCTACAGGGCAATCACCTTCCCGTTGTCGGTGTATTGGGCAATCACGATTATGAAAAAGGACGCCATAAAATCATCAAGGAAGTGCTTTCTCATGCCAATATGCATGTGCTGGACGGAGAGTCAACAGTGATCGAAGGGATTGGATTTGCGGGCATCAAAGGATTTGGAGGAGGCTTTGGCCCACGTATGCTCTCGCGATTCGGCGAAGATATGATGAAATCGTTTGTGCAGGAAGCGGTGGACGAAGGATTGAAACTGGAACGTGCGTTATCCCGATTGGGTCAGCATCAAGGGAGAATAACCAAAATAGCCATCATGCACTATGCTCCGATCCCCGAGACAGTGGAGGGCGAGCCTCTGGAAATCTATCCGTTTCTAGGTTCTTCCCGATTGCTTGAACCGCTTCAGCACACAGAAGTTGCGGCAGTCTTTCACGGACACGCCCACATGGGGCAATACGAGGGAGAAACACCCGATGGCACCAAAGTGTGGAACGTTTCACTACCGGTATTGGCCCGCCAGGGGACCCCCCACCCATTCCACCTACTGGAAATCGAGGTCGACGAAGTACCTGATACTTTTGAACGGCTACCTATCAAATAGCCTCGTTTTTTTATTTTTGGGCTACGATTCGTATCTTATCCCATTCTTGAAATACCTAACTAGCAAAATGCATGGAAAAACGACATGTCTATAACAGTGGAATCATTGGAAATTGTGCTTACCTCGCTCACATTCAAAAAGACACGAATGTCTCATGGCTATGTTGGCCTTCATTTGATAGTTCGTTTGTTTTCGGAAGTCTTCTCGACCCCCAAAAGGGAGGGCAGTTCTCGATCCGGCCGGTGGATGAATTTACTACCAATCAATATTACATCGAAAACACCAATGTGCTTCGCACGGAAATCACGACAGCCGACGGAACGTATCGGATTACCGATTTTGCTCCGCGGTTCCGGCAGTACGATCGGTATTTCAAGCCGCTGATGTTAATCCGAAAGATAGAGCCCTTGGATAACAATCCCCGCATCCGTATAGTTTGTGAGCCAGTATCCAATTATGGTCAGCAATCTTTCCGGAAATTCAGGGGAAGTAACCACGTGGAATTTAGCAATGGAATCGAGCAAATGCGGTTGACAACCAATGTTTCCATTAGCCATTTCTTCGGTGAAGAATCTTTTGTATTGAGTGAGCCCAAGTACTTGGTGCTCACCTATGGCCTACCGTTGGAAGCTCCCCTTGAGCATACAGCCGAGCATTTTCTGCGCGAAACGATCGGGTATTGGCGCACCTGGATCAAGCATGCAACGATTGCCCCGTTTTACCAGGCGGCAGTCATCCGGTCAGCCCTGGCCTTAAAAATACACCAATATGAAGACACGGGCGCCATCATTGCCGCCGGGACAACCAGCCTGCCCGAGCATCCCGGCAGTGGGCGTAACTGGGACTACCGTTATTGCTGGCTGCGTGATAGTTATTACGTGATTACAGCATTGAACCACATCGGCCAGTTCGAGGAAATGGAGCTATATGCCCATTACATTACCAATATCACACATGCCGACCGGGGGAGATTGCAGCCGCTCTATGGCATAAATAGCCAGTTCGAATTAACAGAGCATATTTTGGACGATTTAGACGGATACATGGGCAATAAACCCGTGCGCATCGGCAACCAAGCGTACGAACACATTCAGAACGATGTGTACGGACAGGCGATGATTGCGTTGCTCCCCCTATATACTGATTACCGCTTTGTATTTAAAGAACGCTCGGATGCAGGACGGTGGGTCGACTACATCCTGCAGAAAATTGAGAAGACAATCGACGAGAAAGACGCCGGTATCTGGGAGTTCCGGAATTTTGCAAACCACCATTGTTATTCCAATCTTTTCCAGTGGGCAGGTAGTTCCGCTGCTTATAAAATTGGTAAAATCATTAACGACCCGCAGTTGACGGCCCGCGCAGAAGCACTGATGAAAAGGGCTAGCCATTACATTGAAGCTTGCTACGATAGCGAGCGTAAAGTCTATGCCAACGCCGCCGGTAGCCCGCACCTGGACGCCAGCACCTTGCAATTGATCATGATGCACTACCTAGATCCGGCATCCGAAAAAGCCCGTGCCCATTTGGAAGAATTGGAAAGCAAGCTGAAAACCCCGCAGGGTCTTTTCTATCGCTACCTGCATGCCGACGATTTCGGCAAACCAAAGTCTACTTTCCTGATTTGTGCGTTTTGGTATGTAGAAGCATTAGCCTGCGTAGGCCGCATTGATGAGGCCGTCGAAACGTTCGAGCGGTTGCTGACCTATGCCAACCACTTAATGCTCTTTAGCGAAGACATCGACGAGTCCAACGGAAGCCAATGGGGCAATTTCCCACAGGCTTACAGCCATGTGGGGTTGATGAATGCTGCATATCGCATATCCATGAAACTTGATCGGCCTATTTTTATTGGATAATGGTGTCTGATGCTTCTGCTAGTTTCCTGAGTAACGCCCGCACATCGGTTTGCTGTTTCAGGTAAAACCGTGCCGCAGACACCTCCGTTCCCACTTTGATGGTGCATGCTTCCGGTGGTAATACCTGAAATGTATCTTCATCCGTTCGGTCGTCGCCAATCGAAAGAATAAAGTCATACCGGTTGTCATGGAGGATGTCTAAGGTTGCGCGGCCTTTATTCACTTCCGCACTTCGTATTTCCACCACCTTGTCACCGTCCAGGAGCTGCAATCCATACGCCGCCGAATAGTCACGCAGGCTATCGATCAACTCATGAGCCCGCAACGGACCCAGGTCCCGCTGTACCTTGCGGTAATGCCATGCTAGCGAAAAGCTTTTTTCTTCGACAAAAGCACCCGGCGTGCGGTCTGCAAACGCCTCCATGAGTGACCCCACTTCGCCCTTCCAGCTGCTTGAAAGTCCGCTTTTGAGCTTCCATTCGCTATCAGGTTCTTTTGTCCAGACACCGTGCTCAGCCACTAAACTGTAATTTCTACCCGGAAACCACTTTTCCAGCGTACTGTGTTTTCTTCCGCTGATAATCACCAGATGATTCAGGATATCCGCTTCCAGTCGATCCAGCAACTGGTAAAGTTCGCTATCGGGCGAAGCTTTATCGATATCATCCTGGAAGCCAACCAATGTGCCATCATAATCGAGTAGCAATAAGCGGCTGCTGGCGTTTTTGTACTGCGTAATGATTTGTTCTTCGATGCTTGCCCCCACCAATCTGGCTTTGGTGGTAGATTGTTCGTTTTTTATTTCCTGTAGTCTGTTCATAAATAAAGTTGCCCAGTGTTGCACGGTAAATTTGAATACGATGGCCTGCATGGATTTCATGCGTTTTTTCATTTCGGCCATCGGCATATTTAACGCTGTTAACAAGGCATCGCGGATGTCGTGGATGTTATTTGGATTTACGATAATTGCATCAATCAGTTCTTTTACGGCCCCGGCCATCTCGCTTAGGATCAATACACCGGTTGCGTCTTTTCTACAGGCGATATATTCTTTGCTTACTAAGTTCATCCCATCGCGCATAGGGGTCACCAAACATACATCGGCGACATTGTAAAGGGCCGATATTTCCGTTATGGGGTATCCATGATAGAAATACGCCACAGGATACCAATCGTATACCCCATACTGTGCATTGATATGTCCTACCAATCGATCTATTTGATCCTTAAGTTCGCGATAATGAGGTACCGTATCGCGCGAGGGTACCACAATCATATATAGCGTTACCTTCTTATGAAAGATGGGGTTTTCTCGGAGAAACAATTCAAAGGCCTCTAGTCGCTGAAGGATACCTTTACTGTAATCCAGGCGATCAATGGAAAGAACGATCTTCTGCCCGCTGAAATTGGATCTCAATTCGGAAACCCGGTTCGTGACAGCCTCGGCCTGCGATAAATCCGCAAAACGCTTGCTGTCAATGCCCATGGGAAAAGGCTCGACGAAAACGGCCCGGCCGTCAACTTCCAGCCGATTAGCATTGTTATTTGTCCCGATCAGGCGGGTCGCCGAACTAATAAAGTGGCGGACATCGTCAAACGTATGAAAGCCAAGCAGGTCTGCCCCCAACATACCTTCCAGCAACTCTTTTCGCCAGGGAATCAATCGGAATAACTCTTGCGAAGGAAACGGGATATGCTGGAAAAAACCAATGGACGCATCCGGGAGTGCCTTGCGGAGCATCCCGGGAAGCAACAGCAACTGATAGTCGTGGATCCAAATGGTGTCTTCGGGCTCAGCCGCGCGTAAAATCAAATCTAAAAACTTTTGATTGACGCGGACATATGTTTCCCAGTTTTTCAGGTTGTAATTGGCAAAATTGGGGAAATAGTGAAAAATGGGCCACAACACTTCGTTGGAAAACCCCTCGTAAAAACCTTTGATTTCATCTTCATCCAAAAACAGGGGAATCAACCGCCTTTCTTGCAACGCTGAAGTGAAATAATCCTGTTGCTGTGGATCCTCGACCGAAATGCCCGGCCAACCGATCCAACTGTTATCGCCCTGTGCATGTATGGAGGCCAATCCGGTTGCCAACCCCCCTTCACTGGGTTGTAGGGCATAACCATTTTCATCTTCGGTAATTTTGATGGGTAGGCGATTGGATACAATGATTGTTTTACTCACTTCTGTTTTTACTGTTAATACGTGCTCCCATGCCTGCTTAAAAACGGATTGTTGGTGAAAAGAATACGGCCTTATCCAATTCAGGAAGTCTTGCAGGACCAGGTACACCCGTATGATTTTACTTTCCTAATATAATGATAAACAAGCAAAGAACCAAAAGTTTGTGCTTTAGTTGCTCTTTTTTTAATTTAAACAATCCCGACTCCTCCCTGTTATCACAGAAAATAACCAGCGATGAAGCGGAATGTTACTAACCCTGAATTGGGACCAGGCGCGCTTACCAGAGATGGCATACTACAAAGTCTATGGCAGCAGACTATCGCAGATTCCCTCAGGCCGGTGAAAGTCGGCGATGAAGGCGCTGATCGTATTTGGGATGTCCTGATCGTAGGCGGCGGCATCACGGGATTGACCACTGCGCTACTGCTGCAAGAAGCAGGGTTGGCCTGTGCGATTGCCGAAGCGCACACCGTAGGCTTTGGTACGACAGGGGGTACGACGGCCCACATTAATACAATGCTCGATACGCCTTATCACACCATCGAAAGCAATTTTGGCACATCTGGCGCCGAGATTGCGGCCAATGCATCGCGGGCAGCACGGGATCTCATTGCCCGAAATGTCTCCAACTATCAAATCGCCTGTGATTTTGAATACAAAGAAGGAATTCTTTTTGCCCAAACTGAAAAGGAAGCCACCGAACTTGAGAAAATCTACGCAGCATCCCGGCGCGCAGGGGTGGAAGTGGAACAGATAAGCCACATACCCGTCCCCTTAGAATTTCAGATAGCGATTAGTTATCACAAACAAGCGCAAATGCATCCCCTGAACTATGTGTACGCATTGGCCGATCGCTTCACCAACAACGGGGGCGTAATTTTGGAACATACCCGGGTAGTGGACAGCACGCGTAACGGCGACCTCCATCAAATAGAGACAACAGACCGACCCCTCAAAAGCCGGCGTATCGTCTATGCAACGCACATTCCACCAGGATTGAATGTGCTGCACCTGAGGTGTGCTCCCTATCGGAGTTACGTATTGGCAGCGCAGCTCGCCGATAACAATTATCCGGGCGATCTGGCATACGACATGCAGGAGCCATACCATTATTTCCGTACGCATGTAATAAAAGATACGCCTTATCTTATTATTGGTGGAGAAGACCATAAAACCGGGCACGGAGCGCCAAATAATGCTTTCCAAACGCTTGAAGCCTATGCCCGAACACACTTTCAGGTGTCGTCGATCGATTACCGTTGGTCTGCCCAGTATTTTGAACCCGCCGATGGCTTGCCTTACATCGGCGAACTTCCCGGAGCCGACGAAGAAACGTACGTAGCCACGGGCTTCAGTGGCAACGGTATACTATTTGGAAGTTTTTCTGGATTATTGCTAGCCGATTTGATTCTCGGCAGAGAAAATCCCTCTGAAAAGCTCTTTTCGCCGTCGCGGATAAAGCCGATAGCAGGTTTCACCAATTTCGTAAGGGAAAATGCCGATGTGGCTTATCGGTTTGTGTCAGACCGGATAGGCATAGAGCAGTTGGATGCGTTGGTAGAGATGGCACCCGGGACGGGTGCGGTGGTCAACTATGAGCAGGAGAAGATTGCCCTGTATAAATCACCGGATGGAAACGTCAGCGCATTAAGTCCAGTATGTACGCATGCGGGATGTATCGTGACGTGGAATGACGCCGAAAAAAGCTGGGATTGCCCCTGTCATGGCGGACGTTACGATGTTTACGGAACCGTGTTAACCGGTCCACCCCGAAAAAATTTGCCCGCAATTCCACTTTCTTAATTTAATCACATGACTGGTCAGAGAAATTCCAAAAGCCGGAAATGGAAAACGATATACAGCGTTATTGCCGGAATAGTTGTGCTATTGATTGTCATCCGATTGCTATTGCCCACGTTCGTGTTGAGGTATGCTAATCGTACACTTGCCAATTTGGATGGCTACTACGGCCAAGTTGCAGACATTGATATCGCCTTGTATCGGGGTGCCTATCAGCTGGACGGCTTTTACCTGAATAAAGTCGATTCAGCGTCCGGTGATCAGACGCGGTTTTTCGCGGTAAGGGAGATCGATCTATCTCTCGAGTGGAGTTCACTGCTTCGCGGTGCCATCGTAGGCGAGCTGCTGTTTGACTCTCCAGAATTGATTTTCACCAAAGAAAAAGCCGAAATCGATGCGGTGGCCAGAGACACCAATGACTTCCGCCAATTACTCAAAGATTTCATGCCATTACGGGTCAACCGGTTTGAAGTGCAAAACGGAAGTATCCGTTATATCGACAGCACCGCATCTCCGTTAGTAGATATCTCCTTAGAGCAGGCGCATATCCTGGCGGAAAACCTGAAGAACACAAGCCGGGAAGACGAAAAATTGCCGTCAACGATCCGTGCACAGGCACATGCATATGGGGGTTCTCTCTCCCTGGATATGCGGATGGATGCCTTGGCAGAAAAGGCCACCTTTGACCTGACAGCGGAAATCAAGGGAGCTAACTTACCCGATCTGAATGACTTTTTCCTCGCATATGGCCGGTTCGATATCAGTAAAGGAACGTTTGGGCTCTATTCGGAATTTGCCGCGGATGGGGGGCGTTATAAAGGTTATGTAAAACCCATCGTCAAGGATTTGCAAGTAGTAGGCTTGGAAGACCGGGAGGATAGTTTTTTCCAGCGGGCAAAAGAAGCAATCATCGGCTTCGTAGGCAAAATCCTGGAAAACCCCAAAGAAGAGCAAGTGGCCACCCGGGTGCCGATTGAGGGCAGTTTTGGCGAAACGGATGTCTTGGTCTGGGAAGCGGTTTGGCAAGTTCTAAAAAATGCATTTATTGAAGCACTGATGCCCAGCGTAGACAATGCGATCAATATTAATTCACCCAAGGAAGTGGAGGGGCGAAAGGGAATTTTTAACGATTAATACGCAGATTCATGACGAAAGCCGCTCAAAGGAGAACATTCCGGAGATATACTTGTTAAAATAGCGGCCTTTTGACCGTGCCTGCCGAAGCCCCATATACACCGTTTCGGGGACTTCAAAATACTGATAAATAGCCCCGGTTTGGAAGGTTATTTTCAAGAGGTGCTTTTCCTCTTTGTAATCCATGTATTTGATGACGCTGGAGGGCATTCTTTCACGTATATAATGAAATAACCGCAGGAATCTACTGTTTGTTTCGATTTGAGTCATTGAAACAAATGCCGATGCTCCCCTGTTATACCAGTATGGATAGACTGAAAGGCAGGGTAGCCCTGATTACCGGCTCGGACTCTGGAATCGGCCGTGCCATAGCACTTGCATACGGTGCAGAAGGTGCCAAGGTTGTGGTCACCTATCACTCCGATGAAGAAGGAGGAAAACGCACGGCTGAAGACATCCATGCAAAGGGTTCAGAGGCCATTTATCTGTACCTGGATGTAAGCGACGAAACCCGTGTAGCGGCCGCGTTTGAGGAAATTATTCAGCGATACGGACAGATAGATATCCTCGTGAATAATGCCGGGACCAACGGCAGTGACGTCCCGGTTGCTGAAATGAAGACCGATACATTTGACCAGTGTCTGAAAACCAACTTGTATGGCCCATTCTTTTGTTGCCGAGAATACCTTCGCAGGCGCGTAAACCACAACTCCGAAGGAAATATCATTTTCATAAGCTCAATTCACGAAGACGTAAATACCGCCGGAAATGCCGATTACAATGCTTCAAAGGCAGGGTTGAAGAATTTCAGCCGAAGCCTGTCACTGGAATTGGCCGACAAAAACATTCGGGTTAATAACATTGCTCCGGGAATGATATTGACGGAAATGAATCAGGAAGCCATGGAAAACGAACAGATAAGAAAGGAAAAAGAACAGCATATCCCCATGAAACGGGCGGGGACACCCGAGGATGTGGCGAACGTAGCTGTTTTCCTTGCCTCATCGGAAAGTGGCTACGTGACGGGAACCACCTACGCAGTGGATGGGGGATTAATGATTCAACTGGGACAGGGTGCTTAATAAGGACGTGGTCAGCCGGTGTAAGTAGATTGTATCTCGGCCAATTTGCGCTCAATAAGCATGCAGAGATTAGATACGGTATCTTCCACGATCATTTGTTCTGTGCCGGTGAATATGCTTCGATCAGCTACCTGCCAATCTTTAGCTCTTATAACCGTAAAAATGGTGCCCACAGGCTTCTCCGGAGATTCGCTGCCGCCAGGCTTTGTCAAACCGGTAATACCAACATGAATGTCAGCTGAAATGATGCTTGCTAATCCTGCGGCAATGGCATCCGACACTTCGAGTGATTCGGCGCTAAATTGGGCCATAAGTTCTGAGGGCACACGTAAGACATCTTCTTTAATACAGGCATCGTAACAGATGATTCCTCCTTTCAAGACGTCTCCCGATTTGTTTGTGAGAGAAAATAAAAAAGAAAGGAAACCTGCTGTGGCGCTTTCTGCGAATGCGATCGTAAGACCCTTTTGGGCCAGCTGTTGGCAACAATTGGCCACGTTATTTTGCGCTCTTGATAAAGATGCTTGAGATAGAAATCGTTCATTCATCATGTTTGCATTGACCAATTGCATTCCGTGCCCTTGCCCTTTCGATTAACAATCGTAGAAGGGATTTGTTACAGAACAAAATGGGGACTTATCCGATAAAACAAATGATGTAATCCCATGTTGTCCTTACACGATATGTACGGGCGAAAGGCGGAACGCGCATCTCCACGAATTATTCGTCGATGAATTGAAAGACATTCTCGGCGCGGAAAGACAGCTCCTACAAGGGCTGAAAAGATTGGCGGCAACGGCAGAAGCACCGCACTCAGGACCCGCATTCTAACATCGCTAGCTTAAAGCCGCTGTTCCAACGATTAACCCCAGCCCCATTAAATAATAATATGTTTACGCTGGTACTTTTCTCGGCTTTTCACGCTCCCAAAAGCGGTGGCAGGCTATCGCAGCCCTGAACTGCCGGGCCAACGTTCGGCTATTTTTCCCTAAAACAATCCCTTCTCTCAGTACGGTTTCATCGGTTTGGTCAGCGGGAAGCTTTCCCGCAAAATAAGTGGCTTGCAGCACTTGCCTTGCTCCAGCATCGGCGGCAATAGCCTTGCAATGTTTAAACGCCTCATTCAAAAAGTGGATGGCGTCGGGTTCCGCTTCCATGGTGGCCGCACTATTTATTCCTCCAGGCACATAGACTGCATCATACAAAACCGAAGCCGCGGTCAGGAGGCTATGGTGCACTGGGATTTCTACATCATTAGCGGATAACAGATAACCCTGTCGCGGGGCAATGATTTCTACAACGGCCCCTTCGGATTCAAGTTTCTTTTTGACGATATTGAGCGACACATCGTCTACACCGTCGGCAGCAAGGACGGCTATTTTCCGAGTCGCAATGCTATCTTTTGGTGTGTTGACCATGCTGAGCGCTTCTGATCGTGCCAGTGTTGCCTCTACCTGAATGGGTTGATATTCTTTTGGATCCCCATCTGCCGGAAAGCTGTGGTTAATCGGTTGTATTGGCTCTTTCGGAACAGGTAGCCGCAGCGCATAAGCCACTGCCGCAGCAAGCGAATGGTCCACCAGTGAAAGGATGCCAATCATCCGTTGGCGCACCTCAATGGTTTTTACCTTGCCAAGCTCGAAGCTGAACGCATCGACCAGATGATTTTTCTCGGGTTCCGACTGGCTATGATAGAATAAACGAGCCTGGCTGAAATGGTCAAAGAAGCTTTTGCTCCGAGCGCGTATCTTATGGGCATCTATCCGCTCCGGATACGACGTAAACCCGCCCGCCGCGGTGGGGGCTTGTGCCGGATAACCGCCGCCCAGGCTGTTGGGGTTATAACTGGACTTTCCTTGGTTAATCATCTGCCGCATGAATCCGTCGCGCTGGTTGTTATGCACCGGTACCACAGGTCGGTTGATGGGTATCTCCTGAAAATTCGGTCCGCCCAAGCGAATCAACTGGGTATCTGTATAAGAAAACAAGCGGCCTTGCAGCAACGGATCATTGGTAAAGTCGATGCCGGGCACCACATGCCCTACATGAAACGCCACCTGTTCGGTTTCGGCAAAAAAATTGTCCGGATTGCGATTCAGCGTCAGCTTGCCCACCCGTTGCACAGGTACGAGCTCCTCAGGAATGATTTTCGTGGGATCGAGCAGGTCGAAGTCAAACCGATGCTCGTCCGCTTCCGGTACCACCTGTATGCCCAATTCCCATTCGGGAAATGCCCCGTTTTCGATGGCATCCCAAAGATCACGGCGGTGGAAATCGGGATCCTTGCCCGAGATATTCTGCGCCTCATCCCAAGCCACTGAATGCACCCCAAGGAGCGGCTTCCAGTGAAACTTTACAAAGTTTGATTCACCCCGTTCATTCACCAATCGAAATGTATGGACGCCGAAACCTTCCATCATTCGGAGGCTACGGGGTATTGCGCGATCGCTCATCAGCCACATAATCATGTGGGTGGATTCCGGCATCAGTGAGATGAAATCCCAGAAAGTATCATGTGCAGAAGCGGCCTGCGGTATTTCATTGTCTGGCTCCGGCTTTACAGCATGGACCAGATCGGGAAACTTCAAGGCATCCTGAATAAAGAAAATGGGCATATTGTTTCCCACGAGATCAAAGTTGCCCTGACGGGTATAAAATTTCACGGCAAATCCGCGCACATCCCTTGGCAAATCAGTGGATCCACGCGAACCAGCCACCGTGGAGAAACGCACAAATACCGGGGTTTCCAGTTCCGGGTCCTGTAAAAAATCCGCTTTGGTAAGATGCGATAGCGATTTATATACCTTGAAAACCCCATGTGCTCCCGATCCGCGGGCATGCACCACACGTTCCGGAATACGCTCATGGTCAAAATGGGTGATTTTTTCACGTAATATGAAATCTTCCAACAGCGACGCACCCCGTTCTCCGGCCTTTAACGAATCCTGGTCATTGTTTATACGGGCCCCGTGGTTGGTCGACATGAATTCGCCGTCTGACATTTCACGGTCAGGATTCATTTCAGTGATTTTCGCATTACTGGGCTGTTTTATTTCTGCTGCATCCTTTTGCGCTTTGGCATCGCTTGAGGCTGATGATTTTGTTCTCTTTGCCATTGTGTAATTAGTTAGTGATAAAGTTTGGTTCAGGCTTTCTTGGCAATTTTTCCAAGCTTATCTTCCGCGATTTTTGAAAGCAACTTGTCGGCATTCGTTTCCTCGGCGAGGGTTTCCCGCAAGATCGCTCCTACGTCTTTAAATCCAAGTATGCTTGCCAATTGATGCACGCCGGTATAGCTGGTGATTTCATAATGCTCCACCTTTTTCGAGGCGAGGATGATGCCGGTGTCCCTTGCCAGCGTCCCCGCGGGCGTGGTTTCAATAACCACTTCTCCTTCTTTGGTCAGCCCCTCCATGGCATCGCACTTTTTGGCAATAGCCTTCGTATCAAGCAGTTTAAAAATTTTCTCGATCCGACCTACATGCGTTTTTGTTTCTGTCAAATGATTCGTAAGGACGTCTTTTAGCTCCTTGGAAGAGGCGGAGGCGATCATTTTAGGGAGTGCTTTTACCAAGTGGTTTTCTGCCCAATATAGATCGCGCACGTTGTCTATAAACAAGGCATACAATTCCGGCTCGGCATTTTTCTGGTTTTTCATCGCCTGTTGTTTTAAACGCCTAAACGGTATTGCATGGCGTAATAGGGCAACAATCCGCCAAACCAATTGTTTTTTCTCATTGCCGTATCTTTTCTATGATAATCAGACAAACTTTACGCCTTTTCACGGGTTTATTCATCGGAAACAAACTAGTATGGAAAATTTAAGCGATTACATGATTCCGGCAGCCCGGCAGGGAAATACAGAAGTGATTGAGGAACTAATTAAACAGGGTGCAGATATCAATATCCGAGACGGCCAAGGTTATACTGCACTGATAATTGCCTGCTATCATCATCGCTATGAAACGGCAAAATTCCTATTGGAATCAGGTGCAGACGTAAATGCGCAGGACAATGGCGGAAATACGGCATTGATGGGTGTTGCTTTTAAAGGCTATATGGATCTGGCAGAAGTGCTGATCCTGCACCACGCCGATCTGGATAGGCAGCATGGCAATGGCGGCACAGCATTGATGTTTGCGACAATGTTTGGGCGGAATGATATGGTAAAACTGCTTTTGGATCACGGTGCAGACGCTGCTTTGCGGGATATTCGTGGCCAATCGGCCAGGGATATCGCCACCCAACAGGGGAACGCTGAAGCTGAAGAATGGCTTTCCGCCGGATCTTACTAATTGTTCTCACCGGTATCTCGGGTTACAAGTGCAAATTTCTTGGTGCCAGTACTCCTTTTCGTTATTGTTATGTTTTCTGCCCGGCGGTGTTCTTTTTCCTGCCTTTAGATTCTCCCGAATCATCCACCAGCAGGGCGTCGGCCGAGCCCGGAGCCCCTGCGCCCTCGCGGGTAGATTTGGAGCCCGCACCCGAATCCATCCCCTCCGTCCCCTCTTTCGTAGCGGCAATGGCCGGTTCGGATTCCGTTGTGATGGTTCCCGTATCGGGCGGCGGTAGCGGTTCCTCATCTGCCGACTCGATACTGGCGTCAATGTTGATATCGCTTTCAGCCAATCGGGTAAGTATCCGATCGGTTCTTTTCTCTTCAGCCAGCGTTTGCGCCAGCAGATCTGTAGCTTCCTGAAATCCCAATGTTTTCGCTAAGGTGTTCAGACTGCCATAAGCAGCAATTTCGTAATGTTCCACCTTTTGGGCAGCGACAATCAGTGCTGCATCACGGTGTGCTGAACCTTCTTCGGTTTCATCGATTACCTGCCACCCTTCGTCAAACAAGCCCTGCATGCCAACGCAAAAGATGGGCTGCGCCCCCATGCCTTCGAGGTAAAAAATTTTTTCGAGCCGGCTTACGTGGTTGTCGGTTTCCCTTCGATGGGTGCGGAAGGCCGACCCTAATTCATCGGTGCTGGCCCGTTCTTCCATCTTTTCCAATACGTCACGCAGGTGCAGTTCGCACCAATAGATTTCCTGCAACATAGTTCGGTAAAATCGCTCCAAACCAGACGGTGTTTCTTTTTCTTGAGTTGCCATGTTTATATAATTTCGTTATTGGACATGTCGCTTTCGGTGATGAGTTAACAAAAGCGTAGGACGTCGGTTTTAAGAATTTCATTATAAAACAGAATGTCACATCGCTTGTTATCCTTTGCACAAGAAAGCAGAAATCCCAACGACAAACATCATGCAGCAGAAAAAGAAACCAAGCAGCGGAAGCCAAAAAAGAAGGAGGAAAGAGATCGGAAGTTGGAGGAAGATGAATAACAATTGATTACGATGCGGACAGATGTCGAGAGAATCAAGCATTCAATTGAGCTGGAAGAAAAGCTAGATTATCAACTGAAAGGTTGGATGATTCAGAAGGTATGTCGTGCGGGGGTTGGAATTATTGTTTTATTAACTGCCTTCGGCCTATTTGGCAACGGACTGCTTAGCCGTAAAAAAATTGAAAAAAACGGCACATCGCTTCAATACGAAAGGTTTCTACGGTATGAGAAAGAAGTGGACATCTGTTGGACGATAACCGGTCAGGAAGAAATTCAATTCCTCATTCCCCTGCGGTATCTCGACCATTTCAAGATTGAAAAGGTCATTCCAGAAGGGTACGAAACGGCTATCACCAACGGGTATCTCAGCTATACGTTTAAAATGGACAAGCCCGGTGTGGCCTCCGTTCATTTTTTCCTGAATCCGCAAAAGACCGGAAATGTCGAAAGCGAGTGGCTGCTCAATAAACAGATTTTTCAACTGAGGCACTTTATTTATCCTTGATATGGAACTTATTCTTCGTGGCGCGACAATCTATTTATTTCTTTTGTTACTCTTTCGCATACTCGGAAAACACAGTCTCTCCGAAACCACAACATTTGATTTTGTCCTATTACTGATTGTAGGCGAAGCGACACAACAGGCACTTTTGGGCAACGATTTCTCGATGACAAACGCGCTCGTACTGATCACCGTCCTAATGGGCATCGACATGCTTTTTGTAAAATTGAAAGGAAAATACAAGAAACTAGATAGGCTACTGGAGGGAACCCCCTTAATTTTAGTGGATCACGGGAAACCGTTAAGAGGAAGGATGAAAGAGGCCAAAGTCGATGCCGAAGACATTCTCGAAGCGGCGCGACTCAGCCACGGACTTGAACAGATGAACCAGATAAAATATGCAGTATTGGAACGAGACGGGCAAATTTCCATCATCCCTTCTTAGCCGCAACGGAATGCCGGAATTGGTTTAAACCTTTCTGTCCGCCGCTTTGGCGTATGGTTTCAGCCGCTTCTTCAATTGCTGCCGGGCCATGTGAATTCGGGTTTTTACCGTTCCGATAGGAATTTGAAATTGCTCGGCAATTTCATGGTATTTATACCCTTCGTAATACATGGTAAACGGATAGTAATATTCCTCAGAAAGCTTCGAAAGTGCATACTCGATGTCTTTCATAACAAACCTCCCTTCGGCTTGGTTATGCAGGGAACTCATGTAAAGATCCGACGAAGAAAGGGTATCTGACTTAACAATCAACGAATTGGTTTTGACCTTCCTTCGATAATAGTTGATAAAGGTATTCTTAAGGATCGTATAAAGCCACGCCTGCAAATTTGTCCCCTCCCTGAATTTGGTGTAATAAGAAAACGCTTTTAACAATGTGTCTTGTACCAAATCACTCGCGTTTTCTGAATCGTGCGTGAAATACCTTGCGTAACTGGTTAACGCACCCGTCTCTTGGACTACTTTGTTACTAAACTCTATCTTATTCATAACTTCATTTTAATTAGAACTTAAATTAACAACTATTGTCGTTTGTTTAGTATTCGTGTTTAGTATCTCGGTTCCAACACTCTAGCAGAAAAGCAGACAAAACACACCCCAAATTGTTTGATTTCTTTTAAAATTGTCCTCAGTTTGGCAAATCATCGGAACGTTTCTCCCATATGTCGAGAAAATCATCCGTCGCATCATTACGCTCGTCAAACGAATCCAATACGCCTTTGTACCAAATCGTCGCTTGCTCAAATACCTTGCTAAGGTCGTCGGTTACATACCGATGCACGATAAATGCAAACCGCTCAATTTCGCCATATGTATTGACACGCTCCCATTCATAGCGAGGGCTAATGGTCCGCAGTAACGGATTATGAGCCTCCAAAAGTTCCAGAATGGTGTGTGTCGGAAAATGGAAAATTACCACCCGGCCCGCCAGAGAAATCGCCTTAGGCGTCAACTCCGTTAACAGTGTGAAGTCAGGAATCGTAAATCTCACAAGCTTATCCTCCTTTCGCTGCAAACTGTTTTTTTCTAACCCCCGACGGACAGGTTTGTTTGGATGCATTTTTTTTCATTTTGCATTTTTTTCAATTCCTACCAACAATTTCATCGCTGGACTGTCATCTTGATGAACGATAAAACAAGGATACCGGCATGGCTACGTTAACGAAAGAAAAAGAGAAGGTTATTCCCGAAACACCTCATCACGTCAAACGCAAAAAACCGAAAGAATTTGTCAAAAAAGACCTTTCGGCCAGCTATAATAAATTCAAGAAATACAATGGAAAAGTCTACACCGGCATGCAAATCGGCAGAAGTCACCACTGGATTTACGATGCTGGCGATTGGCGGGAAACGAAAATCACGCCCGACCTGTGGGAAATTTCATATGCCGTAACTAAACGACGCAAGGGGAAAGCTCCCGAAGGATCCGGTGTGCCGGTTGGAACCGGATACCATTGGTATATTCTAGCCCATCAATACGTGGAAAAACTGAATGCCAACGATTATTCCACGGCATTGACAGGACTTAAGTTTAAACTTGCACACAAGCGCGCAAGCAAAAATAAATGGAGTGTTTCCGGACAAACACAGCGCAAACATCTCATCCAGTTCTTAAAGGATATCATCGCTCAATTGGAAAGTGATCCCATTCCATTGGAATTCGAATACAAGAGCGATGTGTATAAAGGCGAGGGCGTTCCCATTTCCCAGACTTGCCAAGAGGGAACCTGTTACGAAGTGGATATAAACTTAAATGACCAACCGATGGGCATCATCCGCTGCACAAAAAGCGGTTGGAAAATGGACGGTGTTGACCAGGGCCTGGTAGACGCCATTGGACATCAGATTTTTTTGCATTTTGAATAGGCAAATCAAAATTCACTTTCGTAGACAGCAATGTCAGAAAACAGTACATAGGGGAAATCTTGGCAGCGGCATTTCCAGTCGCAGCACAGGCTCGGAAGAATTTTAGCCCCAAACCGAAGAATCAAATAGGCAAGCATTAAACAAAATCATCATGGCACTTGTAAAAGTAATCGAAGTAATTGCGTCCTCTGAAACCAGTTTTGACGATGCAATCCGGAATGCCGTAACCGAAGTAACCAAAACCATCAAAAACGTCGACTCGATTTACGTCAAAGATTTCAAAGTACATGTCCAGGGAAACGAAATCAAGAGTTTTGGGGCGGTCTGTAAGGTTTCATTCCGGATCGACGAGAGCGAAAGACAAAAAAACAACACGTAGTCAGGCAACCATGAACGATTTAGGCGAAGAGCAGTTGATTTTTGAAGACCGGGCAGATGCAGGAGCCCGGCTGGCCGAACGGCTGAGTTCCTATGAATCGGCCCATCCGTTGATTTTCGGCGTAGCGCGTTACACCCCATTAAGGCGACTGGTCGGATTTGACCGCTGGCCGACATGGATGTGGGCCAACTGGGAGATTGCTGCGTTGGTTACCTAGCTCAAAGAATATAATAGCTCCTTGCCCGCCGACACAGGGGCAGGTTTTTATGGACTGGATGTGTATAGTCTTTGGAAATCATCGGTGCAGTGTACGAACCCGCTTACGAAAAGCGGGGCAACTATGTACCAACGGTGTTGAACCGACGCTATGACTTCTTCGGCTATATCGATGAAACTCAGGCCCTTCACCCATTGCACAGGTAGCCCGATGGGATTAAAATTCCCGAAACTTATCCATTTACGTATTAACCTTCGTAAACCAATCGATATAGGCGTTTACCGCCTTTTTCAAGAAGTCTTTGGTTTCTCCGCTTTTCAGGTTTTCCGATTCATCAAAAAGTTCCTTTACCTGAGCTATGTAAACTTCCGGTTGCTGCATGGTGGGCATATTTAAGAAAACAAGGCTTTGCCTTAAGTGATGATTCGCCCCAAAAGCCGACAAATTCCCCGGAGAATTACTGAATACTGCCGCCGGCTTCCCATTCCACACACTGTGCCCCATAGGTCTTGACCCGATATCCAGCGCATTTTTTAAAACACCGGGAACCGAACGGTTATACTCGGGGGTAACGAATATAACACCATCCACTGCCCTTACCGTATCTCTGAATGCAACATAGGAATCCGGGACCCTGTTTTCATCGTCAAAATCCTGGTTATAAACCGGAAGGTCATCAAGTGGAATAATTTTGAACTCAATCCCTTCTGGAGCCATACACACGATGGCCTTTGCTATTTTCTTTGAAAAAGATTCCTTACGGAGACTTCCTGCTAGTATTCCTATGACCTTACTCATATACATAATGTTTAAATGCTGACAAGCTATTATAGTTTCTCTAAGAACTCACGTACCTCGTGAAGATTGTCGAAGATGCGATCCACACTCAACGCCTGCCGGATGGCTTCATGAGACTGCACGCCAAAACAGGTCAAGCCGGCGGATTTGGCCGCAGTGGCACCGGTTAATGAGTCTTCCAACACAAAACAGTCATCACTCATCAAATCTAGTTCTTCAACGCAACGAAAATAGGGCTCCGGATCCGGCTTGGGGTGCTGTACATCCGTGCGCGTTACCAGTACGGAAAAGAAATGCCGGATCCCGTTCCGCTCAAGATGATAGATGGCAACTTCCCGCTTACTGGAGGTGACTACCGCCATAACAATCTTCCGCTCGTGCAAAAAATGGATCAAATCGGTAGCCCCTGGCATCAAGGGTATAGATTCCTCTTCATGCTGTTGGGCGATGCACGCCCTTACCTTTTCAAAGAACACTTCCCTGTCTGCTTCAAAAGCGTGACTGCTGCGCAGAAAGTCAAAAGCCTGTCCATCGGTTTTTCCTGCCAGCTCATTCAGCCACAGTTCACTTCCAAGCGCAAAACCATACTGCTTGAGTGCCGTTCTCCATGCCTTGTAATAAAACCATTCGGAATCAATCAATGTTCCGTCCATATCAAACAACACAGCTTTCCAGTTTTTTAGCATATCCTTTTCTGAATTTCTGTAAACTTAGCTAAATTCGTCTTTATATACCAAAGAAAAGCCCCGAAACGGGGAGAATCGGGGCCTTCTAACTAACCAATTATAAACCTAAATTATGAAAAGACAATTTTTTACAAGTTACTATTTACAAGCTAACTATTACTTAAACGTAAAACATCTCCTTTCGTTACATCGAAAAATGTTAAATTTTTGTTAAATTTCTACAACAACTTCAGTGGACACTCAAATAAACAAACAGGCAATCATTGTAACCGGCGGACCCGGAATGGGCAAAACGTCCCTCATTGAAAAGCTCGGACAAATGGGATACGCCTGTATACAGGAATCCGGTCGACACATTATTCAAGCGGAGCTTAAATCAGGAGGCAACAGACTCCCTTGGGCAGATCGGCAGGGTTTTGCATGGGAAATGTTCTATAGAGCCCTGGCCGATTATAAACGCGCACAGGCCAACAACATCCTCACGCTATTCGATAGGGGGCTTCCCGATGTAATCGGATACCTAATGCTATGCCAACTCCCGATCCCGGATAGCACATGGTCCGCCGCAAAAACATACCGATATCATCCACAGGTATTCATTGCTCCGCCCTGGCAGGCAATCTATGTCACCGACAACGAACGGAAACAATCTTTCCAAGAGGCAGAAGCTACCTACAAAGTCATGGCAAATGTGTATACCCAATTGGGCTATTCATTGATCGTGATCCCAAAAACAACTGTTGATGAAAGAGCTCAATTTATCATCGAAAATATAACCCAAAACTAATTTCACTTTAAATTAAACATTTCGTTTCTTTGGTCTTATAAAGCAGGAAGGGACACATGGCTGAGCATCAACAACGCCGGCATCTCGATATAATCGTATCCGGTAAGGTACAAGGAGTATACTTCCGGTTGACAACCAAAGCCGTAGCCGATCAGTTAGGTATAAAGGGGATCGCTCTCAACAGGCCTGATGGAACGGTATACATCGAGGCGGAGGGCGATGGTTTTGCATTGGAGTCCTTTCTCGATTGGTGCCGTGAAGGCCCAGAAAGGGCCGAAGTGGAAAAAGTAGACCAAGGGGAGGGCGAAATGAAAAACTATCGTAACTTTGAGGTCATCAGGAAATCACGGGGCTGATCCTAACGTTTGAGCATTGTCTGTACTTCGAAAATTTGCTGGGCAAACCGCCATATATGGGCTAAGTACCATCGTCACCCGACTGATTAATTTTCTGCTTACGCCCCTCTTTGTGCGGCAGTTTCCCACGGCCGTATACGGGATTTTTACCTACCTATACGGCTGGGCAGCCATGATACAGGCCGTCCTTGCCTTCGGCATGGAGACCACCTTTTTCCGCTTCCTGCAAAAGCACGAAGATAAAGGCCGGGTATTGAACAATAGCTTTTTTGTTGTGCTGGTCATCTCTACCCTGTTCCTGTGTGCAGTCTTCTCCGGTGCCACCGGTATTGCCACTTGGTTGAACAACGGACAGTACGACAGCGACTATGTGATGTATGTCCGTTTCTTTGCCCTTTTTCTGGTTGCCGATGCGCTGGCTGTCATCCCATTCGCACAGCTACGTGCACAGGGTAAGGCCATGCGGTTCGCTTGGCTCAAACTGACCAATGTAGTTACGCTCATTGTGCTCAACCTGTTCTTCATCTTTTGCATTCCCTGGCTTTTGGTCCACGTCCCACAGACCATACCCTATATTGAGGGATGGTATCGGCCGGGCTGGCTGGGTTACGTCTTTATCGCCAACCTAAGTGCCAGCCTATTGGTACTGTTGCTCCTCCTACCGGAATTAATGAAAATCAGGCTGCGACCCGACCGTGCTCTGCTGCGCGAGATGTTTGCCTACAGCTTTCCGATACTCATTGCCAATATTTCTTTTATTATCAACGAGTACCTCGACAAGCTCATGATCCCCAAGCTGATTCCGGGTGAGCAGGGTATTTCCGACAATGGCATCTACGGTGCGGTATCCAAAATCGCTGTGTTTTTGAGCATTGCCATCCAGGCATTCCGGCTGGGTGCCGAGCCCTTCTTTTTCAGCTATGCCAAAAATGAAAATGCCCGTAGGGTCTATGCGGTTATCATGGATTATTTCGTCATTGCCATGGTGCTGGTAATGATCGGGATTTCTGTCAACATCGAGTGGCTTAAATACTTCATTAGGGGTAAGGATGCCGAACAACAGGCACTGTACTGGTCGGGTTTGCACATTGTGCCCATCCTGTTGCTCAACTACGTACTGCTGGGCATTTACATGAACCTGTCAGTATGGTACAAACTGACCGATCAGACCCGGTTTGGACTCTACATCTCGGGGGTCGGTGCCATCGTCACCATCGTACTCAATGTGATCCTCATCCCCCGCTACAGTTATGTAGGGGCCGTTTGGGTGACGATGCTTACCTATGGCATTATGGTAGTGTTATCTTATTTCTGGGGGCAACAGCGATACCCCATCCCTTACCGGGTAGGCAAAAACATCGCTTACATCTTGGTGGGCGCAGGAGTCTGTTGGCTGACGTTTGACGTGTTTGACCGCCACCTTATCATCGGCAACCTGCTATTTATTGCGTTTGCCGGAACCACCTTCTTTATAGAGCGCAAGGCATTGTTTGCCCTGCTGAAAAAGAAAAATTAAGCAAACTCCAGTTCAAATTGTTCGTTGATTTCGTCAAGCACGGCATGGATGTCGGCAATATCGGTTAGGGAGACGAGGCGCATGCGGTATTCCTTGAAATGGGGGATGCCTTTGAAATAATTGGCATAGTGACGACGCATTTCAAAAATACCCGTCTTGTCTCCCTTCCACTCCACGGATTTTTGCAGGTGGGTACGGCATACGGAAACCCGCTCGGCGATCGTGGGGCCGGGCAAATATTCGCCGGTACGGAAAAAATGCTTGATCTCCCGGAATATCCAGGGGTATCCGATTGAGGCACGTCCAATCATGATGCCATCCACCTCGTATTCCATGCGCCATGCGGCGGCTTTTTCCACGCTATCCACATCTCCATTCCCGAATATCGGAATCCGGATGCGGGGATTCTGCTTTACCTCACGGATAAGATGCCAATCAGCCTGTCCTTTATACATTTGCGAGCGCGTACGGCCATGGATGCTCAAGGCCTGGATCCCCACGTCCTGCAAACGCTCAGCCACTTCATATACGTTCTTGGTGTCATCATCCCAGCCTAGACGGGTTTTCACCGTCACGGGCAGATGGGTAGCTTCGACAACGGCTTTGGTCATGGCCGTCATTTTATCGATATCCTGCAGCAGGCTCGCCCCAGCGCCACGACAGGCCACGTTTTTTACCGGACAGCCATAGTTGATGTCGATCAGGTCGGGATTTGCCTGACTGGCGATTTCGGTAGCTTCGCGCATGGTGTCGATATCGCTACCAAAAATCTGGATGCCGATGGGGCGTTCATATTCGAAGATATCTAGTTTTTGGCGGCTTTTGGCGGCGTCGCGGATGAGCCCTTCCGAAGAAATAAACTCAGTATACATCATATCCACCCCGTTTTGTTTACATACAAAACGGAAAGGCGGATCGCTCACATCCTCCATGGGTGCGAGGAGTAGCGGGAATTCGCCCAAGTCGATCTGAGTTCCGATTTTAACAGCCATACAAGTTACCTGCCGCAAAAATACGGAAAAAATTTCGCGTTTTGTATCTTTGGGGTTAGCTCAGAACAGGGGACTAAAGCAGTATTGGACACGAAAGACAAATTTCATACTAAGAAAAAAAATAAACACATCGCGTGTATTGGTTTCTTTTTTCCACCGAACGTTTACACCGTTGGAAATTTGACGTGCCTACAGCGCTCCTTTTACCCCTAAAAAAGGGAGCACCTAAAATCCGCTCGCTTTCGGACGGAAAACGACGAGCAGAAATCGCAAACTCTCCGCAGTGAAAAATAATTTTCACTGCGGAGAGTTCACCAACTCGCTTCGGAGAGTTGGTGAACTGACTTCGGCGAGTTTTTCAACCGTCTTTTTCTTTCTCAAAACGAAAATATGGGAGATCAAAAGAATTTCCGGATTAACCAAAAGTTGATCCTCATTTTCGCTCTTCACGACGATTCGTCAGTGTGCCAAAATATAGCCGGAAAAGCAGCTACAAGGTACGCACAAATTGCTCGATCGCCCGCACGGGATCTCCGGTCTTCATGAAATTCTCGCCGATAAGAAATCCTTGGAAACCAGCTTCGCGCAATTGACGGATCGTTGCAGGGTCGCTGATCCCACTCTCTGATACCTTGATAAACCGATCGGGGATCAAGTTTACCAGCTCCAGCGAGTGATCGAGCGAAACAGAGAAATCTTTCAGATTACGGTTGTTTACACCAATGGCATCCACACTGTCCACGATACTGCGCTCCAATTCTTCCCGGTTGTGCACTTCCAGCAACACATTCAAGCCGAGCGACTGTGCAAATGTAGACAATGCCCGCACCTGCTGGGGATCGAGCACTGCCGCAATCAACAAGATAATGTCGGCACCGTACGCCTTCGCTTCGACAATTTGGAATTCGTCGACAATAAACTCCTTGCGGAGCAATGGAATCTCCAATTCGCCACGGGCCGCGGTCAGATCAGCAAGACTACCCTTGAAAAATTCACTATCCGTAAGTACAGAAACCGCCGAAGCCCCAGCAGCTTGATAACCCGCCACCACCTCGGCTACGGACGAATGATCGTTGATGATTCCTTTGGAGGGCGATGCCCGTTTATATTCCGCAATGATGCCTTTCCGCGCAGCGTGAAATATCGAATCGCGCAGCGAATAACACGATCGTTCAAACAGCGGCATTGTTTCCAAATCGGCAATCGCCGAAATAGCTTTTGCCTGTTCAACTTCCTGCCTTTTCTTAACAATAATTTTATCGAGGATGGTCATTTTTCGTTTCTTTTTAATTGGCCGCCAGTAATTAAGCAGAGTACAAAGTCTCTGGATCAGTCCGCCCCGTATCACCTCGATGAAAAGGCACCGTATCGAGCCAATTGGCGATCATCTCTCTTCCATAGGCAGTCAGCACCGATTCAGGATGGAACTGCAGTCCCTTTACATCCAATGTTTTATGAGATAACGCCATAATGACGTCCTGCTCGTCTTCCGCGGTGATGGAAAGCGAATCCGGCAATCCGTCGCGTGAAACCGCCCAGGAGTGATATCTTCCCACTAAAAAAGATGACGGCAACCCATTAAAAATGGGCTCTTCAGCAGCTATAACGCGGATAGGGGTGGCAGTGCCGTGTACCGGCTTAGCCAGGTTGTAAAGCGATCCACCGTAAACTTCGGCAATCGCCTGCTGCCCCAGACAGATTCCCAGGATACTTTTGGAGGCTCCATAGGTGCGGATCACATCCAATAACAACCCTGCTTCCTCCGGAATACCCGGACCGGGCGATAGGAGAATCTTGTCGAAAGCGGCCACATCTGCCAAAGCAAACTTGTCGTTACGCCATACAGTGGCGTCATGTCCACATTCATGCAGGAGATGCACCAAATTGAATGTAAAGGAATCGTAATTGTCTATCACCAAAATGTTAGGCGATGTTTTTTGCAAGCTGTTCATCTTTCTATTAAATATCTTGTGCCAACTCCAATGCTTTGCGCAATGCGGCTATTTTGTTGTTTACTTCCTGGCGCTCTTTCTCAGGATCTGAATCCGACACGATACCGGCTCCTGCTTGATAATGCAACGTATTCTGACGACTCAGGAACGACCGGATCATGATAGCGTGGTTAAAGTCTCCATTGAACCCCATATAACCAATGGCACCGCTGTAAAAACTCCGTTGCTGATTTTCATACCGATCGATCAGTTGCATGGCCATGTGCTTGGGCGCACCACTGAGTGTACCCGCGGGAAATGTATCGCCCACCACATCAAAGGAATTAACTCCTTCCTTCAATGTACCACAGACTTTGGACACCAGGTGGATAATATGCGAATAATACTGTGCCTCTTTATACGATTTGACGTGCACCTGCTCACAATGGCGACTTAGGTCGTTCCGTGCCAAATCCACCAGCATGACGTGTTCTGCACTTTCCTTGGGATCCGCTTTCAGCGCTTCCGCAAGCTTTTCATCCTGCTCCTGGTTTCCACTCCGCTTGAAGGTGCCCGCAATGGGATAGATCGTCGCCTCCCGGTTTCGGATGGTCAACTGGGCCTCGGGCGATGAGCCGAACAGCTTGAAATCGCCATAGTCAAAATAGAATAAGTAAGGAGAAGGGTTGATGGACCGCAGGGTACGGTATACGTTGAACTCATCGCCCAAAAAGGGGCGCGAAAAACTCCGAGATGGCACAATCTGGAAGACATCCCCCCTGTAAATATGGTTTTTCATTTTTACCACCAACGATTCAAACGCCTCATCGGTCATGTTGGATGTTTCCTCACCATTGAGGGAAAAGCTATATTCAGGGAAATTCTTGTTTTGGATAAGGTATTGCATTTTTTCCAATCCCGATGACCGTACTTCGTCTTCAAATTGGTGCTCGAAAATGTAAAGCTGATTGCGGAAGTGGTCAATAGCTATCACATACCGATAGACGTGGTATTGTAAATACGGGATATCCCGTTGCGGATCGGGCGGACTCTTTAACTCGATATCCTCGAAGTGAGTAACCGTATCAAAAGTAAAAAACCCAAAAAGTCCATTGGAAATAAACCTGAAGTCCGTATCACCTGCTTCCTGAAATGCATTCCTGAATCGGGATACCTCGTCCCGCAAGTCAATACCTGACGCTGGCTTCCGCTCCGGCTTACCCTGAGGGTACTGTATTTCAAGGAACTGACCATCCAATTTAATGCCTGCAATAGGCTCACAGCAGATATAGCTCATGTTGTTTTCACGACTATGATAGTCCGAACTTTCTAATAACAAGCTGTTCGGAAATACATCGCGAAGCCGGAGATAAGTGCTCACCGGCGTGGTTGTATCGGCCAGCAACTGTTTGTAAGTAGTTTTAAATCGATATGTCATATCTCAACGTATAATAACAAAAAACCCGACGGATTTTTAAAAAACGTCGGGCTAAATATTCCAAAGCCTTGGTTGATCAGGAATATGTATGTGTTCCCTCTGACCCGACGTTTTCCTCACCGAGCCACCACCATGATGTTATGTGGAACTTATTCATCAACATATGAGGCAAAAATATAAAAAATATTGTGCAAACAAATTTTTGGAACAAAAAATATCCCGCCTACCTAACCAGTTGCAGTTTATCCAGTTCCGCCGAGATAAAAGCAATTTCTTCCGCAGTAAGGCTCGAGTCGGCCGCCTTTGCGTTTTCGGTGGCCTGCTCGGCATTCCGTGCACCAACCAATGTGATGGTAATTCCGGGTTGCTCCAATGTCCACAACAGGACAAGCTGACCCAAAGAAATCCCCTTCTCCGCTGCCAAAGGTTTAATTGCTTCCAAAAATATGTTTGTGCGTCGCAGGTTTTCGTCGTTGAAAAAGTAAAGATCTGCCCGATGGTCACCCGCGCCAAACACATAACCAGGTTTCATCTTCCCGGTAAGCAATCCGCGCTCCATGGGGCTGTACGCCAAGATGGATTTTTGCTTTTCAAGGCAATAAGGCACGACCTCGGCCTCAATTCCTCGCTTCACCATGCTAAAAGGCACTTGATTCGATACAATATCCACGTACGTGGATGCCTCAATAAGCTGCGCCGCGTTGTAATTACACACACCGGCATAGCGCACCTTGCCCTGTTGAATCAGCTGCGCCACCGCTTCCATCGTTTCCTGTATGGGCGTGGTAACATCCGGCCAATGGATCTGATAAAGATCGATGTAATCGGTGCCCAGCCGGCGGAGACTGTCTTCGCATTCCTGGATGACGCTTTCCTTGCCTGCATATTTATAAATGTCGATAGCCTTGCCCGAATTGTTCTTACTGTGAGAGGCAAGGGTACCCTGTGCCAGGTCCCAACGCATCCCGTATTTAGTTAAAAGGTAGATTTTATCCCGTGGAATGCCTTTAATCGCCGCGCCGACAATCTCCTCGCTTGTGCCTTGTCCATAGATGGGGGCGGTGTCAATAGAATTTACACCCAAATCATAGGAAGCTCTAATGGCCTCTACGGCATCGCTTTGCTCGGTACCTCCCCACATCCAGCCACCCGCCGCCCACGCACCAAACGTAATGACCGATAAATCCAGTTCTGTTCCTGTTAATGTTCTATATTGCATAATAGTCGTGTAATTTCACAAAAAAGCGAATCTCGGATTCTCGCTTTGCTTCGGCAAGCAACATATCTTCCGTAGCAATGGCAATAACAGAAATAAAATGTTTCAGGGCAATAAGTCCGAACGTCTATTATTTGCCCGCATAAAGGATCCGGTATATTGCACCGGTCACATCATCCGACACGTACAACGACCCATCAGGCCCCTGGGCCAACCCACAGGGGCGGTGTTTGGCGTCGCCGGGGGCGGCCAGGGCATCCTCACCCGCAAACCCTTTCGCAAACACTTCCCAGTCGCCACTGGGTTGACCGTTTTCAAACGGCACAAAGGCCACCATGTAACCTTTTTGATCCGGAGATCGGTTCCATGAACCGTGGAAAGCTAAAAAAGCACCGTTTTTGTACCTGTCCGGAAATAGATTACCCGTATAAAACAACAAAGCATTGGGCGCCATATGGCCGGGAAATGCCACAATCGGATCCAGCACATCTGCCCCGCCTTCCTGTTTACCATCGCCGCCATATTCTGGATTGACGATTTTCTTCTTTTGATGATGGTCATAATATAGGTAAGGCCAACCCGCATCCGCTCCCTCACTCAGACGATACATCGCTTCCGAAGGCAGATCAATCCCGGTTTCGTCATCGTACATGTCAGGATAAAAGTCATGCAGGTTATCGCGTCCGTGCTGCATCACAAATAGCGCTCCCATTTGTTGATTCCAATCGAGCCCTACCACATTGCGTAGTCCCGTAGCGTAACGCGATCCGTCGCCATATCCCTGTTTGATTCCGTCCGCCCGAAACCGCCAGATACCTCCAGCCGAATCAAGGATCGGACAAGGCTGCATGCCCGGAGACCCGAATGTCCGGTCCTTTTCCTGGCATACATTGGAGTAGGCCCCGATATTAACGTAGATATTTCCAGCGTCGTCCAGGGCTATCGATTTGGAATTGTGTTGACCCCGATCAATCAGCCCCGAGACGATCGTATCCGGAGCCATTGGATTGCTCACTTGTTCGTTTTCATCCAATGCGTAGCGGAATACCACGCTGTTCGAAGATGCATAAAGAAAGCTGTCCGTGATCGCAATACCGGTTCCGCCATAATCCCCGAAGCCCGATTCCTTATCCATCCGACCATCACCATCGCCATCGGAAAGTACGATGATGCCATTGCCATCAACCGGCCGTTGCAGCTTCACAAAAATATCCCCCTTTGAATTCACCGCAATATGCCGCGCCGAACCGACGCTATCTGCTACTTTCAACGCTTTGAAACCTTCCGGCAGTGTCAAGCCTGCATTGTCTGCATCGGCGGCGATTTGGTTGCCGGAGGGACTGCAGGAAGCGATGACCAAAGCCAACGCACAAACCCAAAAACAGTTGCTTTTCAATTGATTTGCCATACTACAAAAATGGCGCTTTTTCCCTTTATTTCCAATGACTTAGTAAGCATTAAACGTCATTAACAGATAAACGTTTCAGGATTGTTACGTAAACATCGCACAAATCCCATTAATTTGCCTTCTCAATTTGGTGCATAGGAAACTTGCACGAGCTGCCGCCAGCTTCGCGAGCGCAACGAGTTTATTTATGCCATTGAATAATTACACTTATAAATATTTATTCAAATGAAAATTAGGGTATTATTACTTTTTATTGTTTGTTCATTTGTCTTACTAGCTAAAGGCCGTGATTTTTACCAGCTGAAAATATATCACCTGACAACAGCACAGCAGTCGGCCCAATTGGATGATTTCTTGCAAAAGGCATACCTACCTGCACTCCATCGGGCGGGCGTCTCCAAAGTAGGTGTGTTTAAACCCATTGCCGCTCCGGAACCCGAAGGCGAGCAACTTGTTTATGTATTTGTTCCCTATGCCTCCTACGCCCAATTTGAGACATTGGATGATATCCTGCAACGCGACAAAAAGTTCCAAACAGACGGAGATACTTATTTGCGTGCTTCCTATGACCACCCTCCCTATGATCGGATTGAGACCATTCTGTTGAATGCGTTCGTCGGGAGCCCACACGTCCAGCTTCCGGATCTTACTTCTCCTAAATCTGAACGCGTATACGAACTTAGGAGCTATGAGGGACCCAGCGAGGCCTATTACTACAACAAAGTGGAGATGTTTAATAAGGGCGACGAAATCGGATTGTTTAAGCGGTTGGGATTCAATGCGGTGTTTTACGGAGAGGTTGTCGCAGGAAGCCGCATGCCCAACCTCATGTACCTCACCACATTCGAAAATAAACAATCGCGGGACGAACATTGGGATGCTTTCAGCAAAGATGCCTACTGGAAAGAGCTCTCTGCTAAGCCTGAATACCAAAACAACGTATCTCGCAACCAGCAGATCTTTCTATATCCCACGGACTATTCGGATTTTTAGTAGCTGGCCTGCCGGAACAATTTTAACGCTTCAGTGCTCTGCCTTCGGCAGATAATTAGTTTCTTTGATTAATGAAACGGATTGTCTCGCACCTCAAAGCGCAGCACTATTACGTAAAGGAAATCCTGGGCTTTTTCTTTATTATCCTAGGTGTCTATTTCTTGCGGCAGCACGGCTATGAAGTTACGGAAGTGAAAGCCGCCATCCGAGAAAGTTCTTATCCGTGGCTGGCCCTTGGCTTATTGTTGGTCGCAGCTTATATCGGTTGTCAGGCCTTGATGTATATGTCGAGTTTTAAGACCGTAGGCAAAAACCTGAACTTCTCTTTGGCTTTGGGACTGTTTTTGAAGCGTAATCTCATCAGCGTATTCCTTCCCGGAGGAGGCTTTACCTCGCTGATTTTTTTTACCAAGGAAATTGAGAAGACAGGTATAAGCAAAACCAAAATCAACTTTGCTTCCTACATTTATGGATTGGTCGGCATTGTATCCCTCATACTGATCGCAATTCCAGTCGTCATTTACCTTGCACTTACCGACCGCCCCATCGATGGAGAGTGGGAAGCAATGAGCATACTCGTCCTATTCATCGGCTTGATCTCGTGGCTAAGCATATCCTTATATCGCAAACAGTGGGCCTACCGGATGCTCGTGCGTTACATGCCATCACTCGAACACCTAATCGAAGAAATTCATTCAGGAGCTTTTTCGCAGCGGTGGCTCTGCCGCACGTTGGCCTATTCCATGGTTATTGAAGCCCTTGGTATATTGCATCTTTATATCGCTATGCAGGCCCTCGGCTTAACGCCTTCACTGACCGCCGCCGTCGGGGGATATGTCATTGCTACCCTGTTTTTGTGTATATCGCCATTTATGAGGGGATTGGGAGCCGTAGAAATCTCCATGGTGCTGGTCCTCCGCCATTATGGATTTGAGGATCTACAAGCATTGTCGGTAACCGTTCTTTACCGCTTTTTTGAGTTTTGGTTGCCGTTAATTGCCGGCGTACTGAGCTTTATATTTCAAAAAGGCAACGTCTTTCTTCGCGTCTTTCCCTCATTGTTGTTGTTCCTGTTGGGAGTGGTTAATATTGCATCCGTACTCACGCCGGTGATCGCCCAACGCATGCGGCTGCTCCATCAATTTATTCCCAGCGATGCCATCCATTTTTCGACTTATATGGTCCTGCTGATGGGTGTCCTGCTTATCATTTGCTCGGCATTCCTACTGAAAGGCCTGCGTAATGCCTGGTACATTGCCATGGCATTAAGTATCCTATCATTTTTCGGTCATATGGCCAAGGCTATTGATTACGAGGAAGCTTCTCTGGCCTTGTTTTCGATTGTAACACTGGCATTGACTTATAAACAGTACTACATCAAACGGCATAAGAATATCCGTTATTTCAGCATCGGCACCTCCGTGTTGCTGATCATTGTCGTGGTTATTTATGGCACCATCGGCTTTTATTTTCTCAAAATCCGTCATTTTCAGGATGATTTTACACTGGGGGAGTCCTTTGGCAATACGCTGGCCTGTTTGGTGCTATTGGACACCGATTACTTGCAGCCCCAGACCGAATTTGCCCGCTATTTTGTGTATTCACTTAACTTGTTTGGCGTATTTACGCTGTCCTTACTTTTCTATGCATTTGTCCGCCCGTATATTGGGAAGACCAAGCATGGGGAAGTGGAGCTGGAGCAGGCCCGGATGTATATCAACCGCTACGGCAACTCAGCCTGTGACCATTTCAAGGCCGCGAGTGACAAGTTATTTTTCTTTGCCGAGGGTATCGAGGGCGTAATTGCCTACCGCGTAGCAAACAATTACGCAGTGGTCCTGCATGAACCCGTCTGTGCGACAGACGAAGCGCGCACACAGTTGATTAAAGCATTTTATCGATTTTGCAAAGAAAACAGTTTGCGCACGTTCTACTACCGCATCGATGAGGAACGGCTGCCGTTTTATGAAGGCATCGGGTGGAAAGCAATGCCCATAGGGCAGGAGGCCATCGTCGACATTTCCGGGTTCCGGCTAGAAGGGAAGGACCGGAAGTCGCTTCGTAACGCGCTCAACAGTGTGACCAAGAAAGGCTACGGCATACAAATTTACCAGTCACCAATAAAGGACGGACTGTTGCAAAAACTCAGGCATGTGTCTGACAACTGGCTGGAAGCCATGCAGCGGGAAGAGCTGGTCTTTTCCCAAGGGATGTTTGACGAAGCCGAGCTGAAACAGCAGACGATTATCACGTTGGAAAATGCAGACGAAAAAGTGGTGGCTTTCCTGAACATCATTCCGGATTATACACCCGGAGAACTGACTTATGACCTTATCCGGAAAACAGACGATGCGCCGGGTGGAAGTATGGATGCCTTGATCGTGGCGTTGATCGATTACGGCCGATCCGGTAGTCTCAAAGCATTAAACATGGGGCTCGCTCCCTTTTCCGGTATCGAACGGCCTACTGACCTGCCGCAGCGCACCATCAAATTTGCATATGAAAGGCTCCAGCTTTTCCGCCATTATAAAGGACTTCGGGAATTCAAAGACAAATTTAATCCGGAGTGGAAAACCAAATACCTCCTGTTTGATCACCACTACGATTTATTGCAGGCACCATTGACACTGGCCATGGTGGTAAAACCTATTCGATAACGAACCTATGCATCGCAAACTCCAAAGCATCCTCCTTCTCTATATGTTCTTAGGCGGCATAGCGCACGGGGGCGGCTCCTGTCATGCTACACCAACTCAGCAAAATCTACCGGTTTCGGAGATAAAGGCCTCCGACGAGTCATTGCCGCTAATTCTCTATTTGTCGGGAGACGGCGGATACAATACGTTCAGCCAGGGTCTTCTTGCCAAAATAAGCAGCAAAGGCTATGGAATACTTGTATTGGATGCTTCTAAATACTTCTGGAAAGCAAAGACACCGGCGCAACTTGCATCCGATATGGCTTTACTGCTCGCCAAACACCTCCGAAACCGGCACTCCCAACAGGTTATTGTATTGGGCTATTCTTTTGGAGCAAGCGTCATACCGTTTATGCTTAGCCGCCTTCCCAGCGACGTGGCAAACAAGGTAGAAAGGGCTGTCTGCATTTCCCCTGGACGTTTTGCCGATTTTGAAGTCACCCTCTCGACGCTACTCAACAATACGAAGGGAAACAAAAGTTATCCCGTTGTTGATGAAAGCCGGAAATTGACCCCGCTGCCCGTCTATTTTCTGTTCGGGCAGGAAGAAGATCCTGAAACCACCCGATTCTTCATCGACGCCAGTATGCACGTGACTTTACTCCCCGGAAGCCACGACTACCGGAACGATGTGGATGCCCTATCCCGAAAATTGCTGGATTTTTTTCAAGATCGATAGGCTATCGTTTGCGGGATTGCGATAGCTTTCATCCCGCTTTTTAGCGGTTTCATCCCATGGACTACCTAATTTGTCACACGGCAGCTACCTTTGTATCAAAACAAACGGACTGTAACAATTTGCACAATTCGTTTGTCTTATAAAGTGGAACAGCTTGACACGATGAACAAAGTGACGCAATTTTTTTGGTGGTGCAGCGCCGTACATCAAGCAACATTAGCGAAATATCCCGCTGAACACAATAAATACGTGGGGATTGGTGCCACCATTTTCTTTACCGGATTTTTTGCGGCCCTGTCAGGAGGATATGCGTTGTATTTTGTCTTCAGCGGCGCAGCTTTTTCAGTCGTATATGCGTTTCTTTTTGGTCTTCTTTGGGGTTTGGCCATTTTCAACATGGACCGCTATATCGTATCGAGCATCAACAAAAATGCCTCGGGCTTCAAGCAATTTTTACAAGCCACGCCCCGTATCCTACTGGCCGTCCTTATCGGTATCGTTATTGCGCGGCCGCTTGAACTCAAAGTATTTGACAAAGAAATTCGCGAACAACTGCGGGTAACGTACCTCGAACGGCAACGGGCCCACATCGACACGCTCAATAAAGCGTTCCAAAGCAAATATGCCGCTGACCTGAGGAAATTAGACGATCTGAAAATGGAACGGGGCCGATCGGAAGCGGCCATCAACGAAACAAGGACGAAAGTAAGCCTGGAAACCTTTGGCGAAAAAACCCCGGAGACCTCAGGTATTTTAGGATATGGGCCCTACGCGAAACAACGGCAGGCCGAGTTGGATAAACAGGAGCAATATTTAGACACGCTGCTCATGCAGATCCAACAGCAAGAAGCTTATATTCAAGAACGCAAACAATTCGAGGGGCTATTGAACGGGCACCTACTTACCGGAGCACAGCTGGATAGCGCCGTAAACCTGGCCGGGTTTGCCGATCGAAACGCTACATTGGGCAGCTTAAAATACAACAAAGATGGCAGCATAAATAGCACGAATTATTGGTCTATCAACTTCATTATGCTCCTTTTCATTTTTTTTGAATGTCTTCCGGTTTTTGTCAAGCTGATGAGCGCCCGTGATGCATACGATATCAATAACCGCGATCGGCAATTGGTGGATATTCACCGCTCCGGTAAAAACCGTGATGCCGAAATCACCATCGTCGACGACCTGTATGACACATACGTGCAGCAGTCCGTTGAAAAACGAAAATCCCGGCTAGGGGAAGATGAACCCTTATAGTTTGTTGATTTCATCACGCATACCACCCTTTTCATCCCATTTCATTGACTCATCACATGACATTGGCTTCCTTTGTTGAAAAATAGCTCATCATGAAATGGCATCGCATTGAATTCATTATTGCTACGGCGCTCTACTTATTCAGCCTCATCTTCCTTTATAGTAACAACATTGCCCATTGGGACATACGTTACGTCATGTCTTACATGGGGTATGCTACAGTGATTTATGGCGCTTTCGCCTTGTTCACCCAATGGATATGGCCCTTCCACTTCCGCAACGGAAAAATGGATTCGGGGGCCACGCTCACCTTGCTGCTTTTTTTCCTCTCGTGGATAAGTATTTCGGTCTGCGTGTGGGTCAGACATTATGCCCTCTATCACATAGCGGAATTTTGGCCTTATCTCACACGGGGCGAATCCCTCGGTATGTCCCTGCTGCTTTTCGTATCGCTGTTTGCCTATGTAGGATTAAGGCGGGGTATTGGCTCATTTCGAAACAACCGAAATGAGCTTTCCAAACGGGTAACACAGGAATCACTGATTGTACTCGGCGGCGGTGTGGCCATCTTCTTGTTTCTGTTAAGCGTAGACAGCGACCTTGCGGCTTTGTGGTTATCCGCAGTCCCTTATGCATACGCCCTTTATGCGCTCAATATCTACTGGCTGCTGCCCTTACGGGAAAAACGGCACTATAAATTCTCGACATACCTCGCCATCGCCGTCGGGTTGTCGTTTGTCATTTTTATCCCTTTTGGTATCTTCTTCTTAAATGTATCCCGATTAGCAGGGATGGTGTTTTTTTTCGAATGGATATGCATAGTCTTCATCATGCTTCCAATGGCCAATCTGGTCTATCGGCGCCAGAAAGAGCGCATTGCCCAACTGGTCGACCTCAAAATGGAACTGGGCCAGACATCGGCTGACCTGAGTTTTCTCCGGTCACAGATCAATCCGCATTTCCTTTTCAACATCCTGAACACGCTATACGGCACAGCACTCCAGGAGCATGCAGACCGTACGGCTTCCGGCATCCAGAAACTGGGCGATATGATGCGTTTCATGTTACATGAAAACAACCAGGACAAGATTTTGCTCGCCCGTGAAGTGGAATACCTCCGCAACTACATTGATCTGCAATTATTACGTACAGCCGCATCTCCGGGCATCACCGTAGAGTATTCCATCTGTGACGGACAGGAGGGTACCTACATTGCGCCCATGTTACTCATTCCCTTCGTTGAAAACGCCTTCAAACATGGCATCAGCCTGCAGGAAAAGTCATGGATAAAAATCAGCCTTTATGAAGTGGAAGGGCAGTTATTCTTCGACGTTCACAACAGCATTCACCGAAAATCGGATTCCGATCCTGAGTGGCGCCATTCAGGCATCGGATTGGAAAACGTGAAGCAGCGCTTGGCCATGCTGTATCCCGATAGGCACGACCTGGTGATACGGGAAACAACCCAAGAGTTTTTTGTGCATTTAACCCTTGTGTGCTAACAACCATGAGAAAAATACTGCTAACGACCGTTATCGTGTGCTGCAACTTGTTTTTATATGCACAGTTTAACCTGAGTGGATGCGTCGAAAACCTTCCGAAGGGGGAAACCCTCACAATAAACATTCCATTTACTTTTGGATATCTGGAAAGCGGCAACCAGCCACTAGCTGTCAACAAAGATGGGAGTTTCGCTATTTCACTGCCCCTGGATAAAGAAAAAATAGGCTATCTACGTTGGGGAAATCATCAAGCTTTCCTGTGGATGAAACCCGGCTCTTCCTTGTTTGTAGCGCTCGACGGCACTACCGGCGGGATTGCCTTTGCTGGTTCCACGGCCAGCAACAATAGGCTGCTACATGAATTGAAATTGAACGATGCACCTCGCTTTTATCGTGAAGATAAGCGGGTTGACGCAAATGAAATGCAGGATAGTGTTATTCGGCCGTACACCGTTCACTTGGTTGCAAAAACTGCAAAAATCGACTCCAGTCAACTAAATGCTCGTGAAAAAGAATTTTTAAAGACCGAACTGCATTATCATTTCCTAGTTTATCTTGACCTGTATGTGCGTACCGCAAACTGGTCTACCAACGTTTGGAACACGTTTATCCTGGACGCAATGAAAGAAGAGAAACCAAAATCTCAATCGTACCTCCGTGGACCAATGTACGATGCGTTTATCGATACATATCTGGGCTTTCTCGAAACCCGCGCATTCGCAAATCGGGACGATCCAGCTAGGTTTACCGCACTGCTGGATTCAATATATGGAATAGGCAGTTTAGATAGCCTGACAACCGTCTACGAAAACAAGGGCAAAGCATACATGAACTGGTTAGTTGTAAAACGCGCGTTTGATGCGGCAACATCCGAAGAATACCTCGCCAAGCAAATTCAGGCTATCTACGAAGAAGGACACCTTTCTGAAGCCGACCGTTTGCTGGATGTGTTCCGTTCTTCGTTCCATAACAGCAACTATTTAGACACGTTGACAAGTAAAAGAACGATGTTGATAGAACGAATGGAAAAGCCCAACGACCAAATTGTCATTCCCGCCGATTACCGGACATTCTCAAGCATCAAGACCTTTATACAACAATTTAAAGGCAAGGTGGTATACCTGGATATCTGGGGAACATGGTGTGGCCCCTGCAAAATCGAGCTGCGCTATGTCCCTCAGCTAAAAGAACGCTTTAAGGAGAAAGGTGTAGTTTTCGTTTATCTCGACATGGACGATGACAACAAGGATGCCAGATGGCGTGAGTACATCCAGGCAAATGGGATAACGGGTGTTCATCTGCGCAAAGACCCTGCGGATATACAACCCATATGGAACGAATTACTGCCCAATGATAAGAACCTGCATGGCCGCTATCCGAGCTTTTTTTTATTCGACAAAAATGGTAATTTAGTCAATGGTTTCATTAAACGGCCAAGTGAAAAAGAAGCTTTATATTCACAATTAGAAAATTACCTTAGAAGTCAGTGACTGCCATCGCCATAGACGACGAACCCATTGCGCTTGACGTAGTGAGTAGCCATGCGGCTAAGGTGCCGTTTTTGCACTTACTGGCCACTTTTACCAATGCGTTCGAAGCGATGGATTACCTGCGCGAACAACCGGTAGACCTACTGTTCCTCGATATCAAAATGCCCGATATCTCGGGTATTGAGTTTTTCAGGAGCCTTAGCAAAAAGCCGATGGTTATTTTTACGACGGCCTACTCGGAGCACGCCGTTGCAGGCTTCGAGCTCGATGCGGTAGACTATCTGCTCAAGCCGTTTTCTTTGACGCGGTTTCTCAAAGCTTGCAATAAAGCACATGAATGGCGGCAACTGCGCACCACATCCGACAAAAAAACAGACTATATTTTTGTCAAAACAGGATACGATCAGGTCAGGGTGAATTTCGAAGACATCGACTACCTGGAAGCGACAGGCAACTACGTCAACTTCGTCCTTGGCGACCACCACGTGCTGAGCCGGATGACCATCACCGAATGTGAGGAATTGTTGCCCATAGATCGGTTTATACGCATCCACCGCTCATTCATCACTTCCATAGGTAAAGTAAAAAAAATCGAACGGCATCAACTAACCGTAAGCGATAGCATACTGCCGATCGGTTCGTCCTATGTCGATGCCATTAAGCACCTTTCGGCCAAATCCTAGCAAAAACTGTCCGTTTCCGAACACTTTACTGCACGATATCGAACAAGCTCCATTAAAAACAGATTGCACAAGCTGTTTATAATCTTACACTTAACTTTTTGGCGCAGACTGTGTGTGGCTTATGCCAAAAAAAACAACGAAATGTTCGGTCGTATCCGTAATATAATTTTAGGAGGAGTAATGCTCAGCGTAATCACGCTGTCGGCTTTTGGGCAAGATACCCTGACCCTTGAACGATCCATCCAGCTGGCATTGGAACAGAACCTGGAAGTCCAACAAAGCCACCTCCGCACGCAAAACCAAGCGATCGATTTACGGCAGGCCAAACACAACCTGCTCCCTGATTTGAATGCACAGCTAGGTCACTCTTTCCAGATAGGACGGAACATCGACCCCGAAACCAACCAGTACCTCGACAACGTCACCACCCGATCCGGCGGCCAAACACTGAGTAGCTCGCTGGTGCTTTTTGACGGGCTGCGAATGTTCCATAATATTACCCAACAAGCCTACGCCTACCGCGCAACGCTATTGGACGAACAATATGCCCGGGAGCAGATGGCACTTAGTGTCACCCGCGCATATATTCAAGCACTTGCCGCGCGGGATGTCGTTGCCCAGTCGGATAGCCTCGCTGCCGTCACACGACGTCAGGTAGAACGGAGCACATTGCTTTTCGACCAAGGGGCCGCGAATCCCGGCGATTATTATGACCTGAAAGGACAATATGCGAATGACCTGAACAATTTGAATACAGCCAGAAATCAACTCAACGAGGCGTTGGTGGCTCTTTTTCAATTGATCAACCTCCCCTACAATCCAAAAATCCAGCTCGCCTCCTTCCAGGAGCTGCCGACGACGCCAACCAACACCTTTACAGAAGAGCAACTCTATCAAACCGCAGCCGACCGCCTGGGCATCATTAAGTCAGCAGAAAACTGGGAAAAACAGGCCCAATTTGGACTTAAAGCTGCGCGTTCTTCGTATTTCCCCTCTTTGTCCATGGGAGCGGGATTATCCAGCAGCTATATCCATGGCAACGGAGCATACATCGATCAAATAAAGGATCGCATTGGTCAAAATCTAGGCTTTACGCTTTCCATTCCCATTTTAAATCGGCTACAGGTGCGCAACAATGTCGCTCGGGCAAAGCTTGATCTGCTGGATGCAGAAAATAACGCACAAACCCGCCAAAATGAATTGCAACAAGCCACCAGTCAGGCTTTGTTTAATTTAGATGCAGCCAAAGAGCAATATAAAAATCTGGTAGATCAGGTAAAAAACTATGCCGAGTCGTTCCGTATTGCCGAAGTGCGCTTTAATGCCGGTTCCATCAACTCGGTGGAATACCTCGTTGCTAAAAATAAGTTAGACAATGCTTCCGCCAATTTGGTTATCGCCCGCTATCAATGGCACCTGCGCCAGCGGATTGTTGATTACTACCGTGGAGAGCTGGCACTGCCACAAATGGATTCGTATTAATCGGGAAGTGTCTGATAGGTTGAAACGGATACATTAACCTTGCTGCCAACCGGATACCGACCTGGATTAGAACTGATAACGTTCACCTGAAGCGAGCCGTTGCCCACCGATAATTCCTCATAAAACCCTTTGAATCGTACGGCAAGCACCTCGAACGCCGCACCCGGATGCTCATGCAGCGCGATCCATTCAGGGTGCACAGCTACCTCCGTGGTGCTTTCCAGACCCAATAACAACGCTTCCTCCGCATTCAGGATGTTGCTCTTAGCCAGGAGTCTCGCGGTGTAAGCATTCGGTGGGTGATTGTATAACCACGCTGGCTTACCCATTGCCGCCAATTGCCCGCTTCTCAACACGATGAGCTCATCGGACATGGACAGTACCTCCGCCGGATCGTGTGACACCAGCACCACCGTCAGACCGGTATCGGCCACAATGGTTCGGATATCCGCTTGCAAGGTTTCCCGGAATGCGGCATCCACTTGATTAAAAGGCTCGTCCATCAACAACACCTCGGGCTCATTAACCAAGGCACGCGCAATGGCAACACGTTGTTTTTCCCCTCCGCTCAAATCTGCAATCCGCTGTTTTTTCAGATGCGCAATTCGCAGGCGATCCAAAACACGTTCCGTGTTACTGAATTTTGCTTCTAAATCGGTATTTGGCAACTGCGACGCCACATTGTCCCACACATTAGCGTACGTGTTTAGATCGTCAAACCCCTGCGATACCATACGCATGGCATCGTGCCCGGGAATCAGCTTTTCCCTCGGGTTAGGCACCCGCCAGCCCCGGTAGCGGATTTCGCCATGATCGGGCTCCAGCAAACCGTAGATAAGCTTGAGCATTGTACTTTTACCGCTTCCGCTTTCTCCGATGATCGCTGTAATCCGGCCTTCATGAATGCCGAAGGACAATCCTTGAACTGCCACAATTACCTCTTTGCCGTTAAAGAAGCGGCTTACATTTGCACCATGTATCAACGGAAGACCTTCGCGCTGTGTATCGTTGGGCACTAAACACTCCATAAAAAACCGCCCCGGTATCGTATCGGGACGGCGCAAAAGTACGAAATAGTTTGATGATGGCTAAAATCCAAGCATCAGCCCAAATGTGAAGTTCTGCAACCCCGCTTGATTGGGGCTGTTTTCGAACAGATCATTGAAATAATATTTGCCATAAATACCAAACGCTCCTACGCCAAATCGCGCAAATGCGCCATAACGGAACTGCGTAAAATTGTAGTCGTCTTTAAATTTCTGTTTACCCAGTTCCTCGCTTTTGAAACGTTGTGTTCCCTTCAATAAAAACCCCCCTTCAGGCCCAAAGGCAAAACGGAGCCGCCCAAGCCCATGATAGCTTTTGCTGCGAAATTCAAAGGTAAGCGGTAAGCGCAGGTAGGTCGATGTAAGTCGATTTTTGGAATAATCGATGTCGGAATACTCCCAGGTAAGCGGTGTCGTGTTTTCCTGGAAATCAATGTTTTCCCGTAAGCGTAGGTACGTCCAGTCAAAACCACCGGAGAGGAAAATCCGGAAATTGTCGTTAAACCGATAACCCGCCTGCAATAGATCAAAACCAAAATTGACGGTCTTGCCGGGACGGTACCTGAAATCCCGGTTATCATCAGACAAGGTAAAACTGCCGTTGTCAATCAGTTTAACCAGCCCCAGGTCAATCCTCGAAAACGTGACCCCATAAATGGGCCGCGACTTTCGGGGGTTATCCTCATCTTCGGATGTAGGCGATTCCTTTTCTCGTGGCTCATTCTCCGGTGCATATTCGTAGGTCTTTTCCGACTTTTCGATGGTAATCACTCCTTCATCCTTACCCGGGATGAGGATACGCACTTTTCGCTTTTCCCCGGTATTCACATCTTCCATGATGACGGTATCAACGGCAGTGCCCCTGTTTTTTGGAAAACGATCAGGCCGCTTCTTTTCCTGCGCAAATGCTAAAGACCAAATGGCACAAAACAACACTATAAAGCTAACGTATTTCATTGTCTGTTTATTTAAGGTTTGATTTTATGTTATTTAAGTTTTTTCTTCCTGTTTTTAGCCAAGCCAAAATTGAAATCCAGTTTCAACGAACCTTCCTCATCGTTCGAAAAGGTGACCAGTTTTTCATCCCGCTGATCCACCGTACCAACCACGTAGTTGAGGATATTGCTGAGTCCGAAAGGCTGTTTGGTTTGCTCCGTGGAGGCAAGCATCGTCTCTTCTTCTTCCAGCACCACCAACGGCTCAATAGCTGGCACGCTGGCGATCTCGGCTTTCTCTCTTTCCAAGCTATCCCGCAGACGGGAAGGCTCGTCAAAAGAAAGGGCTTTTGATTCGCTCGTTGCCAGCTGCTGACGTTCAACATCCTCTTCGCGGGCCACTTCTTCCACTTGGCGTTCATGTGTCTCCACCTGCGGACGTGCTTCGACCTTTCCTTTCCCATTTCTTTTTGCAAATAGCCGCCTCAACCGTTCCAGATCCAACGGCTCGGCAACGGTCTCTGGCGCTTCTGCCGGCGTAATGGGTTCGACGACTGCTTTCTCAGGTTCCTTTGCCGTGTCTACATGCGCATGCAGATACGTAACGGAAACAGGTCGGTTTTGCCAGTAGAGTACACTGCACACGATCAGGAGTGTCGCAGCCACAGCCATCCACCAAGTGGGAAACCGGCGCGGCTTTACCCGCGTCGATACAATGAAACGGGATTCCTCGGCATCCAATTGCGTAGCGATCTTGTCCCACAACCCATTCGGAGCCTCCGGCCGAAAGCCTTCAAATTTCTCCCGCAGTTGCTTGTCAAATTCCTTGTTCTCACCTGGATTCATAGTTCCCTCCTTCCAATTGTTTTAATTTTTCCTTCAGCCATGCTCTTGCCCTCGACAACTGGGATTTCGACGCCCCCTCGCTGATCTGCAAGGTCTCGGCAATTTCCTTGTGCGAAAATCCTTCTAATGCATACATGTTAAAGACCATTCGGTACCCGTCAGGCAGTGTTTGGATCATACGTAGTAAATCATCGCACTCCAGCATATCCATCGAGAACGTTTGCTGAGCATTGTCATAAACCTCGTCTATTTCAACCGATAGCCCGCCCCGAAGGTTTTTTCGATACGCCTCAATGGCAGTATTGACCATGATCCGCCGTATCCACCCTTCAAACGAACCCGCTCCCCGATAGCTATCGATGTGGCGAAACACTTTGATAAATCCCGATTGGAGCATGTCTTCTGCTTCAAACGTACTACGCGCATAACGTAAGCAAACGCCCAGCATCTTGGATGCCATTGAATGATACAGCTTTTCCTGTGCGTGTCGGTTGCCCGCTTTGCAACCCTCGTACAAACTCTCTATTGTAACCGTTTGCTCCAACTTGCGCGTGTTTACTACTAAGATGTTAAGATAAGGAAAAAGGTTGCACGGAAGATTGCATTTATTTCAATCCGCAACCTCAACGCGCCGGCTGCCATCCGGCTGTATCGTAATACGTACGGAAATTGCATCGTCGGGCAGAAGCCCGGCGATCTTCTCCGGCCACTCCACAAAACAGTATTGGCCGGAATAAAAATAATCTTCATAGCCCAGGTCAAAGGCCTCTCGCTCAGATTTAATGCGGTAAAAGTCAAAATGATAAACAAGACCCTTGGTAGCGGTATATTCATTGATAATGGCAAACGTGGGACTGGAGGTGGCATCCACAACACCCAGCCGTGTGCACATCGCTTTAATGAGTGTCGTTTTCCCGGCACCCATCTCGCCGTAAAAAAGAAAAACACGCCGTTTGCCCGCGGCACCCAGTATGCGCGCCGCGACATCCGGCAATTCCGCTAAATTCGCCAGCTTAATAACCATGTGGGCAAAAATACGCTTTTTGTCTACTTGCTCGTATAGGTAGCAATCGGGATAATCATCTCTTCCAGTGAAATTCCCCCATGCTGGAACGTCTCGTTGAAATAGTTAACGAAGTGGTTGTAATTATTGGGATAAACGAAATAGATATCTTCCTTGGCAAAAATGAAACTCGAACTGACGTGCAGTTTAGGCAGCATCGCGTCGTGCGGATTCTTTACATGAAAAACATCCTTGCCAATATAGTTGAGATTCTTTCCTTGCTTGTAGCGGAGATTGGTGTTGGTATTCCGGTCGCCGATCACTTTGCTGGCACGTTTCACCCGGATCGTGCCATGATCTGTTGTAATGATTACACGTACCTGCTTTTGAGAAAGCCATCTCAATGCATCCAACAACGGGGAGTGTTCAAACCAAGAAAGCGTGAGCGAGCGGTAAGCCGCTTCATCATTAGCCAATTCGCGGATCATAGCCATATCCGTCCGGGCATGCGAGAGCATATCGACAAAATTATACACCAACACGTTGAGGTCATTCCCCATCAGATTACTTAAATTGTCGGCCACATCACGTCCCTGTTCCAATGTCAATATTTTATGGTAGGAGTGTTTGCATTCCTTGCGATACAGACGCCTAATTTGGTCGGCCAGAAATTTATCCTCGTGCAGGTTTTTTCCTCCCTCATCTTCGTCATTCTGCCACAGATCCGGATGTTGGCGCTCCATCTCAAGAGGCATCAATCCGCTAAATATGGCATTGCGCGCATATTGCGTGGCGGTAGGCAGGATGCTATAGTAACTATCCTCTTCCTCTAAGCGAAAATGACTACCGATCACATCATTAATTACCCGCCATTGATCATACCGTAAATTATCGATGAGGAAAAAGAACGTCGGTCTGTTTTCCTGCAAGGTCGGAAAAACCTTTTTGCGAAACAGCTGATGTGACATAATGGGACCTTTTTCAGGTTCCTTTACCCAACGGACGTAGTTTTTCTCGATAAACTTGAAAAACTGCATGTTCGCCTCTGCCTTTTGCAGGGTCAATACTTCGTGCATCCCCGCATCCTCCAATTTCTCAAGAGACAACTCCCAATAAATCAGTTTTTTGTAAACATCCGTCCATTGTTCGAAATCCAGGTTATCATTCAAAATCATTCCCAGATTCCGAAAATCCTGCTGATACGCCATCGAAGTCTTTTCACTGATGAGCCGTTTGTTTTCGGTCAGTTTCTTGATGGTTAGCAAAATCTGCTTCGGGTTAACAGGTTTAATTAAGTAATCGTCTATTTTGGAGCCAATGGCATCTTCCATCAAATGCTCTTCTTCGTTTTTGGTGACCAATACCATCGGAACGCCCGGGTTGATATTTTTCAGTGCGGAAAGGGTTTCGAGACCGGTAAGTCCCGGCATGTTTTCATCCAGGAATACCAAATCGTAAAACCCCTTTTTGAATGCATCCACCGCATCATTGCCATTCGTTACGGTCTTTACCCCATACCCTTTTTCATTCAACAACATGATGTGCGGTTTCAGCAAATCGATTTCGTCATCTGCCCATAATATATTCGTCTCTTGCATGCTAATTCCTATGACTAATTACGTAATAAACAATTACGTATGCTTTTCTATCCAATGAAATAATCGCGAACATACCGAAAAGTTTGCCGGTATCGACATTTTTAACAAAAATTAACAGGCTTCTGCCGTATCTTTGTAAGGTATTTTTTTGCGGCAGGGCAACGCCCCGCAGCAAGGTGAATAAACTTTGAATAAAAAGAAAATAATTAACGATCCCGTTTATGGATTCATATCCATCCCATCCGGTTTTATATTTGACCTGATACAGCACCCCTACTTTCAACGCCTGCGTTACATCAAGCAGGTGAGCATGACGCATTTGGTCTATCCGGGCGCATTGCACACACGTTTCCAACACGCATTAGGCGCCATGCATTTGATGGCACTGGCCGTGGAAACACTCCGGGGCAAAGGGACACGGATTACCGAAGCCGAAGAGGAAGCTGCCCTCGCGGCCATCCTTTTGCACGACATTGGCCATGGCCCGTTTTCACATTCACTGGAACACACGCTGGTAGAAGGGGTGTCACATGAGCTCCTTTCTGCATTGATCATGAAAGAACTTAATGACCTATTCTCAGGGAGGCTCGACCTGGCCATTGAGATTTTCAATAACCGCCATCCCAAGAAGTTCCTTCACCAGTTGGTATCCGGACAACTTGATCTCGATCGGATGGATTACCTCAGCCGCGACAGCTTTTTTACCGGTGTTGCGGAAGGTGTCATCAGTTTCGACCGGATTATTAAAATGATGAATGTAGTTGATAATGAATTGGTTATCGAGCACAAGGGAATTTATTCAATCGAAAAATTCCTGATTGCCAGGAGGCTGATGTATTGGCAGGTTTATCTCCATAAAACGGTGCTCTGCGCCGAGCAAATGCTGCTGAAAATCCTGCAGCGAGCAAAAGAACTGTATGGAAATGGCATTTCTCTTTTTGCCTCACCATCCTTGGAACATTTTTTGCGCAACAAGATTACCCGAGAGAATTTCACCGAAAATGTGTCACATTTGGTTCACTTTTCACGTCTCGATGACATAGACATCTTGTCGGCCGTGAAAACTTGGGCGTATCATGAGGACCCCATTTTGCAGATGTTGTGTTCACGGCTCATGGCACGTACCTTATACCATACCGAACTGCACAACCGCGAGTTGGATGGTAAGGTCATTGATGATTTGAAAACCCGGGCAATAGCCTACTTTGGTATAGATGCGGCCCACGTGGATTATTATGTATGGACGCAATTGATTGAAAACAGTGCTTACGAGCTGAATAACAGTAACATTAAGATCTTGATGAAAGACGGAAGCATACAGGACATTGCGGAAGCATCCGATTTGTCCAATTTAGAGACGTTGTCAAGGAAAGTACGGAAATTTGCCGTATCGTTTCCCAAAGAACTGGTAGATAACATCTCAATAAGCTGATAACCAGTAAAAATTTTAATATATATCGTTTAAACTTATACATTTGCAGATGCAATTTTCCGCACATCAAATAGCAACGCTCGTGAACGGTTCCCTGGAGGGAAATCCCGACGTGATGGTGGAGCAATTGGCAAAAATTGAAGAGGCAACCGCCGGTAGTCTGTCTTTTTTGTCCAATCCTAGGTATGAACAGTACCTGTACACAACCCAAGCATCAATTGTCATTGTCAACAATGATCTGAAGCTCGATAAACCCGTGGCAAGCACCCTGATCCGGGTAAAAAATGCGTATTCGGCCTTTTCCATGTTGTTGGAAGTCTATAATAAGATGCGGCTCGATAAAACGGGCATTGAAAATCCCGTGTTCATCCATCCAACCGCCAAAATCGGAAAAAATGTGTACATCGGCGCCTTTACCTATATAGACAAAGACGTCGTTATTCACGACAACTGCAAAATATATCCCCACGTTTACATCGGAGAGAATGTCAAAATAGGGAACGACACCACGCTGTTCCCAGGAGTATCGGTATATTTTGACTGTGTTATCGGCGAGCGTGTAGTCATCCACTCCGGTACCGTCGTTGGCAGCGATGGTTTCGGATTTGCCCCACAGGACGATGGAACGTACAATAAGATCAACCAAATCGGGAATGTGATCATCGAGAATGACGTAGAAATCGGTGCCAACACGGTAATAGACCGGGCAACCATGGGCTCGACAATGATCCGCGAGGGCGTAAAACTGGACAACCTGATCCAAGTGGCCCACAACGTGGAAATCGGTAAAAACACCGTCATCGCTGCGCAATCGGGTATTTCAGGAAGCACAAAAATCGGTGAAAACGCGGTGGTAGGTGGACAGGTTGGCATCGTCGGACACATCAGCATCGCCAGCGGAAGCCAAATACAGGCACAATCAGGGGTTAATCGCACCATCGACGATTCAGGCAAAAAATGGTCTGGCAGCCCTGCCACTCCTTATAACGCACAGATGCGATCACAGGTGGTATATTCCCGATTACCCGAATTGGAACGCCGTCTGGAGGAGCTGGAGCAATTATTATTAACAAAAGAACTATCAAAATAAACGAAGCGCTGTTCCGACTAACGACGGTTCAGCCAATTGACAGCGATGAACGTAAAACAACGAACAATCAAATCAGAAATCAGTATCTCAGGTGTAGGGCTCCACACCGGTAAACCCGTTACCATCACCCTGAAACCAGCTCCCGAACAACATTGGTATCGATTCAGGCGCATTGATCTTGAAAATCAACCGACGATCCTCGTCGATGCCGATAACGTCTCGGATACTTCACGCGGAACTACAATCTCTAACAACGGTGCCAGTGTGAGTACCATTGAACACCTCATGGCCGCATTGGTAGGCCTGCAAATCGACAACGTGCTCATCGATATTGACGGCCCCGAAGTGCCCATTATGGACGGCAGTTCCGCACCCTTCGTTAAAGCGATTGAGCAAATTGGCTATGTGGACCAATTGGCAGACCGCGATTATTACGAAATCCCACACAACATTCACCATACGGAGTCCGATCGGAAAGTCGAGATGGTAGCCATGCCGCTAGACGGCTATCGATTTACATGCATGATCGATTTCAACTCCCCGGTACTCGGCAGTCAACATGCGTCTATCAGCAACATTGACGAGTTCTCCAAAGATATCGCCTCATCACGCACGTTTTGCTTTCTGCACGAACTGGAAATGCTGCTGAAAAACAACCTGATCAAAGGGGGAGACCTCAACAATGCCATTGTCGTAGTCGATAAAGAGGTAAGCAAGGACGAACTGCGCCACTTAGCGAAATTGTTCCATCGCGAAGACATCGACATAGCCAAGGAGGGCATATTGGACAACATTGAGCTGCGCCACCAAAATGAACCCGCTCGCCACAAACTGCTTGACATGATCGGCGACCTCGCCTTGGTAGGACGCCCCATAAAAGGTCACATTATGGCTGCCCGCCCCGGACATGCGGCAAACGTGGCTTTCGCAAAAAAGATCAAAGCGCAGATAAAAAAAGAAAAGGGTCGTAAATATATAAAAGTGTACGATCCCAATATGCCGCCACTGTACGATACCGTGCAAATCATGAAGATTCTGCCGCACCGGCAGCCCTTCCTGATGATCGATAAAATTCTCGAGCTGACTAAAACGCACGTCGTAGGACTGAAAAACGTAACCATGAACGAAGATCTGTTCATGGGCCATTTTCCCGGAGCACCAGTGTTCCCTGGCGTACTGCAAATAGAAGCCATGGCCCAAACCGGCGGAATCCTGGTGCTTAGCACCGTGCCCGATCCCGAGAACTACCTGACGCTCTTCCTTAAAATCGAAAATGCGCGGTTTAAGGCCCAGGTAAACCCCGGTGATACCATCATCTTCCGCTGTGACCTCCTCGAACCCATCCGTCGCGGTATTGCCCAGATGAAGGGTGTAGGTATGGTCGGCGAAAAAGTAGTCGTGGAAGCAGAGTTAATGGCTCAGATTGTCAAAGTAAAAGAGAGCCAAGTATCATGATACAACCCCTAGCATACATACACCCACAGGCCAAGATTGCCGGTAATGTCGTGATTGAACCTTTTGTCACCATTCATAAAGACGTGGTCATTGAAGAAGGGACGTGGATCGGCTCCAACGTAACCATCATGGATGGAGCTCGCATCGGTAAAAATTGCCGCATATTTCCCGGCGCCATCATTTCGGGCATTCCGCAGGATCTCAAATTTGATGGAGAAGAAACGACCGCCGAAATCGGCGATAACACGACCATCCGGGAATGTGTCACCGTAAACCGGGGCACCAAGGACAAATGGAAAACCGTCATTGGTAAAAATTGTCTGATTCAGGCATATAGCCACATCGCACACGATTGTATCGTCGGCGATAATTGCATTTTCTCCAATAGCAGTACACTCGCTGGCCACATTACCGTAGGAGATTATGTGGTCTTGGCAGGCCTCGTTGCCGTACACCAGTTTTGCCACATCGGCTCGCATGCTTTCATTGCCGGCGGCTCGTTAGTGCGTAAAGATGTTCCCCCGTTTGTCAAAGCTGCGCGCGAACCGTTGTCATATGTCGGAATTAATTCGGTAGGATTGCGGAGAAGGGGTTTTTCATCCAACCAAATCAATGAGATACAGGATATCTACCGGGTACTGTTTGTAAAAAACAACAACCTTACCAAAGCGTTAGACATTATTGAGGCGGAGTATAAGCCGACAGAAATACGGGACGAAATACTGGACTTCGTGAGAAACTCCAACAGAGGGGTCATGAAAGGGTTCGGCCAAAGCAAGGGCATGCTCTAGGCAAATGATGATGCTGATGAAATACAGGTGCCACGAGACCATTGAAAACACAAAAATGTACGAATGAACATAGCACTGGAAGACATCGGCAGGCGATTCAATCGTGACTGGGTTTTTCGGCATGTCGACTATCAGTTTGAAACAAATCATAGCTATGCCGTATTGGGACCAAACGGTTCCGGAAAATCGACGTTTTTGCAGGTCGTTGCTGCCAGTTTGATTCCTTCCGCAGGCCAGGTCCGGTACTCCGTCAACCAAAAAAAAATCGATCCCGACTCCATTTATCGATACCTTTCCATAGCAGCGCCCTACATGGAACTCATCGAAGAGTTTACACTCCTTGAGCAACTGCGCTTTCATTTTGGGCTCAGAGATTACCTGTCCGGCTTTGACGAAGAAGCGATCATGGATTTACTGGGACTCCGCCACGCCAAAGACCGGCAGATCCGGCACTTTTCTTCCGGCATGAAGCAACGCGTAAAGCTAGCGCTGGCTTGCTGTTCGGACGTTCCGCTTGTGCTGCTGGATGAACCGACGACGAACCTGGACCAACAGGGCGTAGATTGGTACCTCAACCTGGTGACGGAAACACGGGCCGCACGCTTGTTGATGGTATGCTCGAATCAGGAGAAAGAGTATGGCTTCTGTGAACAGGTAATCAATATTGCCGATTACAAACCATTGTAAATGGGAGGGCGGTTTTGTATCTTTGTCCCCACATTCCATTTAGAATAATAGATTTAACACCATGTCCAAAGCTTCAGAAGTAAAAACCGGCAATATCCTACGCTTCAATGGTGAGTTGGTGTCTGTCGACGAATACATCCACAGAACACCAGGCAACCTTCGGGCGTTTTACCAAGCCAAAATGCGCAACGTGAAAACCGGAAAACTGGTAGAATACCGTTTCCGAACCGATGAGGAAGTGGAAATTGCAAGGGTAGAAACCAATGATTACCAATACCTGTACGAAGATGGCGACACCTTCGTCGTAATGGACAATAATACCTTCGAACAATTCAATATTCCGAAACATCTATTCGGCAACTCGGCGCGTTTTTTGAAAGAAGGTATGCAGGTGCTGGTGGCGATGGAAAGTGACGAACCCATTATGGCACAGGCACCTACCTCGGTAGAACTGGAAATTACATATACCGAACCCGCGGTGAAGGGCGATACGTCTACAAACGCACTGAAGAGTGCCACGGTAGAAACAGGCGTGGAGATAAAAGTGCCTCTTTTTGTAAATCAGGGGGATAAAGTGAAAGTGGATACGCGTTCCGGTGATTACATCGAACGCGTGAAATAAAGAATTTAAAAGTTTAGGTTTAGGTTGATTATTCGGTCTTGGGGCTCCCGCTTCAAGGCCGATTTTTTGCGTATTTTTGGGCGATGCAGTCGACTAGTAAGCATGAGTTACGTAAAATCTACCGCGAAAAACGGTTGGACCTTTCCGCTGGACAATTTCAGACGCTAAATGATAAGTTAATGGCACAAGTGCGGAAATGGGATGCTTCCGGGTTTTCAACGACGCACATTTTCCTACCCATCGAAGGCAACCGCGAACCAGACACCTATGCAGTCGCTGAATGGCTGCGGCACACCTATCCGCATATGCGATTGATATTGTCACGAACAGATCGGGTAAATCATCGGATGCATCACGTTATCTGGGATGATGCCACCGTCCTCAAGCAAAACCATTGGGGAATACCGGAGCCGCAAAACGGGCAAACAGTTTCCTCCGGGGAAATAGATGCGGTACTTATTCCCCTGCTCGCCTTTGACATCCACGGAAACCGCGTGGGATATGGAAAAGGGTTCTACGATCGCTTCCTCGCTGAATGTAGGCCGGAAACCATCAAAACCGGCCTTTCGCTGTTTGATGCGGAGCCAGCCATTACCGGCGTAGACGCATTCGACATCCCGCTCGATTATTGCATAACACCACAGCAGATTTGGAGGTTTAATACAGCACCCTGAATTTTATCGTGTTTTCAATTTGCCTGAGCTGCTTCAGCAACCGCTTGTCGTATTGTGTGTCCACATCGGTCACCGCATAGCCGATGTCTCCTTTGGTCATTAAAAACTGTGCGACAATATTGATTTGGTTTTCGGCAAATGCCTGGTTGATCTGTGCCATCACGCCGGGTACGTTCCGATGAATATGAAGCAGCCGATGTGCCCTTTCGATCTTGGGTAACAACAAATTCGGGAAATTACGGCTCATATACGTATCCCCTTTATTGATAAAGTCAGCCATGCGCCGCGGGATAAACTCGTTGTTGCGCTTCTTACCTTTCTTATCGTCGAAAAGTACAATCCCTTTGTCATTGCAGATCTCCCGGTTCACCTGATATTTGCTATCCCCTAAAAAGCCAATGGTCTTGAGCTTGTCTGCCCTTATCAGTTGCTCATTTTCCAGCTTCACCTCTTTCCCCAACAGCAGCATCCCCACATCTTTGACATATTTTTCCTCAAACGTCTGTTTTACCCGGATGGAAAACCCATCCCGCTTGAGTATGTGCGCCGAAATTTCAGGCACATCGCCCACAATTAGGCAGAGGATGCGGTTTTTGGGATAGGAAATCGCCCGCGGCAGATCATTCACATATAAAAATTCATCGAAACTGGGTGTAACGTGATCGGCTTTCTCCGATACACTCTTCCGCTCAATATTTTCAGTGAATGCAAAAAAACGCTCGATAAGTCCCGATTCTTTCAGCTGAAAGTCGGAATAACCATCCCCGATACCGTAAATTTTACCGGGCAGCTTCAGCTGACGCAACAGTTTCACTTTGCCCCCTTCTTCCGACAGCGGGTTGCCCTCATCGTATCCAATGATCTTTCCCTGTTCATCGAACGTGAACGTATTGGCATACACATTCTCCTGCTTAATATGATAGGGACTCACCACAGGCACAATGAACTCTTTGAAGCCTCCCGATACGATCAATGCGCTGTCGGCATGTTTCTTAAAAAACTCACGATTGCGGAGAAATGACGGAGAAACCTTCTTTTTGAGAATATTAATCAGTTTCTTTAGGTGTTCCCGATTGGCCTCCAACAACCGCACCCGAGCCGAAAGGCTCTCACGGAAAGACAGCTGGCCATTCATGGATAGATTGGTCAGCCGATCGATCTCCGCATAAATAAGTTCTTTTGCTGGATGATTGGCCAACGAAATGCGAGCCAGTTCGTCCAAAGCTTCCACCTGGGTAAAGGTACTGTCAAAATCGATAATGTAATAATTGTCCAATTTACTGTATGGTTAAAAGTCTGTTACATATTTCGCGCAACGTCTCATCGATCGGTTTGAACGTGATCCCCGTTGCATCCATGATTTTCTTATTGGCAAACCGCATCTGCTGATTTGCCGCATGAGCAGTTTCGCGCGTCAAAAGTGGTCGTTTGCCGCTGAATAGCGAGAGCACCTTCGCTGCCCGCCAAGCCATTCCAAGCATAAAACCCGTCGCTTTGAATTTCGGAGCCGGCCGGCCGAGGTAAGCACTGCACCGTCTCATTAGTTCTTGGTAACTCATATTCTCGTTGCTCAGGAGGAACCGCTGTCCGCTGATCGATTTGTTCTCCATCAACAACACCATTGCCTTGGCCACATCTTCCACATCGATCAAACCAACTGAACCCGCCGTGTAAAAGTTGAGACCGTCGTGCAACCGGGCAAAAATAGACCCGCTGCTTCCGATTCCTTCGGGTGCAGCCGTCGCACCAATGATCAACGCCGGATTCACGATCACGGCATTCAGCCCTTCGGCAACCCCCCGCCATACCTCCATCTCGGCTTCGTATTTAGCAACCGCATAGCCGGATTGATCGCGATCGTATTCCCACAGATCTTCTTCTGTAATTTCACGCCCGTTCTTACCCCGGCCCACCGCGGCAATCGAGCTGACATGTAGTAGCCGTGCCCCACGCTCACGAGCCAGTGCAATAACATGCGCCGTACCCTCCACATTAACGACGTGCATCCGCTTTCGGTCGGCCGCATGATAGGAAATAACGGCCGCACAATGGTAAACCTGCGTCACACCTTCAAACGCATCGGACAGGGCAAAGAAATCGTTTATATCCGCCGAAACCCATTCCAATCCGGACACACCTTTGAGTGCCCGCGGAATGGCAGACGTCTCCCGCTTCGTAGCACGGACTTGATATCCCGCTGCGATCAATTGATTGATAAGAATGGAGCCAAGAAACCCTGTACCGCCTGTTACTAAAACCACCGCCTTAGAATAGTTGATATAACGCCTCCAAAAGTAGCCTTTTTTCTTTTGATACGTAAATCTTTTTGTCTACCGATACGGATCAGATCGTACCGCCTATTAGTCTAGACAGGCAATGAGGGTCTCAATTACCCGTTTAGTCTGCTCCGGGTCGCTTACCTGAATAGAAACCACGCCCGCTTCTTTGGCCGGATAGTCGTTTCCACCGGGGAATAACGCATCTCCAATGAAGATCATTTCTTTAACTGTTATTCCGAGAATGTCCTTAAGTTTTCGGATACCGTAAGCCTTGTCTATCCCTGGTTTGGTGATATCAATGGATGTTGTCCCGCCAAGCCGGACTGAAAACTCAGGGATGGAACGATCAAGTATTTCTTTGATCTTCCGGCGTTTGGTAAAATCTGGATCCCATGTTTTCTTCTCCTCTAAAGGAGCCTGCTGGCCTAATGCCGAGTAGGTAATCTGACTTCCCCTGTCTTCAACCGGGTCTCCCCAATGACCGTTGGTTTTGAAGCCGGATAACTTTATGGCCTTATTCAATGAAAGGATGATCTTCTTTTTTTCATCTTCGTTAAAATCCTCCGAATAGCGCTTTTTCCAACCCGAATTATATGCATAGAACTTTGTTCCACAAGCAGGCAGAAGAAATAAATTCTTCAGGTATTTATCGTGAGCAAGATTCGATAAAACCTGCTTTTGGAATTGGGGCCAGTCGCCACCGGAAATGATAGCCACCTTAATCGTACGGAGAAGTGCACCGACACGTGTGGACATCTCGTCACTAAGGGGCGACTTGCTTTCAGCTAGTGTACCGTCGAGGTCGAAAACAATCAATTTTTTCATTTTCACCGATTATCTTTCAATAGAGCCAATGCCCACTCACACAGATGCTCAACGGTGATGCCATATTCCCGCATCAGGACTTCGCCGGGGGCCGAGGCCCCGAATTGTTCAGCACCCGTTATTTCACCAGGGTCACCCAAGTAGCGATGTCACCCTTGAGATATGCCGGCTTCAACGGCGATCCTTGCGGATGTACGCGCCATACCGCAGATTTCTACTTCTGCAAACTGATTCCTGTCGAGTGTAGGCACATCCTGTCGACTTAAAATCAATGCAACCGGACGATCGGCCAACTCGATAGCCATGCGCATGCCGTTATTCTGTATATCATCGTTATGCATAAAGCAGCAACTCCTCCAGCAACGCTGACAAACTAAGGGAAGCACACGCGATCCGTTTATCTGCGGCACCATAGTAAATATATAGGGTATCATCAAACAGAGCAGTGCCAGTAGGGAAAACCACATTATCCACATCTCCCTTTAATTCCCATTCGTGTTCTGGCTTAAATACATTATAGGGCAATCTTGAAATTTCTTTCAGCGGATTATCGATCGCTAATAAAGCTACCCGCGCCGAATAAACGTATCCTTTTACAGTGTCGTGTACCCCGTGATAAATCAGCAACCACCCGTGTTCGGTTTCAATAGGCGGACAACCACCGCCAATGTAACTCACTTCATGATCATGCTTTGGGCTGAGCATAATATGTTCATCGAAATGCATAAAATAATCTTCCCAGAACTCCCTATTGAGTTCATTCAAATCCGTTACGGAGACCAATTGTATATCCGGTTTTATACGTTGGAGATAATAGAGCTTATTGTTAATCCTACGGGGAAAAAACAGCACATCCTTGATCATCAACGAAGCATGCGCGCCATTCATGCGGAAATATTTCGGATTGATCTTGCTCCGGTATTCTACCAGACGCTTAAAGTCACTGTACTTAATTTGAGGAACGATTAAACCGAGCTTATCGAAATGCTGCAAATCTGTTGATGTAGCCAATGCGCCGAGCGAGTTCACACCATTGTAAGCCGTATAAGTAAGATAATATAAATCATCAATTTTTACAATCCGGGGGTCTTCCACTCCCTGCATTTCATAGTCAAACTGCGGAATAAGGACAGGAGTATCGTAACGCACGGATACATTAGTCGGGCTGCTTAACTGACAATAACCGATCGTGGAATGGTTCCCGTCTCGCACGGCACGATACAGAAGGTGCACCAAATCCCCTTCACGAATCACCGCAGGATTTAACACAGCCTGGTTTTCAAAGCCCAGATCTGTCTTTTTTAATATAATGCCTTCTTTTTTAACATCAATCATGGTTGTTTTGAAACGCAGGGGTTGCCGGACATACAGGTAACATCCAGAAAACGCAAAAGTTTCCTGTCTTTTCTTAGCTTTCCTAAACGAAGGATGTTACCTATACCCAAATAAAATGTAAAAAACTTCTACCTTTGTCAAACAATACACAACTGCCATGTCCCTTTCCGTTTTCTTTTCTCCCATTTCCGCGCAAGACTTCATGCCGGAGACCGGTTTTTTCAGCTCGCAGATCGGCGCATCCCTGCGTGTCTACGACGAAACGTTCCCCGATCTGGAAGACGAAAAACCCGACTTGGCACTCTTTGGCGTATTGGACGACCGGATGGCGATTGGCAATAGGGGTTGCAGCGATGCTGCCGATACGATACGGAGGTACTTATATCCCCTTTATCAGGGAGAATACAAGCTGCAACTGGCCGATCTCGGCAACATAAAAGCCGGAGAAACCGTCACAGACACCTATGCGGCCGTTAAAACCGTTTGTGAGGAACTGATCCGTTCTGGCATCATTCCGATCATTATCGGTGGCGGACAGGACATTACCTATGCCCAGTACCTGGGCTATGAAAAACTCGAACAAAAGGTCGAGGTAGCCCTCGTGGATTCTCGCTTTGATCTCGATCAGGACAATACTGAAAACGCACCCCTGAACTCGCAGACCTACCTCAACCACATCATTCTTCACGAGCCCGACTACCTCTTCAATTTAAACAACTTGGGCTATCAAACGTATTTTGTGAGTAAAGAATCTGTTGCCATGTACGATAAGCTCTATTTTACCGCCTTGCGCCTCGGTCTGATCGCGGGACAGGTGAGCCAGGTTGAACCGATCGTCCGGGCAGCAGACATGCTAAGCTTCGACATCAATGCCATCCGGTTTTCGGATGCCCCCGGTAATGCGCATGCTACGCCCAACGGCTTGTTCGGCGACGAAGCCTGCCAGTTATGCCGGTATGCTGGCATGAGCGATAAACTAACCTCTGTCGGCTTTTATGAATACAATCCCGACTTGGACAACCGCGGACAAACAGCGATCCTCGTTGCCCAAATGATCTGGTATTTTATCGATGGATTCTACAACCGTAAGCACGACGCTCCCCTCATTCCCAAATCGGCTTACATCACCTACCGTACCACCGTGCATAATGATGCCTATGAACTGGTATTCATAAAAAGCAAAAAATCAGATCGGTGGTGGATGCAGGTGCCCTATTCAGGATCCCAATCCGTCAACGAACGGTATCACCTGATGCCCTGCCGTTATGAAGATTACCAGACGGCTGTTGCCGGCGAAATGCCGGATCTGTGGTGGAAAACGCACCAAAAGCTGATATAGGTGATGGATCTCTATCTCGTCATTATTGCAGGTGTCATCCTTATTATTGCGGTGATTTGGTTCGTCAAACGTCCGCAATCCCCCGCCCACGATTTGGATGCGGAAACCATTCGCAGACTCGCTCGTGCCGAACAGCAAGTGGAAAACCTCACCGCCGAAAAAGAACGGCTGGCCGCCCTCCTCAGAGAAGAACAGCAACGACTGCTCGAATCCGAGAAATCGCTGGAAAGCACACGCGCCTACTACCAATCCCAACGGGAAAAGCTGCAGGAACAAAGGGCGGAAATCGAAACCATCAAACAGCAATTCAATACCGAATTTCAGCTGATTGCCAACAAAATACTCGAAGAGAAAACCCAAAAATTTACGGAAACCAACAGCAAATCGCTCGATCAGATCTTAAATCCGCTCAAGGAAAAAATAAAAACCTTTGAGGAAAAAGTGGAAAAAACATACCAGCACGAGGCTGCCGAACGCAACTCCCTGAAAGGCGTCGTGCAGCAACTCATGGAGCAGAGCCTACGAATCAAAGATGAGGCCAACAGCCTGACGCGCGCATTGCGTGGCGATAATAAAAAACAGGGAAACTGGGGAGAAGTCATCCTCGAGCGGGTGCTGGAGCGGTCGGGACTGGTCAAAGATCGCGAGTATCGGCTGCAAGCCGCGCTGACAGACGAGGAGGGTAGGCGTCTCCAACCCGATGCAATCATCGACCTCCCGGATGAAAAGCACCTGGTGATCGACTCGAAAGTATCGCTGTTGGCGTATGAACGCTGGGTAAATGCCGAAACGGACGACGAGCGCGAAGGGTATGCCAAACAGCACATCCAGTCCATTGAAAATCACGTCAAAAGCCTGTCGGCAAAGAATTACCACGACCTCTATCAGATTCATTCACCCGATTTTGTATTGCTGTTTATGCCCATTGAATCGGCATTCAGTATGTCCATTACCTACAAAGCAGACCTCTTCAGCGATGCTTGGGACCGAAAGGTGGTCATCGTAAGTCCCTCAACCTTATTGGCCACCTTGCGGACCATTGCCAGTATGTGGAAACAGGAACGGCAGACGCGCAATGTACTGGAAATCGCCAAAGAAGCCGGCGCCCTATACGATAAGTTCGTAGGGTTTCTGCAAGACCTCGAAAAAGTAGGGGAGCAGCTTAACCGTGCCACACGTGCCCACGAAGATGCGACCCGGAAACTCAGTACCGGTCCGGGCAACGTCATCAACAAGGTGGAAAAACTCAAGAAACTCGGCGCACGGGCAAACAAGCAGATCGGCGGCGACCACCTGGAGGAATAACTTAACGCTATACTTTCCGGAAAACTACGGTCGCATTATGCCCGCCGAAGCCAAACGCGTTGCTCATTGCTACGTCGACCTTGTGGGGTAATGCCTCGTTGGTGACAATGTGAATCCCTTCCGGAACAGCCTCGTCAAGTGAAGCGATGTTGATGGTTGGCGGAATCACCTGATCGTTGATCGCCTGTATCGCGATAATCGCCTCGATGGCACCGGCGGCACCCAATAAATGCCCCGTCATCGACTTCGTCGCACTGATGCGCAGTTTTTCCGTGTTACCTAAAGTGGCACTCACTGCTTTCAGCTCACTAATGTCGCCAATCGGCGTAGATGTTGCATGCGGATTGAGGTAATCTACATCCGCAGCAGATACCCCCGCTTCTTTCAGGGCCAACTCCATGGCTTTGGAAGCGCCGATCCCTTCGGGATGCGGAGCCGTCATGTGATAGGCATCCGCCGTCATCGCCGCACCCACCAACTCCGCGTAGATATGTGCACCGCGTTGTTTTGCATGCTCGTATTCTTCCAAAATCAAAGCGCCCGCACCTTCACCCATCACAAAGCCATCACGGTCCCTATCATACGGCCGACTCGCGTGCTGAGGATCGTCATTACGCATAGACATCGCTTTCATAGCCGAAAACCCGCCGATGGACGCCGGCGTAATCGGGGCCTCGGAACCCCCGGTAACGAATACCTTTGCTTTGCCCAGCCTGATGTAGTTGAATGCATCCATCAGGGCCGTGTTAGAGGTTGCACAGGCCGAAACGGCTGTGTAGTTGATGCCTTGCAATCCGAATTTCATCGAGATCATGCCCGAAGCCAGATTAACAATCAGCCGGGGGACGAAAAACGGGCTGAAACGGGGTGTATATCCACCCGTGACGTATTGGGTTACCTCCTGTTCGAAAGTCTCCATGCCTCCTTGTCCCACTCCCCAGATCACACCGATATCAAACGGGTCCATCGTCGAAATATCTAATCCCGAATCTTCCAGCGCTTGCGAAGCCGAATACAGTGCATATTGGGTAAAGAGGTCGCTCCGCTTGATTTCATTCCGGTTTAAATAGCGCTCCGGCGAAAAGTCTTTTACTTCACAGGCAATCTGTGTACGGAACTGGCTTGCATCAAACCGCGAAATGGGTCCCGCACCGCTTACGCCGCTGATAATGTTTTGCCAAAACGTTTTAACGTCGTTGCCTAAAGGAGTAACGGCCCCCATCCCGGTGATGACCACTCTTGTCATAGTATCAAATTTCCGACAAAAATAGCAAATTAAACCGGTTAGCTACTCCGCTTTCTCTTTTCGGTACATCCAGAAGAACAATTGCGGCAATACGGTAAACGAAAGCACCATGCAAACCTGCAAGCCGCCCACGATCATGATGGCCAGTGGTTTTTGGATTTCAGATCCCATTCCCGTGGAAAGCGCAGCAGGCAGCAGGCCCATCGATCCCATCAACGCGATCATCACGATCGGGCGGATACGGCTGTATACGCCCTGGCGGATGGCTGCCGCCACGGGCAGCTTTTTGCGGAACATATTTTCCTTCATCACCGCAATCAGGATAATGGCGTTGATCGTGTTGACACCAAACAGGATGATGAAACCGATCCCCGCGGAGATGCCAAACACCGTACCGGTAGCCCATAGCGACAGGAACCCTCCCATGAAGGCAAAGGGAATGGTACCCAGCGCTACCAACGTGTCTTTGTAATTACCGAAATTGAAATACAGTAGAAACAGGATCAGCACCAATGCCACCGGTACCGCCACAGCCAATTGGCGGGAAGCACGTTCTTTGCTTTCAAATTCACCCGCCCATTCCACTTTGTTTGTTTTTGGAATGTTCACCTCCGCCGCTACTTTGCGCTGGGCGTCGGCAATGGTACTGCCTAAGTCACGCCCTTCGATGCTAAAACCCACACCGATGTAGCGGCTGCTCCCTTCGCGGTAAATAAAAGTAGGTCCCGTATGAAATCCGATCGTGGCGATTTCGCGAAGCGGCACGGACTTTCCATCCATCGTGGGAATCAGGATGTTGCCGATCTTTTCGTCATCATCGCGATACGCCGCCTGAAAACGCAGACGTACATCGAACAAGCGTTCGTTTTCATAAAATTGCGTGGCCGCCTGACCGCCGATAGCCATCGCTACCACGGCCTGCACATCGGCCGTATTCACCGCGTAACGGGCCATTTTGCTGTCATGTAGCTGGATACGCAGCTCCGGAAGTCCGATATTTTTATAGACCTTCAGATCCGTAATGCCCGGTACATCGGCCAAGGCCTTTTCCACCTGCCCCGCATAATCCTCCAACTGGCCCAGGTCATCGCCGAAAATCTTGACAACCAACGAGCTTTTCACCCCAGCCACATATTCTTCCACGTTGTCCTGGATGGGTTGGCTGAACCCAAAATTAATCCCCGGATACGCTTCCAATTCTGCCCGCATTTCGCCGAGCAATTGATCTTTGCTGATTTTCCGCTCCCACTCCGATTCGGGGAATAACTGGATATGGAATTCAATGTTGAAAAAGCCCGTGGGATCGGTTCCGTCGTTCGGCCTGCCCGTCTGGCTCATCACGAACTTCACCTCGTCAAAGGCCCTTAATTTCTGTCGCATTTCATTAGCCAGTCGCACAGATTCGTCCAGGTTGACGCTGTTGGGTAACGTTGCACGCACGTAAATCGCGCCTTCATTCAGGCTGGGAATAAATTCGGAGCCATAGAACCAGAAACGCACGCCACAGCCAGCCAACAATACCGCAAAGCCGATCAGCGTCAGCCGCCGGTGGCGCTGGCTCCATTCAAATAGATGCGAAGCTCCGCGGTGGAATCCGTTGGAAATGAAGTTCTCTTTTTCGCGGATATTCCGTCGGAGCAGAACCCTGCACATCGCCGGCACGTAGGTAAGGCTAAGGATGAGCGAACCCAGTAACGCATACCCCAAGGTAAACGCCAACGGAGAAAACATCTTGCCCTCCACCTTCTGAAAGGAGAAGATAGGCAGCAGGGCAACGATGAGAATAAGCTGCGCGAAAAACACATACGTGGCCACACTGGCTACACTTTTCTTGATGACCCCCAGCTTGATGGAACGGTTGAACCGCTCCATGCCCACCGACTCAGCCCGTTTGCGCATACCCACGAAAACACTTTCGACAATCACCAGTGTACCCTCCAGCAGTAACCCGAAGTCGAGCGCACCCATGGAAATCAGGTTGGCCGGCAGTCCCTGGATGCGTAGCATGATGATGGCAAAAAGAAATGCCAGCGGAATGACAGATGCCACGATGACGGTCGTGCGCCAGTTGAACAGGAAAATGAAGACAATGACCGATACCAGCACGATCCCTTCCATCAGGTTTTTACTTACGGTATGCACGGTGGCATCCACCAGTTCGGTACGGTCGATAAACGGCTCGATCTTGACATTCACCGGCAGGATGCGTTCGTTAAGCTCGGTGATTTTTTCTTTCAACCGGGCGATGACATCTCCGGGATTTTCTCCGCGAAGCATGATGACAATGCCTTCCACGAGGTCATCTTCTTCCTGCAGCCCCACCTTGCCTAACCGCGGCTTGGCCGATACATTCACCTGAGCCACGTGCTTCACCAATATGGGTGTACCCCCCTTTACCGTGATCAGGATATTTTCGATATCTTCAATTTGGTCGAGCAGCCCGATACCCCGCACTACGTAGGCTTGGTCCCCCCGCTGGATGACATCACCACCCACATTGATGTTACTCCTGCTCACCGCTTCGTAAACGTCCAACGGCGATAGGTCATAATTGACCAGCTCCGTTGGGTTGATCTTGATCTCGTATATTTTTTCCTCGCCTCCGAAGCTGACCACGTCGGCTACGCCCGGCACAGCCACCAGCTCCCGCTCAATGACCCAATCCTGAATGGCAGTGACCTCCTTGATGGGCAGGTCGCTCTTCACCACGTATCGGAATATTTCGCCCGTGGCGCCCGACGGGGGTTCGATATCCGCCGCCGCACCTTCGGGCAGGTCAACTCCCTGTAAGCGGTTTGATGCGTACTGCTGGGCATAGAAATCATCCACCCCATCTTCGAAGATAATCGTCACTACCGACAATCCGAAGAGCGAGATGGATCGCACCTCCGCCTTGCGGGGAATGGTATTGACTTCTTTGGAAATCGGCAGTGTAACGAATTTCTCCACCTCCTCCGCACTGCGGCCCGGCCATTGCGTAATGATGCGCGCCCGGGTGTTGGTTACATCCGGATAGGCTTCAATGGGCGTATGCACAAGGCAATAAATGCCCACACCCAATAGCAGAGCGGTAAAGAAAAAGACAATAAATGCATTCTTAAGCGAGAAGGAAACGATCCCTTGTACCAATTTCTTCATTCGTTACCCCTTTATCTTCTCGTAAATGAGCAAATGGTTCTCCGTAACTACGCGATCACCGGCTTTCAAACCGTCGCTTACGAAACACCACCGGTTATCGCGGGCAACCAGGGAAATACGTCGCAGCTGGAGGTCGCAATCCCCGCCGTATACTACGGCAAAATATTGGTTGTCGTCAAAAATGACTGCATCGGTGGGTAGCGCTACCGCCGTTTCACCCGTACGGCGTGCCACGGCAATGTCGGCCGACATCCCGGGTTTCAGCTTCAGGTTGTCGTTCGAGATGACAATGCGTGCCTTCAGCACCCGCTCATTGCTGTCAAACACCTGCGGCAGTGCCGAAATACGCCCATGGAAAACCTCCCCGGGATAGGCCAGCGTACGTATCTGCACATGCATGCCCTGCTGCACAAACTGCATATCGGTTGCGTATACATTGGCCATCACCCATACATCGTCGAGACCCGATACGGTAAACAAGTTGTCTCCGTCCTTGATGGGCATGCCCGAGTTCATGTTTTTTTCGACGATATACCCGGAAGAAGGCGAACGGATTTCAAAGACACCCTGTGCGGGATTGGGATGGAAAAGCGCCAGATTGGCGTCGATGTTTGCCAGCTGGGCATCCAGTTTCTCCAGCTCGGACCTCGCTTCCAAAAGTTCCCGATCGGAGGCAATGTGATCGGTATATAACCCCTGTGCGGACACCAACTGCCGCTCCGCCAGCTGCCGCTGCGACTCAAGGCGTCTTTTTTCGGCCAGCATCGTGTTCAATTCCGGACTTTTGAGGGTGGCGAGCACTTGCCCCTGTTTCACAAAATCGCCAAGGGAAAAATGGGCCTGTATGACCACCCCTTCCACCCAGCTCACGAATTGCACCACCTTGTCGGGGTTGTATGAAACTTCACCCGTCAACGTAATGTGCTGAGTGATATCCCGCTCCTCCAGCGTATCCAATACCAATTGACTGCGCAGGTTTTCGCTCAGGCAGAATTCCTGTGGCTTCTCTTCAACGTACTGCTCGCGCGGCGCGCAAGCTGCCGCGAGCATCAGTGTTATCCAACTATACCGTTTTATCATGGATCTATTTTTGTTTAAGGATCAAGGAAGCTGGTTGCCCACATGGTACCGAAGCGTTTCATATTGGGTCCGCAGTGTTTTTTCGGTATCCAGCAGATTATCTTTGGTCTGTAGGTAGGCATCCAGAAAGTCGAGGTATTCCAGCAGGCTGATATGCCGCTGCGCAAAGTTGCGGTGATACCCTTCCAGTAAAGTGTCCATATCCGCCTCGTATTGTGCGCCCACATGCTCCCGGCGGGCGAGAGTAACCAACAAGTCTTTCCATGCCCGGATGGCCTCACCACCCACCTTGTTTTCGGTGTCCACTGCCAGCAGCCGGCTTTGCTCCAGCGCCAGCTGTGCTGCTTTGATATTGCCCTGATTGCGGTGAAACAATGGAAGATCCACCGCTACACCTACGCCCACGAAATCCCGCATAATGCTGCCTCCACGGTCATAGCCGGCGCTAAGTGTCAGGTCGGGTACACGCTGTGCCTGTTCGTAGCGCAATTGCCGATCGGCACGGGTAATGCCCAGCTGTAGCACCGCCAGCTCGGTATTATAGGCATATGCCCACTCCTGTATGGTGGTGGCGTCCAGTGTTTTGAGGGTGTCGATGGGAATCTCCGGAAAATCAGCAGCGGCAAGGATCAATTCATCGGTGGGTGCCAGCCCCATGAGTGCCTTCAGCGCTTGCTGGGCTTCGCCGTTTTCCAGGTGGAGATCATCGATGGTTTTCATGAGCGTAAGTTCAGACGCCCGCAATCGCATGTATTCACTCCGGCTGATGTTACCTTGCGATACCTGACGTTGATATCCCTCCAACAGCTGCTGCAGTCGCGCCAGCGCCTGCTGATAAGCTGCCATTCCCTGCTGGGTGCGGTTCAACTCGGCAAGCTGCATGCGGAACTCAGCTTGCAGGCTTCGAAGCAGATCTTCGAAGGATTGTTCGGCCATGGCTACGCCAATTTCCTCCACAGCGACAAGTTTCTTGCGTTTGCCCGCCGTCTGAATAAGCTGCTCCACATCCACCGCTACCTGGGTATGGCCGCCCCAGTCACCGAACAGACGGCCCAATGCTTCCGCCCCCTGGTTAGACCAGAGGTTGACCTCGCCGATGGACAGCGTAGGGTTGGGCCATAACTTGGCCTGAATGACCTGTGCTCGGGCCACCTCGATGTCCAGCTTACCGGCAAGCAGCCGGAGGTTACGTTGTAGGAAAATGGCTTCCGCCTCTACGGGCGTTACAACCAACGTATCGCCCTTGGATTGCGCACGGCTGCCTGTCCATAGACAGCAAAGCGCAACGATCACTAGACAACCCGATCGTTTCTTCATGCCGGCCGTTCGGTATCGGTTTCGTCCTCGTCCGGCTGGGGCTCTTCTTCCTGCCCGCGCTTAAACTCACGTACGCCGCGACCGAGGCCACGCATCAATTCCGGTATCTTCTTTCCTCCGAATAACAATAGGCAGGCCAGCACGATCAACAGCATTTCCTGCCCGCCGATACCCATAATGCCTAATAAAACTGATTTTCCGTAAACCATAGTGCTTATCTTCTATGGCCGCAAAAGTAAGGGCGTAACATTAGAACGGGCTTAGAACGGGGTTAAAGTTGGCTAAAGGCAAATGTCGCTTGGGTGCCGCACGCATCGGAGGCCAGGGAAAAAGCAACACCGTTTTGCTTACAGATAAGCACGGCCAAGGAAAGACCGATACCACTTCCCTTCGTATCACCCACATTGCTGCCCCGGTAAAAGGGCTGGTGCACAAGCTCCAATTCCGCCGGAGATATACCCGGACCTTGGTCTCGGACGGTGAGCTGTAGCGTCCCGTCCGATTCGGCAAGCGTGATGACCACCGGCTTTCCCCGCGCATATTTCACGGCGTTATCAATGACATTGTAAACAGCCATCTGCAGTTGGTTACCGTACCCCCTTACAACGAGATGATCGGCATCGGTCACGGAAACATCCAGATCGACCAGCGACTTGGCTTCAGGCCATCGTTCGAAAATCCGGTCCATTACATCCCATAGCAGCTCGTCTATGCGGTAATTGGCGCTGCCCTGCGGGTTTGTGCGAAGCCCCGCCAGTATCATCAGGTTGTTGAGAATATGTTCCAGCTGTGATACCTCCGCCAGCGCCGTCTCACTCACCTTTTTATACTCTTCGGGTGAACGGTTCCGCTGCGCAAACACTTCGAGGTTGCCCGTGATGGATGCCAACGGTGTCTTGAACTCGTGCGATACGTAATTGATGAAGTTTTTTTGGATAACAAAATTCTCCGAAAGCCGCAGTAGCAACCCATTGAAGGTGTGGATCAGTTCGTGCAGCTCGTCTTTTGTGCGCGGCAGGGTCAACGCACGCTCCAGATTATGGGCCTGAAGTTGGTTCACCTGATGGATGACGGACGAAATCGGCCGATAAGCGATCCGCGACAACACATAACTTAACAAAAAAATAAGCAACAGGCCAATGGCGAGCGCTATTCCCATCGTAATCAGCAACAGATTGCGCTGTGCGGCGAAAAAGGAATGGTCGGCCGCCACCACTACCACAAAGTCTCCTTGGTTGTCCGGATAGTGCAGACCATAGTAGTAATAGCCCGCGGTCTTGAACCGCACGCGTCCTTCTTGCCGGATACGTTGCAGCATCGTGGGCGTTACCGCTTCCCTGAACTGTCCATTGCCATAGCGCAGGCGACCGGAATGATCGTATACCTTTACATCCGTCTGCTGCATTTCCGCTTCGAAATCAGCCCGGATCCGATTGTGTTCCCGTGTAGAGAGTTCATCTTCTTCCAGGTAAAACATGGCCGATAGCAATCCCGTCTTTTGCAGATCGCTGAAAATGATGCGTTCGGATGTCACAACAAACGTATAATACACCACAAACGCGGCCAAGGCAAATACCACCCCGAACGTCAGCGATGATATAAGCGTAAGCCTGTTGCGGATCGTCATGGCTGGAATTTCATTGAGGTTCCTTCCATAAGTAACCGGTACCCTTCACCGTATGGATAAATTTGGTTCCTTGTTTCTCAATCTTACTTCGGAGATAGGAAATGTAAACATCCACCACATTGGTGCTATTATCAAAGTTGATCCCCCAGACTGCATTGAGCAGCTGCGTCCGTGGCACCACGCGGCCCTGGTGCTCAAGCAGGTACAGCAACAACTTGTATTCCTTCGGCGACAGCTCTATTTCTTCGCCATGCAGAATGACCCGGTGTTCATCCGCATTGACGGCTAGGGGGCCGCTGTGATACGATTGCCCCCCGTCCCGACGGGACAGCTTTGCGCGACGCACCAAGGCGTTGATGCGTGAGAGCAGCTCCTTGAAATGAAAGGGCTTCACCAGGTAATCGTCGGCTCCGCTATCCAGCGCCATTACTTTATCATCGGGTCCGTCCAGCGCACTGAGCACCAGGATGGGTGTGTGGTTGCGCCGGTACCGGATCAGCTTCGTCAGCTGCACCCCGTCTATACCGGGCAGCATGATGTCCATAAGGATGACGTCCCATTCGTGATCACCGATCCAGTCCCTTGCCTGTTCGGCCGTACGCGCCAACGCTACGGAATGGCCCGCTTCCTCCAAGCCCTTGATGACAAAATCACTGATGCGGTTATCATCTTCAACAAGCAAGATGTTCATGTAGGCCAAAGTTAACGTTAAGGACTGCCAAATCCAATTTTGGAAATGTATATTTGTGTGATGGACCACTTTTATATCGACAAGCAAACCTTCGCCGATTTACAATTGCTCGAAGAGGGAACAGGTAGTGTGTTCGCGTGTTTCAACCAAACCATTACCTACGGCGGTGAAGATGTCTTGCGGGAACTTTTCCGTAAGCCCCTCACCAACCCCGATCAACTTCAACAACGTAGCGCAACCATCCGATTCCTCATGGATCACGTGACAGAATTAACGCTAGATAAAACCACCGTCGATTTTTTGGATTACTACCTGAGGAGCCCGGAGCGACCGGTATCGTTTTCCTTCTACCAAGGCATTCGGAATGCGGTTAAATTCTTTTTTTCACCCACCCAGGCCTTCTATGCCAAACGCCGTGGAATCGCAGAGATGATCGATACACTTGTATTTATCAAGCAGCTGGGCGAGACCTATCCCGAAGGAAACAAGATTCCATTGCTTGCCGACCTGCAAGATTCGCTGCACAAATTGACGCAACACCCTTTGCTTGCAAGGCTTGTCGACGCTCCCAATCATCGCCTAAAACGCTACACCATTGAGCAGATCGACTTCCTTTTACGCAAAAAATACCATCAGGAAACCCTCACCTTACTCGATCAGGTGTACTTTCTCGATGCCTACTACGCCGTAGCCAGTGCCTCCAGAACGCTAGGGTTTACATTCCCGTCTTTTCATGAACAGGAATACCTAGCGCTAGCTGGCGTCTACCATCCGATGATTAGCCGTCCGGTGGCCAACTATGTTGTATTGGATGTCGATAAGCGGGTAAATTTTATTACGGGTGCCAACATGTCGGGCAAATCTACGCTGATGAAAGCAGTCGGTATTGCTGTATACCTTGCCCACCTTGGGTTTCCCGTTCCTGCAAGCCGTATGGAAACCTGTATCCTCGATGGATTGATCACTACCATCAACCTAGCCGACAATGTCAACGACGGTTACAGCCACTTTTACAGTGAGGTAAAACGCATCAAGCTGGTGGCCGAGCAAATCAATCAATCTCATCGCCTGCTGGTCATTTTTGATGAGCTGTTCCGGGGCACCAACGTGAAGGATGCCTACGATGGCTCACTCCGCATTATTCAAGCATTTTCCGGACTTAACAAAGGTTTCTTTATGGTTTCAACCCACATTGTCGAGGTCGCGCACGCACTTGCTGCCAACGGCAAAATCTCATTTAATTACCTGCCCACTCGCATGGAAAAAGATAAACCGATATTTGACTACCAATTGCGCAAGGGTGTAACCGATGACCGCATTGGCCTTTGGGTCCTACAAAGCGAGGGAATCTTCGAGCTCCTGAACGTTAAAAACCCCACTCCCTAAACCGCCCGAACTACTGATATTGGATGTAAATCGGTTTCGGGATCAAGCTGTTCACCTCTTCAGCCGTCATCATCCGATGCGGGGCCGGTATCAGGTCGTTTTTATAAAAGAACTTAAATCCGGTGAACTGCACCGGCTCCCTAAAAACGTAGGATTGATAGGTATTCCTTTTCAACGCCGGTGCCCCCCATCCATCCATGTCAATGACCACCTGTACCGCCGGATCCAATGCGATCTGCTGATAATCTTTAACCATCCCCTGCGTAAATCGGTGAACGATCAGCACTTTGGGCAGCAAACCCTTTTTTCGGACAAGTTCCGCGAGGTGCTGCACTGCAAAATTGATGTCCTCTGCCGTGAAATGTCCTACGCGTTTGCCCGGTGGCAGGTCGTCTTTCATCGAAAACTCAGGGTCGATACCCAGATGCACATGCGGCATACACAGGAACGTGTCCAGTCGGGGTAACTCGGCCTGCAGATCACTGAATCCCACCTGGATATCCAAAAACACCAATGCATCTCTTTTTTTCGCAATGCGCAGCACCGAATCGATTTGGCTGAAAGGCATGCGTGAGCGGTATTTGCCATCCCTGCCGGCACTTCCCTGTGCCGTTACCGCGATGTAATGCAGTGCAGGGATCGCTTCAATGGTAGTGTCTGCTGCATTCCAGGCAGCCACCTCATCGTCAAGCTTCGCCAGCAACTCATCCGGTGGAAGCGCCCCAAGTATGCCCATTTTTGCCGAATAAAGATTCCCGTAAAAGGCGACGATCCGCTTATACGGCAAAATAGCCCCGACAAAGGGAATCGGCTGGTTAACCACCGGCCATCGCCCCGTGGTATCATGCTGGGCGAGATCGCGGATCAAGGCTTGATATTCCGCAGAATCGACGGTAGCCAGCCCCTGCTGCAACCCTTCATCAATCGGCTGCACCGCTTCCTCCGGCTGGGTCGTATCCGTCACGGGCGATAAGCCCGTTGCCGCCGTGCGGCTGCGCTCCACGAACTGACAGGCATGGAAACCCCATAGTAAGCATACGCTGAAAAAGGCTAAAATGATGCGGTAAAAAGACCCTTGCTCCATTGCCGCAAATAAACGCAAAAAATAAGAATATCCAGCCTATATACAGTGGGTTAAATCACCCGCCCCATCGCCGGATCACTGATACCGACTTCTCCGGTCTCCACACGGCCGGCATACCTGCGCTCAAAATGATCAAAGCCATCAACCACGATGCTTAGATCATACCATCTGTGGCTCTTTGACAGGTCTACGACAACGCTGTGCGTTCCCGTTGATAAAACGTTCGTCAAAACTTCATTTTTATACGCACGGTCTATAATTCTAACCGAGATCGCTTTTGATTCATCCAAGATCTCAAAATCTAACACGACGTTACCGGTCAGCTTTTTACTGGCTCCTTTTTGCTTTTCATACGTACAGGAAACCGCGAGGCCCGGATCCTGCTGAGATCCCTTAAATGTCCGATAGAATCCATTCGGTCCATGCAAATCAAGATGGTATTTGCCCTTTTCAAAGGTATCTAAAGAAAATAACTCTTCTATCGTATCTCCGGCCTTCACGGCAAATGACCGGCTACCAACGGACTCAAAGCCGTTATTCCCATTAGCCATTTTTCCCCGAAAGAACAAGTTGAACGGGGAACCCGCAGATGCTTTTCCAAAAACGTCGTTCTTCGCTGACAATGTCAACGCAAACTCCTTCCCCTGGTTTGACAGCCGGCCGTCTGCATAAAGCTCATACGGAAGTGCGCAGGAGCGACGGACCCCGGTTTCCTGTTTCGGCATTTTTTCAGACGCAGACGGCTCTTTGTTGATTTTACTGATTTCTGCCGGCGAGAGCGGCGCTATTCCAGCAGGTGCCTCCTTAAACCGGGCATTGTATATTTTTTCGATAAACGGCTCTTTCTCCAAAAAGGGCAAATTAACTTCTTCTTCCGCCGAAGTGGCGCTAAACACACGGGTGAGATCTCCCGTAACCGTTCTTCGCCAGTCGCTGATATTGGTTTCCCGTATCTTCTTTCCGAATTTACCTTCAATAAATTTTTCAAGAAACTGTAAGGTAGACGTATGGTCAAATACTTGCGAGCATACCTGTCCGCCTCTACTCCAGGGAGAAGCAACAATTAACGGAACCCGAAAACCCAGCCCGATAGGCGCTTCCCTTGCGAGCTTTTGAGGAACGCCATTCTTGATTTCATCGGCTTGGTAAATGAATTCATCGGCCGTATCGACGCCGGGCGATGTACTGCCGGTAGCGGAGTTGTTAGGATCCGGGGCCACAAACGGGGGCACATGATCGTAATATCCGTCATTTTCATCAAACGTCATGATAAAAATGGTCTTTTTCCAAACCTCCGGATTCTCCGTTAGTACATTAAGAATTTCCGACATATAAAGCGAACCATACCATGCAGTGCTGGGGTGGTCTATAAAATTCCACGGTGCTACAAGCCAGGAAACCGTAGGAAGGTTTCCCCCTTCTACATCTTTTCGAAACTGATGCAATACATCTCCCTTAGGAATGGGTAGCGAACGATCTTCCTGACCATCCTTATAATTCAATGTTGTTAAATCATGGTAATGAGGATCGCCATCATTGACCGTAAAAGCCCTCCGGTGCAGTTCTTTTTCTTTATCGGAAAGCTTATCGAAGTTTTCTTCATTCCAACGACCCAGGTCGGCATGCGCATTTTTAAGTACTTCTTCCTTATAGAAAAGATCTCTTCGGGCTTTTTCAAGGAACTTTTCATCGTCCTTCTTCTTTTCCATCTGTTCCTTCAATGCCTCAATTTCGATCGGCAGCTGTTCGATCTGTCTCCTCACGGACTTCATATACCGGGGAGAGAACTTCACCTGATATCCCTGGAACCACTCCAGCGGGTTACACCCGGAATTACTCAACCACACTCGTTCCTCACCTTTAAATCCTCCGCCTGCCTCTATTTCATTCTGGTATACCTTCCAGGAGACTCCGTGGTCTTGTAACCTTTCAGGAAACGAAGTCCACATCAATTTTCCCAAACCGGGAAAATCATTTCTAATTCGGGGGATATCTCTTCCATCTTCTTCCATGCCATGAATCGTCCCCGACCAAAAAAATAACCGGTTCGGGTCTGTACTTGACATTACCGAACAAAAATGCTGATCACAAACCGTGAACGCATCGGCAAGCGCATAATGAAACGGAATATCTTCTCGATTATAATAACCCAATGTGAGCGGCATCCCGGAATATTTTTTGTCTGCGACTTTTTTCGCAGAAAGCCAGCTATCATACTTCCCATAATTCCAGGCATCCACCTGACTTGACCGCGAATGCGGCGTAGAACCCATCCAGGTAGCTTTGGTATTCGTAATATCAAACCGAAAAGGAACATACGTTTCACCGGCTTCGTTCGTTTGCATCCACACGAGGTTCCCATCCGGTTGCCTGATCGCCCTGGGATCATTAAAACCACGGACTCCGCTTAAGGATCCGAAGCAATGGTCAAAGGAACGATTTTCCTGCATTAAGATCACAATGTGTTCTGCATCCAGGTAGGTACTGCCTGCTTCCGGCGCGATCGCTGCGGCCTTTTTTATGGCCTGCGGTAATAACCCTTCGATACCGAATGCGCCGGAAAGAAGGATTGCTTTTTTAAGAAAATCTCTTCTGTTGTCCATACACTTGTTCTTTTCATTCTTGCCTATGCCTGTTTTACCGACTCGGGCGTAAGGTGATCGAATCAACCGTTTTTCCCGATTGATCGACGACGTCGATATGAAGTTGCTGTCCGTCAACGGTCGCTTTTAGCATGTTGTTGTTCGAATTGACCAGTATGGGAAATTGATGAGCTCCCGGCTGAGCCTCCCGTTTAATGTGCCGGTGCAGGTGACCGCTCAGCATAATTTGGGCACCTGCAGCATTCAGCAGCGGAATAAATTTCTCGGCAACGTCCGCCTCGCCATGCCAACCGCCAAAGGGCGGCATGTGGCAGATGACTACTTTATACGGGGCGTCCCGATATTCCGGGCTTTCGAGCGCTCCTCTCAGCCATTCTGCTTGCTGCGTCCGATAGGCATCCATGTCGACGATCCCACTATACTCAATGTCGCTATCGGGCTTGTCCTCGCCACTGTCAAGCACGACAAAACACACGGGCCCCCTTCGGAATAGGTAATAGAGATGCCCGGAAGTGGTGGGAAAATAATCGGGAAAGGCACTCGCAAAATTTCCCCTCGTCTCGTGATTACCGCGGGCGTAATACATGGGGATTTCCGAGGCAAAAAGTGCCGTAGCTGTATCCATATAATGAGCAAACAGCTGCTCTTCACTCCGCAAATCACTGGCCATATCGCCATTGAAAAAAACAAAGTCTGTCTGCGGCCAGTCCAATTGACTCAGCAGATTTTTCATTACATCATTGCGCCCATGGATGTCGTTAATGACCGCAAACGTCAGGTTACGCTGATCAGGTCGACTGGTCGTAAACGCCAATGGCTCCTGTCGATACACCGCCGTGGCTGCCACGTCGCCATATTGAACGGTCGTTCCCACATGGCTGGTTACTTCCTGAGCATATACCCGGTAGCGGTATTTGACTCCCGGCTGAAGCCCCTGCAACCTCACCTGATGCAGTTTAGACACATCCTTAATCCCATTGCGGGAAGCAAAATATTTCGGGCGCTCTTTCACGTAAAAATGGGAACTGTCATCCGGGGCAAGTTCTACCCAGCCAATGGCATCCTTGTCGGTTGTCCAGACAATCGTCACACCCGTTTCATGCAATGCCTGCAGATAAGGGCCGTGCGTAATGGAAAATTTAGATTGTGCAGCGCACGTTGAAACGCTTAGAAAAGCGCATAACAGAAAAAAAATAGGTTTATTCATTTCGTCAACTGTTTTAATGATCCGTAGGCATGCAAGTTAATCAAATTACATACCTACGGAAAAAACTGATCGCTTAGGATCAATAATCGGGATTCTGTTTCAGCAGATCGTTCTTGTTCATTTCGTTCCGGAGGATCGGTAGGAAATACGCTTTATTTTGCCACGTATGCGTTTCAAACACTTTATGGGTAATGGTGGGAACCGTCGCGGTGGTGTGGTCTGCATTCAGCTTATAGACGATATCGGCTACCGTTGTGACATCGAGGGCCTCCGGCCCGATCACCCAGCGTCGCACGTCATAAAACCGGTGATCTTCAAACGCCAGTTCAATCCGTCGTTCGTTGCGATACCGGGTTCTGAGCGCATCGCCCGATTCCGTCAGACCCGGCAAGCCGGCACGCCTCCTGACTTGGTTGATGTATGTCCGTGCCTCAGCGTCTTCACCCAATTCGATGCAAGCTTCCGCGTAGTTGAGCAGCACCTCGGTATAGCGCATAAATCGCCACGTGACCGTCTGATTGACGTACTGGGCATCGTTGTTCGGATCGATGTATTTGCGAAGATAATAGCCCGTATACGAACCGTTCCAGTCTTCGATGGGGCTTTTACGGGTATCCACGCCAAACTCTTCCACCATGCTGTTGGAGGCAGAATTCCAGCGTTGCCACCGTCCAGTCTGTATTTTATTCAGTGGGTCGATACCTTTCACATCGTTGGGCCGCTCACGCCAGGGAGCCCCGTTGTAGAGGATGGTTGCATAAAAACGAGGTTCGCGGTTTTTGTACGGTTCGGCGGCGTGCTCCGGATTATCCCAATCGAACTTCGTCCCATCCGCCATTTCGAAGTCATCCACCACGTTGCCAATCGGCGCGTTCACCCCCCAGCCATGGTATCCATTGGGTGAGGTATACAACCCCATCCGCTGTCCCATCGGCACGGTGAAAAATTTGATGAAGATGTCTTCTTCATTACTTTTTGACATAAACAGGTCCACATAATTCTGCGCCACAGAGTCCGAAGGTGCCGGCTCTGCCCGGAAAAGTGTGTACTGATTGAGATCGATCACCGCCTTCGCGGCATCTTTTGCAGCCTGCCAGCGTGCCGTTCGGTTACCGTCGGTATAACCAATCAATTCCGGATTCGAATAAGACGGGAAGACATCGGTATTATACAGGTCGCTTGCTGCGTACAGCAATATCCGGGCTTTGAGCGCGAGCGCCGCGCCCCGGGTAGCCCGGCCGAAGTTATCTCCGGTTTGTACATCGGGGAGCAATGCGGCTGCCTGATCGCATTCACCGACCATAAAATCCACACACTCGGCATAACTATTCCGTGCCGCCTTGAATTCATCATCCAGCCCGTACGCTTCGGTAATGAGTGGCACGCCACCGTAGGTGCTGGTTAGAAAATGATACAGGTAAGCCCGTAGAAAATGAACCTCACCCGTCATCCGGTCATGCTGGTTTTTTCCATCCACCAACTCCTCTTTAAAGGGAACTTCTTCCACCTTGCTGAAGAAGATGTTACAGAACCGGATGGTTTTATATAGATCCTGCCATTGCCGTAGCCGCGAAAAGTTCCATGCCGGGATGTCATCGGGCGTGATAACGCCATTTTTAAAATTCAACGACGGCGCATTGCCCCGATAGTGTCCCTCATCTACTATATTGGCCTTCATTCGCCCATCCGTAAGTGGCTCATCCAGCCGGAAATAAATCTGATTGATGAACGTCTCCACCAAGGCGGGATCTCCCCAAACGGCAGTTTCCGAAAATTCGGTCTGGGGTAAGGTTTCCAGGAAATCCTGGCTGCAGGAAGTAACTCCCAACAGGGCGATGCTCGTCAATACCGTCCTTATATATTGTCTCTTGTTCATGGTTTCTACGCTTAAAAGGTTAACGATACACCCAGGTTATACACTTTGTTGAGCGGATAGGCCGTTGCCGAAGTCGATTCCGGATCGAAATCCTTCACCTTGGTAAAGGTTAGGAGGTTGAGCCCGGTGAAATAAATCTGTGCCCCGCTCGCCCAAAACTTCCGGCAGATTTCCGCCGGAATGCTGTAGCCCAATTCAAAACTCTTAAGGCGGACATAGTCGGAGTTCTGCAGCCAATACGTGTTGTTCCCCGAAGTTTCACGCCAATATTCGTTGTACCGGTTCCATATTCTCGGTTTGGACACATCGGGGTTTTCCGGAGTCCACCGCCCTTCAACATCTTGCGCCAGGAAGTTGCCCACTTCACCCTGCATTTGGTAGTAGTTGTTGCGGATGGCCCCCGTAGCCCATTGGAAGAAAAGTGATGTGTAAATCCCTTTGTAAGAAAGATCGATGTTAAGGCCGCCGGTGTGGGTAGGTAGGTCCGTTTTATAGACCCGGACCTGGTCGAGTCCATTGATTTCGCCATCGCCGTTTACATCCTCGTAGATGATGTCGCCTGGCCGGGCACCGGCCCAGTGCGGATACGCATCTACCGCCGCCTGATCCCGGAATACACCAATGGCATTGTAATAGAGCTTGGTATTCATCGGATATCCGGTTGAGCGCTGATAATCCGGCACGCCCGGCGTTTCATCCCAGAAGCGGATCCGGTTCTTATTGAAATTAACATTGGCTGAGACCGAATACTGGAACGCGCCTTCCCGGTTGTTGTAGCCTAATTGAAATTCGGCACCTTGATTTTCTACCTCCCCGATGTTCTCGCGAGGTAAGGTTAGTCCGGTGGAAAACGGGACCGAAGCGTTTCGGGGCCACAGGATATCCGTGCGCAGGTTATAAAAATATTCCGCGGAGAATGTCACCTTCCCATTGAAAAATCCAGCATCGAAACCGATGTTTGACTGGTTTGCCACTTCCCAGGTCACATTCGGGTTGGGAATGCGCAATTCGCCTAAGATTTTATTTTCCACGTCTCCATTGAACACATAAATGTCGGTCGCTGCCGAAGGGAAGCCATAACTTGCCAGGTACTGGTAGGTTCCTATCCGGTCATTACCGGTCTGCCCCCAAGATCCCCTGAATTTGAAGTCACTCACCACAGGCCTGATGCCATCCCAAAATTTCTCGTCCGAAACGCGCCAACCCAACGACACACCGGGGAAAAATCCGAAGCGTTTGCCTGCAGGGAAAATGTACGATCCGTCGTAGCGCCAAACGAACTCAAATAAGTACTTGTTGGCAAAATCATAATTCAACCGCCCGAAGTAATTCAGCCGGGCTAGCTCCACAGCCGATCCCGAATTATTTTTTTCCGCATCACCACCCGCAAACAATTGGTCGAGCGCCGTGGAAACGAAATACTTTCGGAAAGCCGAAAACTCAAGCGTATCTCCCGTAATCCGTTCCACGCCAAACAACCCTTTCACGTGATGCTTTTCCGCGAATGTCCGTTCGTAGTTCACCAACATATTCATCGTAAGCAAATCGGCATTCTGCATGTCCTGCGTGAGCTGTGGATTGGTAAATCCTTTCTGGCCTTCCACCAGAACCGGCCCCCCATTGTCATCGCGGGTTACCCCATCCCATGTGTACAGGTACCACGGCAATTGCCAGAGTTTATTGTTATGGATGCGGCGATCAAAAGCCACGTTGGCCGATAGGGAAAGCCCCTCCACCCAAGGCACACTGATGTCAATATTGGCTTTGGTTTCCAAGACACTCGACTTGTTACGGTCATATCCCGTTTGGTTGGTCGTTACCACCACGGGGTTATTGCCATACTCAATGTCTGGCCCATTCATGCCGTTTGGCCAATAGGCTGGCATATTGGGCTTTCCCCGCCGGAGCATCTGAAAGATGTCCGATGCCGAACGGGTAGGGTAGTTCCGGTTTTCCTCGCGCCCGGCCAAGCTGATGCCATACTTGACATAGTCGGACAACCTTCCATCCAAGTTCGTACGAAAATTGAATTGCTTGTAGTAGGTCGCACTGTTCTTATAGATGCCATCCTGATAATCATATCCGCCCGAAATAAAATATTGCAACGATTCCTGCCCACCGGAAATGCTAACCTGAGCCGTCCGCTGTGCAGAAGCCGATTGAAAAGTCTCTTTGTACCAATCCGTATTCGGATACCCCCATGGGTCACTGCCATCGCGGTATTTCTGAAGCTCTTCCTCACTAAATACTGCATCCTGACCGGCATACTGACTGATTTCATTGAGCATTTGTGCGTAAGTAGCAGCGTCCACAACGTCAGGGATGACCGTAGGCCTGCTGAAGCCTTCGTTGTAGGTCACCGTCAGCTGCGGTTTGCCGCTGCTGCCCCGCTTGGTGGTCACCAAAATGACCCCGTTGGCAGCCTGCGCACCGTAGATAGCGGCCGACGCGTCCTTCAGCACCGTCACGCTCTCAATGTCCGCCGCATTCAGTCGCTCCAGCGATCGGTTAGCAATGCCATCCACCACAATTAATGGGGCATTGTCGCCCAATGTATTGGCTCCCCGAATGCGGAACGTCGAATTGTCGCCGCCAGGTTCTCCCGACCGCGTAACGGCTACCAGTCCCGGAAGCCGGCCTACCATCGCGTTTGAAAGGTTGATGGCCGGAGCCTTCGTCAGGGTCTCCCCCTTCACCGTGGCTACCGAGCCGGTAATGGTCCCCACGCGCTGAGTTCCATAGCCAACCACCACCACCTCATCCAGCCCGCTTACCTGCTCCGTAAGCGTCACATTGATCGTGTTGCTCGTACCGACAGGTATCTCCTGAGCCGCGTAGCCGATGATGGAAAAAGCAAGCACCTGATTCCGATTGGGTAGTTGAATCTGGTAATTTCCATTGGCGTCGGTGGTCACAACTAATGTACTGTTCGTTACGGCCACCGTTACACCTTCCAGGGGTTGTCCCTCTTCGTCGGTAACACGGCCGGTGATGATTTCCTGTACCGCCTTCTTTTTTTCCCCTGTTGCCTGATTTAGCTCACCTTGCGTAATGACAATATTTTTGGCCACCAGCTTGTATCCGAGGCCCTGTCCTTTCAGGCTTTCGGCAAGTGCTTCCTCAACGGTGGCTTCCCGCAGGTTTAAAGACACCGGTTTGGCGTTACGGATGGTCCAGGCATCATAAAAGATGTGATAGCCTGTCTGCCGTTTGATATCCTTAAAAACATCCACGAGTGTCGCACGGTCTTTTTGCAGGGTAACATACTGAGCGTATGTAAATGCACTCACCTGCAAACAACAGACCAATGATAAGATACAGCACAATTTCATAGCCAATAGGTATTGGGGCTTCACACATTTACGAAGACGAAAGTAATGTGCGGTAAATATTTCGTACATTTGAATAGGGTTTATATAAATGGTTCCAACTTTTTTGTTAAATCCCGATGGCCAAAGCCATTCGCATTCAGGGGCGGTCGCAACGCTCCTGATTGCTCTTTTATAGCTTTGGAAAGTATATTCCGAAAAGCTAGGTCATGACAATTACCCTCCTTCCCTCGACTTTAAACCGGACAGACCCGGTGAGCTCGATCGTCTGCAACAGCGTTTCGAAATCTTCGAAACGCGAAAGCGTACCACCGAAATATTTGTGGGTCATGTCGCCCTGGTATTCAACTTCAATGTCATACCACCGCGCAATGGTGTTCATCACGCGGCTGATGTGCTCATCCGGAAAGGCAAAATATCCGTTTTTCCACGCGATATAAGGTTCAGTTTCTACATCGATGATCTCCGTACGCCTACCTCTCACGAGGCTCTGTTTACCAGGGCTGAGTTGACTTGCCGCATTCGCCGTCGAATTGATAATCCGAACCGAACCTTCAACCAGGGTCGTTCTGACTTCGGCCTCATCGGAATAACCCGTAACGTTGAATTGGGTCCCCAATACTTCAACTACCTGATCCCGCGTCTTAACTAAAAACGGCCTCTTTTTCGGAGCCACCTCAAAAAAGGCTTCCCCCTCTAATTCGACTTCCCGCCGCGATCCGTTAAAATTCGTGGGATACCGCAGGATACTGGCGGAATTGAGCCACACTTTCGTACCGTCAGCCAGCGTTACCTGATAGGTTCCTCCCCTCGGTGTCGTTAACGACATGAGCGGTGAACCGGTTGACCCTTGATCGCCGATACCCGTTGGCTGACGGCTGATATCCGATAGCCGATAGCTGAACCCCGGTTCCAAAACGCCGCTTCCATCTACATAGGTCAACTCTTCTCCCAACACAATCCCGTTTTGGGTTTCGCTCAAGTTGACCACCTGCCCATCGGCCAAAGTAAGCGAAGCCTTATTGCCCCCCGGTACGATGGCAGATGCAGCAACATCTTTGCCGACGTCATTCGCTTGCGGTTCCAGGGCCTGCCTGCCATACCAAAACAACGCTGCACATACGAAAACCACCGCAGCGGCTCCAGCAATCCGGAGCCAGGTCATGCGATGATGCCGTTTTCCTGTTACGGGTGGGTCAGCTTGCAGCTCCGGGTGGTTAAGGATAGCTCGATACAACGCTGAGCTGGGTATCGCTTGGGGTGCGCTGGCATCCTGTTCTTTCCAAAGATCGTCCACCACCTGTTCGAGCACCTGTGGATCATCGGCATGTTGCACATACTGGCTTAACGCGCGCAACTCTGGTGCCGTGATGTCGTCATCCATGTATTTTCTCAACAGAGCACGTAGCCTGTTTGGGTTCATGTACATACCTTCGCCGTATTTAATTTAATAAACGAGTGCGAATAAAAGAAGGACTAGTGCAATGTGACTTTTTTTTCTGTTGCTCAGAACAGTTGCAGGACTAGTAACCACCAGAACATCACCCCGTGCCTGCTGAAATGCAATCGCAACGCTTTCAGCGCCGAGACCATATGGTTGCGTACGGTATTGGGTGAAATTCGTAATCGCTCGGCAATTTCGTCGTACGAAAGCCCTTCCTGCCGACTGAGTCTAAAAACCGTCTGTTGCTGGGCGGGCAACGCTTTGATACTTTCGTCGGTAATCCGGTTCAGGTCTGCCAAAAATATCGCTTCTTCGGTTTCATTGGTATAAGGAACTGTTTGTCTGATCACATGTTCCTTCGTACTTATCTCCAGCAATTTCTTCCGAAAATGGTCGATGGCAAGACGTTTTGCAGTCAGGTAAACCAGCGGGTAGAGCGGCTGCTCGATATCGAGATTACCTCGATGCAGCCAAAGGGCCACAAATGTTTCCTGTACTAATTCCTCGGTTTTTGCCGACTCTTTGACTAGTGAGAAAATAAATCGGTAAATCCGGCCATGCAGCTGCTCATAAATCGCTCTGAAAGCAGCTTCCTCACCATCCCGCAACCGGGCAATTAATTCAGGAGCAACACGGGTAAACATGGCGATAAAAACGATCAAACCGAATATAGGATTACCTTGGCAACAACAAACATAACGTTATTTTTACTAGAATGCAAGGATATGTTTCGTTCCACACAGACCTCCATTTTATCAGCCCTTTGCGGCCTCCGCAGGTTTCATCACCTTATGCAAAGCGCTGACAGGGCAGGTTTCACCGACAAAAATAGCTGCGTTGCCTGATGTTTGTGTACAATTCGTGTTAAGTTTATGTTTACACCCGCCTTGGGTGGTGGCCGAATAAAACCGTAATTTTGCGGCTATGAGCAACATCATCCCTCCCGCATTGGTACGCAAATTAGGCAATCTTGCTGGTTTCAACACCGAGGCTTTTGAAGCCGTACATCAGCAGGAGGGAGGCATTACCTCCATCCGGATAAACCCCGATAAGCCCCACGTATCCGTTGTCTCTGCAGCCGATCCCGTACCTTGGTGTACCACCGGCTTCTACCTGCCGGAGCGTCCCGTATTTACCTTGGATCCGTCATTTCATGCCGGCTGTTATTATGTACAGGAAGCCTCGTCGATGTTTCTGGCACACGCCATCAGCGCATTGACGCTGGATAAACAGCCGTTGGTCGCATTGGACCTCTGTGGCGCTCCCGGGGGGAAGAGTACGTTGCTGAACACGTATCTGCACCCCGACAGCCTGCTCATCGCCAACGAGCTCATCAAAAGCCGGGTTACGATACTGGCCGACAACCTCGTGCGGTGGGGGCATTCCAACACCGTCATCACCAACAACGACCCCTCAGCATTTGCCCGCATTCCCGGTTACGTCGACCTCATGCTGGTGGATGCACCCTGTTCCGGATCGGGTATGTTCCGTAAAGATCACGCAGCCATTAACGAATGGTCCGAAGGAGCCGTACAGCTCTGCAGCGAGCGCCAGCGCCGCATCTTGGCCGATAGCTTGCCCACACTTAAAAAGGGAGGCATCCTGCTGTATTCCACCTGCTCCTATTCCGTCGAGGAAAACGAGGAAATTGCCGATTGGCTGTGCGAAACACAGGGTATGGAACCGGTGGCCATCCCGGTAAACGAAGCGTGGAGTATTGAACAAACACGTTCGGAACGGAATGGGTGCCCTTGCTTTCGCTTTTATCCGCACCGGCTTCGGGGGGAAGGCTTTTTCCTGGCAGCGTTTCGTAAGGTCGCGGAGCAATCTTCGTTTGATCGTCCCAAGCCGAAAACGGAACGTGCTATCGCGCCTGCTAAGCTGGAAAACTGGATCGCCCATCCCGAGAACTTTTTTTCGTTTACCGTAGGTGATGACATACACATCCTCCCCAAAGGGCGGGAAAACGACCTTTTCACCCTACAAAAGATGCTATACCTGCGAAATGCAGGGACGCGGGTAGGCCGTATGGCCAAGAACGATCTGATTCCTGCCCACGATCTGGCACTGAGCCTGGTACGCCATCCCGACATTCCATCGATATCGCTTGACGAAGCACTCGCACAGGAATACCTCCGCAAAGGAAGCCTTCCGTCGTCGATTAATGTCAACAACGATACGGGCTGGGTGCTTGCCACCTATAAAGACGCCTCATTGGGCTGGATGAAACTGCTTCCGAACCGCATCAACAACTATTATCCCAAAGAATGGCGGATTTTAATGGCCAATAGCCGATAGCCGACAGCAGATACCTAAATTACAACAGATCATTTGCAAGGTTGGCCAGCTCGCTCCGCTCGCCCTTTTGCAGGGTAACATGGGCATACAGCGGATGGTTTTTCACATTTTCGATAAGGTAAGAAAGCCCGTTGCTTTCGGCGTCGAGATAGGGGGTATCGATCTGATAGATGTCGCCCGTAAAAACAATTTTAGTGTGTTCGCCGGCACGAGAGATGATCGTTTTTATTTCATGGGGCGTCAGGTTTTGTGCTTCGTCCACGATAAAGAAAATCTTGGTCAGCGTACGACCCCGGATAAATGCGAGCGGGGCGATCGCAATTTTCTCCGTAGTGATCAACTCATCAATTTTCTCCAGCATCTTTTCGTCATCGGCATACTGCTCCTTGATGAAACGAATGTTATCCCAAATAGGGGCCAGAAAGGGGTCTGTCTTGGATTTGGCATCCCCCGGCAGGAAACCGATTTCGCGGTTGCTCAGCGGGATGACCGGCCGGGTGATGTAGATCTGCCGATAATTTCTGCGTTGCTCCAGCGCACTGGCCAGGGCCAACAACGTCTTTCCGGTACCCGCGTTGCCCTGGATACTTACCAGCCGGATTGCGGGATCAAGCAGCGCATGAAGGGCAAACGCTTGTTCAGGATTCCTTGGCTTGACCCGGAATACAGGGGCCGTCGGCACCGGTGTCATCGTTTGTTCACTTTTGCTATAGAAAGCATACAACGTTTTACGATGCTGTTTCACCGCATAAAACTGATTGGCGCCGATGTGATCCAGCGATAAACCCGCGGTCGGCACGCTCGTTTTATTCCTCAACCCTTCAACTACCTTTTCAGGAAAATCATTCCGCACGGTCTTTCCGGTATAAAGCGCCTCTACATTCTTAATCTTGCCCGTTTCATAGTCTTCCGCAGGCAGGTTGAGTGCTTTTGCCTTCAGGCGGAGGCAAATGTCTTTCGATACCAGAACCACCTTCCTGTCCGGGTTTTCCTCCATCAGAATAAGTGCTGCGTTGATAATCTGGTGATCGTATTTGTCATTACCGAAAATCTTTTCCGCATCCACCCGTTGCGGACCACCCGACAGAATGACCCGGAATTTACCTTTGGTCTGACCGTTTATGTGCACCCAATGGTTAATCAGCTTTTTGCCCGAAAGTTCATCAATCAGTCGAATAAAACTACGCGCCTCAAAATTACGGGTTTCGTTGCCCCCTTTTAAATTGTCGAGTTCCTCCAGTACCTGTATGGGAATTGCCACGTCATGCTCCTGAAAATTATTCAGTGCATTGTGGTCATATAAAATGACCGAGGTGTCCAGAACAAAAATTTTGCGGGATGTTGCCATGAATGCCCCGTTTCTTATCATCAATTGAAACGATAAAATTACTGCTTTTTAATTACTTCTCCGGATGGAAACCGGAATTTTAAGAAGAAAACGAGTATCTGATGATGCTACAAATTATACGCCATTGTGGATAAGCATCCGCCGATAAAATGTGCATAACCTCATATATATGATAAACCAAAGGCATATGCCCCCATTACAGCTAAATAAAAATGTGGATAACCTAGCCTCTTTACGTGGAAAACATGTTAATAAAATAAATCATTTTTTTCTTGACACATAAGCATTTTGTTACTACCTTAGATAATATCAAGCACAGAGTTCTTTGAATCGCCCAAATGAGTATCCACAAACGAAACCTTCCAACAGGAAGTATTTCAGGATAGCTTAGCAATGGATTGGCTCCGAACAGGTATCATGCCGAACGGAAATCGTCGAAATCCCTGAAAAGGGAATAGGCCCAATCAAAACATTCGCACCGGGGTTGTTGTCTTTTCGATTCTCTACGGAGAAAATACTGGACAGCAAATGTATGACGTACTGCAATGCTTTCGTGCATATGCAAAAACGGATACCGACAAAGATACTTGACTTGATACCTAATTTGCGGCTACGGCTGTAATTAAGGTTAAAAACGGAAGGTTCAAATCGAAAGAAGAGGCCTTCCGTTTTTTTTGTGCCGTTTCGATAGGCAATCCTTCGCCTATCCGACGGATACTTCGGAGCGGATTACAGCAATTCTTTTTACCTTTGCCATTTGCGAAACAAACTTTAAAAAACCCCTAACAATGAGCCGTTCCCTGTTCCTACCCAGGTCTATTTCTATCCATTTTATTTTCCTTGCCCTATGCGCGTTCGCTTGTTCTTACCCACAAGCAGTAAAATCACAGACGAACAAAGAAGAGCTGCTCGCTTACAACGTCAAAGATTTCGGGGCCGAAGGTGATGGAAAAACGGACGATACGCAAGCAATTCAGCAGGCATTAGACTATCTTATCGACCACGGTGGGGGAACCCTGTATTTTCCGAACGGGCACTATAGACTGGCCACCATACAGGAAAGGTATGAGGTAAAAGCACATCTCATCATCAAGCCAAATTCAACCCCGGGAAGAACCTACGTAATGATCCGTTTGATGGGGGAGAATTGTGTTGTCACTCCCAGCTCATATGCTAACCACACAGGGAAAGACGAAGCCGAAGTGTGGGACAATGGCACCGCACTTTTTTCGGATGTGCTCGGAGAGAAGCTTACCGATCCGAAAGAGACGCCCACATTCCTACTTGCAGCAGGTTCGGGCGGCGGAACCTATAAAATCAATCAAGCAGTGATTAGATTGCAAGATCTGGCGTTCCAGGCTAAATCAGAAAAAGGAAAATACCCCTACCTTTCTGGGATAAACATGGCCCATGCTGCGACGCTCTACACGGATAATGTGTTAATCTACTCCTCAACCAAAAGCGTAGACCTTACGGCTCCATCGGATGAGGGCCACTATTCTGCCGGATTGGTTGCTCCCCGGCTATGGTGTAATCCCGAACAGGAATTGAGAAATACATACGTAAAAAGTGCTTTCCGCTATGGATTCATTTTTTCAGAGCACATGAATGGAAACAACTTGTCTGTGTGGAATTGTGACAACGCTTTTGTTTTTGCAAAAATGGATCACGCTGCTTGGTTTGGACGTATACATGCCCAAAACTGCAAAAATATCGTAACGGCTTTGGAGGTTGAATTTGCACAACACCTGCTAGGAACTGCATTCTTTAAAATAGAGCAGGTTGGCATCGAGGTAAATACCGGACAGGTACCGATTTCATTTAATTACAGCAACTTTATCGTTGACCAACAACCAACTATATGGCTCATTAACCTACCATATCGTAAAGTCAAACGTGGGTGCGGATAATTCTTATTTTGAGATGCTGGGTGGCAGCAATGTAAAACACGAACCGTCATTCTAGGGATTTTTTACAGCTTTAAATCAGCCCACACGGGATAATGATCGGATAATTTGGCCTTGATGATCTGATATCGATTGACTTCAAAATCTTTACTGGCCAAGATATAATCGATCTGGAAATTTGGGAAGTCTCCATTATAGGTTACACCCCAACCTCGTCCTTTTTTGCGGAAGGCGTTTTGCAGGCCGGAAGACACTTTATTTACGGCATAGGATAAGGGTGTATCATTGAAATCCCCAGCAATAAGATAGGGCATTTTGCACGCTTGGCTATGTGCCTGAAGGGCTTCCGCCTGAGCGCTTCGGGCATCAAAAGCCCATTTCAACCGCGCTCCGATACGCTTGGTAGAGGCGGCATCTTTCTCAAGGGTCTTCGCCGGGCTTTTGATAAACTCATAATCTTCTTTCTGAAAGCCGATTGATCGCAGGTGGACATTATATACCCTGAAAATCTGTCCCCCCTTATCGATATCCGTATAAATGATCCGATTCACGCCGTATTCATGGTCGGGTAGGTGACCCGACTCAACAATCGGATATCGGGAAAAAATCGCCATCCCATAAGCTTCGTAATCGTTCTGAGCAGTCGGCAGCACGTAGTAATACGGCATTCCGATCTCCCGCTGAAATACTTTGGCCGTCCGGTAGTTCCCTTTTTGGCGCGTATAGTATTCCTGGATACAGATGACATCCGGAGAAATACTATCGATCAGCCGCATCGCTTCTTTCTGTATGGTCGGCTCTGTGTCTTTTTGTTCAAACGTCCGAAAGAAATGCACGTTGTAGGTGAACAGCCGGATATGAGCGGTATCACGCGAAATAACGTCTTCATGGGAGACCGATGCGTTGAACCCAAAATGATTGACCAGCGTACCCCATCCCATCAAAATTGCGAGAAGCGACACCAACGCAAACCTCGCCCGGCGGACCAGCCAATAGCCAGCGAACAATCCGTTAATGAGCAACAGGGGCAAGTACGCAATGCCAAAAAATGCGATGGGCCAAAAGGTCTTTGGGTTAATAACAGGTGCCAAATAACTTAACAGCAACGCAGCAACCGCAAAAAAATTGATCCATAAAACCGATCTACTGAAGAAGCCCAGTCGTCGTTTCCACCGCCGTGATCTTGCTGCCATTAGTACTCATTTTGGCCCTGTTTGCTGGCTTTAAACAAGGCTTCTTTTTCGGCTTTGGTCAAGCTATCGTAGCCGGATTGAGAGATTTTGTCCAAAATGCGATCGATCACTTCTTGATTCGGAACCAGCGGTTCCTCATGCGGAGGGGGCACTTCGTTGCGTACGATGCGGAGTTTACGCTTCCTACGTGCCCTTCCCAGCAAACGGCTCCAATCCTGTCCATTTTGCAACCGTTTGATGTAGACAAAGCCAAACAACGCTCCGCCAATGTGGGCAATATTTCCTCCGGCATTCAACCCGCCAATGGCCAAAATATCGAGCGCAATAAACGCAAGCGCCAGGTATTTCAGCTTGACATTGCCGAATAACAGGAGCCGGATGGTGTAATCCGGCAACAGGGTTGCGGTCGCAAATACCACCGCACTCACACTAGCCGACGACCCAATCATGACCGTACGGAAAGCCTCTGCCCGGAAGAGAGGAATTAAGTTATATGCCAACAGATACAATACGCCACCCGCAAGACCTCCCGCCAGGTAAACGAATGTAAACTGCCGCTTCTTGAGAAAATCAAGAAAGATGATGCCCAGCCAAAACAGCCAAAGCATATTAAAAAGAATATGGAACAAGCCCTGCTGCGTAAACATATACGTGCCGATCGTCCACGGCCGTTGCAGCCATCCCGATACAGATGCCGGAAGCTGCAGCCACGATACCACATAATCCGACAGGGGCACACTAGTAATGCCCAACGTCCTAGCCAGCGACAGGATACCGAGCCCCAAAAAAACCACGATGTTGACAGCGATCAATAGGTATAACGGATTTCCTGAGCGGAAAGCCTTATACCATACATCGCCAAGCCATGACCTCTTCATCGCCATAGTTCCTGATAAGAGTCGCTAATATATGAATTTTTTTCTGAATCATTTTCAATCCTTACCAATAATTCGGCCTACGGATTCCCCACAGCTTAATTAGCAAAAAGCCGACCAGGGCCCCGCCAATGTGCGCAAAATGTGCGATGGAACTACCGGTGCGGGAAATGCCCAAAAATAACTCAATCAAGATCATCACCGGAATAAAATACTTCGCTTTGATGGGCACCGGCAGAAAAATCAGCATCAGCGGCGTATTGGGAAATAGGTAACCAAATGCGATCAACAATCCGTAGATCGCGCCGGAAGCCCCTACCATCGGGGTTGTGTAGATCGACCGCAGTGTTTGTCCATCTGCTTCCGTCAGATTCGAACTTACACGGATGCTCTGTTGAACCACATCGACATCTGTAATCAGCTGCCTCGCCGAAACGGAATCCGCAATGGTGTACACTTCCAGCGCCTGTACGCCAAACTGGAGCACCAGCGCGCCCAGACCCGTAATGAGGTAATAGTTCAGAAAGCGCTTCGATCCCAATACCTGTTCCAGAACCGGCCCGAACATGAACAACGCAAACATGTTGAAAAAGATATGCGTAAGTCCACCGTGCATGAACATATACGTGACCACCTGCCAGATCTGAAAGCCCGGAGAATCTGGGTAATATACACCGAACAACCGGTTTGCACCCGGAAAAATAAGTGCACTGCCGATAAAGCAGATAATATTAACAATCAATAGATTCTTGACAACGGGTGGTATCCCGGAAAACGGTGATGCGGTGTTGTTAAACATAATATTCTTCTTCAAAAATTAACGCTCGAACCGTTCAGACAGCTCTTGCAACGTAAATGTAAGGATCACGGGTTTGCCGCTCAACGACACATTAGGCATTTCGCAGGCAAACAATCGATCAATCAATTCAGCCATATCGTCCGTTGACAAGGTCATGCCGGGCTTAATGGCAGCATGCCGGGCCAGGCTCCGGGCCAGCTTCTCCCGTTTGGGCAATTTCAATGCCGCCTGATTATTCTTGTAATCTTCCAACAACTGCTCCAACACCTGTCGTTCGCTCAATCCGGTGGTGAGATCGGCGGGAATGCCCTCCACAACAAATGTCTGCTTGCCAAACGCACGGATCTGGAAGCCCAATGCCTGTATATCCGGCAATAGGTCACTGATCAGCTGGAAGTCCGCCGCATTCAGTGTAACCGTTTGCGGGAATAAGCTTTGCTGGCTGGCTCCCTGCCGGTTTTCCAGTTGCTGGCAAAATTGTTCAAACAAAATGCGCTCGTGTGCCGCCTGCTGGTCGATCAGCATAAAGCCCGAGTGGATTTGCGATACAATGTATCGGTTGTGCAGTTGGAAAGGCTGCTTTTTTCCCATCCGCGGCTGTTCTGCCGACGAGGACTCGTCGTCCCTGTGAAGCCCCAGTTGGGTGGGTGTCTCTTTTTGCGAAATTTGATAGAGCGTATCCCAGTTCTGCGGAATGGGCGATAGCTGCCTGCCGCCACCGGACTTCCCGCTGTCAAACGGGTTGAAATCTGGATTGAACGTGACCGAAGGCGGCGTGATTTCCTCCAGCGGTTTCGGGTGGATCATCTGGCTGAACCCCGTTTCCTGGTTAAAATCCAATGTAGGCGTAATGTTATAGCGGCCCAGGGAACGTTTGACGGCCGACTGGATAATCGCATAGATTGCCCGTTCATCTTCGTATTTGATTTCCGTTTTCGTGGGGTGTACATTGATATCGATCTTCGCCGGGTCGATTTCAATAAACAGGACGTAAAGCGGAAAGCTTTCCGCCGACAGGATGTCTTCATACGCTTTCACCACAGCATGGTTCAGGTACGGGTCTTTCACGAAGCGGTTATTCACAAAAAAAAACTGCTCCCCCCGTGTTTTCTTTGCAAATTCGGGCTTCCCGATGAACCCTTTGAGATTAATGATGGTGGTTTCTTCTTCCACCGGTACGAGCCGCTGGTTATAACCGCTGCCAAAAATATGGACAACCCGTTGTTTGAGGCTTTCTCCGGGCAAGTGAAACAATTCATTGCCGTCACTATGGAGTGTAAAGAAAATGCGCGGATGCGCCAGGGCCAATCGTTGGAATTCATCGACGATGTGGCGCATCTCCACCGGATTGCTTTTCAGAAAATTGCGCCTTGCAGGAATATTATAAAACAGGTTCTTCACCGCGATGCTGGTGCCCGCAGGAAGGGCTTCCGGCTCTTGTCTGACCACATTCGAGCCCTCTATCTCTACCCGTGTACCCAATTCGTCCTCCACGCGCCGCGTCTTCAGTTCCACATGCGCGATGGCCGCTATGGAAGCCATGGCTTCCCCTCGGAATCCCATCGAACGGATGGCAAACAAGTCCTCAGCTTTGCGGATCTTTGAGGTGGCATGGCGCTCGAAGCAAAGCCGGGCATCCGTCACGCTCATGCCACAACCGTTGTCGATCACCTGTATGAGCGATTTCCCGCCATCTTTAACGATGAGTCGGATTTTGTCGGCTCCCGCGTCTATCGCATTTTCGATCAATTCCTTTACCGCCGATGCCGGGCGTTGCACCACTTCTCCCGCGGCAATCTGGTTGGCCACGGCATCCGGCAACAGTTGGATAACGTCTGACATACGCTGCGAAGTTACGAAAACGCCGTAACTCCACGCATTTCCTCAGCAAGAAAACGCGCGGTTTCACTCCGCTTGCAGTGGATCAGGTCTTCCGGCGTGCCGCTGAAAAGGATTTCGCCTCCGCCGGCACCACCCTCCGGACCAAGGTCTACCACCCAATCAGCCATTTTAATGACATCCAGGTTATGCTCAATAATTAATACGGTATTTCCACGGTCTACCAACCGGTTGATGACACCCAACAATACGTTTACGTCTTCAAAATGAAGCCCCGTAGTCGGCTCATCCAGGATATAAAAGGTCTTGCCAGTGTCTTTTTTTGAAAGCTCCGTGGCGAGTTTCACACGCTGCGCTTCGCCTCCCGAGAGGGTTACCGACGACTGTCCAAGCGTCAGATAGCCCAAGCCTACATCCTGCAAGGTCTTAATTTTACGGTAAATGGAGGGAATATTTTCGAAAAAGCTGACAGCCTCATCAATGCGCATATCCAGCACATCACTGATGGATTTCCCCCGATAGCGGACTTCCAGCGTCTCCCGGTTGTAGCGTTTGCCGTTGCACGTTTCGCACGGCACCTGCACATCGGGCAAGAAATTCATTTCGATCACCTTCATCCCGGCTCCCTGGCAGGTTTCACAGCGGCCCCCTTTTACATTGAAGGAAAACCGTCCGGGTTTATATCCCCGGATTTTGGACTCAGGCAATTGCACAAACAGTGCGCGGATATCTGAAAATACGCCGGTATAGGTGGAGGGGTTGGAGCGGGGCGTACGCCCGATCGGGCTTTGGTCAATTTCGATCACTTTATCGATATGCTCCAGCCCTTCAATTTTTTTATAGGGGAGGGGCACTTTCTTTGCCCGAAAAAAATGATGATTCAAAATGGGGTATAGCGTCTCCGTGATTAGGCTTGACTTGCCGCTTCCCGAAACTCCTGTTACGAGCACCAACTTACCCAAAGGCAATTCAACGCTCACCTTCCGCAGGTTGTTGCCCGTTGCCCCCGATAGCCGGAGGACGTGGCCATTTCCTTCGCGGCGTTTAGCAGGCATCCGAATTTCTTTCTGGCCATTCAGGTAGGCCGCTGTAAGCGTATTCGCTTGCTTGATTTCCTCCGGTTTTCCCTGCGCCACAACCAGTCCCCCATGTGCACCCGCTGCCGGCCCCATGTCAATTACATAGTCGGCATGAAGAATCATATCTTTATCGTGTTCCACCACCAAAACCGAGTTGCCGATATCCCGGAGATTTTTAAGTGCATGGATAAGGCGCTCATTGTCGCGCTGGTGCAGCCCGATACTGGGTTCATCCAGGATGTACAGCACGTTGACCAACTGCGACCCGATTTGCGTCGCCAGCCGTATACGCTGGGCTTCGCCCCCTGAAAGTGTCTTGGCCGTACGGTCCAGTGTCAGGTACGTGAGACCCACATCCAGCAGGAAACCAAGCCGGGCGCGTATCTCTTTCAGGATTTCAGTGGCAATGATGGTTTGCCGGTCGTCCAATCGTTGTTCCACATCACCGAACCATGCGGTTAGTGTCGTGATGTCCATCACCGCCAGCTCATGGATGTTCTTGCCGGCAATTTTGAAGTGTAGCGATTCTTTTTTGAGTCGTGCACCGTGGCAGGCCGGACAGACTTTCCGCGCACGGTATTCGTCAAGACTTTGCCCATTTAGCCCCAAACGCTCGTTTTGGTCCTCCAGCATCTTGAATAGTCCCTCAAAGGAGACCTTGTAATCCTTGGTGTTCCAGCTGCTGTACGTCACAGGCACAACCACTTCTTCTTCCGCGCCGTTGAGGAGGATATTCAGCTGTTCTTCCGTCAGTTTTTCGATGGGGGTAGTCAATGAAAAGTCGAATTTCTTGGCCACAGCTTTGAGCATCTGGAAGTTCCACGTATCCCGGTATTCCCCGAGGGGAGCCAGGCCGCCCTTCTGAATGCTGAGCTTCGGATCGGGAATAACCGCATGGCGGTCGATTTCGTATACATAGCCCAAGCCGCCGCATTTTTCGCACGCCCCGTAGGGCGAATTAAACGAAAACGTGTTCGGCTGCGGCTCGTCATAGGAAATACCCGATTCCGCATCCATGAGGTAACGGCTGTAGAAATGTTCGTTATTGGCCTTGTCACTGATTTTAATGATCCCTTTCGCTGCTTTCATTGCCTGCATCACCGATGCATACAGCCGCTTCCGGTCCTTCTCCGATACGACGAGCCGGTCGATGACCATTTCGATGTCATGGATTTTATAGCGGTCAACCTGCATTTTCGGAACCAGATCGAGCAACTCGCCGTCCACCCGTACTTTCACGTACCCCTGTTTGCGGATCTGTTCAAACAGTTCGCGGTAATGGCCTTTGCGTCCTTTAACCACCGGTGCCAGCACGTTGATGGCTTGTCCGTCGAACTGCTGGATGATGCGGTCGACCACCTGGTCTTCCGACATCCGCTCCATTCGTTTACCCGTTACGTAGGAATACGCTTCCCCCGCCCGGGCGAAGAGCAGGCGCATAAAGTCATACACTTCCGTGATGGTGCCCACCGTAGAGCGCGGATTCTTGCTCGTCGTTTTCTGCTCGATGGAAATCACCGGGCTGAGCCCTGAAATCTTATCGACATCCGGGCGTTCCATACCCCCGAGAAATTGCCGACTGTATGCACTGAACGTTTCCATATACCGGCGCTGCCCTTCGGCATAGATCGTATCAAACGCCAGCGAAGACTTTCCACTGCCGCTCAACCCCGTAATGACAACCAGTTCATTTCGAGGAAAGCTTACGTCAATATCTCTGAGGTTGTGTACGCGCGCGCCGAATACCTGTATTTCCCCGCCTTCGTGGGATTCACCCGGATTGGGCGTCATTTGTTTAGTCATGTACCCTTATCAATAAATCATGTGGTACGCAAATTTAGCTAAAATTGCCCTAAAAAGCAATATTGTTCGCCGTGTCAGCCTTCGTCAGCGCTCGTGATTGCTGCGCAATTAGCGACCCCTCACCAGCCGCTAAAGATAATGGTTTTCAGGCGAAAATCACTAAAAAATACTAAAAATATTCGACAAAAAATGCCCGGTAAATCTTTACCGGGCGTCTGATTCTTGTTTGGTTAACTCGATGATTAGCCTTCCGTCGGGGCTTCCGCTTCCTCGTGTACCAAAGCTTCGTCAACAAGTATACGGCCGCAATGCTCGCATACAATGATTTTCTTACGCTGACGGATTTCAAGTTGCATTTGAGGCGGGATCTTGTTGTGGCAACCGGAACAGCTGTCGCGGTCGATCGAAACGACCGCCAACCCGTTTTTATAGGACGTGCGCAACCGGCGGTATACCCGTAGCAAGCGGTCCTCAATCTCTTTTTCGGCACCTTCCGCTTTACCCTGCAACTCATCCTCATCCTTTTGCGTTTCCGCTGTGATGGTATCGAGCTCTCCTTTTTTCACTTCAAGATCTTTCTTCGCGGTCTCTAGGGTCGCTTGGGTATTTTCGTAAATTTCCGTTTTATTTTTTATTTCGAACTCAAACTCACGGATTTTCTTTTCACTCACCTGAATATCCAACCCCTGGATTTCGACTTCTTTCGTGATGGCGTCGTACTCCCGGTTGTTCTTCACCTCATTGAGCTGACCCTCGTATTTCTTGATGGCGGCCTGCGCGTCCTTGATCATGTTGCGGCGATTGACGATCGAATCCTCCAACTCATCCAACTCGCCCCTGTTTTTTTCAATGCGGGTTTCCAATCCTGCAATCTCGTCTTCCAGATCACCCACTTCCATAGGCAACTCACCCCGTACCTGGCGAATTTTATCGATCTGGGTATGTATGGTTTGCAGCTGCCAAAGTGCTTTCAGTTTTTGTTCTATGGTCTGTTCCATTTAACTGTAGTATTTTATCGGGTTCGTGTCCATTCCCGTCAAACGGACTGCAAAGGTAGGAAATTTTTTTTGAATAATTTCCAACAATAATTGCTGCGTAAATTGTTCGCTTTCAAAATGTCCCACATCCGCAATCACGATTTTTCCCTCGGCGTCAAAAAACTCGTGATATTTATAATCTGCTGTCACAAACACATCGGCTCCCGAGCGGATCGCCTCCCCCAATAGGAAGCCTCCGGCACCTCCGCAAACGGCCACACGGGCCACTGGCTTCCCGCGGAGTTCGGTATGCCGGATGACCGGGGTATGCAGCTGTTCTTTCAGCAGACCGAGGAACTCCCGTTCGGAAAGCGGTTGTTCCAATTGGCCGATCAGGCCGCTGCCCACCTGCTGATTGGGGTTTTGTAACCGGTATACATCGTACGCAACCTCTTCGTAGGGATGCGTTTCAAAAAGTGCCAATAAGATCGCACGTTCCCGATTGGCCGGAAAAATCACTTCCACACGCACTTCCTTTTCCCGGTGCGGTTCGCCCGGCTTACCGACAAACGGATCGGTGCCCTCGCCACCGCGGAACGTTCCATACCCCTCCGCGTTGAAGCTGCACTCATCGTAGTTGCCCACCTGCCCTGCACCAGCCGAAAACAGGGCCGAACGTACCGGTTCCGCATGGGTTACCGGCACAAAAACAACGAGCTTCCGAAGCAGTCCCGCCTTTGGACTCAGGATCGCCGTATGGCGAAGGCCCAGTCGTTCGGCCAGCTTGCTGTTAACGCCTCCGGTTACATTATCCAGGTTGGTGTGGATGGCATAGAGTGCCAGGTCATGCTTAATCGCCTTCATCACGACCCGTTCCACATACGTCTTCCCATTGAATCGTTTCAGCCCTTTAAATACAATGGGGTGGTGGGAGATGATGACGTTGCAACCCAAATCAATCGCCTCATCCACCACCGCCTCCGTGCAATCCAGCGATATCAATGCCTGGGTAACTTCCTGGTCGGGACGACCTACCAGCAAACCGGCGTTATCATAGGATTCCTGATAATCCGGTGGCGCCAATGATTCGAGGTAGTCTGTTAATTCGCAAAGTAGCATAAGCAGTCCTTTTTAAGGGTTGTTCCTGAATTTTTCATGTTCAGCCAGCAAATTCCTAAAATTGCTCACCTTTACCCAATAAACGATAAAATACGTGATGCTTAGCAAAAATAGGGTAATAAGAATAAAAGGGGGGAGCGGAATGTTCGTTAGCAGAAACAGCCAGGCATACCACGTGCCCACTGCCCGTCCGGGGTTTTCTTCCTCCGCGATCTTGCGGTCATAAAACTCGTTGGTCAGCGAGTCCGCCAACCGCGAGGCCACAGCAAAATTCCAGTAGATATTGAAAAAGGGAACGGCCAACAGCCAAGCTTGATTGGGTGACATCAACCGATTTTCGGGTGCAACCAATAAAAGCGTCTTCCGGACGGTATTGGCATAAAACACCCAGATAAGCACCCGGATCAGGAAGACGGCAACAGCTACCTGGATTATCTCGGGCGACAAATTTTCTAAATCAATATTCATTCGCAATGTTTGCTTTAAAGCCTCATGGAACCCGTACTTACATCGCCTCTTCTTCAGGCGCAGTCAGGGCCGGTTTCTCGGAGCTAAATTACGGTGATTCGGGCACAAAACCCAATGTGTTCGTGATTTGATTAAACACCTGCGTTAACCGTGTTCCCTCTACATGCGGGTCATCTCAATATGCACAATGCCCGCGTCCATATACGGCTCGCTGGTTTGTTCGAAGCCCAGCCGGTTATAGAACGCTTTCAGGTGATGCTGAGCGCCTATTTTGATCGGGTGACGTCCAAATAAGTCTTGTACGCCCTCAATGCTGCGCATCATCAACTGCTCGCCAGTCCTCTTACCACGGAATTTAGCAGCCACCACCACCCGGCCGATACTCACGGCGTCGGGGTAGGAAACGCCATAGGGAATCAGCCGCGTATAAGCGGCCAATGTATCACCGTGCCAAGCCATCAGGTGGGCCGATTTTTGATCCTTGTTGTCCAGATCGTTGTATACACACGCCTGCTCCAGGATAAAAACCTCCTGCCGCAGCTGTAAGATTTTATAAAGCGCTTCCAGCGAAAGCGTCTTAAAAGGTTTTATTTCCCACGTCAAGATCAGCTCCTCCATTGCTTCCGCTTACCTTTCCTGGCTAATTTTGCTGAGCAATTCCACCAGTTTATCGGGCATATTCATCTGTGGGTTATGTCCGGCCTGCATGTGGATAATTTTCCACCCGTATCGGTTTGCCCGGTCGGCGAAAAAGGCAAACGCATCTTTTTCGGGGTCATCACCCTCGTAGGTCAGAATATACGTAGTCGGTATTTTCAGCCGTTCTTTATTTTTCAAGACAAGTGGCTGGGAAAATGTTTTGGCCGGCTGCGGCACATCCGTTGGAAACCCCTGGCCCTCGGTATTCCAGAATGGGTAAATCAAGCCATCTTTGGCAGGCATCTCCCTTCCCGTCCTTTCCTGTCCGTGCGCCGTGGCCACGCTTTGCCCATCCTCCGGTACAAAGGCATCTAAATAGATCAGCTGCCCGATCCGTTCCGGGATACTGTCGGCCACGCCGGTTACCACCATTCCCCCATAGCTATGCCCCAGTAAAACGACATCGTGCAGATCCTCGAACAGAATGGTGTTGAGCACATCCGCGATGTGCGTGCTCAGGTCAATCTCCGGCGACGCCAGGTGCACCCGTTCGCCTAAACCAGACAGAGTGGGGCGATATACGGTATTTCCCTGCAAGCGGAGCAACGAATCCGTTTGTTTGAAGGACCAACCGCCGCCCCATGCACCGTGTACAAGCACATAGGTTTGTTGCGCCCGCGCTCCCGTTGTCAGCAGCATGCCGACCATTAGCCATAAATACCTAAATGTATGAATATCAATGAATATCAAACGAAATCACCTTATTTTCCGCTCGCTGTATCCCGTAAAAAACAGTAGCCCCTTTGATCGATCGATCGATAGCCACCCCCTGGCCGTATATCGGTGCAGGGATTGTCGCAATATGCCGAAGCGTATACCCTGATTGGGGTATCTCCAAAACATATAGTTCGCCATTGTCATGGCCAGTACAATAAAAATAGCCGTCCGGACCAATGGAACCTCCCGAATTACTGTAGCCGTTAAATGCTTCAATGAGAGGTTCAGGAAACACCCAAGATTGTTTACTATTCCAGTTACGGTCACATTGTACAAGTGTCGTCCATCGATTGTCGCGTTCATCGCTACGCAGCTTTTCATCCGAATAATGGGCAAAGCCCATGTACCACTGTTTCCTGCGCTCATCATAGTCTATCCAGGTCAGGGACCCGTAAACCGAAATGCCCAGACTGTAGCTGGATTCATGTTTCATCGTCCCTGTATCAAACACCTCGATCGAGCTCGTCATCGGAAGCTCCGGAAAGTTTGAATGCGCACAATATAGTTTACCCCGGTAAACCATGCCGCTATTCATGTGATGCAAGCCTAGCGAAGTCCCATCGAAACTCGCGATCAATTCCCCGCTTTTCTTATCATGCTTCGTGATCGTCTTATTATTTATCACATAAAAATGATCGTTATCTACAGCCACCGCCTGCTGCGCTTTTGGCACCGTGAAGACGGTTAACTCCTTGGCTTGTTGTCCCATTAGCAGATTTTTGCTCCCAATAAAGAAGATCAAAAATAAAAACAGCGGTAAACGAGTCATATCAAAATGTTAATCTAATCCGGTTATTGATCCATTACAAACCTACTAAAATTTAAAATAACGAATGCACCTGGTCTTCTTGACAAGAAACATGTCTGTTTGCCTGTATGAAGACCATGACAGTTGGTGAGTTTAAGACGCAATTTGCGGAAGTGCATGAGCAGGTAAAAGCGGGGGTTGGTTTTGCCGTGACGTACGGGCGCGAGAAGAAAATTGTAGGCTATTTCTTTCCGGAGGAATAGGTTATCAAAAGGTTGCATTCACAATCCCGGGACTTTACCGGTGTTTCTCCCCTTACTCCTACAGAAGCCGCCACTTATCATCTTTTATGCTTATCCGGCAAGCGATCACTCATTAGTTAACGCTATTCAGTAGGGACAAAACGATCAGCCAACACCGTTCCGATGGGTTAAAGCTTTTGTGGTAGCCACCCGACGACTTCTTCCATATACGTATCGATCAGCCCAACATTCAGCACATCATTGATGTAACCGATGTACATATCCGGCCGGATAAGTACGGTTTTGGTTCCGTCCGACTTTACTTCAAAGGCATCAAATACCGATTGATTTTGCGATGAAAACGGCAAGTAATAGAGATGCATGGCCTGCGGATATTTCCGCCTCATCCATTGTCCGACAATGTGTAGCTGATTTGAACCCACAGTGCCCAGCACCAAAAGCACAAAGCCAGGTTTTTCACACCAGCGGTGCAAATCCGTCTGTTTTTTGGTCTTCTCATCAAACACAGGTAGAAAGGGAACACGATCCCCTGCCTGTATCCGCCGACCGGTTGCATAATGCACGGCAAGCGTTGCGTTACGGTAATGGATATTTAACTGCGCCAGCTGGTCAAACATGCGCTTTAGCAATCGGGATCTACGGGTTATATACCGGATTGCCCAACGAAAAAAGGGATCAAACAGGGACACGAATCCGGAGGGCGTCGCTCTTATCCATCTGAATGCACGATCGGTATCCTTCAGCGTTGCCCTGGCCACCGGGATCCGTTCCTGCTGATAGGTATGTAACAACCGTCTGTCCATCTGCCCGGTCACGACGCCGGCGAGCTTCCAGGCTAGGTTGGCAGCATCCTGCATGCCGCTGTTCATCCCCTGTCCGCCGATGGGTGAATGGATATGCGCGGCATCTCCGACCAGAAAACAGCGCTGCCGTGTAAATAGTTCCGCAATTCGCTTGTGGAGCGTAAACCGACTGATCCAGAAACATCGGTCTACTGAAAGTTCGAAGCCCACAGCTTCGTCAACCGCCAGTTTGATATCCGTATACCGAATGGAGGAGTCCGGTTTTAAGGGGTAGGTCGCCGGCAATGGTCCCATCAGCCGGTATCGCCCATCCGATCCATAGGGAAAAACACCAAGAAAACCTTGTGTCGATAGGAAAAAGTGAACACGTCGGCGATCGGCGCCATTTACCTGTACATCTGCTAAAAAATACTGCCCCGGATAGCTTTTTCCCTCAAACGGAATACCGATCTGTTCCCTTACTGCGCTGTTTGCCCCATCGGCACCGATGATCCACTTGCATACCCATTGTTGGATCTTCCCGTCGTGTTTCAGTTCTACGGTCGCCTCCTTATCGTCCTGCCGGAGCGAAACCAGTTTGGTTTCCCACCGCACGGGACACGTATTTTCCGTGAGCCGGTCGATCAGGAGCTTCTCCGTTTTATCCTGCCCGATCAGGTAGACAAACGGAAAAGCCGTGTCGGGATGATCCATCCGCGAAAAATCCAGTCCGCCCAATTGCTTCCGCCCCCGTTGCAGCTGCACGCCATAGCTGGGATTACCCTGGGCCAGCATTGCATCGGCCAGCCCCATCTGCCGGAACAATTCCAGCGACCGGGCATGCACCGCGATGGCTTTCGATGTCCGATCCGGTCCGGGTTTGGCATCGATGATCGTAGGCTGTATACCCAAGCGTAGCAGCTGTGCCGCCATCATGAGTCCCGACGGGCCTGCCCCCACGATGAGCACATCGGTATGTCGGACGGATTCCACGATCAGAACAGGAGGAAGATGGCCGGTTTTTTTTGTAAATCGGGGTTCTCCTTTTTCCACTGGTGGATCGGCCGACTGATAATCAGCTCGTCGGCCGACGTGAGGTTACAGGCCACACACAGGCGTGTCTGCGGTTTCCCGATGCGCAGAATCTCCGTCAGCAGCTGTTGGTTGCGAAACGGCGTTTCGATAAAAATCTGTGTCTGCTGTTCCCGCTGTGCCTGCTGTTCCATTGATTTAATTTTTCTGGTCCTTTCGTTTTTGTCGATGGGCAGGTACCCGTGGAAAACAAAACTCTGCCCATTAAACCCCGAAGCCATCAGCGCCAGAAGAATGGAACTCGGTCCTACGAGTGGAACAACAGCAATTCCCCGGCGGTGAGCCTCGGCAACAATGTCTGCTCCGGGATCTGCCACGCCAGGGCAGCCCGCTTCGCTCATGACTCCTACATCTTTGCCCGCCAGCAATCCGGCAAAATAGTCGGCCATGGCTCCACTATTCCTGACGTGTTTTCCGTAATCATGCAAGATCAGTTCATTCTGGGGTCGCTGGATACCTGCCTGTTTCAGAAATTTACGCGCCGTTTTCTCATTCTCCACGATGTATTCATCGATGGCATTCATCATTTGAACCAAATAGGGGGTATAGGATGCAGCCGCGGCGGCGTCAGCCAGTGGCACAGGAATCAGATACAGCGTTCCATAGGGCATGGGAACAAAGGTAATGAAAATTGGTGACGGCGATTACGAGATTCTGCCTCTACTTTCATGCCGGGTTACAGTATGGATAACGGATGTAACCTAAGAAGTTCGAGTGCAACCCGGTAGTAAGTTATTTGAAGTTTTCAAAGGGAACCCCTTCTTTAATTCAAACACATTTGCTAATTTGCCCAAAATTCCGCTTACACGCATGGCCACGCAAATCACAGACGGGGTAAAAGTTTCGGTTGAAACGGTCTATCAGCCTGAGTATTCCAATCCGGAAAACGAACACTACATGTTTGCGTATCGAATCACCATTGAAAACCTGGGCGACTATAGTGTGCAGCTTTTGCGCCGCCACTGGTACATCTTCGACTCCAATGGTACCCGCCGGGAGGTCGAGGGAGAAGGTGTTGTCGGTGTACAGCCCATTATCGATCCGGGAGAACAGCATGAATATGTGTCGGGATGCAACCTGAAAAGCGACATGGGTACCATGACGGGCACCTACCAGATGCTGCGGGAATTTGATGGTAGCCTCTTTGAAGTAAAAATCCCGAAATTCGACCTGATTGCACCGCATCGGCTGAATTAAGCCGCTCCCAACCCGGATCATCCCGCTATTTGTCCAAGGTAGACACTCCTGCTGAACTGTTTTTTCTTGCTGTTGTGCAAGAATAAGTAGGCGTGAAAACGTTGCGTACGCAGTTGTGTAGGTAGCTTCAGCCGGATCTGTCCATCATTCCGGAAATAGATCTCCGTGTTCTTGCCAGCTATCCCTATTTCGGGGCTGTAAACAACCAATACCACCTCGTCGTTGCTGCTTGCCGTCGGCAACGATTCATCCGAAAAACGGACCTCCAACATCCCATTATCACATCGCACATCTACTGCATGAATGGTTGGCAATAGTCCGTTACTGACAAGTACCCGATCGGCCGCAATGCGTTGGTCTGGATAATATCCTTCGATGGCGTCCTGCATCAATGCCTTCAGTGCTTGGCCGAACGCCTTGCTACGGTTGCCCTGACCTTGGTTTAACCAACTTCCTGCAACAATCGGCCGTAGGGGATGTAAAAAAGCCATTGCTAAGCGCATCCGCTGTTGCACCGCGAGCCGCCCATACGATTGTTCCTTCTTTTTTGGTTTGCTTCGATCGTAGAAAAAGTCAATATCCATATCGATTTTTGTTTTCTTGAGATTCCTGATTTTCTATGGGAATATATACCGTTTTGGAAACCAGCCTACCTGCTCGATCAACAAAGAAAAGCCACAAGTGAAGCTTGTGCGGCTGCTGTGTCAGTGATTTATCGGTTATCTGCCCACCCCCTTCATGACGCATCGGGTTGCTGTTAGCGCGAAAAACATCATTTCCCTCATTATAAAGCACGATATATGCGCTGTCATCCATCGATCTTCCCATGCCGTATGTATCCGGATCCCAGGTAGCGTAGACGGTATCGTCCTCCAGCCAGGCCCGCTCGTCGCCTGCGGGAAAGAGGGAACCGTGACTGAACTGCAACGCCGGATAGTCGATCGTTACCTTCTCTTCGTCGACAATGAATGCATGGTCATAATTATAACGAATGGCAACATTCCTGCCCGTAGCTCGGCTGGTGAACTGCCTGAAACCGACTTCCAATAACGAGGAAATCGGATCGAAAAAGCGATTGAGGAGGGCGAATTTCCTGCGCTCCACCAATTGATTGGGAGAGGCGGGGCGTCTGTTCTTGAAACGCGGCAATCCCTTGATATAATTGATTTTGCGCCAACTGCTTCCAATTACGCTTCCTGCCTTCCCCCGGAAAGGGCCGTTAATGCCGTCTTCTATGGTTCCCATGGTCGATTCGGTTCGTTTAGTTTAGTCAACGCAAGATAACAAATTTCCAAACAAAGTTCCAATGAAAGGGAGAAATCTAACTGAAATACGACTATATAAACACCCTATTATTAGTCTTTTGGTAGACAATTGATTGTCTTTTGGACGTCTTGAAGACGATCAATAGACGACCAATAGACGATCAATAGACGATCAAATTTACTGGTTACACGGTTGTATATCCGTTTTCTCTTGGTTTTTCATCGGGCAAGGACGGGACAATTTCATGCGATCTCTCTATTGCTCATATAATTCCGTATTTTTGCAGGAACTTATGACGGTTCAGAAATCGGCTTTGGTATTCGGCGCGACGGGATTGATCGGCGGCCATCTGCTTCGCAAGTTGCTGGATAGCCCCACGTATGACAAAGTCACCGCTGTCGTACGAAGAGACATGGGCATCAAGCATCCTAAACTAACGGTATTACTAGCTGATTTACAGTCAATTAATAATGTTAAGGAACAGCTTATCGCAACGGATATCTTTTGTTGCCTAGGGACGACACGAAAGAAAACGCCCGATTTGCAGGATTACTACCGCATCGACCACGATTACCCAGTGACGGCCGCAACCCTCTCTAAGGAGAACGGCGCCCAAGCTTTTCTCTTGGTTTCTGCCGTGGGTGCCAATGCCAGTTCATCAAATTTCTACCTCCGGATGAAAGGAGAGACCGAGCGAGATATATCGACCGTGGGATTTGAAAAATTACACATTTTCCGGCCGTCCCTGCTTACCGGGCAACGGAGGGAGGCTAGGTGGATGGAAAAGCTTTCGGAAGGATTGCTTGCAATCGTCAACCCATTGCTAATGGGCAGATGGAAGCGCTATCGAAGTATCCCCGCGGCCATCGTAGCCCGCGCGATGTACCTTGCCGCTCAAAAGGACACAAAAGGCAGCCATATCCATTATGGGAATGAGATGAGGAATATAACGTGAACATAGTATCAACAGAACGCTTGGGGCATAGCTACCATGACCGGTGGCTATTTAAAAACCTCCATTTCGGATTACAAAAAGGAGACCGGATAGCCTTGGTAGGGGCCAACGGAACAGGCAAGTCGTCGCTGCTGACCATCCTTGCGGGACAGCTTGATCCGTTAGAAGGCATCGTTGTCAAGGAGAAGGGAGCCCGCATTGGATTTTTATCACAAGACCCTGTATTTAAGGAGTTTACGTCAATAAACGACTTTATATATAGCACGGATAACCAACAGCAACAACTCATCCGAACGTATGAAGAACTAGTTATTGACCCCAACGCCGATCCTCGGAAATTAGCTAATTTGAGCGATGAGATCAGCGCGCTAAACGCGTGGGAATACGAACACAACATCAAAAGTATCCTCACACGGCTTCAGATAACCGACTTCTCCCAAACCATTACCACGCTTTCGGGAGGGCAGCGGAAGCGCTTAGCTTTGGCTAAATTGTTAATTGACGAACCCGATATATACATTCTTGATGAGCCAACAAACCACCTGGATATCGAAACCATAGAATGGCTGGAAAAATTACTAACGACCGGTCAGAAAACCGTCTTACTCGTAACCCACGACCGTTATTTTCTGGACGCCGTGTGCACCGAAATACGCGAGTTGGAGAATGGGCAGACAACCACCTATTCAGGAAATTACCGGTATTACCTTGAAAAAAAAGCGGAACGCGAAGAAGTAGAGCACGTACTTCTTGAACGAAATCGGAATCTGTTGCGAAAGGAACTAGAATGGATGCGAAGGCAGCCACAGGCGAGGGGAACCAAATCCAAAGCTCGGATTGATGCTTTCTACCAACTGGAAGAAAAGACCAAGGTCCACAAACAGCAGAACGATTTACAACTGAGTGTCAAAATAAACAGGCAGGGAAGCAAAATTCTGGAGTTAGAAAATATCTTTAAGCGTTTCGGGACGAATCCACTTATCGAAAATTTTTCATACGTATTTAAAAAGGGCGATAGAATCGGCTTGGCAGGTCGCAATGGAACGGGGAAGTCTACGTTTCTCAACCTCATTACAACGAATGAACACCCCGATGCCGGAAACATAAGCATTGGAGAAACAACCGTATTCGGTTACTATCGGCAAGGGGGACTCACGGTAGATGAGGACGATCGGGTTATTGACGTCGTGAAATCCGTCGCCGAATACATCCGCATGGCCAACGGTGATGAGCTTACGGCTTCACAGCTGCTTACGCTGTTTCTGTTTCCACCTGAAAAACAATTCGGCAAAGTAAACAAACTGAGCGGCGGCGAACGCAAGCGGCTACAATTGATGCGGGTACTCATGCAGAACCCCAATTTTCTGATTTTGGACGAACCTGCCAACGATCTAGATATTGACACCCTAAATGTATTAGAAACCTTTCTATTAAGTTTTCCGGGCGTTCTCTTATTGGTTTCGCACGATCGCTATTTGCTAGACCGCTTAACGGAACAGCTTTTCATCTTCGATGGAAATGGAAAAATAACGATTTACAATGGGAATTATGCAGATTACAGGGAGGAACAAGCGGCGATCAATGAAGAACGCAAACAAAAGACAGAACCAAAACAGATTGAAGCCCCGCCAGCGCAATTAGAAGTCAAGAGAAAACTAACTTTCCGTGAGCGTAAAGAATACGAATCTCTGGATACAGAGATCCCGAAACTAGAACAAGAGATATTCATACAAACTCAAGCATTAGGAGAAACCACCGACCATTCACAGCTTACAAACATTGCAACCGAAATAGAGCGATTAAGCCGGGATTTAGACATAAAGACCGAGCGGTGGGTGGAATTAGGCGAATACATATAACAAAATGTTCCACGTGAAACATTTCACACACTCGAATATAACAAGCGATGTTTCACGTGGAACCTAAAAACAACACAAATGTTTAATAAATATAATGTCATCGTAGTAGGAGGGGGGCATGCAGGTTGCGAAGCAGCATCAGCGGCGGCTAATCTAGGTTCCTCCGTGTTGTTAATCACGATGAACATGGCAACCATCGCACAAATGAGCTGTAATCCCGCCATGGGTGGTGTTGCAAAAGGGCAGATTGTTCGGGAAATTGATGCGATGGGCGGTTATTCCGGAATTATCGCAGACAAAACCACGATTCAGTTCCGAATGCTCAACCGCTCCAAAGGTCCTGCTATGTGGAGCCCAAGAACCCAAAATGACCGCATGCGGTTTGCTGAGGAATGGCGCCTGCAACTTGAATCCATCCCAAATCTTGATATTTGGCAAGATACCGTGAAAGAAGTCGTTGTAAAAAATGGCAAAGCATCTGGAGTCGTCACATCGCTTGGCATCACTATCGAAAGTGATGCAGTAGTGCTCACCAATGGAACGTTCCTAAATGGCACAATCCACATAGGTGAAAAGCGCTTCGGGGGCGGGCGAACCGGAGAAAAATCAGCCACAGGACTAACGGAACAGCTTGTCAGCCTGGGATTCGAATCTGGCCGGATGAAAACCGGAACTCCTCCACGGGTGGATGGTCGCAGCCTGAATTATGCCCAAATGGACGAGCAATGGGGAGACGAAGAGCGCGGCAGGTTCTCGTTTACGGACGTAAAACTCCCTACGGAACAGCGTTGTTGCTGGATCACCTACACCAACGAAATGGTGCACGAAGCCCTCAAAGAGGGTTTTGAAAAATCACCCATGTTTACCGGCCGTATCAAAGGCTTAGGACCCCGATACTGCCCATCGATTGAAGATAAAATCAATCGTTTTGCCGAACGCGACCGCCACCAGATATTTGTAGAACCTGAAGGATGGAAAACCATCGAAATCTATGTCAATGGATTTTCAACTTCTTTGCCGGAAGAGGTCCAATTAAAGGCGCTAAGACTAATACCAGGATTTGAAAATGCACGTATGTTTCGCCCAGGCTACGCCATTGAATACGACTATTTCCCGCCTATGCAGCTGGATCTAACCCTGGAAACGCTCCGCATCAAACACCTCTTTTTCGCCGGCCAGATTAATGGAACAACAGGCTACGAAGAGGCAGCAAGCCAAGGTTTTATTGCAGGAATCAATGCACACCAACGAATAAACGATCGCCATGAATTAATTTTGAAAAGGTCAGAATCATATATTGGCGTGTTAATTGACGATCTAGTTACCAAGGGAACTGAAGAACCGTATCGGATGTTCACATCAAGGGCAGAGCATCGGCTTCTCCTTCGCCAGGATAACGCGGACGCCCGACTAACACCAATAGCACACCAGCTAGGACTCGTATCTGATGAACGTCTCGAACGTGTAAAAAAGAAAGTGAGTGCGGCCGATGACTTAGTTCGCTATATGCGCAATCACTCGATCCATTCAGAAGCAATCAATCCTATGCTTGACAGGCTAAACTCCAGCACGGTTTCTCAAAAAACCCGTCTGTTCCATATTCTATCCAGGCCACAAATAAATATCTATGACATCGCCGGGGCCGACGAAACATTCAGAAACCTGCTATCGCAACATACCAAGGAGACTATCGAACAAGCTGAAATCAAAGTAAAATACGATAGCTATTTTGAAAAAGAAATCGAAATAGTTAACAAAATGCAGCGCATGGAAGACCAAGAAATCAATCCAAATTTCGACTATACCAACTTAGTATCATTGTCAAAAGAGGCGCGCGAAAAATTAATTAAAGTAAAACCAAGAACACTTGGCCAAGCTTCCCGAATTTCAGGCGTTTCGCCGTCGGATATCTCGGTTTTGATGATACATATTAGTTAAATAACTGTAAATTAGTTAGTTAACGCTAAAAATAATCGGGCTCAATAAATTAACTATAAGACACTTTCTCAGATTTTCCGATGCACGACTCATTGAATAATAAAAAGCGCTCAAATCGCCTAAAAATAACCTTAAATTCGAAATGGGTGTTTTTATTATCTTTCTCTCTGCTTTTTTCCCTCACTTGGCGATGTGCAAGCATTCAACAACCCATGGGCGGGCCCAAAGATTCCATACCACCTAAAATCTTAGGTGAAACACCTCCCAATCTTACCCGAAATTTTACCGCGGAAAAAATAGTCATCGAATTTGACGAATATGTCAAACTCAGTAATACGCAAAAAGAAGTCAGCATATCGCCCGACGTGGAACAACCAATCAATCCGCGGGTTAAGCGAAAAACAATTGAAGTGGCACTGCCAGATTCGCTCGAAGAAAATACCACTTACACCATCAATTTTGGCAAGGCGATCGGTGACTTCAATGAAGGTAATCCGATACTCAACTATAGCTATGTTTTTTCAACGGGCCCGATCATCGACTCCTTATCGATATCTGGTAAAGTAACCGATGCCCTCACCAAGGTTCCCGAAAAAGAAACAACCGTCATTTTGATTCCCACCCGACAAGATTCCATTTTCGGAAAACGAAAAGCCAATATTTTTACCCTGACAGATACTTCCGGAAATTTCCAGTTAAAAAATCTACGCGAAGATACCTATCGGATCTACGCGCTCAAGGAGGAAAACAATGATCGGGTGTACAATGCCCCTGGCGAATACATCGGATTCCTCAACGACTCCATTCTGCTGAATAAAGATACTTCCGGAATTCACCTCGAAATCTCCAAGGGAACGCCTAAAGATTTCAGGTTATTGGATCGAAAAATAGAATCAAGCGGAAGAATCTCCTTTATGTTTAATAAAACATTAAAAAATCCGGATATCGTTATTACTTCCCCTTCTCAATTGGATGAAACCAAACAAATAAGTTATAATCCTACAAAAGATACAGCTTCCGTTTGGCTAGCTGACTTAACATTCGACTCCTTGAAGGTACAGATATTAAACGAAGGGAAGGTGCTCGATTCGGTTACCATGCGACGCGGACGCAATGAAAAATACGACCGAGACTTCATCATTCTGGATAACCTCGCCGGCAATAAAGTAACCCGCGTAAAACATATCCAACTTACCGCTGGATCTCCCGTACAATCCGTCGATCGAAGTAAGGTTATCCTGACGGAAGATTCGATACCCCGAACCAACTTCCAACTTGCGAAAGATACGACCGCACCACGAAAATACATCTTGCGATACAATTGGAGACCAAAACGAAACTATCAGTTGACGCTGGAGGATGGAGCTTTTTTAGGTTTCTTTGACGACAAAAATAAAAGTGTATCCAAATCGTTCACCATGAACGAGACTGAGGATTTTGGCGATATTATCTTAAATGTCACCCTTCCGGATACCAACCAATACCTGGTACAGCTGATCAATGAAAAAATGGATTTTATCCACCGAAGTACCCCGATAACCAAGTCAGGAAAAATTCCATTCCGGCAATTTCCAAGTGGAAAATACACCATACGTGTTGTTTACGATAAAAATAATAATGGCGAGTGGGATCCGGGAGATGTGTACCAGAAAAGACAACCCGAGCGCGTCTGGTACCTTGGCAAAACATTTATCATCCGGGCGAATTGGGAACAGGAGGAGAACATTACCGTACCTGAATAACAGCTACGGCTCCCTTTTTGGAAACCAGCTGGAATACATCACGTACCGATCGGGTAATTCATCCAACAGCCTTCGTTGTTCCTCAGAAAGGGGTTTTATCCGCTTTGCCGGTACACCGGCATATAAATAACCGCTCTCACACCGCGTATGTTCAAGCACTACTGCTCCTGCGGCAATGATGACATATTCTTCCACTTTCGCATGATCCATAACAATCGCACCCATTCCCACAAGTACCCGATCATGTACGGTACACCCATGAATCATTGCCTGATGTCCTACATTCACATAACTGCCTATTACCGTCGGCGCCGTCTGATAGGTACAATGAATGATGGCTCCATCCTGGATATTGGTATAACAACCGATGCGGATTGTATTGACATCGCCCCGTATCACCGCATTGAACCATACTGAGCAATGCTCTCCTATCTCAACATCACCCACAACGGTGGCATTATCCGCCAAAAAACAATTTTCAGCGATTCTTGGATAAACATCCTTTACTGGAAGAATCAACACTTCTTTTAATCGTTAACGTGTAATTGTCAATGCCCAATTAACTCCCGAAGCCTGAATCGCTGCATTGAACAGTTTACCTAAAACACTGTATTTATCAATTCTTCGGAGCGATCGGGATAATCCGTCGTATAATGCAATCCACGGCTTTCCTTTCGGGCTATCGCCGATTTAATCACCAGATAAGCCACCTGAATCACATTTCTCAGTTCACACAATTTCACCGAAAGCTTTGTATTCTTATAGAAACTTTCGGTTTCATCATACAGCAATCCTAAGCGCCGCATTGCCCGCTCCAGACGAAAATCAGACCGAACAATTCCCACATAGTCACTCATCACTTTCTGTGTTTCCCTCAAATTGTGCGTTACCAGAATGTCTTCGTTGGAAAGGGCCGTATCCGAATCATCCCAATCCGGAATCCCTTCCGGCACCAAACCGGATTCCAGTTGTGCGACCGCTTGTTTATATATACGATGTGCAAACACCGTAGCTTCCAATAACGAATTAGAAGCCAATCGATTAGCTCCGTGCAAACCGGTTGACGCACATTCCCCGCAGGCATATAAATTCTGAATGGAAGACTTTCCATATTCATCTACCATAATTCCACCACACAGGTAATGTGCCGCAGGCGTTACCGGTATGTAATCCCGTGACATATCGATACCGATGGAAAGGCACTTCGCATAAATATTTGGAAAGTGCTTCAAGATCTCCTCTTTACTCCGGTGCGTAATATCCAAAAATACAAAATCATCACCCGATTTCTTCATCTCGGAATCGATTGCCCTGGCCACAATATCCCGTGGAGCCAACGATCCCCTGCTATCGTACTCCTCCATAAACGGATCACCGTTCTTCCTACGTAATACACCTCCAAACCCTCTCACTGCTTCCGAAACCAAAAATGCAGGATATTCCCCTGGATTATAAAGGGCCGTGGGATGGAACTGGATAAACTCCATATTCCGTACCTTACCCTTAGCCCGGTATACCATCGCTATGCCGTCGCCCGTCGCAATCACTGGATTTGTCGTACTTGCGTACACATGTCCTGCACCTCCAGAAGCCATTACCGTCACCTTGCTTACGACTTTCTCTACACGGTTGTCGACCGTATTCAACGCGTAAACGCCATAACAAGTAATATTAGTTGTGCTTTTATCCACAAACGTACCCAAGTGGTGTTGCGTGATCAAATCCACCGCAAAATAATGTGTCAGTACGCTTATATTCGGGTTTTCGTGCACTTTCTCAAGCAAAGCCCGCTCGATCTCAAAGCCCGTCACATCCTTATAGTGTAATACGCGATGTTCGGAGTGCCCGCCTTCCCGCGCCAAATCATACACGCCATCTTTCCGCTTATCAAAATGCGTCCCGTAATCGATGATCTCCTGAATCCGCTTTGGTCCTTCCTTAACAACGTTTTCCACAACTTTCACATCGCATAATCCATCGCCAGCGATCAGTGTATCAGCGATATGCTTCTCAAATGAATCCGATTTATCCACAACCACGGCCACCCCGCCCTGTGCATACTTGGTATTCGATTCATCTTCGTTTGCTTTGGTAATAATCATCACCTTACCATGATTAGCAGCTTTCAAGGCAAAGCTCAACCCGGCAATACCAGATCCAACAACTAGAAAATCTATTTCATGCATAAATGGAAATAACCTATCAATACGAAATACTACCGTAAACCTGTGGATAACCTGTAGACTATTCGTTGAATAAAAATGAAAAGTCGTTCATCCCGGAAGATTATCACCTTTTCTACACAATCTTCCTCCCAAAGTCCCCAGATATACCGTACAATATTAACAAATACCATCCAATAAACAGTATACAAAGAAATATGGAAAAGCATTTACCAAGAAATTAAAGCAACTGAAAATCAGTAGCTACTGGTTAAATTTATGTTAATAATTTGTTAAAAGAAAACGAAAACTCATAAATCAAAATTAAAAGGCACCATATTTTTCACAAAACCAACATGCTAATAAACAATAAGATTATTTATATATAAAACCTTTTATTATAGATTGAGCCTGTTGGTATCTTGAAAACCGAATCAAATTGTTTAGTACCTTTGTATAATCATGGAAGCACTACTGACGGAACTGAACACAAAGGGTTATATCGATGAACCGATCGATCCGATGCTGGATTTGGTCGATGAGATAAATAAACTCAAGAAGGAAAAAAATGCGGTTCTTTTAGCGCACTATTACCAGGAGCCGGAAATTCAGGATATTGCCGATTACATTGGCGATAGTTTGGGGCTCTCCCAGCAGGCAGCGAAAACAGAAGCGGATGTTATTGTCTTTGCCGGCGTTCATTTTATGGCTGAAACCGCTAAAATCCTGTCTCCGCAGAAAAAAGTCCTCCTACCCGACCTGAAAGCCGGGTGTTCATTGTCAGACAGCTGTCCGCCGCATCTGTTTGCAAAATTTAAAGAGCAGTATCCGGATCATATCGCCATCACCTATGTCAATTGTACGGCCGAGTTGAAGGCGTTAAGTGACATTGTATGTACTTCCAGTAACGCCGTTCAGATTGTGGATAGTCTGCCCAGGGAGCAAAAGATCATTTTTGGACCGGATAAAAACCTGGGGGATTATGTCAAAAAGAAAACGCAGCGGGACCTTGTACTTTGGAACGGCGCTTGCATGGTTCACGAAATTTTTTCTCAGGAACGCATCACACAGTTGCGTAGGGAACACCCGGAAGCCAAGTTTATTGCCCATCCCGAATGCGAAGAGGAGATCTTGAAGGCAGCAGACTACATTGGTTCTACATCCGGGTTGCTGAAATATACCAAGGAGAATACGGCCAATGTGTTTATTGTAGCGACCGAGAGTGGTATTATCCATCAAATGCAGAAAGCAAATCCCCAAAAAATATTCATACCGGCGCCGCCCAATAATGCCTGCGCCTGCAACGACTGTCCTTACATGAAACTCAACACGTTGGAGAAGCTATATAACTGCATGAAATTTGAACTTCCGGAGGTAGATTTACCTGCCGATGTGATCGCTCGTGCAAGAAGGCCTATTGAACGGATGTTAGAGATTTCGGAGCAATTGGGGCTTTAGGTAAAGCAAGGGGTTACGGGAGTAAAGATTTTCTTTGCTCTTTAATCAGAACAAAATGTTTGATAACGAAGAGAAGACGAATTTAGAGGGGTTGGGTGAATTCGGTTTAATCGATCACCTAACCAAATCGGTTAAATTGACACAAGAAACAACAAGTAAAGGCATTGGTGACGATTCCGCCGTACTGGATTTTTCTAGGCAGAAGACGCTAATTTCCACGGATTTATTGTTAGAGGGTATTCATTTTGATTTACGATATATGCCACTTAAACATTTGGGATACAAAGCGGTGCAGGTGAATCTCAGCGATATTTACGCGATGAATGGGATGGCTTCTCAAATCACATTTTCCATTGGATTGTCGAGTAAATTTCCGTTGGATGCGGTAGAAGAGCTGTATGCCGGAGCATTATTGGCCTGTCAGAAATACGAGGTCGACCTGGTCGGTGGCGATACGTCGGCTTCTGCACAAGGTTTGGTTATCAGCGTGACCAGTATCGGCTATGCGAGTGCCGACGAAATAGCCTACCGAAGCGGTGCCGCAGAGGGTGATTTGGTTTGTGTTTCCGGAGATCTCGGTGGAGCGTACGTAGGCCTTCAGCTGTTGGAACGGGAGAAGCAGATTTTTTTGGAAAATCCCAACATTCAACCTGACCTTGAGGGTAAAGACTACATTGTTGAACGACAGTTGAAACCAGAGGCACGGAAAGATGTCGTTCAGCTGCTGCGTTCTCTGGGTGTTAAACCAACAGCGATGATCGATGTATCGGATGGACTGGCTTCCGAAATACTGCATATCTGTAAGGCATCGGAAAAAGGATGCAGGTTGTATGAGGAAAAAATACCGATAGACCCGATGACCTATGATACCGCGAGAGAATTCGGTTTGGATCCAACGGTATGTGCCCTGAGTGGTGGCGAAGATTATGAGTTGCTTTTTACCATCAATCAGGGAGACTTCGATAAACTAAAAAACCAACCCGATATCAGCATCATTGGCCACATTACGGAAGCGGCTGCAGGAAGCGAGTTGATCTCGAAATCGGGCAATGTGCATCCTATCCATGCACAGGGATGGAAAGCTTTTGGATAGTTTGAACTTATCAAATGATTAAACCATGATTGGAAGATCGGTGCTTCAATGTTTATTTGCGATTTTTCCACTGTTTTCCATTGGACAGACATACAGCCAACGCTTTGACGAGGTGCTGAAGCAACGGGATGCTTCCGGCCAGAAGCAGTTGCTCATGGAATGGAGGGCAAACAAACCGAAAGATGCGGAGCTGCATGTTGCCTATTTTAGTTTCTTCAAGCAACGCTATGAAGGTGAAGCGGACTCCCTTGAAAAAAAAAGGCATCTTTCAAAGGCTCTTTCCCATATCGATGCTGGCATCGCGGGTTTTCCAAATCGATTAGACATGCCTTTGCTCAAGATTGCCCTGTTGGGCGAAGCAGGCAGGTACGAGGCATATACCCAAGCCATCCTTGCGGTATTGGATCGAAATGACGAAGTAGCCGACGAGTGGCTTTGGAAAAATGGCGCTTCTTTGGTGGATGCAACGGACTTCCTTCTGCAATATGTGGATAATTTTGTCGTGCAGCTGTATAATATACAGGATGAGTCCTTGCACCCGTATATGGATGAGATTTCGACGCGTGTGCTGCGTTCGTACCCAACGCATATACCCAGTTTGTCTAACCTAGCTATTACCGCGTTGTACCGGAAGGAATACGAAAAAGGCATCGGCTACTTAGAAAAGAGTCTGTCTGTCGATGCGGCTAATACCAGCGTACTTAGTAATTTAGCCTATGCTTACGGGCAAATCGGCCAAAAAGAAACGGCTATTGCATATTACAAAGAAGTTGTCAAGTACGGCGATGGACAAACACAGGATTATGCCAGAAAGCAGATCGAAAAGTTGAAACAACAATAATTGTAACACCTGGGAAAAACCCGGTGATTTACCTACTTTTTCAAGAACCCCCGCAACACGTAATGCAGTATCCCCCCGTTCCGGTAATATTCGATTTCAATAGCCGAGTCAAACCGGGCTTTGGATTGAAATTCAATGATTTCTCCGTTGGTCCTGGTAGCCCTTACGTCTAATAATTTGTGGGGATAAAGATCTCCCGCTATACCCGCTATGTCAAATGTTTCCGTGCCATCCAATCCCAGGGATTCGGCATTTTCTCCGGCGGGGAACTCCATCGGTACTACGCCCATTCCGACGAGATTACTGCGGTGGATCCGTTCAAAACTTTCCGCGATAACGGCCTTTATTCCCAATAAATTGGCACCTTTAGCTGCCCAGTCGCGCGAGGAACCACTTCCATATTCTTTTCCGGCTAATACGATCAACGGGGTTTGGGTTTCGACGTATTTCATTGCTGCGTCATACACAGAAAGCGTTTCACCGGTAGGAAAATAGGTCGTATATCCACCTTCTTTTTCGGTAATCCGATTTCGGATACGAACATTGGCAAACGTACCGCGCATCATCACTTCGTGGTTCCCGCGTCGTGATCCGTATGAATTAAAATCTTTGGGAGCTACGCCTTTGTCGATCAGGTATTCGCCTGCGGCGGAATCGGACCTGAAGGATCCGGCTGGTGAAATGTGGTCGGTGGTAACCGAATCTCCGAGGTACAGGAGTACTTTTGCCTGGTTAATATCCTGAGCAGGCACCGGATCGTCGCTGATGTTTTTAAAGAACGGAGCTTCCTGTACGTAGGTGGACTGCTCATTCCACTCAAAATTTTTACCCTGCGGGGCTGTTAGTTTTTTCCAGTCGTCGCCGCCGTCAAATATAACATCGTACACCTCCTTGAAATCGGATGTACGCATACATTCATTGATGGTATCAGTAATTTCCTCCTGGCTAGGCCAAATGTCATGCAGATAGACCGGATTGCCATTGGGGTCGTAACTTAGCGGATCATTGAGCAGATCCACATCTACCCTTCCGGCCAAGGCATAGGCAACGACCAGCATGGGCGACATAAGGAAATTCATCTTTACCTGCGGATGTACGCGCGCTTCAAAATTCCGGTTGCCCGAGAGTACGGATGCTACGACAAGGTCGCCCTTATCTACGGCCTCGGCAATGTGTGGAGGCAGCGGTCCGCTGTTTCCAATGCAGGAGGTGCAACCATAACCTACGGTGTGGAAACGTAACGCTTCCAGATCTTCCAGGAGATTGGCGCGCTGCAAGTATTCGGTGACTACCTTGGATCCCGGTGCGAGGCTGGTTTTGACCCAAGATTTGGTGCGGATACCACGCGCCACGGCTTTTCGTGCTACGAGACCGGCCCCTACCATAACCGCCGGGTTGGAGGTGTTGGTACAACTCGTGATGGCGGCGATAACGATGCTGCCATCGCTTATCACATATTCCTGGTTTTTGATTTTGATACGTACCGATCGGATGTCTTCGTTTTCAACCGTTATCGCGTTGGCGGTTGTCTGATTCTCATAGGTGAATTCGCTGCCCGATCCACCTTCGTAAAGCCAAGCCTGCTCCTGCCGTTGCTTGACGGGTAGGTAATTGCGGCTATATTCCTTTTCGAGGAGAAGCGAAAACTGCGAAGCAAAGTCCTTCACCAATATTTTATCCTGAGGCCTTTTCGGACCGGATACGGTAGGCTCCAGGGTGTCCAGGTTCAACTCCAGTACATCGGAGTAGACAATTTCTTCGCTGCCAGTGCGCCAAAGCAAATTATCCTTGCAATAGGTTTCCACCAACGTGATTTGTTCTTCCGAGCGGTTGGTACGCCGCATGTATTCCAGGGTTTGGTTGTCTATTGGAAAATAGGTAACCGTGCAACCGAACTCCGGCGACATGTTGGAAATGGTGGCGCGATCTGTGACACTGAGGTAATCCAATGCATCACCAAACACCTCCACAAATTTACCGACAACGCCGTAGTCGCGCAGTAGTTTGGTGATGGTGAGCACCATATCGGTAGCGGTACAACCCGACGGGATTTTACCGGTTAATTTAAGTCCGATGACCTGCGGACAGGTAAAATAAATGGCCTGGCCCAGCATTGCTGCTTCGGCTTCTATACCACCCACCCCCCATGCGATTACGCCGATCCCATTTACCATGGGAGTATGCGAATCGGTTCCGACCAATGTATCGGGGAACGCCCATCCGTCTCGGGCAATGACGCCCTTTGCCAGGTATTCCAGATTCACTTGATGGCAGATGCCCATACCCGGCGGCACAACAGTGAAATTATCGAGTGCCTGCTGACCCCACTTGAGCAGTTCATAACGTTCGGCATTGCGTTCGTACTCTAATCCGACGTTGTTCAGGTAGGAATAATTCGTGCCGAAATAGTCCACCTGCACAGAGTGGTCTATCACTAGATCAACGGGAACAGCGGGATTGATCTTGCTTCCGTCTCCACCCTTCCGGATTACCTCTGCCCGTATGGAAGCCATGTCGACAACGGCCGGCACACCGGTGAAATCCTGCATCAGTACGCGAGCAGGCTTAAAGGGAACTTCTTTGTCGCTGCCCGAAGGGTTCCAATTGACCAACGTATCCAGATGCTCATCCGTGATGGCGAAACCATCGTGATTACGAAGTACATTTTCAAGTAGGATGCGGATGGAAAAAGGCAGTTTCCCGATCTTATTATCTTCTTCCTCCAGCTTTTTCAGCGAAGCTATTTGGTAGTCCATGACGTTTAGTTAGTATTGTTAATATATACGCTTGATGTGCTAAAATAGTGAAAAAAATCAAGAGTTAACAGGCTAATAGTTAAATGTATGCTATCCTATTGTAAATATTTTTGCTTGGTTTACAAATAATTATACATACATTTGAGTTTTATTATTTTTTAATTTTTCAATACAATGGCAGAAGGAGTAGTTAAATTCTTCAATGAAACCAAAGGTTTTGGTTTTATCGTCCCCAATTCTGGTGAAAGTGAAATTTTCGTTCACTCATCAGGCCTTATCGACAAAATCCGCGAAAATGACAACGTTTCGTATGATGTGGAGCAAGGCAGAAAAGGTCTAAATGCGGTAAATGTTAAGGTAATCTAAGGATTATCTTTCGACTATATTTATTGTATTTTGCCGGCTATCAACTGATAGCCGGTTTTTTTGTGGATTCCGTGGACAGTTGTGAATCTCGATCGCCAATGAGGTTTCCATAAGGTTTCAGCGCGTCTACGTGATCGAAAATTACTTTTGCCACGCCCAGGAAGGGAACAAACAGAATCATACCGGCCACATTCCATACCAGACTGCCCAGTAAAAGTGCCATCAGGGTAAACAGTGCGTTCAGTTGTATTTTGCCGCCGGTTATCTTTGGCGTAAGTACATAGCTGTCTAGCTGCTGCATTACAATAAAAAATACGGCTACCAGGATTGGCGTAAACAAGGAATCTCGGGTAATGAGCGTATAAAGCACGACAATAGCACTTCCGGCCACAGAACCGATATACGGAATGATGTTGATGAAGGCGACCATGACGCCGAAGAACAGTGCATTTTCTATTCCAATGAGGGTTAGGCCGACCGTATTGATCACTGAAAATATAAGTGCAACAGAAAATACACCGGTTAAGTAGGCACTGGCTACAGCCGCGATTTTGCTTACAACGTCGTGGGCTTCCACCACGCGATAGCTACCGGCGTAATAGGAAACGAGGGCCAGCACAAAATCCTTGATCCGCCGCCGATAGATCAGCAAGAGCACCGAATAGGCTGTAATAATGAGAACGTGTACAAGAAAAGAGAGAATGGAGCGGAAAATATCGCCGATAAATTTTCCAGATAAATCCGATACGCCAGCAATTTGGCTTTGCAGGTATTGTTTCTGCTTGTCGACAGGTAATTGAAAATGCTCGGAGATAAAGTCGTGTCCCGAATTCAGCATGTCGTTTAGCTTTCTGCCAACCGTTGGCAGGTTCTTTCCCAGTGCAATCAACTGGCTGAATAATAGGTAGCCGACGGCGAGTAACAGCGTAAGGGTAAGCAATACGCAGATGACGGAAGCTAGCCCTCTGGATAGGCGGAGACGCTCCAAACGTTTACATACCGGAACCAGAAGCATAGCCATCATCGCCCCGATGGCCACAGGGATGAGAAAAGGCTTTGCAAAATAGAGGATAGCAAACGCCAAGGCAATGAAGAGCAAAACTTGGTTGAACCGCGCAATGGGGCTACTTTTCATGGGTAATTACCGTAGATCATCGATAGCCTGGGCAAGCTTCCGGTCTTTTTCAGTTACCGTATCGCCCGCATCGTGCGTTGTTAACCAGATTTCCACTTTGTTCCAGGTATTAGTCCACGAGGGGTGGTGGTTATGCTGCTCGGCAAGTAGGGCGACCCGGGTCATAAATGCGAATGCTTCGGAAAAATCCCGAAAGGTAAATGATTGATAGAGCCTGTTGTTTTCTTCGTTCCACATGGTACACGGATTGGTTGTTAAAAATACTTACTCTTGAAACAAACCGATGCGGGTTTTGTTTGAACATCCGGTTTTACTAACGGACTGTGATGAAAAAAGAATAAGTTGTGGTAGGCCCGCTCCAACGAATGACTAAACAAAAGCAATGCGAGAATAACGGCACAGACGAAAAAAAACAACGGATAGCTGTAGTGATAACAGATATAGGCAATGGGGATAAAAAGCCGAACCATTTCCAAGTGATAGATGTACCGCTGTTGTTCGAGCATGGACCCACAGTAGACCAATGTAATCAAGATGCCGGAACTGATGGCTACAATCGTATCGAAGGGCAACATCGGGTAAAAAAGCATCAATGCGAAGAGCGATAGAAGAACGAGGACCATCTGCAGATTTAGGTAGGTTTTAAACGCATTCTTGGTGTTGTCCTTGCGCTTGTGTATCCGCAATTTGCGTTCCAATGCTTTACGGATGGTTGGACTCATGGTTTCCGGTCCGGCGAAGAGCGCATTCCACTTTTCCCGCCCTGTTTTTGCGCGCTTGAAAGTGACCCAGATTTCGAGGTAGTAGTGGAAATGCTGCCAAAGGAAATTGTGACTGTTCAACGGGTGCACAATGCCGTATTTGGGTTCCTCTTCTTCGGCTTGGAAGGTACCGAACAGCTTATCCCAAAAGACAAAAATATCACCATAATTCTTGTCCAGGTACTTCTCGTCGGCCGCATGATGGACCCGGTGATGTGAAGGTGTAATCAGCACTTTTTCCAGGAAACCCAGTTTGCCGATCATGCGAGTATGCGTAAAAAAAGAATACACACCATGCAGCAGTAGGACGGGAATAACCATATCGGGATGAAATCCCAAAAGTGGAAGAATAGACCAAAACGCAGTTCGGACGAGGGCTTGAAAAATGGTGATCCGTGTGGCTGCAGTATAATTAAATTCCTCGCTTTGGTGGTGTACAATATGCGCTGCCCAAAGCAGGTTGATTTCGTGTCCGAGCCGGTGGTACCAATACCAAACCAAATCGGTTGCCAAAAGCAGCAGGATCCAGACATACCACTGTTTGCCGATTTCCAACAGATGGAAATGTTCGTAGACAAAATAATAAATGGAATAAAAACTGGCGGAGAAAAATAGGTCCATCAAGCGGTCGGCAATTCCAATCGACAGGTTGGCCACCGAACTATCGTACTTATATACATCAATCTTTTTCCGGCGTTTGGCGTATAGATATTCCAAAAGAATAAAGAATAAAACCCCTGGAATAGCAAAGGCTGTATAGTTATATTGCATGGTAAATCAAAATCGACACAAACTAAAAAACTTTATGTCTGACTTTTGTAACAAAATAGTCAAAAAAATTAAAAAGACTATCCGGATTTACTTAACGGAAGACTTCTTCGAGCACTTCATGCGAATGGATTTCTCCAAGATGGTCGATGTGTAATCGGTAGAAGTCGAGAATTTTTTCAAGCAATGACCGCCGTTCAACCAATGAGATATGAAACGTTGACAAGTCTTCAAACGTACAGGTAAGCAGGTTAGCAAAGTAAGTGGTATGCGGGTTTTGCAGCACCCACTTGTGAGCGGGTAATGAAGGACAAAATACGCCATCTTTCAAATCAAAAAAAGACTGTCCAAGTTTGGGTAGTGTGGGGCCAAACCCCAGATACCTCGAGAGTTTAATCAGAAAAAAAAGATGGAAGTTAGGAGCGGGCTGTTCCAGCGTGTCCCACCAGGAGATCGCATTGAAAAGATAGTTGAACAAGGGTTCGTCTGCCGATTGTTGGCGAAGGCTTTTATACAGCACTTCATTGAGGAAAAGTGCGACGGTCCGCTTGATCGTATCGTGGGGGATGCTTCGTAATGGAGGCATTTGACGGGCATCCGCAATACGTTGCAGGGAAGCATTTTCGCGATGGTATACAACCATATCCAACAGATGTAAAGGTTGCAACAGGCTTACCCCTACTTTGGCCTTCGGCTTACGGGCACCGTTAACGATATAAGACTGCAGTCCGAATTTTTCGGTAAAGACCTGTGTCACTAAGCTGCTTTCGGCATATTTCGTGGTTTTCAAAACAATGCCCCGCGTTTTATGCTGCATACTAATCGAAAAAATATAGTCCCAATTTAGGCAGGAAGATCAATGCCCCGACTATCAGCGCGAAAATAACACCGATTAGCACAGCCCCTGCTGCTGCATCTTTCGCTTTTTTAGCCAACGGATGGTAAGCCGGAGATAACAGATTGACGACGGCCTCAACGGCTGTGTTCAACAGCTCCAAGGCAAAAACCAAGGTGATACAGAGGGCAACCCAGCACCAATCGGCTACAGACAAACGGATCCAAACCCCTAGCACAAGGGTTAAAATGGCACAGCCGAGGTGAATTTTGAAATTCCGTTCACTGCGATAAGTTTCCCAAATTCCTCTGATAGCATGAACAAAAGGGTTTTGACGCTGTTTATTCATTGTTTTGCTGTCGCTCCTTTCGTTCTTCAAGGATGCTTCGACGTTCAATTTTTCGAATAAGCCCATATAGTATGGTCAGGAATCCGGTGCCAAATACGATTACACCGATTACCAGTGCCCATTTATAGACGGATAGATCCCTATCCATGAGAAACAAACCCACGATGCACAAGGCTCCGCCCAGTGAAGCACCCAAAATTCCTCTTAGAACATATTTATTCATCAGAAATATTTATTCGTTAATGATCTAATGGAACCTGCATGTTCATTTTCGCCATCTGTTTTCATCGGCAATGAAGCTTGCGATTCCGCAGGTTTCATCGCCTTTTGCCAGAAGACGCTGACAGGGCAGGTTTCATGCGCTTTGATGAAGATGTATTGCACAAAGATAGGGCTTTTATCCATTGATGTAATTATCTGAGGAATGCTTATCTTTATCCTTTTATTTAGTCGGTATCATGCCCCAGATGACTTTACGGGATATAGCGCATGCGTTGGAGTTGTCCGTTTCGACCGTATCCAAAGCGTTGCGCGACAGTTATGAGATCAGCAGGGACACCAAGGAACGGGTGATCGCTTATGCCCAGGCCAATCATTATTTGCCAAACCGGATGGCAAAGAGCTTAAAGGAAGGCAAGAGTGGTTCGATCGGCGTAGTGGTGTGTTCCATTGATAATAGTTTCGTATCGCGGATGCTGGATGGGATCGACGGTGCCTGTGCCCAGGCAGGGTATGACATCATTATCATGCAGAGTAAAGAGTCGCTGGTTCAGGAAAAATCATGCCTTAAACAGCTGGAAGCAAGGGGTGTGGAAGGCATCCTGATATCCCCTTCTGCGGAGACCGTTGATTTTGAACACCTGCAGATCCTTCGGTCGACCGGTGTGCCCATTGTTTTGTTTGACCGGATCAATGAGCGATTCGAATCCGATCAGGTGGGTATTGATAATTTCCGTGCCGCATTTCAAGCAACAGAACACCTAATTGCCAATAAATACCGGCGTATTGCGATGCTTAATATCGGTCCGGATATCCATTTTGCGTCGCAGCGAAGTGCGGGTTACCTGGATGCGCTGAAAAAAAACCAATTGATGTACGGAGAAGCGCTCGTTCGTTTTTGCAGGGCCGGTACCGGAGAAACACTGAAAGATCACGTAAGATCGGGAATTCAATCCCTCTTTGCCGAGAGCGATCCGCCCGATGCACTTTTTACAGCTACGGATCAACTGTCGACTCTCAGCCTGAGTGTGTTGCACGAGATGGGCTGTCGGATACCCGAAGATGTTGCATTGATTGGTTTCAGCAATACTGAACTGGCGGATGTGCTTACCCCTTCCCTTTCGACCTTATATCAACCGGCGCTTGAAATCGGTCGGCTGGCAGCGGAAAAATTAATTGAACTGATTGGCGGTAAAAGTACAGACGTCGAATATGAGACGGTTCGGTTGCCGGTGCGGCTGGACATCCGCCGTTCAAGTGGAGAAAGATGCCAGGAGTAAAAAGATATTCAAGGGTTCAGCAAACGCACGACACGTGAGCTGATGTCTTTAGCTACGTCGGCTTTTGATTTCAGGTCGAAGACCTCGACATCGCCGCTTCTGTCAATAATGGATACCTTATTGCGGTCACCCGCAAACCCGGCACCCTCGTCGCGCATGGAATTGAGGACGATGAAATCGAGGTTTTTCCGATGGAGTTTATTGAGGGCGTTTGCTTGTTCATCCTGAGTTTCCAGCGCGAAGCCCACAAGGATTTGGTCGGGGCGTTTTGATTTTCCGAGTGTTGCCAGTATATCCGTTGTTTTGATCAGCTCAAGGGTTACCTGTTGTTCGGCCTTCTTGATTTTTTGATCGGCCACGGTTTTCGGCGTATAGTCGGCCACGGCCGCGCTCATAACGGTGATGTCGGCCGTCGTAAAATGCGATCGGCAAGCGGCAAGCATTTCTGCGGCAGATGTTACCCGGATGATGGTTGCTCCTTCCGGAGGGGTTAAGTCTGAGGGGCCGCTTACCAAGGTTACATCGGCTCCCATTCGGTGTAATTGAGCCGCGATGGCGTAGCCCATTTTTCCAGTGGAGTGATTGCCAATATAGCGTACCGGATCAATGGCTTCGTGCGTGGGACCGGCAGAAACGAGAGCTTTTTTACCTGCCAAAGGAAGGCCTTCCCCAAAATGGGCGGTTAATGCGGTCAGGATTTCTTCCGGCTCAGCGAGTCGGCCCTCTCCACTCAGCCCACTGGCCAGCGCACCATTTCCGGGGGGAATGATCTGATTTCCAAAAGATTGTAGTCGCGAAATATTTGAACGTGTACTGCCGTGGGCCCACATGTCCAGATCCATTGCCGGAGCAATAAAAACGGGACTTTTGGCCGAGAGGTAAACCGCACAGAGGAGGTTATCACAAAGCCCGCACGCAAACTTGGCGAGCGTATTGGCACTTGCCGGTGCTACCAAAATGGCATCTGCCCGAAGGGCGAGTTGCACGTGATTATTCCATTCTCCGGTTTTGGCGTCAGCGTAATCTACCAATACGGGATTACCCGACAGCGTGGCAAGCGTGAGCGGTGTGATAAACTGCGCGGCATCGGGAGTCATCACGATCTGCACATGGGCGCCGGCTTTGACCAACAGTCGGGTCAAATGGGCCGACTTATAAGCGGCAATGCTACCGCATACGCCCAGCAGAATATGCTTTCCCGCGACGGACACTAGTTTTCATCTTTTTCCCGTGAGGGGTTCCTGAAGTATACTTTATCGTTCAGAAATTCATCGATCGCAACCAAAGATGGTTTCGGTAAACGCTCGTAATGTTTGGAAATCTCGATCTGTTCGCGGTTTTCAAAGACTTCCTCCAGGTTGTCGTTGGTCGTGGCGAATTCAGCCAGCTTACCGTTCAGTTCTTCTTTCACATCCACGGCAATCTGGTTGGCGCGCTTGCTGATGACGACAATCGATTCGTAAAGATTATCGGTTTTCTTGTCAAGGTCTCTCAAGTCACGGGTAACGGTGCTGTTTGGGACCGTTTTGCTTATTTGATTACTCATATCTTTCTTTCAGTGTGTTAATTTTGTGGTGTTTCTACAGCCTGTCCTTCGTCGCTTTCCGAAGCGGCGGCAAGCTGCGTAATATATTTTTTTGCCTGCTCAATGCCGTTTTCTGAGTCTCGTTTCAGCTGATCCGCGTCTTTGCGGAACTTGCTTTCGGGATATTCCGTGATGAAATTATTGTACATATCCAACGCTTCTTCGAAACGTTCTTCCTGCCTCCTGCGTGAGCTCTGGTTGGCATAAAGGTATTGAGCCTTAATGCTGAGAAACTCCATTTCCTCGGCATATTTCGTGTCGGGAAATTCACGGAGTACATTGTCAAAGGCGATGACTGCAGCCCGGTAGTCATCTGAAAGACCCATATCCAAATACAGCTTGGCGTTGTAAAATGCCTTGGCCTCCAGTTTATCCCGCAATTGTTGGATGAGGTCGGATGCTTCCTGTGCCCGCTCGCTGTTGGGATACAGGTTGATAAACAGCTGCAAAGCTTCGATGGCGCGGTAGGTATACTCCTGGTCTAACCCGGTTTTGGGCGATTCGAGAAAATAGCAATAGGCACCCATGTAGCGGCATTCTTCTGCACGCGTACTGTTGGGATAGGTGTCGGTAAATTGCTTGAAATGGAACCGTGCTGAGGTATAATCGCGCAAGTTGTAGTTGGTATACGCCGTATAATAATACAAATCTTCGGCCTCGGACTGACCCCGGTATTTGGTCATCAGGTCTTCAAATAATATGAGGGCCTTGCTGTATTTTTTGTTGTTATAATATTTTACGGCTTCTTGATATTTTTGAGCAATGTTGTTGCTGGCGCGCAATTTTTCAAATTTGCTTTTACATCCGGCAGCCAACACCACGAACATTACTAAGGCAGCTAACGCTACTATTTGCCTGTTTATAAACATCCTGCAAAGATAAGTGAATTTAAAATACCTGTCAATTAAATTTTTACGGGCTAAAACTAGGTGGAAAAGGGTATATCGGCAAGCAGTTTAACAGACTTTAACAGGTTCCTGGGTGTATGATAAATTAGAAATTATCCGTACCTTTACAAACTTGAATAATCAACAGGTTATGGAAATACGGGAAAGAGTAGAACAGGCTTTGGATTCCATCCGGCCTTATCTCGAAACGGATGGGGGAAATGTGAGTATAGATGAGATTACTGCTGATAAAGTAGTGAAATTAAAGTTGTTGGGATCCTGTGCCTCGTGTGCGATGAGCATCATGACCTTCAAGGCGGGTTTGGAACAAGCCATCAAAAAAGCCGTTCCGGAGATTACCGCTGTGGAGGCGGTTAATATCACGGATATGGACGATCCGAACGCAACAATGCCATCTCCGGTTATTTAATTTAACATTATTTAACGCGTGGTAAAACGTGTGAATGGTTAGTTTTGCTGTCAACGAGAATGAAAGTAATCCGCAACATACTGGTTGTCTGTCTTGCTGTCGGGTTGGCGCTGTCTGCTTCAGCCCAGCAAAGGAAGATAGTACAGTTCAGCGGAGTCATTCATAACGCCGATACCAACGTAATCGTTCCGTATGTTACCGTAACCAACCTGTCTTACAACCGCCAGACATTTACAGCCAATCATCAGGGTTATTTTTCGTTCGTGGCCCACGAAGGGGATACTGTGCTGTTTAGTTCCGTTGGCTATCGATCTACGCGGGTAATTATCCCTCGGGTATCGGAAGACAAATATACCGCGATGGTGAACATGACGGCGGAGATTAAGGAGCTTCCCATGGTTACGCCTTATCCGTGGGCCAGTATCGATGAATTCAACATGGCGTTTATGTCGCTGGAGATCGCCGATGACGACATCGTGGTGGCCAAGAAGAATCTTTCGCCCGAATCGTTGGCGGCACTGGCGTCCGTAACGCCGCGAAGCGCGGAGGAAATCCAGAATTTCAACTCCATGCAAAATCACATCGGTTTAAGCAACAAGGCGGTCAATCAGCGCATGGCGAATCCCTTGCTGAGTCCATTTGCCTGGGGCAATCTGATCCGTCAGATTTCCGAAGGGAATAAAAGCCGTGGCCGAAGCCAGTAGTAAACCGGTCATAGCCAACCTACAAGCCTGAAGACCCTGCGTCCTTCAACGTTATAGACAGTTCCCGCCGCAACTTTATCTGCGCCATTACTTTCTTAATCAACGGGAAGACGCGGTTGAAGAGATTCGTACCCATCCCCGCTTGTTTCAAGCGGTACCTTGGCAGGCTACATACAGAAGGAGTTGTCATATCCAAACTAACCTCCCTCGTATAGGAAGTCACTGATTCAACGATCAAGACAAACGCACGGTCTGCTTCACGCTGAGCCGAGATGAAACCAGCGAAATCAAGGCAGAAATAACGAATACAGTCAAGAAAACCAATAGGAAATCGGTGGCCCGGATATCTACGGGATAGACATCGGTAACCAGATTTTCGGCGTCGCCAAAGCGGATCCAGCCGAAAGCTTGTTGTGAAAGGCAGAACAGGAATCCCAGTATCAATCCGGCCAGGCATCCAATCAACGAGATCAGTAGCCCCTCAAAAAAGAAAATCCGGCGGATGAGATCATTGCCCGCGCCCAGCCCCATCAATACGGAGATGTCTTTCTTTTTGTCAATAACGAGCATGGTAAGCGATCCAACAATGTTGAAGATGGCGATAATGCCGGTAAATGCAATGATGATAAACACAGCCCATTTTTCGGTACGGACGATTTTATACAGCGTCGGGTTTTGCTGCTCACGATTTTTGACGACGAAATCTGTACCCAACTGCAGTGTTAATTGCTTTTGTACGGCTCCTGTGTTGCTACCCGGCAGAAGGTTGATCTCGAAGGCTGATACCTTCGAAAACTCGCCGAGCACTTCGCGGGCAAAAGATATGGGTACGATGAGCAGGTCGTCAAATTCCTGCTGATATTGCAATACGCCAACCGGGCGAATGGTGCGCATTGTAAACTCTTCCGCGGGATTGATGCCAGCTTTGGCGCCCTTCCGTGGCGAGAAGACTTCAATGCGCCGCGATTCGTCTCGTAGCGAAATTCCCAGGGTGCCTTGCACCCGCGCCCCCATGACAGCATAATCTTCATCGCCCTGATGCAGTGTAAACCGGCCATTTTGCAGCAAGGTATCCATAGACTGCAACGTACGGTCCGCCGTTGTTCCTTTAAGCGTGGCGATGTATTGCGCATCCCCATAGCGAAGTAACACCCGTTCCTGAAGCACTTCACGGTACGCACTGACTTCGGGGAATTTTTTGAGGCGGTCGGCGAGGGCGGAATCTACCACGAAGCCTTTGCCTTCACGCGCCTCGATACGGAGTTCGGGCGTAAAGGCGCTATACATAGAAAAAATCAGATTTTCCAGGCCATTATAAAAAGAAAGGATAACAATAAGCGAGGCACTGCTCACCAACACGCCCACGACACTGATACCGGAAATGATATTGACAGCATTGATGGTCTTTTTAGAACGGAGATAGCGTTTGGCGAAGTACAGCGCGATATTCATGAGTTATCCCCGGATAAATGGATTGGTTTGTTTTTCGAATCCAATGGTTGTTTGCGGGCCATGACCCGGATATACCACCGTTTCATCGGGCAGCGTGTAGAGCTTCTGCGCAATACTGGTGAGCAGCTGTTGATGGTTGCCTCCGGGGAGATCCGTGCGGCCGATGCTGTTTTTAAAAAGCACATCGCCGCCGATGAGAAGGCCTTGTTGCTGGTGATAAAAGCACAGGTGTGCGGGAGAATGACCCGGCGCGAAGAGAAGCGTTAGCTCGTTCGGACCGAAATGAACGGTGCCGGACGCGGGAAGAAAGGATTCGCCTATGGGGGAAGGGTCGTAACGTATTCCTACCTGCGGCGCGTAGTTTTGCATCTCCATGAGCAGGGGCAATTCGCCTTCGTGGAACTGGGGAAGTAGCCCGTATTGTTCGTAAATGTACTGATTGCCGAGTACATGATCCACATGGCAATGCGTGTTGAGCAGCAATTTCGGTTCAAGCTCCCGGGCTTCGATAAATGCTTTTACGGTTTCTTCCTCATCCGGGCCATACATCCCCGGATCGATGATGGCGGTAACACCGTCATCATCGTACAAGAGGTAGGTGTTTTCCTGATATGGGTTGCAAACGAATGACTTGATATGGATCATATGGGCAAAGGTAACGGTTTTTACCGGAACGCGGATGACATGGGTAGTACGGATTGTTGCAGATTATTCAACCAAATTTAACATTTTGTGCTAAATTTACGTGGACCATGAAAGATTGCGTAGAACCTAACAAGGCTATTGTTATGCTTGGTTGCTTTGACACGAAAGGCGAAGACTTTGCTTACCTTCACGGCCTCCTTTCGGCCGATGGGAGTCGTGTTTATGCCATCAACTTCGGAATCAGGGGTTCTACGGATCTTTTTCACGTCGATGTGGAGGCCGAGTGGGTTGCCACCGCTGCGGGCAGTTCGCTCGCTGATCTAAGATCGCGGGGCGACCGAGGTGCGGCCGTGGAGGAAATGGGTCGGGGCGCGGCGGTTATTCTAAAGGGGTTGGTAGATTCGGGTTCTGTGGCGGGAGTTATTGGCATGGGTGGTGGTGGAGGAACGCACATGGTGCTTAAGGCGATGCAGGCGGTTCCCTTCGGCATTCCGAAGGTGTGCGTAAGCACGCTGGCGACGCAGGACCTCTCACGCCAGGTAGGCAGTGCCGATATTGTACTGGTGCCTTCGGTTGTTGACATTGCCGGGCTAAACAGCATCAGCAGGGTTACGATCGGTTACGGTGCCTCTGCCATCCGTGGGATGGCTGCTGGACATGCAGCGGCAGAAGGTCCGGCCATTGTCCCTCGGGGCCGCATTGCGATCAGCATGTTCGGCAACACAACTGCCTGTGTTGATGCCTGCAGCACATTACTCAGGGAAAAGGGCTACGAAGTGATTCCTTTCCACGCGAACGGTGTGGGTGGACGCACCATGGAATCGCTCATTGCGGGAGACTATTTCGACGGGATTCTGGACATCACGACGACGGAACTTGCAGACGAGCTTTGTGGTGGGGTCTGCAGTGCAGGCCCGGATCGCCTATCGGCAGCTGCCGATAGGGGTGTCCCGCAGGTCGTCGTCCCGGGCTGCCTGGATATGGTCAACTTTTGGTCGCCGGATAGCGTCCCCGTACACTACCGCAATCGGCAGTTATACAGTTGGTCGCCGGACGTCACGCTGATGCGTACAAATGCGGAGGAAAACCGTATACTTGGAGCTCAGTTGGCCGATAAAGTGGGTAGCGCTCCCGACGGTACAGCCATGGTGCTGCTTCCCATAGGCGGCTTGTCACAAATAGACGCTCCGGGTGGACTTTTCCATGCTCCGGAAATAAATGCGGCATTATTTGCTTCGGTGCGGTCTGGCCTTTCCGGGCAGGTGGAGGTCGTGGAGTCCCCGTTGCATATTAACGACCGCAAATTCGCGTCTCTTGCGGTGGAGGTATTGGCTGGTTTGCTGGCAAAGCCTGCGGCAGGGAGGAACAAACGAAGGAATACATAACGAAAGAACATATAATGGTAAAAACGATAAAAGTGAAGATAAGGAGATCAAGATAACTATGGCAAATAAATGGACAGGCAGGGGCAACCCCTACACAAAGCAGGAAGTACGGGATCGATTGCAAAAGACGATCGACACAGGGAAGGCAATCATCGCGGCGGGTGCAGGCACGGGCATTAGCGCAAAGTTTATCGAACGCGGGGGGGCCGACCTGATCATCATCTATAACTCCGGGCGTTTTCGGATGGCGGGCCACGGCTCCACCGCTGGGCTAATGGCCTATGGCGACGCAAACGCCGAAGCACTGGATATCGGCGAATATGAAGTGCTCCCGGTTGTCGACGAGATTCCCGTGATATGCGGGGTGCATGGTTCGGATCCGCGGCGCAGGATGTGGCACCACTTATTGAAAGTGAAGGACATGGGGTTTTCGGGGGTGAATAACTTCCCGACACACAGCATTATTGACGGTCATTTTAGGCAGGTTTTGGAAGAGACGGGCATGGGCTTCCATAAGGAGGTGGAAATGGTGGAACTGGCCACGAAGATGGATCTGTTTTCGATCGTCTACGTAGCTACTGCCGCGGAAGCGCGTCAGATGGCGCATGCCGGAGCCGATGCGATCATCTCGCATGTGGGCACCACTATCGGAGGATCCATTGGCGTGACGGGGGCTACCTGTAGCATGGATGAAGCTGCTGAACGCACGGAAGAAATCATTGAGGCCGGCCGTGAAGTCAACCCGGCTATTTTTTTCCTGGCACACGGCGGCCCGATCATGGCTCCGGCGGATGTCCGTCAGATACTGGACCGCACCGATGCTCAAGGCTTTGTCGGCGCCTCGTCGTTGGAGCGGATGGGCGTGGAGCGGTCGCTGGAAGACTTAACCCGCGAATTTAAGGCACTTACGTTGAACTAAACAATCACTTCCATCGCATCGATTGGATAAGGGTATCGATATCGGTTTTTATAAAATCCAATACAGGCCGGAGGGAATCAAGACGGGGCTTTTCGTTGAAGTACAAGGCTCCACGCAGGTAATGGCGGGAGCTGTCGGTAACGAAAAACTGAATGTTGGACGCGGTGTTTCCCTTGATCTCATACTTCAGACCATAGACGTGAGCATCCGGCCGGCTGATCCGTTGCTGGTCGATCGCAGTAGCCCTGACGGTGTGGTTAAACGCAAACGTTCGGGCGTCTTCCACCAGTTGGTTAAAGTTATCCGGGCCGGTTACGGGCATGTAACTAAGATGGATCCGGGCATTAAACTGTGGAAATGATAGGTCCATCCAGCAGGGTTTGGCGTCTGCGGACCGATCCGGCTCCATCGTTGCATATGCCGGGATACGGAGGGTAAAAGGGCATCCGGGGGCGAAAGTCTGGTACGTTTTTTCGGGGAACTCAATACGGAAGTAACCACGGGGTTTAGGTGAATACGGAGGTGTGCATGCACCTAAGGTGAGGAGGGCGAAGCTGATTACAGACAAACGTGCGATGTGTTTTCCGATCATAGGCGGACAGCGTTCCATATTTCCCAATTCCGCTCTGCTTGGAGTTCGAGCATTTCAAGGCCGTTTTTGACGGCAGCCCCATTGGCTTTTCCCCGACGGAGAAACTCGGTTTCTTCGGGATTGTAAACCAGGTCGTATAGCAGGTGCGTATTACCCATATGCTCGTAAGGGATGTCTGGACATCCGGCGACGGCGGGATACGTACCCAAGGGGGTGGTGTTGATGATGAGCAAATGGTCGGCAATAACAGCCGCATCCAATTGATTGTACGAATATTGTCCGGCTGTCGCCGAACGGGATACGATGGTATGATGGATTCCCAACTCGCTGAGCGCATAGGCGACAGCTTTGGCGGCCCCGCCGTTGCCAAGTACCAAAGCCTGCCGGTGCTCCGTACGGAGGAGCGGTTTCAGCGACTTCATGAAACCATAGACATCGGTATTGTACCCTGTGAGGATAGGCTTCTGTGTTTTCGGCCGTTCGATGCGGATACAGTTAACGGCGCCGATCGCTGACGCTTCCGGGGAAAGATGGTCCAGGTAATCCATTACGGCCACTTTATAGGGAATCGTTACGTTGACCCCCATCAGCAGGGGCTCATCGGTCAGCAGCGCAGGAAATGCACCGATCTCGGGAATCGCATAGAGCTGGTAATCGATACCGGCAATCTGCTCCCCTTCCATTTTTGCGTCGTAGTACTTCTTGGAGAAAGAGTGTGTCAGCGGAAAGCCGATCAGCCCGAATTTCGTCATTGTCAAATAAAATAATGAAAAGTATCGCCTCGCAAGCCCATACGGGTGGTTTCCAGTGCGATGATCTCCGTGGGGTTAATGTTGCCGAGGTTGACGTTTGCGCCAATCAGGTGAATAAAATATACCTGCTGGGATTTAAGCGGAGCCTCCCAGATGATTTTCTCATTGGGTATCTCATTGAGTATCTCATCGACCAGGCCCTGGCGGACCTCACCCGATTCGCGATATAATCCCACATTTCCACTCTCTCGGGATTCTGCGATCAGTCGCCACGAACCGGCCTCCAATTCCGCTTTCATCAAAGAAATCCACTTATAGGGGGCCATGATCTTGGTGTTGTCTTTGGATCCCACCTCAGAAATCACGGTGACATGCTGTGACAGTTTGGCGATGTATTCGCATTTCTGTTCATGTGGCAATGAGATGGATCCATCGGATATTTCCGCATATTCGAGCCGGTATTTTTCGATTACCCGTAGAAAGTCGTCGAACTGATCCCGTACCACAAAGGCTTCGAACAAGGTACCACCGAAGTAGGGATGAGTACCTGCTTCCCGGTAAACAGCTAGCTTTTCCTCCAGTTTCGGTACGATAAGGGCCGTAGTCCAGCCGAGTTTTACAAAATCGGTGTAGGCCGCTCCGATTTCCATGAAATCGGCAGCCTGACGCACGCTAAGCCCTTTGTCCATGACCATGGTCATTCCGTTTTCTCTTGGTTTCTCCGTTCGCTTAGGGATATTATTTAATTGAAAATTCATGTACATACAAAGTTACTGACGGCCATGTAGGATATCTGCCGACAAAGGAGAGGAAAAATCCTGAAAAAACTCTGAAAAACCCATTCCTGGCGACACAGATTAGGGCATGTATTTTTTAATTACCTCCGCAATAGCCTTATTATCCTGCAATTGCGGTAAGTATTCAAATAATACAGCGTGTTTTTTTGGATTGGCAGCAAGCCCAAGCTCCAGGTAATTCAACGCTTCGTTATACCTACCTGCGGCAATCAGGTAGGCAACCATACGGTAATACAGCTCGGCCCCATCGGGATTGTTCTTAATCGCCTCGGCGATCGTTTCTATGGCACGATCCAGCTTATTGCGCTCGTACAGAATGGAAGAGTAGTCCAGCCATGCTTCGAGATCGATGGGGTTAAGTTCAACGACTTTTTCATACGCTGATTCAGCTTCATCCAATTGTTTCAATTTATAACGAGCGTCTGCGATGGCAAACCAGTAGTCGGGATTTTCCGGTTCGATATCGAGCGCCTTTTTATAAAAGTGCAACGATTCGAAATACCGCTCCTCGTAATCCAATGTTACACCGATGCCGAACCAGGCATCGGCCAGATTTGCATCAATTTTGACCGCCTTTTTATAGTAAGACCTCGCCTCATCCATCTGCTCCAGTTTCTCATAACACTCGCCGATGGCACAATATGTTTCTGCCCCCGGAGGCTCGTATTCAAATGTCTGTTTATAGACATCAATCGCCTCCATATACTTATCGAGATTGACCAGTGCGTTCCCTTTATTAAAGTAGGCCGATGCAAAATTATCCTTGATCAGGATCGCATAGTCGTAGGCATCGATCGCTTCTTCGTACCGGTTTAACTTATGGTAAGCGTTTCCAAGGTTATACCAGCCCGCATACGAATAGGGATCGTTATCGATATACTGCTTATAGAAGCCAATACTTTCCTCTTGCCTGTCCAGCACATCATAGCAAAACGCGAGCTCGTAAAGTGCGTCTTGATTTTCCATGTTTTGCTCCAGACAGCGTTTTAAGTAATGGACTGCCGTTTCATAATCGCCCTTATTTTGGTGAAGCAGGGCGATCTGCAAGTAAATATCGTCTGGATTTTCCGCAAATTCCAAGGCTTTATTCAGACTGAGGAACGCTTCGTCATAACGCTCTAAACTGCCCAGAATTCCTCCTTTGATGAGGTAGATATCGCCCTCAGAGGGCTCCAATGTTTCCGCTTTGTCCAATGATTCCAGTGCCCGTGCAAATTGATTGGTCACGGCAAACAACTGGGCCTGTTTGAGGTAAAAAACTGCGGCAAACGGATGCTGGCTTACGGCATACTCAACTACCTGTAGGGCTTTGATTGGATCATTTTTATCCATATAGTAGTCAATAATCCCTTCAAAAGCCTGTGTATCAAAAAAGTACTGATCCTTGTTGCGAATCATTTCTTCGTAACGTGCTACCGAGAATTTAGGATCTTCGGCAGGCCCATATTCGAAATCGTCTTCCATCTATACTCCTAATTTTAAGAACTAATACCTAGGCTTTCACCCTCACTCACAGCTACGCTTGATGATAACAAAATAGGATTTATGGGGTGATATTGTCAACATAAGTTTTCAACAAATTGACAAAATCGACCGAAAACCAAAGAAAACCAACAGGTTACAGTAAACACGGTTGTAGATAATCCCGATATATTCAAGTGGCTTAAATCCTACATTTTGTTCATTTCCCACCATATCTGTGCCAAATACCCTGCAAATATACGGAAAGCAGGGCGAAAAATGTATCTTTGGTTGGAAAGGGCCGAGAGCCGACGGCTGATCGCTGACGCAAACAGAAGATGAAAGATAAAATTGACATTTCCGCTGTACTTGAACGGTTATCGATCGAAGCCGTCAATCCGGGATGGTGTACGGGTGTAGTTTCGGGTAGCACCGATGAGGAGGTGATTACGGATAGCTTTTCTCCGGTTGATGGCAAACGGATTGCCTCGGTAGGCGCAGTTTCCGCGGAAGACTATGCGCGGATTGTGGACCAGGCTGCCAAAGCCTTTGGCCAGTGGCGGAACGTTCCGGCCCCGCGCCGGGGCGAACTCGTGCGTCAGTTTGGTGAGGCGCTTCGCCGTCATAAGCAGGACCTGGGCACGTTGGTATCTTATGAGATGGGCAAAAGTTTGCAGGAGGGCCTGGGCGAAGTGCAGGAGATGATCGATATCTGCGACTTCGCAGTTGGGCTTAGCAGGCAGCTGTATGGTCTCACGATGCAATCGGAACGCCCTGCCCACCGGATGTATGAGCAATGGCATCCACTGGGCATAGTGGGTGTGATTTCCGCATTCAACTTCCCAGTAGCGGTATGGAGTTGGAACGCCGCCATCGCCTGGGTGTGTGGGAATGTGTGCGTATGGAAGCCTTCCGAGAAAACACCGGTTACGGCGGCGGCGTGCCAGGCGATTATTGCCGAGGTGCTGGCCAAAAACGGAATCCCGGAGGGCGTGTCGTGTTTGGTACAGGGCGGGCGGGCTGTTGGCGAACAACTGGCGGCAGACCCCCGGATAGCGTTGGTTTCGGCTACCGGCTCCACGCGCATGGGAAAAGCCGTAGCTGCGGCTGTGGCGTCGCGCCTGGGAAAGAGTATTCTGGAGTTGGGCGGAAACAATGCGATTATTGTTTCGCAACATGCGGACCTGGATGTTGCACTGCCGGCCGCCGTTTTCGGTGCGGTGGGGACGGCGGGGCAGCGTTGCACGACTACCCGGAGGCTGATTATCCACGAATCGGTGTACGACGTGTTTAAAGAACGGCTGATAAACGCGTATCAACAATTGCGGATCGGCAATCCGCTGGATGAACACAACCATGTCGGTCCGTTGATCGACCGGAATGCGGTAGAAAATTACGAGGCAGCAATTGTCCGATGCAAGGGACAAGGTGGGCGATTTGTGATAGAAGGGGGTGCATTGGAGGGGCCGGGATACGAGTCGGGCTGTTATGTACGCCCCTGCATAGCCGAAGTTTTACCCGATATGGACATTGTACAGATGGAGACTTTTGCACCCATCCTGTACCTCATGAAATACACCTCGTTGGATGAGGCGTTGCGCATCCACAACAACGTGCCACAGGGGCTTTCCTCGGCGATTATGACGCTCAATCTACGGGAGGCTGAGCAATTCCTTTCGGCAGGCGGATCAGACTGTGGAATAGCCAACGTGAATATCGGCACCTCCGGGGCGGAAATTGGTGGGGCCTTCGGCGGCGAAAAAGAGACCGGTGGCGGACGCGAGTCGGGGTCCGACGCTTGGAAAGCCTACATGCGCCGGCAAACGAATACAATCAATTATTCGAATAGCCTACCGCTCGCACAGGGAATCAGGTTTGATTTGTAGAATTCACGGAAGCTTAATCTCTTCCACATATTGCTTAATTTTCAATAGGGTTGCCCGCCAATAGAACTCCAGGTGCTTACGGATCGTTTCTGTAGGAAAGTTGGATAGGGTAAGTGTCAACACGGTTTGGTCGCTTTCAGGGGCCAAATTAAATTCAAGTACCGAATAACTTGCAGGCAGGTCGGGAAGCCGGGAGATGGAACTGAGATGAGAATACGACAGCTTTACCCCTGGTTCGTAGCAGAGCACAATCCCTTTGTTTTCAAAAGGAACGTGGTGGAAGCCACGGATAAGAATAGGGCCCCCGATTTGCCAGTCCGTTTGTACCTCAATCTGCATTTCGGCCTCCCCCAACCAAGCGGCCATTGCTTGGGGTTCGGTCAACGCAGCCCAGACGTTGGCTCTGTCTGCGTTAACCGTGGCGGTGGCTGCGCTGTTAACGGATTTTATCGACGAGCTTTGCATCCTGTAAAACTAGAAAAAAAAGTACCCTATTCATCCAGTGACAAGAAACTTTTGCGTTCATTGCGAATTGCCCTTACGAGTCGTTTTGTTTGAAAAGATTTCGGCGCACCGCGTAAACGTTTGCATTGCTGGAATAATGTGCTTAATTTAGCGCGAAATCCAATTAAGATACGAAAATAACAAGAACAAATGAGCGTAAATTATGAATCGCGTTATGCGATAGGACCCCACGAAACCAAGACGCTGGATACAACGGCATTGCGGGCAAATTTTTTGATTGAAACGGTTTTTGTCGATGATGCCATCCAGTTGGTATACACCCACTACGATCGCTACATTGCTGGTGGGGCGAAACCGGTGAACAAACCGCTTCCGCTGGAAACGATCGATGAATTGAAAGCACCGTACTTTCTGGAACGGCGCGAGTTGGGTATTATCAATGTAGGCGGAGCGGGAAAGGTTTCGGTTGACGGCGAGATCTATGAACTGGGCTTCAAAGAGGCACTGTATGTGGGTAAGGGACGCCAAGAGGTAGTATTTTCGAGTGACGACGCGAGAAATCCGGCAAAGTTTTACCTTAATTCAGCACCCGCACACCAAGCTTACCCGACGCAGAAAGTAACAAAGGCCGACGCGGAAACCGTGGAGCTGGGCAGCCTGGAAACCGCCAATCACCGCACGATCAATAAGCTGTTGGTTAACAGTGTCATCGAGACCTGCCAATTGCAGATGGGGATGACCGAATTAAAGACAGGCAGCGTATGGAATACAATGCCGGCTCATACCCACGATCGCCGCATGGAAGTTTATTTTTATTTTGAAGTTCCCGAGGGCCAGTCTGTAAGTCACTTCATGGGGCAGCCGGATGAAACGCGTCATATCTGGATGCAGAACGAACAGGCGGTGATTTCCCCCCCCTGGTCCATCCATGCCGGTGCAGGTACCAGTAACTACACGTTCATCTGGGGAATGGCCGGCGAGAACCTTGACTATGATGATATGGACAAACGTGCAATTAATGAGTTGAAATAATGTATAGAACAACACATTTAGGCGGGTTGCTCTTGGCATGTGCACTGTTTGCTGCCTGCGGATTTAACCCGCGCGAACATCGGATTGTGATCAGCAATCCGACGGATCAGCCGCGGCATGAACTGGTTGCCATTCCGTACGACAACTGGTCGGGCGCTTTTGGCACCGACAGTATATTCAAAATCGTCGACGCATCAAGCGGCACGGAAGTCCCCTACCAACTGGAAACCAAGGGAATGGCTGAAGCGCAGAACGTTTTGCTGGAAGTCGCTGTCCCCGCCTCGGGAAGTGTAACCCTTGCCGTAGAAAAATCAGCCCCCGCGCCGGTGACGGTGCGTACGCATGCTCGTTATGTGCCTGAGCGGTACGACGACTTTGCCTGGGAAAATGATGTAGTCGCTTTCCGGATGTACGGCAAGGCACTCGAGGGACAGCCCGATGATGCGCATGGGCTTGATATCTGGTCGAAAAAGACAACGGATCTGATTGTCGATAAGTGGTATGCCCAGGGAGACTATCATACCGATCATGGAGAAGGGATGGATTATTACTCGGTTGGAATGACGTTAGGCGCAGGAGATATCGCTCCATTTGCCGATGATACCGTTGTTTTTTCCAAGCACTATCGCCAATATGAAATATTGGACAACGGCCCGTTGCGCAGCACGTTTAAGCTCACGTATGAACCGTGGCAGGTAGGAACGAAAATCGTGTCGGTCGCCAAGCAGTTTACCCTGGATGCCGGATCACAGCTGAACCGGGTGGAGGTGACGTACTCGATAGATGGGGATGGAAAGCTACCCGTAGCGATCGGCGTGGCGCGGAGGGGACAACCCGGAGATCTCTTGCAGGAGGAACGGGAAGGCATCTTTGGATATTGGGAGCCTGAGATCGGCCATTACGGTGTGACCGGCATCGGGGTCATTCTGGAAAAAGGTGGTTTTTCGGGGTTCGGCGATTTATCCAACCAGTACTTGGCGTTTGCTGAGGCAACAAACGGAACACCGCTAACGTACTACGTAGGAGGAGCATGGAATAAAGCGGGAAGTTATACGTCTGCGGAAGCGTGGTTTAACTACCTGAACGCATTTAAGGAACGGGTGGTGTCGCCGCTGAATGTGGAATTAAACTAACAAAAGGTAATGGCAATATCACACTTATTTGATTTAACGGGTAAAATTGCATTGGTGACCGGTTGCAAAAGGGGAATCGGCAGGGCAATAGCGGAGGCTTTGGCCGAAGCGGGTGCCGATATCATTGGAGTTTCGGCTTCTCTGGAAACAGCGGGAAGCGCCGTTTCCAGGACCGTAGAACAGCATGGGCGTAAATTTTACGGCTATCAGGCGGATTTTGGTGACAGAAAGGCTCTGTATGCGTTTATTGAGCAAGTCCGGATGGAACATCCCCGCATTGACATCCTGTTTAATAATGCGGGAACTATTTTGCGTAAGCCTGCCGCGGAGCATCCCGATGACTACTGGGATGCCGTGATTGAGATCAATCAAAATTCCCAGTTTATTCTCACCCGTGAAATCGGCCGCGACATGGTGGCTCGCGGTAGCGGAAAGATTATTTTCACCGCCTCGTTGCTTACCTTTCAAGGGGGCATCAACGTACCGGGTTACGCGGCCTCTAAAGGCGCGGTGGGACAGCTGACCAAGGCATTTGCCAATGAATGGGCATCAAAGGGCGTTCATGTGAATGCCATTGCACCGGGCTACATCTCTACAGACAATACGGAGGCTTTACGAGCCGATTCCGATCGAAGCCGGTCAATCCTGGAACGTATCCCCGCGGGACGTTGGGGCGAGCCAGAAGATTTTAAAGGTCCAGCGGTATTTTTAGCTTCCGAAGCATCCAGTTATGTTCACGGCACGATCCTGACGGTGGATGGGGGATGGATGGGGAGATAGCTACCGATACAGCCCTTTATTTTCGATGAAAGTCATTACGTTATCGGGAACGAAGTAACGAATGTTTTTGCCGTCTTTTACCGCATTGCGGATGAAGGTGGATGAAAACTCCATCAGGGGCGTATCCGTGATGGTAATGGAGGGGTGGTTTTCCAACGCTGCCGGTGCGGGATGTTCGGGACGTGGATACACCAAAATATGGTAGTCGCGCAGGATGATTTCGCAGTTCTTCCACTTTTTCAGAGACCGGAGATTGTCTGACCCCATGATGAGGACAAAATCGGTCGTTGGGTATTTTTCCCGCAGGTATATAAGCGTATCTACCGTATAGGAAGGTTGAGGCAGCGAAAACTCAACGGTACTGCTCCGAATATTTTCAGCACGTTCGAGGGCTAAGTTTACCATTTCCAGTCGGTCGTACATGTTGATCAGGGAATCTTTTTTTTTCAATGGGTTGTGTGGGGAGACGACCAGCCACACCTCCTCCAGCGCGGTATAATTGGCCATGTAGTTGGCGATGATCAGATGCCCGGTGTGAATGGGGTTGAATGATCCGAAAAACAAACCTACTTTTGGCATGGCGAACCTGATTTATTCCAACAAAAGAAAGTCCAACATGAGGTGCTCCGCTTCGGCGCAGGCTGTGTCGAGGTCATCGTTTTTGAGGATCACATCAAAGCGGCTTGCATAGCCAAGCTCCTTTTCTGCCTTTGCAATCCGTTCGCCTAACTTTTCTTCGCTATCTGTACCTCGACCGCGGAGGCGTTGAATGAGTACTTCCAGAGACGGGGGCTGTACAAATATGGCTAAAGCCTGATCGCCAAATTTGCGCTTCAAATGCAGACCGCCTTCCACGTCGATATCGAAGATCACGTGTTTCCCGAGGGCCCATATCCGTTCTACCTCCGAACGGAGTGTTCCATAGTATGTATCGGAGTATACTTCTTCAAATTCGATGAATTCTTTTTTGGCAATGCGGTGTAAAAACTCTTCTTTGGAAACAAAATAGTAGTCCTTCCCGTCTACTTCTCCTTCGCGTGCTGAGCGCGTACTGGCCGAGATTGAAAACGAAATTTTATCGGGATGTTTGGTCAGCAGGCGTCTGACGATCGTCGTTTTGCCGGCACCCGAAGGGGCAGAAAATATGATGAGTTTTCCTTCCATGGAGTTACAGCACATTTAGCAGTTGTTCTTTGATTTTTTCAAGTTCCTCTTTCATTCGGACCACGATCTGCTGAATTCCAGCATGGTTTGCCTTAGACCCGAGGGTGTTAATTTCCCGTCCCATTTCCTGCGAGATGAAGCCAAGTTTTTTGCCATTGGCGTCCGCCGCTTCAAGTGCCTGGAGAAAATAGTTGCAGTGGCTGCGCAGGCGGACCTTTTCCTCGGTGATGTCCAGTTTATCGATGTAAAAAATCAGTTCCTGTTCAAATCGGTTTTTATCCACATTTTCCTTACCGACCGTCTCGTCCAAGTAATGGCTTATCCGGTCACGGATAAGGGGAATTCGGTCGGTCTCCACAGCTTCCACTTCCATCAGCAGGCGCAGGATATCCTGGGTTCGTGTAGATAGATCGTGTCTGAGCACTTCACCCTCGTCCTTACGGAACCGATCGAGCCCGGCTACAGCATCCTGAAAAGCACCTAAGAGTAGCGCCGCTTCCTCTTCGTCGGCCTCCTCTTCGTTGTGGCTAATGACCTCGGGCATGTTAAGGGCCAATTGAAAGAGACTTCCATGGTCCGTGTCCAATTCGTCAGCTACGGCTTCGAGTTGCCGGAAATAGTTTTTGAGTAATTCGGTATTGATGGTGGCAGCGGCGGACGTTTGATCGACGTACTCCGCGGAGACGGAGATATTTACTTTGCCCCGCTCGATGAGCCGGGAGCATTCGCCGCGGAGAATCAATTCCTTGTCGGAAAACGCTTTGGGCAGCCGTAACGTCAGTTCCAGAAACTTGGAGTTTAAGGATTTGATTTCGACGGTATATTTTACCTTTTGGTTCTCTTTGGCACCGATGCCATAGCCGGTCATAGATTTAATCATGTGCAAACTTAGATAAATTTGTTCGAATTTATTGGCTGCGCACGACAAAATGCAGTGCAGGGTATGGGGGTTGACGGGCGCAAGCCCGGGCAAAACAGAGCGCTTAGTCGTCGATTGATGCTCCTACCAATTGCCTGAATTTCCACCCCGTTTGGTCATTGGTAGGCCCCTGTGTTTGTTTCATAAGGATACCGACTACCCCCGTGCTGGGATCGGCAAAATACTGGGTATTGAAGTACCCGCCCCATGAGAAGGTACCCGCCCCACCTAAGCCCCCTTTGGCCACCCCACGCGCTGTCAACACGCCGAAGGCCAAGCCGTAATCCTCTTCATCACCGCCAAACAAGTTGCCCGTTTGGTTTGCCATAATGGCGGCGACCGTGGTGCGGCTCAGTATGCGCACCCCATTGAGTTCCCCGCCGTTTAGGTACATCTGCAAAAAGGTCGCGTAGTCCTTCGCTGAACTGCTTAAGCCTCCCCCACCTGAGAAAAAAGCCCGTGCGCCCTTGATGGGATAATCAGGGTCGTAAAATGTGGAGGGGAATGTCTTCCATTGTCCATCCACGTTATGTTGTACGTCCACCAGGCGGCCGGCCTTGTCATCCGGCAGGTAAAACCAGGTATCGTCCATGCCCAGCGGGTCGAAAAGGTGTTCCCGCAGAAAGCGGTCGAAGGGCATGCCCGATACGATCTCGACGAAATAACCGAGCACATCCAACCCCAGGCTGTATGTATAGCCTTCACCCGGATTGTGGTGTAGCGGAAGTTTGGCCAGCTTCTTGACCAGGTCGCCGATACGCACGTCCTCCGTGGGAAATAGATCCGTGGCACCAGCCTTCTGATAAATTAGCTTCATCCGCTCGTCGCCATCAATTAGACCATATCCCAATCCGGACGTATGTGTAAGTAGGTGTCTTATGGTAATTTCCCTGTTGGCCGGCCGGGTAGTGTAACTGGTATCCGTATACGTAAACGACTGCAATACCTGTGGGTTCTTAAATTCAGGTATATATTGAGATATGGGATCGTCCAACTGGAATTTTCCCTGTTCCCAGAGCATCATCACCGCGGTGGCGGTAATTGCCTTTGTCTGCGAGGCAATCCGGAAAATATCGTCGGGACGTTGATTCCGGCCGGTTTCCGTATCGGCACTGCCATACGCTTTATGGTAAACGATTTTGCCATTGCGTGCTATCAACGCTACCACGCCGGGTATTTGCCCATCGGTGATCGATTCTTGGAGCATGGCGTCGATCCGGGCCAACCGCTCTGACGACATACCGGCGGAACCAGGCGATGCGGTGGTCAGTGGGGGTGATTTGGTGATCGATGGAGTTTGTGCTTGCAACGTCAGCATCGCTGCAACGAATAGAAGGGTTGAAAGACTTTTCATACGATTCGCTATTCTATAGGGGTTAAACGGAAGGGCAATATAAAGAATAACAGCAAAAGGGGCAAATAATTGGCGCTAAGCCGATTTCCTGAATTTCTCTTTCACCAGCTCGAAAAGGATGGGCAGGATGGAAACGAGGATGATCAGCAGCACCACTTTGGAGAAGTTGTCGCGCACGACAGGAATGTTACCCAGGAAATAACCCGCCAGGGTAATGCCCACTACCCATAAAACAGCTCCGATGACGTTATAAGTCAAAAATGTGCCGTAGTTCATTCGGCCAATCCCTCCCACAAACGGAGCGAGGGTTCTGACAATGGGAACGAAGCGAGCGATTACGATGGTTTTACTACCATATTTTTCGTAAAAAGCGTGGGTCTTTTCGATCTGCGCTTCTTTCACGATCTGTCTGCCAAAGAGTTTGAATTTCGTAACCCCCATGCCGAACCGTTTTCCAATGGCATAATTCAGCGAATCGCCGGTTATGGCAGCGATTAACAAAACGACGATCATCAGTCCGACATTCAGCTCATTGGGTTGGGCGGCCAGCATTCCGGCGGCAAATAGCAGCGAATCTCCCGGAAGAAAGGGCATTACTACCACACCGGTCTCGATAAAAATAATCAGAAATAGGATGAGGTAGGTCCAGGTCTGATAGTCATTGACAATCTCAACCAGATGCTGGTCAATGTGTAGGATAAAATCAATGAGAGACGAAATCAGCTCCAATACGTTAACCCAGGTTATTTAACATTACCGGCATGACCAGCATGAGGATATCCTCACTTTCTTCCGAAACGGCAGGAACCAACAGCCCCGCACGGTTTGGAGTACTCATCTCGATGACGACCTCATCGCTATCGAGGTTGGTCAGCATTTCTACCAGGAACTTGGCATTGAATCCGATTTCCATGTCGTCGCCCTCGAACTGGCAGCTCAGCCGTTCGTGTGCTTCATTGGAAAAGTCGAGATCTTCTGCCGAGATGTTTAGCTCGCTACCCGATATTTTAAGGCGGACTTGGTGGGTGGTCTTGTTGGCAAAGATGACCACACGCCGTAGGGAATTGAGGAATGTATGCCGATCGAGCGTCAATCGATTGGGGTTGACCTGCGGGATAACCGCCTCATAGTCGGGATATCGTTCGTCAATCAGTCGGCAAATCAAGTGGATGCTGCCGAATTTGAAAAAAGCGTTGGTGCTATTGTATTCAACGGAAACGCTGACATCTTCCGTCGGTAAGGACGATTTTAATAACGACAGCGCTTTCTTGGGCAAAATTAATGAAGTCGGCCGCTGCGTACCGATGTCTTTCCTTCTATAGCGAACGAGTTTATGGGCGTCTGTAGCGACGAATGTCGTAGACTGTTCGGCCAATTGCACGAGGACGCCCGACATGGCGGGACGTAGTTCATCGTTGCTCACCGCAAAAATGGTTTTATTGATGGCCTCAGCCAAGACCGATGCGGGAATGGTAACGGATGAAGCATTGTCTACGACCGGAATCTTCGGGAAATCATCCGCATTTTCTCCACTGAGCTTATATTTCCCGTCTCCGGCACTGATTTCCACAGCTAGGGTAGCTGTGTCCACCGAAAAAGCCACCGGTTGATCCGGCAGTGTTTTGAGTGTTTCGATCAATATCTTCGAGGGCATCGCTACCCGTCCTTCCTCCTTCGCTTCGATCGGTAGGGAGGTAACCATACTCGTCTGTAGGTCGGTTGCCGAAATAGTCAGTACGTTGTCCTTGATTTCGAATAAGAAATTTTCCAAAATAGGAAGCACCGTGCTGCTGCTCGATGCGCCGCTGATGGCCTGTAATTGCTTTAACAGTATGGATGTAGAAACAATGAATCTCATGGCTGAATAATCTTCCGTGCAATGATAAGGAAAAGATTTGTATTGGGGAAATGAGATTGCGATTTGAGCGTAAACAAAATGGGGTTGTTTTTGTTAATAACCATAGAAAACAACGACTTTGCGCTATGGAAACAAATAGTCATCGAACCGACGGAGAAGGGAACCCTCAGGCAGAAGAGAATTATGCGGCTCATCAAGAAAACCCCGCGCCTTCGCCCGAAGCAATAGAGGAACCGAATGACCGTCCCGCAAGCAACACCATTTGGATTGCGGTTATTGCCGCCATTGTGATTATGGGGCTTATTTATCTAATTTTTATTTATTAGGAATTTAGGCATTTCCTGCTGCATCGCAAGCGAGCTGATGGGGACCGACGATCCGGATTGCGACACGCCGAGCACGGTAAGTGGCACAGCTACTCGCTGCCGGCAACCACACGCGAAGACTTTACTCAATAAAACCGCCCAATCACGCACTTAAACCTGCCGTTCACTCATTTGCACGTTATCGCATATATTATATAATTTATCTTAGAAGCGTATAATATTTTACTAGCGGCGACTTGTTGTTAAAAAATGTTGCGTTGTAATTTATATTTTTCATATGTTTGTCAAACATTTACCACATCTACCATATGTATGAAACCAATTCTACTCGCCTGTGCGATTTTTTCGTCGACTATCGCTATCGGGTTTTCGCAGGAACTTATTCGGGAGGTTGTAGCCAGCTCCGGTAGTGAAGCTACCGTTGGCTATTCAATATTCCAATATACCCTTGGTGAGCCCATCATTGCCACGGTGGGCGGGGGTAATCTACTATTGACACAGGGCTTCCAACAGCCTGAAGTAGCGGGCCCGATTAAAGCCCCGGAAGCCCCGTTTGTTTCGGATTTGATTGTTTATCCTAATCCGGCGTCAGATCAGGTTAATCTGGAGTTCGACCTGATGCAAGACGGTCGGGTTGTATTCATGTTAGTCAACAATGCGGGGCAGGTGGTCTTTGAGAAAACCGCTCAGATGTTGGCAGGGCGGCTTACCCATACGCTAAGCCTTGGGAGCTACGCGTCGGGGCTGTACTATGTGGTGATCCGCACCGGCTACCGCACCTATACAGAGAAGTTGATCATCCAATAATCTTCAAGCGAATCTGACATGAAGAACCAGATCCTGTCCGTTGCCTTTGTTGCAATGATTACGATGGTGTTTCCGATAGCGGCGAGGGCTCAACTTGGGCATCGTACCGTTACGACCGGAGCATCATTCCTTCTATTGAGTCCCGATGCCCGGACGACGGGCGTAGCAGAGGCCAGCACAGGACTTATGCCTGATGCCAATTCGGTATTTACCAATGCCGCCAAGCTGAGCTTTGCCGGAGATATGGGGTTAAGTTTTTCCTATACGCCGTGGATGCGTCAATTGGTAAAGGATGAGCACCTGGGCTACCTGACGGCCTTTCATCGACTAAGTTGGCGTGAAACATTAGGCGTTTCTGTTAAGTATTTGGATATGGGCGAGATCAGTTTCCGCGACGAAGCGGGAAACTTATCGCAGCGATACAATGCGGGCGAGATTTCCGTTGATGCGAGTTATTCGCGTCTATTTGGCGACCACTTTGCGATGGCGCTTACCGCCCGGTATATCCATAGTAATCTGGGCTCGGGCTCCTTTAACGGCCTGGACATGGACCGGGCAAATGCGTTTGCTGTGGATTTTGGGATCTATTCCGAAAAGAGTTATATCAATTCCCGGCAGTTCAGCAAACGGTTTGCGTGGGGGATAAACCTAAGTAATATCGGTACCAAACTAAACTATACCAATGCGAAAGAAAGCTTTTTACCCATGAACCTACGACTGGGGGCGGGGTATGGGCTGAATAATGACCCGGATAATCGGTTGACTTTATTGCTGGACGTCAGCAAGCTTTTGGTCCCATCGCGACCCCAATATCGGGTAAATGAACAGGGTAATATAACGACCGAAATTGAAAAAGGAAGGGATCCGGACCGGAGCGTCCCCTCTGCCCTGGTCTCCTCCTTTTTTGACGCGCCGGGAGGTTTTTCTGAGGAGCTATCGGAAATTGCCGTTTCGGGAGGATTAGAGTACTGCTATTACCGGCAATTTTTCATTCGTTCGGGTTATTTTTATGAGCATCCCGAAAAAGGAAATCGGCAGCATTTTGCAGCAGGTGTTGGGTTTCGGGTTAAATCACTTCAGATAGATATCGGTTACCTTGCCCCCATTGCGCGACGCTATACGGTACGGAACGAATTGAAATTTACCATCAGCTTCCATCCGCTGTTTAAGTCGGATAGCGAGTGATTCTATAAGCAAATACAAAAAAATAAAATATGAAAAGACAAATAATCTACCCCCTGTTGATCGCGGTATTGGCAGCGGTCCTCGTCACGCAGGCGCAGGCGCAGACGCGCGAAAACCAAGTTTCGGAAGAGCGCGTCCGAAGGCTCTTATCCGGTGACGGCACAGCGAATACCGCTATTCAATTCAAGGCAGGTGTTGTAAACAGAGCACAAACGCGCTTGATTAACCCCAGGAACGAGGTTTCTCCGAATTCGTCGCAGGAATTGCGTGCGCTGATTTTCGAGAACTACACACCAGCCAGCCCCGGGGGGGCAGCGCTGAAGGCAACGGCAACTCCTCCGGTTTCGCGCGGGTCTGGCACGAAAGAATTACCCTCGGAATTGCCAGCGGAAGAACCAGCCCAAGTAGTTGAGACGGCGCCACAGGCACGCACGCCGCCCACACAGGGCGATGTAAAGGAAGCGCAGTGAACCGAAATAACTAACCCAAAATGATACGCATATGAAGTCGTATTTTCTATATTATATCAGCGTTTCCCTAATTTTTTTGGCCCTTGGCGCGCAGGGGCAAACGGGATTAACCGGAATCAATTACCAAGCCGTTGCACGGAACCTTGACGGGACGGTGATGGCTGACAAAGATGTCGATGTCCGTATATCCATTTTAGGCGGTTCCGCGAATGGTGCAATGCAGTACCGGGAGGAACACCAGGTAAAAACGAATGCATTGGGTTTGTTCACCCTGCAAATTGGCAGAGGATCTGCCTCGCAGGGGACGTTTGCGGAAATACCCTGGCAGGATGCCAACCAATTTGTCAAGATTGAGGTGGCTGTCGACCAGGGAAGTTATGCCGATCTGGGCACGATGCAGCTGATGAGTGTTCCATTTGCGCTGTATGCCGCCGATGGCGGAAAAGGCGGACCCGAGGGTCCAAAAGGCGATAAAGGCGATGCGGGTCCACAAGGGCCTCCGGGTGAAGACGGTCCTGCCGGTGTGACAGGTCCACAGGGAGCCAAAGGCGATACGGGCGCTACCGGGGCACAAGGTCCTAAAGGAGACCCGGGAGAAGTAGGTCCGGCGGGGCCTGCTGGTCCCGAAGGTCCACAAGGGGAAAAAGGTGATATGGGTGCTGCTGGAGCACAAGGTCCTAAAGGAGACCCGGGAGAAGTAGGTCCGGCAGGCCCCGCGGGACCAGTTGGTCCCGAAGGTCCGCAAGGGGAAAAAGGTGATATGGGTGATACGGGTGCTGCTGGAGCACAAGGTCCTAAAGGAGACCCCGGAGAAGTAGGTCCGGCAGGCCCCGCGGGGCCAGTTGGTCCCGAAGGTCCACAAGGGGAAAAAGGTGATATGGGTGATACAGGCGCTGCCGGAGCAGAAGGTCCAGCAGGCCCCGAAGGCCCACAAGGTGATCCGGGTCCCGTAGGTCCAGAAGGACCCGCTGGTCCTGTCGGTCCGGCAGGCAGCGATGCCACCATTGATGGTGTAGCGGCGGGAGGGGACCTCTCGGGCAACTATCCGGCCCCGGTGGTTGCCATGCTCCGCGGCGTTCCTGTCAGCAACATAGCGCCGGCGGCCAACCAGTTTCTGCGGTTTGATGGTGTGGAATGGGTTCCCGCAACGGCAGGTGGAGGTGGATTTGCACTTCCCTTTGCCTCGGTTGAAAACGATGCGGCGACATTGTTTTCCATTGCGAACGACGGAGATGGAGTTTCTCTTGAAGGCATTAATAATACTACTTCCTCCAATATTGCAGCCATTCGGGGCGTTGTAACACCCACTGCGCCTGGTGGATTTTCCGCGGCCGTTCGGGGTATCAATAACGGCACGGGTGGATTGGGCATCGGTGTATGGGGATCTCAGGAAGGTACTGGCTGGGGAGTATATGGCGCTACACCCAACGGGTTAGGTGTATATGGAAATTCCTCGGGCTCGGGCACCGGGGTGTATGCGAATAGTAATTCGGGTACCGGCTTGACGGCAACCAGCAACAATGGAATTGCGGCGGAGATGTCCATTTTCAACAACGCCAACAACAACACTGTGCTCAATGCAAATACTGTGGGAAATGGTACGGTCATCGATGTCACGACTACTGGAAATGGGAAAGGTGTAATGGCTTCTACGGGCGGAGGTTTTGCCATCCACGGCATTACTTCACAACAAACCTCAGCCGGTATCGTCGGCGATAACAGCAGCGGTGGTGAAGCGGTGGTGGGTCGGACCACCAGTGATATTGCCGGCGCGGTGGTAGGCCGCAACGATGGCGGGGGGTACGGTGTACACGGCTTCGTTACGACCAACAATACAGGCGATGCCATTGGCGTATACGGACGGGTTGGGCTCAATAATGGTACCGGTCGTGCGGGTCGGTTTGAAAACTTCAATCAGACAAATATCCAGGGGAACACCCTGGAAGTGGAGACCAACGGCAACGGCAACATCCCCAATAACACCCAGGGTAATGCTGCTTCCTTTTTGGTGAATAACACAAATAGTGTGGGAGCGGCAGTCCGGGGCGAGGTAAAAACCATCTTTGGCAACTTTGGCGCTGCGGGTGTCTTCGGGGTGTCTTCTGGCACGGGCGGCTTCGCGGGGCTTTTCCATGCGTCCAACCCGTCAGGTAATGGAGCTGCATTGGTTGCTCTGACTGATGGTAATGGCAATGCAATCACCGCCAATGCTGGAAAAAACGGCAATGCCGTGGAAGCCAATATTGATGGCGATGGCAACGCCCTGTACGCTTGGGTGCCGACGTTTGCCACCGGTCGGGCGGGCTACTTCCGGAATTTCAATGAAGACAATGAAACCGACGTCATCACGGTCACCAACGTAGGCAACGGCATAGCCGGTAATTTCAAGGTAGACCGCAATACAGGCACATCCCCCGCGGTACGGGGCGAGGTCAACTCGATCTTTGCCAATTGGGGTACTGCGGGTGTCATGGGCGTATCATCGGGAACAGGAGGCTATGGAGGGCTCTTCTATTCGTCCAATGCCGCGGGAAACGGACCGGCATTGATTGCCCTCACAGAGGGGAACGGAAATGGGGTCACGGCGAATGCCGGAGGGAGTGGCAATGGAGTAGAGGCATCCGCAGATGGAACAGGAAGTGCCGTTTACGGTTGGATTCCTAACTTCGGAAGCGGAAGAGCGGCCCGGTTTGCTAATTTTAACAGCGCCAATGGGCAGCCGACCGTCGACATCTCCACGAACGGTACGGGCAATGCGCTATTAATAAATCACACCGGGCCGTCTGGTAACCTGGTGACATTCCAAAGCGCGGGCGTCAACGTTGCCCGGATCAACAAAGCCGGAAGAGGCTTTTTCAATGGCGGTACGCAGGCTAGCGGTGCTGACATTGCTGAGGCGTTTGACGTAACGGGAAACTTTGCAGCGTACGAAGCCGGTGATGTACTGGTCATCTCCGTGGATGAAGACCGCACGGTAGAGAAATCGAGCGAAGCATACTCCACCCTGGTAGTCGGCGTATATGCCACCAAACCGGGTATGCTGCTTACCGAAGAATCGATCGATACCGATATTTCGGACAAAGTACCCATGGGCGTAGTAGGGGTTATCCCTACCAAGGTTTGCCTTGAAGGTGGAATCATTAAGCGTGGAGACCTGCTGGTTACCTCTTCCCAGCCTGGCGTAGCGATGAAGGCGGACCCCGATAAGGTGAAAGTTGGCCAGGTAATCGGCAAAGCCCTGCAGGAATATGACGGTGACGGTGTTGGCAAAATAAAGGTGCTCGTGAATGTCAAATAGTGTACCTTTGTCGGTACGATGCGCATTATGGCTTTTGATTATGGCACGAAACGGGTCGGCATTGCGGTGACCGACCCGTTGCAGTTGATTGCGACCGCTTTGGACACGGTGCATGCTAAGGATGTGCTGGACTATGTGAAAGCCTATCTTGACCGTGAGGCGGTGAGCACGTTTGTTGTCGGCGAACCCCGCCAGCTCGATGGTACTGAATCCGGGTCGGCCCCACACGTGCGGGGATTTATCCGGACGCTGCGACGAACTTTCCCGGCGGTTTCGGTGGAGACGATCGATGAGCGTTTTACCTCCAAAATGGCGTCAGCAAGCATTGCGCAAAGCGGGATGGCAAAAAAGAAGCGGCAGGATAAATCGCTCATTGACAGTGTTTCTGCGGTAATCATCCTTCAGTCTTACCTTGAAAAGCGCGACTTTCAGCGATAAACTTCCTACTTTTGCCGTTACAAGACTTCAACGATGCGCAACATCCATTTTTTCTCGGAAGACACCGATTATAAACCCAAGCAAAAGACCGCCCTGCGTGCGTGGATAAAGGATACCGTTGGCACGGAAGGCTACAAAACCGGTGAAATCAACGTTGTTTTATGCAGTGATGGGTATTTGCTGACCATCAATAGGCAATACCTCCAGCACGACACCTATACAGATATCGTGACTTTCGATAGTAGCGAAGTCGAAGACCTTATCGCCGGTGATATTTTCATCAGCATTGATCGTGTGCGTGAGAATGCTACGAAGTTCGGTGTGCCCGAGGCGGATGAGCTGCACCGGGTCATTATCCATGGTATCCTGCATCTATGCGGCTATGGGGATAAGAAGAAGGAAGATAAGGCATTGATGACAGCCAAGGAAGACTTCTATTTGGCGCGGCGCGTTTTCAAGCAAGGATGACGTTACACCTAACTACCTACCGGCTTGCAGGTATAACGTCATGGAATGATTAAAATCGCTCGAATTGCGAAAAGAAGAAGTTGCCTTCGATTTCCGCATTTCCATCTGAGTCGGAACCGTGGATGGCATTTGCCTCGATGGATTTTGCGTACTTATTTCGAACGGTACCGGTTTCGGCTTTCGCCGGATCCGTGGCGCCGATCAGTTTACGGAAGTCTTCCACCGCATTGTCCTTTTCCAATATTGCTGCCACGATGGGCCCCGATGTCATGAAATTCACCAATTCGCCATAAAACGGACGTTCGGCGTGCACTGCATAAAATGCGCCGGCCGTTTCCTTTGAAAGGCGGATGTACTTCATCGCCACGATTTTGAACCCTCCCGCAATAATATCGTTCAGGATAGCGCCGGTATGGCCACTGCCCACTGCATCGGGCTTAATCATGGTGAATGTTCTATTTGTTGTTGCCATTTAAAAAATTTTGCGCAAAAGTAGCCAAAGTTAACTAGTTGTGCAAGCAGCTTATTAGCTGCCTGCCCCTCAATCCTTGCTGTATGGTTTTCCCGAAGCAATGGAAACAACTTGTCCGGGCTCCCCGGGAAGCTTGTCTGCGGGGGAATTGGGCATTGCCGGTGTTTTTCCACCGTAAAACTCCAGTTTTCTTGGTTGGAAGCCGGGGTAAGAAAAGGATTCATTGCTAAGATGAAAAAGAAAGGTAGGATATTTTTAGTACGTTTGTCTGACAGCTTGATATTCTCAAACACGGTTTATGGTTTTTGTTTTGACAAGAAACAGCGGGATAGGTATTAGGCGCCAATGGAGCACATACCCCTTATTTATTTGCTTGCTATTGTTTATTATTACCAGTCCCGCGTTTTCCCAGTATCACGTGGAGGCTATTCCTTCGCCAAAGACACAGGGGCAGGACTACTACGTGAGTAACCCCAGCCAGGTACTGAGCGCCTCAGTGGTGGATTCCTTAAACCGGATGGCACAGATGGTAGAAGCCAAGACATCGGCTGAGTTGGCTGTGGTAGTGGTGGATGATTTTGTGGGTGATGACGATTTCCAGTTTGCATTGGATTTATTTAATACCTGGGGCATTGGCAAAGCTCCGGCAAATAATGGGCTGTTGCTTTTTGTCTCCACCCATAAACGGGCTTACCGATTTATAACGGGTTATGGCATGGAGGCCGTGCTGCCCGATGCGCTGCTCAAACGTATCGGAGAAACACGATTGGTGCCGCGATTCCGTGAAGGCGATTACGATGGCGGTGTGATGGCGGCGATGGATGCCGTGAAAACGGTCGTGCTCAATCCCGATGCCGCGGGAGACCTTCGCCGGAGCCTGATGCGTGAAAGCTCGTTTTTCTATAAACATCAAACGTCATTTTTCTCCTTTGGGGTCGCTTTGGTTATCTACTACCTGCTGTGGAAGATTGCTTCCCGTGCTTTAAACCGTATTCCAACACGAAGCGGGCAGAAACCAACGAAGACGTCAACGGGGATATATTTGATCTTTGGTGGCGTGGGTCTTTTCCTGTGCGGCTTTTTTTCCATCTTTATCATTGCTTTTCTCGAAGTACCGTTTTCGTGGCTTTACCGGTGGTCATATCTACCGGTCTATGTGGCTATCTTTTTCGGCGTGGGTATCACCATGCTCTATTTCAGGGGTCTTTCGGTGATCCGAGAGACATTTGTAAACGCTGCCAACCGGCTCGAAGCAACGGCCGACTTCAATAAACGGATGGCGTTTCCGATACTCGCCATGCCGCTTACTTGGATATCGCTATATGGCGCCCTTCGGCGACGGCAGGTTGATCAGCTGCGGCTGGTTCCCCCCGAAGGGAATGGTTGGCAGCGAATAGATCGCGACAAACAAAAGGATGTTTCCCGCTATCTCGATAAGGGGCAGCGTAAAGAAGAAAGTGTGGGTGCCCTCACTTACGAGATCTGGACGCGAGAGGGCCCCGGGGGTATCCATCCTGTTTCATTTCCGGGCAAGAACTTTTCGAACTATGAACCATGCCCCTCGTGCGGTTATCGCACATTTGCCAACACGTTTTTGAAGGAGCTGAAGCGGCCAACCGTGATCGATGAAGGTGAAGGCGAGTGGTTACAGGAGTGCCGAAATTGCAAGCATTCTGTTTCTTATGGCAAAATGATCCTCAATCGAACAAGGCCGATCAGTTCTTCTTCCGGCGGTAGCCGATCGGACTCAAGCAGCAGTAGTTCGGGGAGCAGTAGTTCCAGCAGCTCAAGCAGCGGTAGCTGGGGTGGTGGCAGCAGCGGTGGCGGTGGTGCAGGAGGACGCTGGTAAACCAGGTTGTAAACGATTATTTATTACACGATGAACGCATATTATTTTACTCGAAAATTCTTAATCACTACCTGCTTGCTGTTTTCGGCGGTATGCGTAGATGGGCAAGTTGCTGCCCGTGCGGAAGCAGAGATCGTGGACATCATGGCCAACTATCAGGCCATTGGTGCTGCGGTGGCTGTGGTGAAGGATGGCGACATGATCTATCGTCATTCGTTTGGCTTGAAGAATGTCGAGACCAAAGAAGCGTTGGAAAACGATGATATTTTCCGCATCGCTTCTATATCCAAGTCATTTGTGACGACCGGTATCATGCAGCTTATCGAAATGGGAAAGCTCTCATTGGACGATGACGTTAGCGACCTGATCGGTTTCCGCGTGCGCAATCCCAACTTTCCGGATTCAGTGATTACCCTACGGCTGATCCTCTCCCACCGTTCAAGCATTAACGATAAAAAGGGCTATTTTACGTTGGATGCCATCAACCCCGATAAGAACCCCGAATGGGCTAAAGCCTACAATTCCTATGCCCCGAACAGGGGCTATCAGTATTGCAACCTGAATTTTAACCTCGCGGGGGCCATTCTTGAAAAGTATTCGGGAGAGCGCCTAGATCGGTACATTCAGAGACACATCCTGGAACCGTTGGGTGTGTATGGCGGATATAATGTTGATGAGTTGGACAGCAGCCGATTTGTGACCCTATATGCGTATGATGGTGAGACCAAAAGTTTCGCTGCCTCGCCAGAAGCTTATCAATCGCGAGCCGAAGCGCTGAAGACGTACGTGATGGGCTACAGCACACCTGTTTTTTCACCCACAGGCGGAATGAAAATGTCGGCAGAAGATCTTGCCCGGGTGATGATGATGCACATGCACTACGGTAAAGCAAACGGAACGCATATTATTTCGGAGAAAAGCAGTCGGGCCATGCAAACGGTGCTCACACCGGAATCGGGTTATGGAATGTCCCTACGGACCATCGAAGACCTTATACCGGGAAAAGCCATGACGGGCCACGAAGGGATCGCATACGGGTTGTACAGCGCAATGTACTTCCAGCCTCAAGAGCAATTCGGTATCGTCGTGATTACGAATGGGTGCAATACCGGTTTTACACACGGAGATGTTATCAACGACTTTTTGTTGGAGGTATACGGTTGCCTGTACCGAAATTTTCTGCAATAGCTGCCTATCCATACCTGTCATTTTACGATTAGGGTGCAATGCAATTATAACGGTTGAACAGCCTGTTTAGGGGCTATTTTTGCCAATTAAATCCGGAGATACACCTTCTCTTCCATGATGGTCTTTGTTATTTAGTACTTTTAAAATCTGAAAAGCCATTATGATAACTATATTAAAAACGTTTGGTCTAGCGTTATTCTCTTTTTTTTCGGTATACGGTATAGCTAAGGAGCCGACTATACGGATTGAGGTGTCTGCAGGGTCAGTTGCTCATATTGATTTGCCAGTGAGTGTTTCGGTCGCTGAGCTTGGAGCCTTTTCTGTCAACAAAATCCGTTTGGTAGAAATTGTTGACGGTAAGCGGGTGGAAAAGCCAATTCAGGTGATCAACGATAAGGAGCCTTACATCTACTGGAAATTGGACGGCGTAACCCCAGCCGGATCGAAGCGAATCTTTGAACTTGAGAAAGGTAAGCCCGTTAAGGTGCCGCCCATCCGGGCCGATAAACAGGCCGACGATCTGATATTGAAACGACCGGATGAGAAGCCACTATTGACCTATCGTTATACGATAAAAGCACCCCCCCAGGGAGTGGATCCGTTATATGGCCGGGGTGGCTATATCCATCCGTTATACACACCTTCCGGGAAAGTGCTTACCCGTATTCAGCCTCCTGATCATTACCATCATTACGGCATCTGGAATCCATGGACGAAGATCAGTTATGAAGGTAAAGAATACGATTTGTGGAACCTGAAAGACAATAAAGGTACCGTGCGTTTTGTCAAATTTGATCAGATAGACCAAGGGCCGGTATCGGCGGGGTTTGATGCCGTTCACGATCATGTGATTTTTGACAGCGGCCAGGAAGAAAGCATCATTCGTGAAAACTGGAAAATTCAAGTATTTCCAGTAGATGAGCACCGGTATATCTGTGATATCACATCCGAACTTAAACCGACAGAAAAGCAGGATGTGATTCTGAAGGAATACCGCTATGCCGGATTAGGATTCCGGGCAACCGAACAGTGGAACAATAAGAACAGCGAAGTGCGGACATCCAGCGGTAAGACGTGGAAGGAAGCAGACGGGTCACTCGAACGATGGACGATCGTATCGGGTGATCTGGGGGGAACGCAGGGCGGGATTCTGTTCATGTCTTTTCCCGGAAATTACAACTTTCCCGAACCGATTAGGGTATGGCCTTTTGACGGAAATGGCGGAAGGGGAGATCAGTTTTTTAATTTCTCTCCCACCAAAAATAAAGATTGGGTGCTGAAGGCGGGACACACCTATACATTAAAATACAGGTTGTTGGTTTTCGATGGAAAGCTATCGGCAGATGAGGCAGAATCAATATGGCAGTCGTTTGCACATGCGCCGGAAGTAAACGTGCAAAAAAAGTAGCCGTTTAACCGTTGAAGCCTATTCAAAAAGTTTTAACGAGCAGGGCAATGAGAGTTGCTGTGCCGTGCGTTCTTTGTCAGGATATTTTATAAGGTCGAGCAGCATTTCGGCGGCTTTTTCACCGATTAAATAGGGCTGTTCCTGTATGGAGCCCAATGGTGGGTGATTAATGTAGTCAAAGAAGGGCAACGCTCCGAAGCCAATGAGATCCACGGAATGGATTTTATCGGGGAATTGTTGACGGATGCACTTGATGACGTCCAGCATGATGTAGTCTTTAAAGCAGAGGATGGCCGTTGGGGAATTGTCCTGTAAGAGCAGCTTTCTGACCGCGGTATGCGTTTCCTGGGCACTGAAGTTGGTTTCTTTAACCAGTGAAGGCTCAAATGGGATATTGTTGTGCAACAGGCCATCGCGATAACCCAGGAAACGGCCTTTGCTGGTCGACCACGAAGCAGGGCCGTTCAGATAGGCGATGCGTCGGTGGCCCCGCGAGACGAATAGGGATACGGCTTCAATCGTAGCCTCGTAAACATCGCTTACCACGCTGTGACATGGAATTGCCGGTTTTCTGGCAAAATAGACAACGGGTATGCCGGCAAGTTCCAGCTTTTTTATATGCAGGAACTCGTTTGTTTCCTTGGAAACGGAAATAAGTAGGCCGTCAATGGAACTGGATTGCATCACAGACGTCAGTTCGGCTTCACGGGTGAAACTTTCCTGGCTTTGACCAACAATGACATGATACCCATGGGAAGAGACCACTTTTTCAAACCCGTCGAGTGCTATGGTATAAAAATGGTCCATCATACTGGGAACAATGATACCCAGGGTAAATGATTTGCGCTGCTTAAAATAAATGGCGGCACGGTTGGGAACATAATCCAGTTCTTTTGCCATTTTTTTTACGCGGAGTTTGGTACTGTCAGCGATATTGGGATAATCGCTTAGTGCTTTTGAAACGGTAGAGACCGACAAATGAAGCTTGGCAGCAATATCTTTAATGGTGGCGGGTTTATTCAACATAAGGCTAAAATAGCAAATAAGGATAGAAATAGTATTATAACATAAAAAAAGGAAACAAGTATATGAGAAAGCGCGTTTTTTGCTCGGGAACATCTTGGCTGGCAATATTGCTGTCGGGCATCGTGATGCTATCGGTTCACCAGGCAAATGCACAAAAGGTAAGATGGTCAAAGATAAAAGTGCTGGTTTATACCAAGAATGGAGAAGGCTTTGTGCACGACAACATCCCCAACTCCATCGTTGCTATCAAAGAGCTAGGCAAGGAGTATGGATTCGAAGTAGATGCCAGTGAAGACCCGGCCGTATTTACGGAGGATAACCTGAAGCAGTATAACGTGCTGGTTTTTTCCAACACAAATAATGTGGTCTTTGATACGGATGCACAGCGGGTCGCGCTCATGCGGTACATACAGGCAGGAGGTGGTTTTGTTGGCATTCATTCGGCGTCGGGCACCGAGCGCGATTGGAAATGGTTTAAACAGCTGTTGGGGGCCAAGTTTTATTGGCATGATAAAAACCAGCCTTTTACCGTGAACATTGTTGACCACCACCATCCCTCCGTAGCACATCTTCAGAATAGGTGGCAACGAAACAGGGGCGACGAGTTTTATTATCTGAAGGAAATGGCGGTTAACCTGCATGTGATAGCTGTCAATGATGCCACAACGTTAGCGGGAGAAAACCCGAGAAGGCTGGATACGTTTGGAGATGTGTTTCCTTCCGTATGGTGTCACGAATTTGACGGCGGAAGATCTTGGTATACATCGCTTGGGCATAATAAGGAATATTATTTTGATGACGATTTCAGAAAGCATATTCTGGGAGGCATCACGTGGGCGATAGGCAAGGGCAAGAAGCCGGATTACAGCAAGGCGTATGCTACGTCGCCGCAGGATGAGGTAAGACAACGTTAAAAATTATAAACATATCTTAGATTATGAATAGTAAGAACACCCATTTAGACAGAAGGAAGTTTATTAAGCAAGCGGCCGGTGGCTCCGCAGCGCTGTTCGCAGCAGCGGCATTCCCTTCGATTGTACCGTCGTCGGTCTTCGGGAAAAACGCACCCAGCAACCGCATACATGTCGGACAGATCGGTTTCGGGCGGATTGCTATGACGCACGATCTGCCTGAAGTGCTCAAACACGATTATGTCCGGGTGATCGGCGTGGCCGATGTGGATACCAAGCGCTTGGCCCAAGGAAAAGCCTGGATAGAAAAACAGTATACGGATAAGGGCGCTGGATCGGTGGACGTAAAGACCTATGGGGATTACAAAGACCTATTGGCAAATACGGATATTGACGCGATTGTGATCAGCACGCCCGACCATTGGCATGCGCAACCCGCTATGGAAGCTGCCATTGCCGGTAAACATGTATACATGCAGAAGCCTACCTCTCTGACGATTCAGGAAGGGCGTATGATGGCCGACACGGTGAAGAAAACAGGGATTAAGTTCCAATTAGGGAGCCAGCAACGGTCTCTTCATCCCTGGCCTCAATTTCACCGTACCTGTGAACTGGTTCGTAACGGCCGCATAGGGACCTTAAAAAAGGTGATTATCGGGCTACCGGGGGATCCCGCAGGAGGCAACCCGGCCGAGATGCCCATACCGGAAAACCTGAATTACGACATGTGGCTGGGCTCCACGCCCATGGTACCTTATACATTAGACCGGGTGCATTCACAGACGGATATCGGCTCACGCCCCGGTTGGCTACGCTGTGAGCAGTTTGGTGCAGGTATGATTACCGGTTGGGGTTCGCACCACATAGACATTGCCCATTGGGGCATGGGTACCGAACTGTCCGGCCCGCTGGAAGCAGAAGGGCGTGCCACATTTCCTACGGCGGGTCTTTGGGACGTACATGGAGATTTTGAAGTAGAAATGCTTTATCCCGATAACGTGGTTATGCAGATCAGCGGATCCAATCCCAATGGCGTGCGGTTTGAGGGTACCGAAGGCTGGATATTCGTTTCACGGGGTAATGTAGGTGTAACCGCCTCTGATCCGACAGCTGCGGGAGGCGAAGAAAATGAGGCGTTTAAGGCCAGCGATCCCAAGATATTGCAGTCAGAAATCGGGCCGAATGAAATCAAACTTTACAAAAGCCCTGAACAGCATACCAATTGGCTGGAATGTATAAGGGATGGCAAACAAACAATCAGCCATGCCGAGATCGCCCATCGATCGGGCTCTGCGTGCTTGATTGCCCACACAGCTATGAAGTTGGGAAGGAGGTTGTATTGGAATGCAAAGAAGGAAACCTACACGAAAGATAACGAAGCGAATAAACTATTGTCACGTACTCAGCGCTTTCCATATGGGACAGAACATGTCAAAGGATCATAACGACTGTCTGAGGCGATGCGATCGGCACCCTTTAAAAGGAGCCGATCGCATGGCATTGACATTTGGAGACTGAGTGGAACCGCATAAAAATTGGTGTATCGTCAAGCGACTGACGCAGTGACGATAAGGGGCAGCTACGGCCTGACGGCAGCAGAGCAACGTGTTCAACCGACAGGGCCGAACGAGCGGATTGGGGACGGAGGTCAATTCTGGGCTGGAGCAGCAGGATAGGTGACACTAGGAGTTATTTTGCTGTAAACAAGAAGGTTGTCGCATTTTTAACGAAGTATTATAAATCTAACACTTACCAATTTGACCCGACAGCAATTGTTGGGTTTTACTAAAGTTACCTAAGTATGAGCAATGTTTATTTAGTTTGCGGTAGATCCGCTCGAACGCAACCGCGCGCGCCATTCACATTAGCCGTTTTGGTGTTGTTCATCTGTTCGTTTCCGTTGCCTTCACAGGCTTCTTATCGAAGTGCTTGGGTATCCTTCGGGTCATTCCAGCAGATGGATGTGAGTGGATCGGTGACCGACTCCACCGGGTCTCCACTTCCAGGAGTTTCGGTGTCTGTGAAAAACAGCTCGTTGAGTGGTACCACTACCGACTTAAATGGGCGATATAGCGTTCAGGCTTCAAGGGGGGAAGTTCTCATTTTTTCGATGGTCGGGTACGATGCCCGTGAGGTTGTCGTAGGGACCGAGGCTGTCGTAAATATTGTGCTAAACCTATCCACATCGAATATCGATGAGGTAGTGGTTGTCGCCTTCGGAAAGCAAAAGCGAACGGACATGGTAGGATCGGTTACATCCATTAATCCTTCGGAGTTGAAAGTCCCCTCAAGCAATCTCACCACGTCGTTGGCGGGGCGGCTTGCTGGAATGATTGCTTACCAACGAAGTGGGGAACCCGGGCAGGATAATGCGGATTTTTTTATTCGGGGTGTCACCACTTTCGGATATAACCGAAGTCCGTTAATCCTAATCGACAACATTGAACTGAGTACAACGGATTTGGCACGATTGCAACCGGACGACATCCAGAGCTTCTCAATCATGAAAGACGCCACTGCTACCGCGTTGTACGGTGCGCGAGGAGCCAATGGTGTTATTCTGGTTACCACCAAAGAGGGAAAGGAAGGAAAAGCCCAGGTGAGCGCACGGGTGGAAACGTCGGCCTCTACACCCACCCGAAATGTAGAGCTGGCAGATCCCGTCACGTATATGCGGCTCCATAATGAGGCCATTCTTACCCGGGATCCTTCGTTGCCAACCTTATACAGCCAGGATAAAATCGACAACACCGTTCCCGGGTCAGGTTCACTTATTTATCCATCTACCGACTGGCGCGAAGCACTTTTTAAAGATTATGCAATTAATCAGCGTGCAAACCTAAGTGTAAGTGGGGGCGGAGCCATTGCAAGGTACTATGTGTCGGGTACGTTCAACCAGGACAATGGCGTTTTGAAAGTGGATCCACGAAATAACTTCAACAGCAACATTAACCTGAAAACCTACTCGGTGCGATCCAATGTCAATGTCAATCTGACGAAGTCGACTGAATTGGCCTTAAGGGTGAGCGGTAGCTTCGATGATTACACGGGGCCTGTGGATGGCGGAACCAGTATGTACCGGAAAATCATGCGGTCAAATCCGGTCTTGTTTCCCGCTGCTTATCCCATTGATGCCGACCACCATTACGTCAATCACATCATGTTTGGAAATTATGAGGATGGAAGCTATCTCAACCCGTACGCCGACTTGATGAGGGGCTACAAAGATTATTCCCGTTCGAGTATCGTGGCAGTAACTGAACTTAAGCAGGATTTGTCATTTATTGTGCCTGGACTTGCATTCCGGGGCTTGATTAACACCACTCGTCAATCGTATTTCGATGTTTCGAGGACGTACATTCCGTTTTGGTATCAACTATCAGGCTATGATCGGAGAACGGATGAATATCGCGTGAATATCACGAATCCGGACGGTGGGCGTGAATACCTCGATTTCGTTCAGGGTCCCCGTGAGATAAGTTCTTCTTTTTACCTCGAATCGGCGTTGAGCTACAATCAGGTCTTCAATGAAAAGCATGGCTTAAGCGGTCTTCTGGTTTTTATACAGCGGCAGAAGTTGGAAGGTCAGGCTACATCGTTACAGGCGTCGCTGCCATTTCGCAACGTCGGCCTATCCGGAAGGGCTACTTATGCTTATGACAATCGGTATTTTGCAGAGTTTAACTTCGGATACAATGGAAGCGAGCGTTTCTATAAACAGCATCGCTATGGTTTTTTCCCTTCGGCTGGACTTGCGTGGACCGTATCGAACGAGAAGTTTTGGGAGCCACTTGCCTCAGCCATCAGCAACCTGAGGTTGCGGGGTACCTACGGTTTGGTCGGAAACGATGCAATCGGAGATCCCGAGAACCGATTCATGTACCTTTCCGAAGTGGACATGAACGATGCTACACTTCGCTCCCAATTTGGCCGTAATTACGGATATGCCCGCGACGGAATACGGGTGTTGCGATATTCCGATCAGAATATCACATGGGAAACGGCCAAAAAGATGAATGTGGCATTGGAAATCGGCCTGTTTAACAAAGCGCAGATCATCGCGGAATATTTTACCGAAAAGCGATCCAATATCCTGCAGACACGTGCCGCGACTCCCGCTTCGATGGGACTATCGGCACAACCCCGGGCCAACGTGGGGAAAGCAACCGGCAGCGGTGTGGATGTCGAGGTCAACTACAACGAATCGTTCATCAATGGCCTCTGGCTTCAGGGACGGCTCAATTTTACCTATTCGACCAGTAAGTACCTGCATTACGAGGAATATGATTATATAAACGAACCCTGGCTCTCCCGAATTGGATATCCGATGGACCAGCAATGGGGTTACATCGCCGAGAGCTTGTTCATCGATGACTATGAGGTAGCCAATTCACCGGTACAGAATTTTGGGCCTTATATGGCAGGTGATATCAAGTATCGCGACCTGAACGGAGACGGACAGATTACCACACGTGACCAGGTCCCGCTTGGGTACCCAACTACACCGGAAATTGTCTATGGATTCGGCTTTTCCGCGGGTTACAAAGGGTTCGATATCTCAGCTTTTTTTCAGGGCCTAACGCGGGAGTCCTTTTGGATCGACCCAAGTGCGACCGCACCATTTAACTATTACCTCTATTCTGGAGAGTCAATTTTTGGAGAACCCCGTAATTTGCAAAATCAATTGCTGAAGGCGTATGCCGATAGCTATTGGTCGGAAGATAACCGGGATCTGTATGCATTATGGCCAAGGTTGAGTACCACACAGATAAGCAACAACATCCAACGCAGTACGTGGTTTATGCGAGACGGAGCTTTCCTTCGCCTCAAGCAAGTAGAAATCGGCTATTCCATCCCCGCTCGGTTAAGCGAGCGGATGCGAATGTCGAGCCTCAGGGTGTACGCCAATGGTACGAATCTGCTCACGTGGAGCAACTTTAAACTTTGGGATGTGGAAATGGCCGGCAACGGACTGGGGTATCCGATTCAGAAAATATTTAACCTAGGGATCAATTTATCATTTTAATCCGAAATCGTATGAAAAGTAATATCCATCGATATATTTTAGCCCTGTTCCTTGCGGTCAATTGCTCCTGCAGCAAATACCTGGATATCATTCCCGATAATATCGCGACGATTGAGCACGCCTTCGCGATGCGCGAGACCGCAGAACGCTATCTCTTTACCTGCTACGCATATATGCCCTTTCAAAGCAGCATTGCTAACACGCCTGGATTTAGCGCGGGAGATGAATTCTGGTTCCATAACGACTATCAACCCCAGGGTTGGAACATCGCCCGTGGTTTTCAGGGGGTAGTCAGTCCCTACCTCAATTACTGGCAGGGGGCTGCTGGTGGGAAAGATCTCTATGAAGGTTTGCGGGCTTGCAATGTGTTTTTGGAGAACATCATGAATGTGCCCGATATGGCGGACTATGAGAAACGGCGCTGGGCATCCGAAGCTCTTTTTCTCAAGGCGTATTATCACTTTTACCTCGTCCGTATGTACGGACCCATCCCTATCAAGCGCGAAAACCTGCCTGTGGATGCCGACGATGAACTCGTGAAAGTTAAGAGAGAACCGGTAGATGACGTTTTTACATACATTGTCGAATTGCTTGAGGAAGCGGAGGATGGCCTTCCCGATGAGATCGCCAGTGAGATTTCGGAACTAGGACGGATCACTAAACCGATCTCCCTCTCGCTTAAGGCAGAGGTATTGCTTACCTGGGCGAGCCCCCTGTTTAACGGAAATACGGACTACGCAAATTTCAAAGACAAGGACGGAACGCTCCTTTTTAACCAAACCTATAATCCGGAGCTCTGGGAGCGCGCTTTAGCCGCCAGTAAAGAGGCTGTCGCCTTATGCGAATCGCTGGGTTATAAACTCTATGAGTACAACCAAAGTTCATTGCTGCATAACGTTTCGGACGAAATTTACACACAAATGAGTATTCGCAACAGCGTTACCGAGCGTTTCAATAAAGAAATTATCTGGGGGAATACAAATAGTACGTCGTCTGCCATACAAGTCCAGGCGACTCCCCGGGGGCTCGATCCCGGTAAATTGGACAATGGCGGGGTCGCAGGTAACTTAGCCGTGCCGATTAAAATAGCGGAGCTGTTTTACACGAAAAACGGAGTGCCGATCAGCGAAGATAAAGACTGGAACTACAACAATCGTTTCGGCATACGAAAAGCAACCGCCACCGACCGGTACTATATCGAAGAAGGATATACCACATCAGCGCTGCACTTCGACCGCGAACCCCGATTTTATGCCTCCCTCGGTTTTGACGGGGGTAAGTGGTATGGGCAGAATCGGTTCAACGACGAAGACACCTGGACAGTATATGCCAAAAAGGGACAAGCAGCATCCACCATCGTACAACACTCGCATAATGCAACAGGCTATTGGCCGAAGAAACTGGTGAATTACCAGAATTCCATTGAAACCGGCAATACTTACACCGTTGAGAACTATCCATGGCCCGTCATGCGGCTTGCCAATCTGTATCTGATGCTCGCCGAAGCCGAAAATGAGGTGAATGGTGCCGGGGAAGCAGTATATAAATACTTGGATCTCATTCGCACAAGGAGCGGCCTCCCCGGCGTGGTAGAATCTTGGGCCACCCATTCGAAGCTTCCCGACAAACCCACCACACAGGCCGGACTGCGGGAAATCATCCATCAGGAACGCCTGATTGAACTTGCATTGGAGGGACAGCGATTCTGGGATCTGCGACGTTGGAAGAAGGCTGTTCAGGAACTAAATAAGCCCATTACAGGATGGGATCTGGCCCAACGGACGGCAGAAGGTTATTTCCGCCAGAAGACACTTTTTACCCAGACATTTAATTTACGGGATTATTTCTGGCCTGTTTCTGAAGCAGAATTGCTGGCCAATAAAAATACAGTACAGAACCCTGGTTGGTAATCAGGAATAAACAAAGCAACGATGAAAAGTCTACATACCTATTTGTGCTGCACTTGGGCAATCCTGTTAGCAGGATGCGGTCCGGATAAATTAGTCGGCCCCCGGGAGAATGATTCGGCGCCCAAGGCCATAAGCGACCCGCAGGTGACAAATATCCCCGGAGGGGCGGACATCCGCTTCTTGCTGCCAGACGACGAAAACCTATATTACGTAAGGGCAGAATATGAACTTCGACCGGGAGTGGTCAAAGAGGCCCGATCTTCCGGTTATACGGATCAGTTGACCGTACAGGGCTTTCCGGATACCGTCGAATATGAGGTGAAGCTTTATTCGGTCAGTCGGGGTGAAAAGCAATCCGAGCCTGTCACGGTTAAAATAAAACCCCTCACTCCACCCGTGAAAGAAGCCTTTCAAAGCATGGTCGTGCGCGAAACCTTCGGTGGGATTTACGTAACGTTTACTAATACGGAGAAGGCAAATTTGGCCATCGGGGTGTTGACAACGGATTCCCTGGGTCAGATGTACGAAGTTGAAACGCATTATTCCGCAGCGGAAGAGGGACGGTTTTCGGTCAGAGGATTCGAACCGCAGGAGCGCCGCTTCGCATTGTATGTCAGAGATCGGTGGGGAAACCATTCGGATACCGTCGAAACGTCACTTGTCCCCGTTTTTGAACAGGAGATCAACAAGGATAAGTTTCGTGTCCATAATCTCCCGAATGACACCTACGTACAACATTGTTGTGGCGCGGGGGTACAGAATGTATGGGACGGCATCTATAACGTAGCCGATCCGGTTTTTCACACCAAACCGATTACAGATAATATACCGCAATGGTTTACCATCAATATGGGTGCAAAAGCCAAGCTAAGCCGCTTTAAGCTTTATCATCGACCGACTGACGCGTATGTGTATCGCAATGGCGCACCCAAAAGGCTAAAGATATTTGGCAGTAACGAACCGGCGAACGACGGTAGCTGGGACAGTTGGACTTTACTTACTGAAGCGGAGTCTTTCAAGCCCTCTGGGCAACCCGTGGGGACCAATACCAACGAAGATATCCAATATGCTGGTTTCGAAGGGGAAGAATTCGAGTTTCCGGATGGCCTGCCCCCTGTGCAGTACCTGCGGGTGATGGTGGAGGAAACCTGGGGTGGTGTCAACTACATTTATATGGCTGAGATGACATTCTGGGGCAGCGAGGAAGAATAATATAACTTTATGAACTTGGCAACAGAGCCGTCACGCAATCTGGAATAGGCGGGCTTTCTTGCTAAACAGTAACAAACAATTCGCATGAAAAAGAACGATTTTGTTGGGAATTTAGGCCTCTTAGGAGGTATGATAGCACTGTTGTCGGCGGTTGGCTGCGGTAAAATGGACGACACTTATCGAGACTTTGTAAAGGATGGGAGAATTATTTACGTCGGTAAGGCCGACTCGTTGATGGTGCTTCCCGGTCGAGATCGGTTGGTGCTCACCTGGGTGCAGCAGGCCGATCCCAAGGTGACTGAAGCCATGGTGTATTGGAATAATGGCACCGACTCGTTGCTAGTGGATATTCCCAAGACTGCGGGGCGGCGGCGAGTAAACGTCCCTTTTGATGAGATGGAAGAAGGGACTTACCAATTCGAGATATTTACCTTTGACAACCAACGAAATAAGTCGGTGAAGGCGGAGGTACTCGGGACGGTCTATGGCGACCGATATGAGGAGACATTGCTTGCCAGACTGGTCGAGGAAATAACGTGGGAAGATATGGAACGGCGGGATGTCAGTTTGGTGTGGGGCGGATTGCCGGATACCACCATCATCGGTTCAGAGGTGCAGTACCGCAATGGCGACGATGAATTGGTCACTGTGTGGGTGCCCGCAACCGATGAAAAGGCTGTTCTACCGGGGGTTGGGTCCGGTGCGCTCCGATATCGCAGTTTGTATCTCCCTTCGCCTGTGGCAATTGATACGTTCTATACTTCGTTTCAGGAGGTCGACGCCCCCCCTGGGGGGCCCATTGAGTTGGCGAAGGAGGGGTGGGAAGCCTCGGCGAGCAGTGAAGATACGAATGGGAAGCGGTTGGCCGGGAATGCCATTGACAACGATCCAGGTACACTTTGGGTCAATGGCATTGGCACGCATGTCTATCCGCATACCTTGACAGTGGATATGGGCAAAGAAGAGCCAGCTATCTTCGGTGTTACCCTTACACAGCGTTATCCGTTTGTCAATCCACTTCGTAATTTTGAGGTTGAGATAAGTAGTAATCAAACCGACTGGGTGCAGGTAGGGCAATACGAGATGTCAAATTCAATTAATGGTCCGCAATACTTTGATTTCCTTGTTCCGCAGCAATTCAGGTATTTCCGAATTATCTGTTTGGATGATTATGGTAATTCGTCCAATATTTCGCTTGCAGAAGCGGGGGTCTACAGGCGATAATTAAGGTGACCCTATTTCTGAGTAGGCGCCATTTCTTTGAATTTTTCCAGTGCCACTTTCCATAGTGCCTCCACGAGCGTCTCCGGTTCTCCGATTTCTTCCGGCGTTTCTCCGTGGTAGTGCCACATCCATCCACAGACAACGTCACGATGACGATTGATAAAATCCTCAATGAAGTCTGGCGATCCATTGAGCGGTGAAATCTCTGTTACCATGAGGGGAAGTTGATGATCGGCCGAAAAATGACTGATGGCTGTTTCAGACGGCTTGAGGTCATTTTCTTTGGGATATAGATGGATCGTCATGCAGCTTAGATAGGGAGCCAATGTATGGTATACGGGAAATGAAAGAAAGCCAACTGTAATAAGATGCTGAGAGTCGTGTTCACGGATTGCTGCCGTCAATTGATCGATCCATTCGCCCAGCACTTCCATCTGCGTTTTGTCGTTGGTAGACAAGGCAATGTTCTGGACATATTGGAAGCCGCCAAAGGCCTCGCCGGGTGTCCAGCCGTTTTGTGGATTTACTGCCACGATGGGTTCGTTCATCAAATCGTATCCCAAAATTGCAGGGCTATGCCCAACGGCTTTTGAGATTTCCCGCCAGAAGGTGTGATGCGCCAGCCACCGAGCCGAATCTTCAAGCCCGGTATACCAATCGGGCTGATCGGCTTTGATATATGCGCCGAGCCCCACAATAAGCAGATACAGCCCCGTCTCCTCGGAGATGCTTACCAGCCGTTTGAGGTTCTCAATAGCCGTTGTATTGATCGTTTCGGCATCCACCAAGAACTCATGAGCCTGAAGATGTAAGCGGACGCTATTGGCTCCCAAGCCCTTCATATCATGCCAGTCCTTGATCAGCGCTTCCCACTTCGCTTCTGACGTCCAAAAGCTTTCCGTGAGACCGTCAGAACCGGCGCCGTAATTGAACCCCCAAACCCTGAACGTGTTGCCGTCTTCATCGGTCAGCCGCGTATGGTCTGGCGTAATGTGCTGCAGAGTAACTCCGGCTGTCGACAGCCCGCCACCGTTGCTTTTTTTAAAATTTGGGAGCGACAATACTGGAAGTATGGTTAGCAAAAACAGGTTACCGGCAGCAAGCAGGATTTTCATATCTCTAGCAACAACTGAGTGTACTGATTGTTTTCCGTAAGCCTAGGGGAGGCAAAGAAAACGAGGCGTTTAAGGCAAGTGATCCCAGGATATTGCAATCAGAAATCGGTCCTATCGAAAAACGACTGTCTGAGGCGATGCGATCGGCACCCTTTACAAGGTGCCGGGGACCGAATGAGCGGATTGGATGGAGGTCAATTCTGGCAGGCAAAGATGAATGGGTTGAATTGAAAAAGGGACCGACGGAAGTCCAACGATTGAATCGTGTTAAAAACATCATTTTGAGGAGGTCTGTGCGTGTAATGACCCAAACAACATGCCATAGCTGCTAACATTCTGTATTTTTACACAACATCGTCGGCAACACAAAGGCATAACGCCTTCCGACACGTAACTCACCAATTTACTTAACAAGAGAGGAGGTTTTTCATGAAGCAGTTTATGGGTTTTCAAACCGGATACTGACTGACTGTGTCAATCGGTATCCTACCTAGTACACAGTCGAATTTAAAGAGAAAATTCGATTGTGAGTAAATCAATCGACATTTGATTTTCGTCTAATTTCTAACCAAAAAATGAACCAATGAGAATACAAGTAGCTAAATTATTTTTAGTGCTATTGTCGCTTTTTTGCGTACAATATGGTCAATCTAAGCTCGCCGTGTCCTATAATGGCACACTCCAACATGCCGTCACCGGCACGGTCAAGAGTGACGCCGGGTTTGCGCTAGAGGGCGTAACGGTGGTGGTAAAGGGCACTGGCACAGGGACAAAAACAGATGCTCAGGGCACATATAGTCTCGCCTTACCCGAAGAGGGTCATACCTTAGTTTTTTCATCAACTGGATACAGCACCCAGGAAATTCAAGTGAATCAGCATACGGTTATTGATGTAACCTTACAGGCTGATATTCAGGACCTCGATGAGGTCGTTGTTATCGGTTATGGCACGGCAAAACGGAAAGATTTGACGGGCGCTGTTGCTTCTGTTCAGGCGGAAAAGCTCGAAACCCAGGCACCGAGGTCTGTACAAGACTTATTGCGGGCAAATGCTGCGGGTATGATTATCGGGCAGGGCAATACGGCAAAAGGAGATGCCACGTTGCTTATCCGTGGCAAAGGCACATTGAAAGCCGGCAGCAGTCCGTTGCATGTCGTGGACGGGGTTATATTTGATGGGACATTATCCGACCTCAACCCGAATGACATCCAGTCTATCGATATTTTAAAAGATGCCAGTGCGTCGGCAGTTTACGGTGCCAAAGCTGCAAATGGCGTGGTGTTGATTACTACAAAGAAGGGACAGATGGGAAAACCAAAGATTTCGTTTAATGGCAATTTGGGTTTAGTGGAAAATGCTGGAATGCCTCGCGTAATGACCGGCGAGGAGTTCCTGGCTTACCGGTATGATTATGAAATGGGAAGACGCACGGACGAATATCATCAGGATTATCCTGAAATGTTCGTGGACCCCCGAAAATTGAGTCAAGTGGACCCGTTGGCTTGGTACAATTATGACCAAAAAGATCCGGTTACTTCTGTAACCGAAGAACAGTTGACACGCACATGGCTATCCCGGCTGGAGCTCAAAACCCCTGAAATCGATAACTATATGGCCAATCACCTTACCGATTGGCAGGACCTCGTTTTCCAACAGGGGTTTCAGCAAGACTATTCGGTCAGTATATCGAATAGAACAGATGATATTAACTATTATTGGTCAGTAAATCATGTAGACCGCGAAGGTATCATTGTCGGTAATCGATTCAAAAACCTACGTTCACGACTAAATTTGGAGTCCAAGATCACCTCTTTCCTCCGTGTGGGAGCCAATGTTAATTTTGCAACGCGGAACGAAGGATTCTTGGAGGCAAACTGGAAGCAATCGGCTATCATCTCACCTTACGGATCAAACAATGTCGATGATCCCACCAGTCCATACCGAAGGTTACCCACGGGAGACCCAACGCCCCAGAATCCGTTTTTTGACAACTTGTATAGAGATCGTGTAGATCGGTACAATACACTGAATGCAAGTCTCTTTGGCGTAATAACGTTGCCCTTTGGTATTGAGTTTCAATCAAACTTTACGCCTTCTTACATATGGCGGGAATATTACAATCACGAATCGTCGCAGAATCCGGATTGGGCCAATAGTGGTGGTCGTTCCGAGCGGACGTTTGAGAAGACGTATAATTGGCAGATTGATAATGTTTTAAGGTGGAACAAGCGCTTCGACATCCACAATTTTGAGGTCACCCTGTTACAGAATGCGGAAAAGGGCCAGTTTTGGAAGACAAAGGCCATGACGTCAAACTATAGCCCCAGCGATATCCTGGGTTGGCATCGCCTGCAAGCTGGAGCAGTACCGTTAAACGAAAGCGATGATACGTATCAAACCGGTGACGCGCTGATGGCTCGATTGTTTTATTCGTTGCATGACCGGTATATGCTGACTGCCTCGGTGCGACGCGATGGGTATTCGGCGTTTGGCGCGCAGAACCCTCGTGCTACATTTCCTGCCTTGGCGTTTGCATGGAACTTCTCCGACGAAAAATTCATGCAAGGCACGTCAAGCTGGCTGGATTATGGAAAGTTTCGCTTGTCTTGGGGTCGCAATGGAAATCGAGACATTGGACAATATGAGGCACTCTCTGATATGACCTCCGGTCTACATCCCTACATCGATCAAAACGGGAATATCTTTCTTTACTCCTACCTGTATGTGAACCGCATGGCCAATTTAGGGCTTCGTTGGGAAAACAAGTCATCGTATAACCTTGGTTTAGATTTCTCATTGTTCAATAATAAGCTGGGTGCAGCGTTGGATTTTTACACATCTACCACGTTAGACCTGTTAGTAGACCGTGCGCTTCCGGAGATTATCGGATTTAACAGCGTCGCTGCAAATCTTGGCGAATTAGAAAATAAGGGTTTTGAGGTAGCACTGAACAGCCGAATTATTGAACGTGAAAAATTCAATTGGAACGCGTCTGCCATCTTTATGCTTAATCGCTCGAAAATCAAACGGCTGTATGGCGACATGGTCGACGTATTGGATGGCAGTGGTAACGTTATCGGCCAACGCGAGGCCGACGATATTAAGAATCAGTGGTTTATCGGTCAGGATCCGGATCGAATTTGGTCTTACGAGCGGATAGGCGTATGGCAAGTCGGTGAAGAAGGAGCCGCTGAGCCGTATGGACTGCAACCCGGCGATTTTAAATACAAAGATCAGAATGGTGATGGCGTAATGACGGACGAAGATCGGGTCTTTCAGCAGTGGACAACCCCGAGGTTCCGGTGGTCACTCCGCAACGATTTCCGCTACGGGGATTTTGATTTTTCATTTTTCATTTACTCCAATTGGGGGCACTACGATACCTACAATCGCGCCGCCAATAATGCGAACTTTGCCGACAGGGCTACGGATTATGAACAACCGAGGTGGACGCCGGACAATCCGATAAACGACTATGGTCGAGTCGGTTCGAAGAACATTGGGGACAATTATGTGTCGCGATCGTTTATTCGTCTGGATAATGTCTCGCTTTCTTATGCAGTGCCAGCTTCCTTCCTTCAGTCTGTTAATATCCAGAATTTACGGATATCGGCTACAATACGCAATGTCGCTTTTTGGGCACCTCATTGGAAATTTGGTGACCCGGAATCCTACGATAATGATGACTTGGGGGGCATGCCTACTCCAAGGACTTACAACATGAGTATCAATTTTTCGCTTTAACTTGAAAAATATAAGAAGATGAACAGCAGAAAGATATATAAGAACGCATTTTTGGCGTTTGCGACCGCAGCCTTTACTGCACTAAGCTGCAGTGAAGATTGGCTAACACCCAAGCCCCTGTCATTTTATGAACCGGGTATCGCATTGTCGAATGCTGAGGGTATGTATTCCGCCCTGAGCACGTTAGAACGGAATATGCGGCACGAGTATTTCGGCGACGGGGCACCGATATTGACGGAGATCATTCAGTCGGAAGTCGCCGTTGAGGGCACAACAGACAAAGCAGGTCCGCAAATGGATATGGATGTTTCGCTGTTGCCGGATGCAGAATTGAATAATGGGGACCGCACAAAGGTGGGCTGGTACTGGTATGAGGGCTATAAAGGGGTTAAATATGCCAATACGATCATTTCGCGTATCGACAACGCAGAATTTAGCAGCGAGGAAGAACGTAATGCAATATTAGGGTCGGCCTATTTCCATCGCGCATACCGTTATTTCAAAATGACCCACCAGTTCGGGGATATACCCTATTTGGATTGGGAGATTGAAGCACCTAAGTATGATTTCTATTCATACGACAGGTGGGGGATTTTGGAACGAATGAAAAAGGACCTCGAGTTTGCGTACCAATGGGTACCCGAGGTAGTAGATCGCGGTAGAACCTCTAAAGCCGCTTGTGGCGTTTTACTCATGAAAGTCGCCATGGTGCTGGGTGATTTCGACCGTGCAATTGCGGTGGGCAAAGAGATTGTTTCAAAACATCCGTTGATGCGGAATCGTTTCACGCCCAACCAGGGAAAGCCGAACACCAATTTGATGTTTGACCTGCATAGCATAGAAGCCAAATTGGATATATCCAATACGGAGGGATTGATGTATGTTGTATCTTATCCGGAAGAAGAAGGCTCAGATCGTATTCAAATTATGCGGAATGCCGTTCCCTTTTGGAGCAGTGGGAATATTAAAACACCCGATGGACAGGCGGGCACTAGTATAGAACCTGCTGTCGGAGAAACAGACCCTGAGTTGGATTTGAATAGATCTTATGGTAGGGGTATTGGCCGTTTACGGCCGACTTGGTATTTTACCAATGAGATTTGGCGGGCAGATAAGGAAGCGAACGATCTGCGCGGTATTCGCAACCGTGATAGTTGGAGGCGCATGGAAGATTTGAAATATAATGCGGCTGATTTGAAGAAAAATGGAAGTCCATGGTACGGTAAAAACTTTGAGAAGCCAGCCAGTATGAGTGTGGAAGACACCATACGGACATGGTATTCCTGGCCTCATTATAAATTGTTCGTGCCAGACCCGTTACAAACTCAATGGGCGGGTGGTGAGACGCCCTGGTATATCTATCGTTCGGCTGAGGTCTATCTTTTGCTAGCAGAGTCGTACTATTGGAAGGATCAACCCGAGCTCGCTGCAGAGGCATTGAATGAAGTGCGTACCCGAGCGGGAGCCGAACCGCTTACGGCAGGGGACGTCAATATCGGTGAAATACTGGATGAGCGCGCCCGTGAACTTTATTATGAAGAAAACCGACACATCGAGTTGGTTAGGATTTCGTATATCTATGCCAGAACCGGCAAACCCTGTGAAATTTTCGGTGGCCGTACCTATAGCCTGCAGAATCTCAGCGGACCGGGGGGTACAGGATCCAACATTAAACAGGAAGGAATTAATTTTTGGTATGATCGGGTCGTGGCCCGTAGTAACTTCTACAATAAAGGGGTAAAGCATAAATGGGCGGAATACAAGGTGAGTGTGCATCACATTCTGTGGCCGGTACCCGCAAATGCGATCAATACAAATATCAAAGGTGTCATTAATCAAAACATCGGGTATCCGGGCGCTGAGCGTAACGTAGAGCCGCTTCCGGTGCCGGAGGAAGGAACGGTATTGGGGCCACAGGCTGCCGATTAAAAGTACATTGAGCAATGCGACGGGCGGTCCTCTATCCTTTGAGTGGCCGCCCATTTGCATAAAAGCGTTGCGTAGCGATGGAAATTTCCCCTGACTGCCTGTACAGAAACTTCTTGCAATAGTTATTTATCCGTATCTTTGTGGCAGGATGGCTCATCATTTACAGGTAACGATTGATAGAGATTCGGGATTCTGTTTCGGGGTGGTTTATGCGATTGATATGGCAGAAGAGATTCTCGAAGAAGATGGCTACCTGTATTGCCTGGGCGATATCGTGCATAACGATGAAGAAGTTGCACGTCTGAAGGCAAAGGGCTTGCGAATCATCGGTCATGAACAGCTGCCTGCATTGAAGAACGAAAAAGTACTGATCCGCGCACATGGGGAAGCTCCTGAGACCTATCGCATCGCTTTGGAGAACAACATTACGTTGATCGATGCCTCCTGCCCTGTGGTGCTTAAACTCCAAAACCGCGTAAAAACCTCCTTTGACCAGCAGGAGAAAATCTTGATATACGGCAAACATGGCCATGCGGAGGTGATCGGCCTACAGGGACAGACCGAGGGCGACGCCATTGTCTTCCAAGATATTTCCGAACTGGATGGAATGGACTTACCGGATCAATTTACGCTGTACAGCCAGACCACCAAGAGTGTGGATAAATTTTACGCGATCAAGGATGAACTGCAGAACCGGGGATACGATGTAAAAGCCAACGACACCATCTGCAGGCAAGTGTCTAACCGGTATGAGGAGTTGGGAGATTTTGCCTCCAGCTATCATAAAGTTGTCTTTGTTTCCGGAAAGAAATCATCCAACGGGCGGGTACTGTATGAAGTTTGCCTGAAGCATAACCCTAACAGTTATTTTGTATCCGATCCATCCGAATTGAAACCTGAGCTATTCGAGGCCGGCGATACCGTGGGCGTGTGCGGTGCAACCTCAACCCCCATGTGGCTCATGGAACAAGTGAAAGCGGTACTGGAGAGCTATTAATCGTCATCTAAACATCAAATTGGCACCCCGTATAGAAGGCCGCGGATATAAATCCGTACCTTTGCGGGCGATGAGTAAAAAACCGAGCAAGGGAATTTTGTTGATCAATTTGGGTACCCCCGACAGCCCTTCGGTGGCCGACGTAAGGCGGTATCTGGTCGAATTTTTGACGGATGGGCGAGTCATCGATATCCCAGCGTGGCGCCGTAACCTGCTGGTGCGGGGAATTATCGCCCCATTCCGGGCACCTAAATCAGCGAAGCTGTATCAAGCCATTTGGGATGAGAAAACCGGCTCCCCGCTTTTATATTACAGCGAGCTTCAGCAACGGCTGCTACAAGAGCGATTGGGTGATGAATATCACGTGGAATTAGCCATGCGGTATCAGACGCCTTCTATTGCTTCGGCCTTGGCTAAGCTCAAACCGATGAACCTGGAACGTATTCGCGTTATTCCGTTATTTCCTCAGTATGCCTCAGCCAGTACCGGATCGGTGATTGACAAAGTGATGAAACTGATGCGAAAATGGCACACATTTCCCGAAGTTTCGTTTGTCAACGATTTCTACGATAACGAAGCGATGATTGAGGTTTTTGTGGAAAATGCGTTGAAGCAAAACCCCGAGACATACGATCACGTCCTGTTCAGTTATCACGGGTTGCCGGTGAGGCAACTGACCGATGTGGAGGTTTCGGGCACACACGATTGTGAAAAAGCGGGATGCCGCGAGCACATAGCAGTGCACAACCGATATTGCTACCTTGCTCAATGCTATGCTACAACACGTCTGCTGGCGCAAAGGCTTCAGCTTTCACCGGAAGGGTACACCGTATGTTTTCAGTCTCGTTTGGGCAAAACCCCCTGGATACAACCCTATACGAGTGATGTGTTGGAAGATGTGGCCGCAAAGGGAAAAAAGCGATTGCTTGTTTTCTGCCCGGCTTTTGTCTCGGACTGCTTGGAAACCATCTACGAAGTTGGCACAGAATATGCAACAGAGTTTAAGAATCTAGGGGGTGAACATGTGCAACTGGTCGAAAGTCTGAATGCGCATCCGCTTTGGATTGATGGCTTGCAGCAACTGGCGACGGAAAGCAGCGTGAGTAGAGGAATTCATTCATGATTATTTTTAATACAGTTATTTTGCTCTTGATAGATTTTTACATCTATAAGGCATTGCGGTCGACGCGGTTGAAATGGGCGTCGTCTCCGATATTTCCGAAAGCGTGGTGGGGATACAGCCTGCTGTTGGTAAGCAGCGTTTTTGTCAGCGTTTATTTCAGCATTCCATTGATGTTTCGTGCCATCATCTTGGTGGCGTTTTTCCTGACCTTCGTAAGCAAATTCATTTTCATTTTAATCTTGCTTTCCGATGATATTCGCCGGGGAGGCGTGTGGGTGAAGCGGTTGTTTGTTCCTAAAAATGAGCAGGTAGTACCTGATTTGACTGATTCGAAGCCATTGCCGGAGCGACCTGTGAAAGGCATCAGCCGGTCCGAATTTTTAACCAAGGCAGGGATTGTTGTTGCCTCGCTGCCCGTTGTGCCCATGGGTTGGGGCGTTATTTCGGGAGCCTACGATTACCGCGTTCGTAGGCAAAAGCTTTATTTGCCGAATCTTCCCCGTGAGTTCCACGGAATGAAAATCGGTCAGTTGTCTGACGTTCACTCGGGCAGCTTTTACAATAAGAAAGCGGTGCTGGGTGGAGTGGAAATGTTACTGGCAGAAAAACCGGATGTTATCTTTTTTACCGGGGATTTGGTCAATAATCTCGCCAATGAGATGCGCGATTACCAGGATATTTTTGCCAAAGTACAGGCACCGCTTGGTGTATACTCCACGCTGGGTAACCACGATTATGGGGATTACCACTTTGGACCGGAATCCTCACCGGCGAAGGCAAAAAATCTCCAGGATCTGAAAGAAACACACAAGGTGATGGGATGGGATTTGCTGCTGAATGAAAACCGCAAGCTAACGGTAGATCGTGCGGAAATCGGCATTATCGGTGTGGAAAACTGGGGCGCGGGAAAGCGGTTTCCCAAGTTTGCAAAGCTGGACGAAGCCCTGCGAGAAACCGATGACTTGCCGGTGAAATTATTGTTGTCGCACGATCCGACCCATTGGCGCGCCCAGGTACTCTGCAAGCCGGATGTGGATGTGATGTTTGCCGGTCATACCCATGGCATGCAATTTGGCGTGCGTATGGGTAATATCAAGTGGAGCCCGGCCCAATATATCTACAAAGAATGGGCGGGATTGTACCAAGAGGGGCATCAGCAACTGTATGTCAATACCGGATTTGGATTTCTCGGTTATCCGGGCAGGGTGGGTATTTTACCCGAAATCACCATTTTCGAGCTCATCAAAGGAGAGCAGCCCCGCCGGAGTTAGTCCTCGCCTGTCCGATTCCAATAGATTTTGAGGTTGTGGGTAGACCTCCCCGAGGCAATGATATCGGGCTTTCCATCTCCATTTAAGTCAGCTACCGCCAGATCTTCACAAGCCATATCTCCGAGATCAATTGCCCGCACACTCCAAGCCTCCCACAGGGAATTGAAGGGAATATACAACTTGATGCCAATTAGGCCGGCTTTATTCGGGGTACGCCATCCCGCGACGATTTGATCTCGCCCTTGGCCCATAAAATCGGCTACTGCCAATCCATGTCCTTCCTGGAGGTCTTCATCAAGCACGATACGCTCCGCTTGGCTCAGCTTACGCGCTCCGTTGCGGGGCACATACGCGGTCAGGATGTTGCCGTGCAGGGGCTCGATTCCGGCCAATAGCGGAGTTTGCTCGTCCGCCTTTCCCAAACGGAGTTCGCCAAGCCCATGGTCCTTTCCCAAATGTTTTAAGCCGTTTTTGGAGCGCCACTTGCCGTTGGTGTAGGAAAAGACTTTTGCGCCTTCCTTACCTCCGACGTAGATACATTCGTTTTCGCCCTCGTTGTGTATATCAAGATTGTGCGTGAGATGCATGGACTCATCGATGACCCAATGTTTCCACGGGTGCGTGGGGTTTTCAGGTTTTTCATAGGCAATTACCTTTACTCCATTCCCCTCGCCATTTTGGTTGCCGCGGCCGTGAAGCGGCACGACAATGAGGTGGTAGTTGTCTTCCCCGGCTTTGGCCCAGCGCATACGATGCACCGTGGGTTCGTGGTGCAGCTCAACGGGCGTCCAAGGTTGGGTGGGGTCGTCTGGACGGATGAGGTAGTGAACGGAGCCGGACTGGGAGGTGTCTGCCGTTTCGCCGGGGTTCCATTGCGCACCCACGGCCACTTCGACCTTTCCATCGCCATCGATGTCCCGTGCTGCGATACACACATTATCATGCTCGGTCAGATTTTCCGCCATGACAAACTTTTTCCAATCGCCGTTACGATACCAAACAAAGGCTTTCTTATCGGCCAGCAAAATGTCAGGTTTACCATCGCCGTCTACGTCGCCGATGGCGATACCATAACCGATGGCTACCTTGTCGTCTATCAGTTGCTGTTCAAATGAAGGTTCCTGTTGGAAAGCACATAGCAAAGCAATCCCTATTGGTAAAGCATTCATCCCTTTTAGTTTTTCTATTCAACAACCTCGTCCTCAATTAGTTTGTTGGGGTTGCAATCTGTTATTCCCAGATGGACTGTACGTTAAAGACTTCCAGGGTCTTTATTTCAATGTCATTGCCCCAGAAATGAATTCCTTCTTCGTTCTTGCTGTCGGGTTTTCGTTCCATTGAATAGGAATACGCGCCGCCGTCGATAAATACTTCGATGGTTGTTCTGTCAATGTAAATATCGGCAGATAACTCCATACAGGTCATATCTTCAGGTGAATAAAACACACCGTTCAGTGTGTTTGGATTCAGGTCATAATCTACGACCCGTTGCCCGAATAGATTGAGTCCGGCACTGGTCGCATGCGACAGCTTGAAGGTGGTTTTTATCCGCAGGCGATCCGCATGGTCAAATTCGTCGAGTAAACCGTTTGCTTTATCCGAAGTCAGGTTTGTCCACTTTCGAGCCGGAGCAAATAGCTGTTCGGTTTCTTTCACAGGGGTGTTAAATAGCCGCGGACCATCTTTGGTGGTACGAAGGGTTAATTCGGTTGGTAAGAGCATCATGCCATTAAACGGCATCCCCGGATGACTTACGCGGCCCCAGCCGATCTGTACGCGGCGTCCATCGGGCATATCGGTGAATGTCTGGGCGGCATAGATAGCGCCCGTAGTATATTGATATTTACCCGATTCGGGGGTGAATACGTTCCCGTCAAATGAGCCTAGCATATACGTTCCCGAGGCGCCGTACATCACCCATTTGGTATGATTGGGATCGCCGTCTATCGGGAGTTCAAACAGTTCGGGGCATTCCCAGAATCCGGTCACGTGGCTTTCGTATTTCCATTCCTTGAGGTTGAGGGAGGTATAGATGGAATGTCCATCGCGTTCATTGAGTACCATCACCCAGTGATTGCCCGGCTTGTACCAGAATACTTTCGGGTCGCGAGTGTCCTGGCTGTTCCATTTCTTTTTTGAGTCGATTACCGGGTTTCCTTCGTATTTGGTAAACGTACGTCCGTTATCGAGACTGTAGGCGATGCATTGCACTTGTTTTTCAGCACTGGCTGCGGTGTAAGCAACAATCATCGCGGGTGTGTTGCCCTGATTGTAACCGGCGGTATTCGCGCGATCGATAACAGCCGAGCCGGAAAACATGGTGCCCAGTTGGTCCGGGAAAAGTGCCACGGGCAGTTCCTGCCAATGGATCAGATCCTTGCTGACTGCGTGCCCCCAATGCATATTCTCCCATTCTTTTTCATACGGGTTGTGCTGATAGAAGAGATGGTATTCTCCATTGTGGTAAATCAATCCGTTGGGGTCATTTATCCAACCACGTCGGGTAGTGAAGTGGAACTGCGGCCGGTTTTTCTCTTGGTAAAGGCTGTCCTGTCCGGCAATTACATCGTCCTGATAAATCTTGTGCAGACCGCTATTTTCGCCTTCATAGGAGATTTTGATCGTTTTGCCTTTTAGGTCTGAGACATCTTTAAAAACCCAATAATCGGCTTCCGCGGAAGCCAGGCGGATTACCACGGACAGATCCGGTTTTCCAGCAACCTGAAAGGTCATTCTTGCGCGGTCCTGTGTCTGGGATACCGGAAAGTTGAGGTATTTTTTGGCGATTTTTATTTCGATCTCATCGGCGGATAGCGAAAAATTTGCTAACAGAAGGATAATAAGGGCGGAAATAACAAGCCTCAATCCGTTCGGTTTACGAATGCGTTGCAATTTAGTTGCCTTGTTGATTTCCATCATCAATTGGTCGTTGTATCATCGAAATAATAGTTGCCTACCTATCGTCCGCGCGAGGCTTTTTATACGAAGATAATTGTTTAGGCTGGTATTCATTGGCAAACTTTCTACTTTTTTGGGCAGAAAGGAATAAAGTAGTACTTTTGATGGAATAAAGTAAGTTGACCTAGTTTTTATATGAAACAAACTACGCTGATTGTTTTTAGCTGCCTTTTTCTCTCTATGGCTACATATGCGCAGGATTTTTCAATTTTTCAGTCGAAACAACTTATTCATCGGGGAGATACGTTACCTTATCGGGTTCTGTACCCAGAGAATTATGATCCGCAGGGTCAATACCCCGTCTTATTTTTCCTGCATGGTTCCGGGGAGCGGGGGAATGATAATGAGAAACAGTTGATTCATGGCGCGAACCTGTTTTTATCGGATAGTGTGCGTAAAGCTTTTCCGGCTATTGTGGTATTTCCTCAATGCCCGGCAGATTCGTACTGGAGCAATGTGGATATCCAATCGCAGGAACGCGGTAGTCGGGAATTTTATTTCCGCACCGGAGGGAAGCCCTCTAAGGGAATGGCTTTATTCCTTCGTTTGGTAGAAGATGTATTAAAAAATGAAGCGGTAGATGAGCAGCGTGTTTATATCGGGGGCCTTTCCATGGGCGGTATGGGCACGTATGAAGCACTGCGGCGCAAACGCAAGGTATTTGCAGGCGCCTTTGCCATCTGCGGGGGCGACCATACATCCAATGTAAAAAAATATGCCCAAATTCCGCTGTGGATATTCCATGGCGAGCAGGATGACGTGGTGCCGTCGACGCATTCACATGCGATCGTTGCGGAGTTGAATCGGCTTGGCACCCATCCGAGATACACGTTTTATCCAACGGCCAATCATAACAGCTGGGATTCCGCTTTTGCCGAGCCCGACCTACTTCCCTGGCTTTTCAGCCAAACGAAGAAATAAGCAGAAACTTGTAACACTCTGCTAAGGGCCGGGTCTAAATAACGTTAATTACGTGAGATGTCGGTACAAATGTCCAATAAGGAAAATGTGAAGCTATCGATGCAGTCGATCAGCAGCAATAAATTGCGCACTTTTTTGACTGCATTGATTATCGCGATTGGCATCACAGCATTGGTGGGGATTTTGACGTCGATCGATGCCATTAAAAGTTCGCTTACCGATTCTTTTTCCGCCATGGGCTCCAATTCTTTTAACATCCGTAACAGGGGGTTGAACGTGCGAATCGGGGGTGGAGGTACACGGCCAAAGGAGTTTCCATCGATTACCTATTACCAGGCCAAGGATTTTAAAGATCAGTTCGATTATCCGGCGGTGGTATCGTTGAGTACCTATGCTTCTACGGGTGCCGTTGCGAAATATAAGAGCGAAGAGACTAATCCAAATATCAACATTCTGGGTGCCGACGAAAATTACCTGGAAACGACGGGTTACAAACTCTCTCTGGGCCGTAATTTTTCACAGCGGGAAATTGAATATGGTAATAATGTTGTCATCGTAGGCTCCGAAATTGTTAAGCGCTTATTCAAGGATAACGAAGACCCGATTGACGCATTCATTACGATTGGGAATGCACGTTATTCCATCATCGGTGTGTTGGAAGATAAAGGGTCGAGCGCGGGTTTCGGGGGAGACAAAGCGTGTGTCATTCCCTTGCTGAAAGCGCGGGCCGTGATGGCGTTCGGGCACCCTTCCTATACCATTACGGTTATGGTGGGGAATCCGCAGCATATGGACTCGGCTATCGGCGAGGCAACGGCATTGTTCCGTAATGTACGGGGCGTTCGGGTTGGACAGGAAACCAATTTTGAAATCACAAAGAGCGATGCTGTGGCGCAGATACTGTTTGATAGTTTGATGTATGTGCGATGGGGTGCGATTGTCATCGCCTTGATTACGCTTATCGGCGCTTCCATCGGTCTGATGAATATCATGCTCGTATCTGTTACCGAGCGCACCCGCGAAATCGGTATACGGAAGGCCATTGGAGCGACACCGCGTGTGATTCGCCGACAGTTTCTCACGGAGGCCGTGGTCATCTGCCTGATGGGCGGATTTGCCGGTATCTTTTTGGGGATATTGATTGGTAATATCCTGGCTGTGATTATGGGGGCGAGCTTTATCATCCCTTGGCATTGGATGGCATTGGGTGTAGCCGTCTGCGTGGGCGTGGGGATGCTATCGGGTTATTACCCGGCTTCAAAAGCCTCCCGGCTTGACCCGGTGGAGGCGTTGAGATACGAGTAATTCGGTGAATAAGGGCATAAGTATAGGTAAAATTAGCCTTCAGCTGGAATATGTAAGTCTACAGATGTGGCTAACGCGATCACACGACCTTGGTCACCTACCGCGTTGTAGAAATGATAGACGACACCATTCCATTTAATTACCCAGGGCTTATGTGCAAATTCGTTGTCATAAGGCTTTGATGACGCAATGAGGTCTTCCCCGTCCCACGGAGTCCAGTGGACCAAGTCGTAGGAACAGGCGAAACGTTCGAACGCGCCGGGGCGCCAGAAAGCACCAAAATAAAACATTACATACAGGTCGTTGATTTTTGTAATTTGTGCGTCGCCGCAGATACCCTGATGCATGGTAATCAACGGTTGTTTGCCATGACGTTTCCAGTTTTTGAGATCGGTTGAGACGGCCATTGCGATGCTTTCAAACCCCTGTCCATTTGTATCTTTTTCATGTCCTTTTGCATTGTAATACATAATATATGGATACCCTGTGATTTTTTCGTTGTCTTCGATGATTAGACTTTTGTAGATCGTTAGGTTGTCATACCATCGTGCATCCGGATCGGATGCGGACAAGACAGGCGTAGGTTCGCGGGTCCATTCTACCGGCGTTGTGATATCCCTCGTAGATGCCAACCCTATGCCTAGTTGACCGGCCTCATATCCCCGACTGGCGCCGCCCAGATAGGAAAGCCAGTATTTGTCGTTGTGCCGCTTGGGTTGGTACGTTCCTCCCCACTGGATATCTATCAGTGAAACGTAGCCCGCTTTTTGAGATGAATCCCATGTGGAGTCCGTAAACGACAGAATGCGGCCCTTGGTCTCCCAATTGAGTAAATCAGGGCTTTCCGCTAACCATGTTTCGTAGCCATTGCCATCGAAAACGATGTAGGTCATATACCAAGTACTATCCATCCGGAAGATTGTCGGGCTGTCGACCATTTTAGTCGAATCCGGAGCCGCCAGTACAATGCCATATTTGTAGGGTGTTTTGACGACTTCAAACACCTCAGCCATCGTTTCTTTCGATACCTGCCGATTTTTGATCGTAGTATGGTGACACGATGCTGTGCACAGGATCAGGATTAGTATTAGACTGCTTTTCAAATTTAAGACTTGATTTGCATTTTTTCGGGATCCCAGGAGACGATACGTTTTTCGAAATAGCTGATGTTGCCTGCTTCGGTGGGTCCGCACGCCCGTAGGCCGAATGTAGCATCTTCCACTACCTTTTTGCCATTGCGGATCGCGTCAAAAAAATTGACAAAATGTTCGTACCTGTCGCCTTTATAGTTTTTTGGGGTCTTAAAAACAAACTCGCGGGGCCCCTCCATCTCGTATTGTTCGGGATATTTTCTGGCATACTCCGCTTTGAACTTTTGCTGCATGGCTTCCGAAAAGGAACCGATGGACATGCCCGGGGCTTTGGGCCAGGGGTTGCGCCTCACGATGAGATTGTCCCAACCAATGGAAATATCACCTTCAGAGCCGACGATGTGGAATAGATAATTTTCACCGCCACCGCTGGCAAAATTCGTGCGCAGGGCGAGGTTAAACGCCGGATGATTATCACAGACGGGGTAGTCAAATAGACCGAGGTGGACGTCGGGCACGTCCCTGCCATCTTTCCAAAAACGGAGACCTCCGGTTGACATGACGCGCTCAGGGCCTTTGGAATCCAGGACAAAGTGCAGCATGGACAGCATGTGCACGTACAGGTCCCCGGCAACTCCTGTTCCGTAATCCTGATAATTTCTCCATCGAAAAAACCGCATCGGATCCCAAGGGCGTTTGGGAGCGTGCCCGAGATAGGTATCCCAGTCTACCGTCTCCGGAGAGGCATCGGGCGGTATGGAATACTGCCAGGCGCCTATGTCGCTGTGGCGGTCAATCTGTACTTCCACGAAGTTCACCTCGCCAATATCGCCGGCCTTGATCAACTCCTTTGCCTTGGCGTGGATGATGGAACTCACGAACTGGCTGCCTACCTGAAAGACTTTTCCGGTTTTCTTTTCTACGTCAATGACACGGTGTCCTTCGGCGACTTTCTGAACCATTGGTTTTTCACAGTATACGTGCTTTCCTTGCTGCATTGCGTCTGTCGAGATCTTTTCGTGCCAATGGTCGGTGGTTGCATTGATCACGGCGTCCACATCATCGCGGTCCAGGATTTCGCGGTAGTCTTTTGTCACGAACAGCTGTTGACCCCACAGCTCTTTTGCACGGGCGCGACGTCCATCGTAGAGGTCGCACGCAGCCACAATTTCCACGCCGGGCACCTGCAGAGCGGTTTCCATGTCGCCGATCCCCATGCCTCCGGTTCCGATGAGTGCGATACGGATCCGATCATTTGCGGCGATGGGTTGTTTTTTAACGAGATCCAAATACGTAAAATGCTGCTGGTTTGTGGCATTTGAAAACGCGGTGGGAGTTATGGCCATCACCGCCGTCGACTGTCCCAGTTTTTTTAAAAAACCCCGTCGGGAACTTTCCGTTGGCTCTGTCATACGTGTCTGTATTAGTAGTTACTTAATTTTAACTTCTTTATGCCTTCGTTCTGAAAGAACAGGTGCTTAGCCAAGGTTAATGGGTATCCTATGATTGCAGAATCAACGGAAGGCATTGAATGAGTTTATAACTATACCGATCACTTACAAACCTACTATAAAAATGTAATCAAACCAAAAGAAAGAAACGGTTCAATCACCTCGGTTTCATGTATGCTTTCAGGAATTGTGCCGTATACGTATCCGAATGATCTACCATATCCTCGGGCGTGCCCTCGAAGACCAAATTCCCGCCTGCCTGGCCACCTTCGGGACCAATGTCAATGATCCAATCGGCACTTTTGATCATGTCCATGTTGTGCTCGATAACGAGGATGCTGTTGCCTTGGGCAATCAACGCATCAAACGATTTCAGTAATTTCTTAATGTCGTGGAAATGCAGTCCGGTGGTGGGCTCATCAAAGATAAACAGCGTATTTTTGTTGTTATTGCCCTTGATAAGAAAGGACGCAAGTTTAATCCGTTGTGCTTCACCGCCAGAAAGGGTACTGGAAGATTGGCCCAATTTCACATATCCCAGTCCGACATCGGCCAGCGGTTGTAATTTGGCAATGATTTTCGGCTGATCCGTAAAAAATTCGAGCGCTTCGTCTACGCTGAGATCAAGGATATCGGATACATTTTTGTCCTTCCAGGTAACGTCGAGTACGTGCTGTTTAAAACGTTTGCCGCCGCAGGCTTCACAGGGGAGCACGATATCGGCCATGAATTGCATCTCGATTTTCACTTCCCCTTCGCCCTGGCATACGTCGCAACGGCCACCTTCTACATTGAAGGAAAACGCAGCAGGTTTCAACCCCGCGGCCTTGGCTGCCGATTGGGAGCTGTACAGTGCGCGGATTTCGTCCCAGGCCTTCACATAGGTTACCGGATTGGAACGCGACGACCGGCCGATGGGGTTTTGGTCTACGAGCTCCACCTGTTCGATCCGCTGGATGTCGCCGTCGATGCCATCGTATTGGCCGGTTTGTTCGCCGGAATAATTGCCGATAGCCTTTTGAAGTGCTGGATATAGAATACGTTTTATCAACGATGTTTTTCCCGATCCCGATACACCGGTCACGACAGTGAACACATTCAGTGGAAAACGGACATCGATTCCCTGTAAGTTGTTTTCACGGGCACCTTTGATGCGGATCGCATCGTGCCATTTACGCCGATTCGCTGGTATGGGGATGTGTTCTTTTCCACTGAGGTATTTACCGGTAAGGCTGTGGTTATCCGTTAGAATTTGGTCGTAGGTGCCGTCAAACACCAACCTGCCACCGTTTACACCTGCTTCAGGTCCGATGTCAATGAGGTAGTCGGCAGACTGCATCATCTCCTGTTCATGTTCTACAACCAGTACCGTGTTGCCCACATTACGTAGTGATTTCAATACGCTGATAAGGCGCTGTGTGTCGCGGGGGTGCAGGCCGATGCTGGGTTCGTCCAATACGTAGATCGAACCTACCAACGAGCTGCCGAGTGAGGTGGCTAGGTTAATCCGTTGGGATTCGCCCCCTGAAAGTGTATTAGACAGGCGATTAAGTGTCAAGTAGCTCAACCCTACGTCGGTAAGGAACATCAGGCGATTGCAGATTTCGGTGAGGAGCCGATTCGCTATTTTCGTCTCATTTTCTGACAAATCCAGGTTTTGAAAGAATATAAGTGCGGTATCCAGCGGCATCAATACAACATCCGAGATCGATTTTCCGTTAATTTTTACGTTGGAGGCGTCTTTACGAAGGCGCGTTCCCTTGCATTCTGGGCAGTCAGTTTTGCCGCGATAGCGTGAAAGCATTACCCGATACTGGATTTTGTAGGTTTGTTCTTCGAGGTCCTTAAAAAAGCGATTCAAGCCCTCGAAGTAGCGATTCCCGGTCCACAGCAATTCCTTTTGTTCGTCCGTCAGGTCGGCATAGGCACGATGTATCGGAAAGTCGAATTTGGTGGAGTTCTTGATCAGGCGCTGCAGCCATTCGCCCATTTTTTCGCCTCGCCAAGGGGCAATTGCGCCGTCGTATACGGATCGGCTTTTATCGGGGACAACCAGATCCGGATCGATGCCGATGATACGACCATAGCCTTCGCAGCGTTTGCAGGCCCCATATGGATTGTTGAAACTGAAGAAATTGGGAGTTGGCTCTTCGAAGATGATGCCGTCTAGCTCGAACCGGTCTGAAAAGGTGTGTACCGTGCCGTGCTCTTCTATATAGCAGTCTCCCTTTCCTTCAAAAAAGGCTGTTTGCACGGAATCTGCGACGCGATTAGCGGTGTCTTCTTCATCGTCGACCGTGATCCGGTCGATGACGATCAGCAGGTCTCCGGCTTTTGCCGTGTGGTTTTCTACGGTGGCGTCCTCCAACAAGGATTCGATTTTCTCCACAGTCCCCTGGTAGACCACCCGTACAAACCCTTTCTGTAGGAGAATGGCCAATTCCTCTTTCAGCTTGCGGTTGTTGGTAGGGTGCAACGGGGCACTGATGGTAGTCACCGTATCTGGGGGAAACGAGGTTACAAAGGATGTTACCGAAGTAACGGTGTCTTTCTTCACTTCCTCGCCCGACACAGGGGAGTACGTTTTGCCGATCCGGGCATAGAGGAGCTTCAGATAGTCATAGATTTCGGTAGATGTCCCCACGGTGGAGCGGGGATTGCTGGTAATGACCCGCTGTTCGATGGCAATCGCTGGGGCGATGCCCTTGATGTAGTCGACTTCGGGCTTGCTCATCCGCCCCATAAACTGTCGTGCGTATGACGACAGGCTCTCCACATAACGGCGTTGCCCTTCGGCATAAAGTGTATCAAATGCCAAGGACGATTTACCGGAGCCTGACATGCCCGTTACAACCACGAGCTTATTTTTCGGGATGGCGATATCTACATTCTTGAGGTTGTGTACACGTGCGCCTTTAATGAGAATATGGGTTTTGGGATCGAGCGTTGCTACTTCTTTATTCATATAGGAAACCAAGCGATCCGTATAGCAGTCATACGGAGAAACACAAAAGTACGGATAATTTTTTTAGTAGTTAGGAAGAAAAAATAAGATGTATCTTTAATCCATGAAAGTCACCTTTTTCTCTACAAAGCCGTACGATAAAGCCTTTTTTGGACAGCTCAATGAAACCTTCGGCTTCGATTTCACGTTTTACGAAACTCACTTGGGTCCGCATATCGTCAATGCAGTTGAAGAGTCGGATGCCGTCTGTGCCTTTGTAAATGACAAGCTCACTGCGGAGGTACTGGACACACTGGCTAGCCGGGGTGTAAAGTACATCGCCATGCGATGTGCGGGCTTCAATAATGTCGACCTTGAAGCCGCAAGAAAAAACGGCTTGCGCGTTTGTCGTGTGCCGGCCTATTCTCCGGAGGCGGTAGCCGAGCATGCCTTGGCCATGATCCTCACCCTGAACCGCAAAACCCACAAAGCGTATAACCGTGTGCGGGAGCAGAATTTCTCACTCAACGGCCTGATGGGCTTCAATCTCCGGGGGAAGGTAATCGGCATTATCGGCACGGGTAATATCGGGAAGGCGTTTGTCCGGATCATGGGTGGTTTTCGTTGCGAACTGCTTGCTTATGACCTTTATGAAGATCACGCCCTCAAAGCTGCGGGAGTAAAGTATGTGCCATTATCCGAGCTTTTTAGCCGGGCAGATGTTATTTCGCTTCATTGTCCATTGACCGAGGACACCAAGTATCTTGTCAACGCGTCAACGATAAAGCGGATGAAGCCGGGAGTCATGCTTATTAATACAAGCCGGGGCGGACTCATCGATACAGCAGCGGTGTTAGAAGGGCTACGATCCAAACACATCGGCTATTTGGGCATCGATGTATACGAGCAGGAGGAAAAACTTTTTTTTCGGGATCTTTCACAAACGATATTGGATGATGATGCCATTCAGCTGCTTATGAGTTTTCCCAATGTGCTGGTAACCGGCCACCAGGCTTTTTTTACTGCCGAAGCACTGGAAGAGATCGCTTCTACGACATTGACGAACCTGTCGCGCCTCTCACAGGGGCTTGAACCCGAAAATCCGGCGGCGTTGCTGGTATGAGCGGATTAAGCTGTTGGCTGTTGTGAAATTACGGAGCCTGGAAAATTTCTGCCAATTTCTGCTGCAGTTTACCTTCGCGAAGATCTTTGGCCATGATGTTTCCTTCGGGGTCCAATAGTATGTTGGCAGGGATCGCCCGGATGCCATATAACTTGGCGACCGCATTGTCCCAGCCCTTGAGATCCGAAACCTGCGTCCAGGTCAGCTGATCTTTCTGTATGGCATTTAGCCAAGCCTCTTTGCGTTCCTCCGAATCGAGTGAAACACCAATAATTTCAAATCCTTGGTCTTTGAATCGATTATAGGCGGCAACCACATTCGGGTTTTCTTCCCTGCACGGACCGCACCAGCTAGCCCAGAAATCGATTAATACGTACTTACCTCTAAAATCACCCAATCGGACGGTTTTTCCGTCGGGCGTGTTTTGTGCAAAATCGGGAGCCACCTGGCCAACCGATGTCTTTTTGGGCGCTGCCAGTAACACCTGTATGTCTTTGGCAAGCGGAGTTCCTTTGAGGGAATCGGCCAGCGAGTCGTATGCTTTGGTTGCCTTATCGTTTACTTCCGACTGCGCGGCAATGTATTGCAAACTGATCAGACTGAGGTATGATTCGGGATACTGCCTAATGAAATCAAGATAAGCCAGATAGGAATCATTCAGAATCTGTTTTTCACGTTGCAAAAGCCGATTAAAAGTAACGGAATCTTTCTTTTGTTCTTCCGGCAGCGCTCCGTATTCCTTATTTAGCGCGTCAAATTGATCGTCGGTCGGTTTTAATATTCGTTTCAGGCTTGCATATTGTTGGTTTAGGGGCGAATTGACTACGGAGGCGTTTTTGAGAGAATCAGCGGCTTGTACTTGAAATTTTGTAGGTTCAAGATAAAATTTGAAGAGATCGAGTGTCCTTCCCTGTATGTTTTTTAATTCTTCGGGGCCGTAGTTGCGAACAAGTGTTGCGGCAACGGGGTACTGCAGCTGTCCCTTGAATACAAAGCGGCCGTCTTGAACCGTAGAAGAATCGGCAACCTGTTTATTGTCTACGGTGTAAATCAAGTAAATAGTATCGTCGTTTCTCAGGTCGTTCACTTGGCCGTCCAATTCAAACTGTTGTTGTGCGTGGCCACAGAAAGCAGCAGACCCCAATGTTAATATCAATAGGAATCGTTTCATCATTTAATAATGATTAATATCCAAATTTACGAATAAGGGAACGGAAAACAATTTTATCTTAACTTTAGACACGATTTTGGGATCGACGTTGATTGATTATAAAAAGAAAACAACATGTCTAAACTACACCGAAGAGATTTTATCAAGTTGTCTGCGACGGCCGGACTGGCCGCTTCCCTGTGGGAACCGCTTTTGCAAAAAGCGCTGGCGGTATCCGCTTACAATGCCACTCGCTCCATAAAAGATGTGCAGCACATCGTGATCCTCATGCAGGAAAACCGTTCCTTTGATCATTATTTTGGTGCTATGAAAGGGGTCCGTGGTTTTGGAGACCGTTTTCCAATTCCGCTTGAAAGCGGTCAGCGAGCATTTCATCAGTCGGATGGCAAAAAGATTGTGCCACCTTACCGAGCCGATGGAAAAACATCAAACGCCGCATTTATCAATGGCACCCCCCATAATTTTCCAGATACGCAAGCGGCTTGGAATCAGGGGAAATACGGGTTTTGGCCGTTGTTTAAGACGCCGTATTCCATGGCTTATTACACACGGGAAGAACTTCCCTTTCAATATGCTATGGCCGAATATTTTACCATCTGCGACGCCTACCATTGTTCCATTGCGACGGGTACGGATCCCAACCGGATCGTGTTCTGGTCGGGATCCGGTTGGAATCCCGAAAAACAGGCCGCAGGCATCAACTGCACCGATGCGGATTCAGAACCGGTCAATCTGCGCTGCTGGATCAAAGGCGAAATGCCGGAACCGGGATATACCTATCAGGGAAGTGCGTTTAAATGGCCTACCATTCCGGACGTATTGCAACAGGCGGGTATCAGTTGGCGCATTTATCAGGATCCGAACGACAACTGGACAGGGGCCATGCATGGCTGCCTGGCCTTTGAAAGCTTCCGCAATGCGAAACCCGGTGACCCGATTTATGAAAACGGGATGCGGCATTGGTCGCTGGAAGATCTGGCTAATGACGTAAAGAACAACACCCTGCCGCAAGTAAGCTGGATACTGCCTTCACAAAGCAATTCGGAACATCCAGGGGCGCCATCGAGCCCGTACCGTGCGTCCAACTTTACCCACGAGGTATTGTCGGCCATTACGTCCAATCCGGAGGTGTGGAGCAAGACCGTTTTCTTCCTGACTTTTGATGAGAACGACGGGCTATTTGATCACCTACCTGCTCCTGCGGTCCCTTCCTACAATCTGGATGGCACACTCGCCGGCAAATCAACGATAAACGTGGCGGGTATGTATTTTCACGACGACAAGGACAACCTCAAAGATACCGATACGCCACGCGTTTACATTGACAAAAGAGACACGATCTCCGGGAATGTACGTCCCTGGGGCATGGGCCCGCGCGTGCCGCTGTATATTCTCTCCCCTTGGAGCAAAGGTGGATGGGTGGATTCGGCCGTGGCTGATCATACATCGGTAGGACAGTTTATTGAGAAAAGGTTTGGAGTAACCATTCCGGCTATTTCACCGTGGCACCGTGCCGTAAGCAGCGATCTAACTTCTGCATTCGACTTCATCACACCGAACGATCCAAAACTGCCGGTTATGCCGGATACATCCGGATTTGAAAGAATGGATGCGGCGTCCAAGGAACTTCCCAAGGCCACTGCGCCCGAACAACCCGCCCAATTATACCAGGAGCGCGGGACCCGTTTTTCAAGAGCGCTTCCCTATCGGCTGCACTGCACACTGAAATACCTGAGAGATCGAAAACAGGTACAGCTTGTTTTTGAGAACAAAGGAAACAAAGGGGCTGTATACCATGTGTATGACATGCATCGGTTGGATCGGATTCCACGGCGGTACACCGTTGAAGCGGCTAAATCACTGGCGGACGAATGGGACGTTAGCGAGACAAACGGCACCTATCACCTCGAAGTATTTGGCCCGAACGGTTACTTCCATAAATTCACAGGAAATATAGGCAATGCCGAACCGGAGATCGAACTGGAATACAACCACCGCAATGGGAGTATTTCCGTTCTTTTACAGAATCGCTCGTCGGCTCCGTTGGATATAGAAGTTGAAGCAAACGCCTATGATTATGAAAAATTACCCACGCTTACGCTGGCTCCCGGGAAAAAGCTGAAGAAACACATCAATCTGGAAAAAAGTAGTTGCTGGTATGACTTTACGGTCAAAGCCGTAAGTGGCTTTTCGCATCGTTTTGCGGGAAGAATAGAAACGGGGATGGATGGAATCAGTGACCCGGCAATGGCGACTGAAATTTAGGGCCAACTAGCTTATCGCCGGATTCTGACGTATAATATCAACATGCATAGCGCCGCCCCAAGAAAGAAGCAGGTGATTCCAAAGCTCCGGACACGGTTGCGGGCATGATCTGATAGAAAGGAACGGCTCTTGTTTTTCGATAAGAGATAGGTGCAGAAATACCCCGCAGCGAATAACAATACGATCACTAAAAATAAAAACTTCATTTCCGGTTGAATGTAACATTTGCTGCGCAAAGAACAAATTAAAGTTGCAGAAAAGTGGTATGTTTGTACATCGGGGCTTTAGGTTGAAACCTGCATAAATTGCCATAAAAGAGCATGGACAATTTATGCAAGCTTCATTGCGATAAAAAACAATTTATTCGAATGAAAAATTGCTATTGAAAAGCAAATACACTAAATCGTTTTTTGACTCGCTTAGGGCGTGCTGGCTGGAGTTGACCGGAAAGCCGGGTGAGTTGCCACGAGAAAATCGTGGTTTCAACGTGGTGTCGCTGTACATGATCCTGTTGTTAGCGATTTTGATTCCTTTGGACTTTTACCTCGGTCTGTGGGAAATTGCTGTTGGGTTGATCGTGACCGAAGGAATGTTGATCACTATGTTCTTTTTGTCGCGCTACCGGGGGTTACACCGTGTGGGATTAACCGTATATGCCATTTACAGCTACCTACTTGTTATTTTTACGTATTTTTATAATGGCGGCAACATAGGGCCAGCACTTTATTTTTTTCTGTTGACCTATTTGCTTTTGATAGCGTTCACCAGGCAAAAGTTCCATTGGGTTTGGACGGGATTGCACCTGGTTTTACCGGTTGGTCTGTTGGTCATCGAATACGCCTATCCTGCTGTTGTAATTAGAAATTATGACTCCAGAAGTTCGCGTTTCACCGATCTGGCGACATCCTTTCCCATTATTGTCATTTGTATCTTTGCTGCAACGAGTTACCTGCGGAAGGCATACGAACGCGAAAGGGCAGCTGCTGAGCTCCGCGCAAAGCAAATTGAAAATCAAAACAAACGGATTAGATCCCAGAATAATTTGTTGCAAAAAGCAAACCGTGAAAAAATTGAATTAATATCTATTCTGGGCCATGACTTAAGAAATCCGCTGAATGCCATGACCGGGACGCTTGAAATTCTCAATAAAGAAAACCTGTCCGGCGAGGTAGAAACCAAACTGAAAGCCGATTTGCTGATTGCAGCCCACAATACATCTACCCTACTGAATAATGTGCTCGCTTGGGTATCCGGTCAAATCAAAGGGATTAAACCGCTGCTAACCTGGGTGGAACCCGATGTAATTATTGAACGTGTATTGGCTGTGCAGGGGCTTATGGCGGAAAAAAAAGGAATCACGGTGCAATTGAACGTGAAGACGGGCATCCGGGTGCTTTCCGATGCTGAAATGCTGGAAGTGATTATCCGGAACCTGGTAAATAATGCCCTTAAGTTTACTCCACAAGGAGGAACAATTGGCTTATCGGTGATTGAGGAACTAGCAAATAGCCAGTGTACGATTTCTGTTCGTGACGATGGTGTAGGTATGGCGGACGAAGATGTTAGAAATATATTTAACGGTCAGATCCAATCAACTTATGGTACCGAAAGCGAAAAAGGGATCGGGTTAGGTTTATTTCTTTGCCGCGAGCTGGCACTCCGATTAAACGGAGAGATCCGGGCAGAAAGCGAATTGGGTAAAGGCTCCGTTTTTTTCCTCTCATTGCCGCTATATAATAATGACAGGTCTGATAACCCTTCCTTCCCGGTATTTTCAGAAAAGGACCTATTCCATGCTTCCCATTAACTTCCGGCCCGAGGCATTAATGGACTTATTTTTGTTACTAGGATTTCGTGAATACCGTGCATTTTATCTATGTTTGAAAAGGAAAGAAATTTGACTATGACGACAACGAATTTAGATCCGGCGACCCAGGCACGTGCCGAAGTATGGCTGCGTGCGCCGTACGATGAAGCCACGATAGCGGCTGTAAAAGAAATGTTTGATACGAAGCAATATACAGAATTAACAGACGGCTTTTACAGGGATCTAGAGTTTGGGACCGGCGGCCTTCGGGGTATCATGGGAGTGGGTACCAACCGGATGAATAAATACACCATCGGCAGAGCCACACAAGGGCTGAGCAATTACCTGCTTAAAACGTATCCCGGAGAAGAAATTAAAGTGGCGATTTCTTACGATAGCCGCAATAATTCCCAATCGTTTGCGCGTTTGGTGGCCGATGTGTTTTCCGCCAATGGCATCTATGTTTACCTGTTTGCGGAGTTGCGCCCCACACCGCATCTGTCGTTTGCGGTGCGGCACCTGGGATGCCGCGCTGGGGTCATGCTGACTGCTTCGCACAACCCCAAAGAATACAACGGGTATAAGGCTTACTGGAACGACGGGGGGCAGCTGGTACCGCCGCATGATAAAAATGTAATTAAGGAGGTGTATGCCATCGGGAACCCGGACGAAATCAACTTTATTCCCAATGAGGCTAACATTCACCTGCTGGGCAAGGAAATGGACGATGCATACCTGGATGCCATCGCAGCGTTGACCATCCGGCCGGAAACAGTAGGGCGTCAAAAGGACCTGAAAATTGTTTACTCGCCCATCCATGGTACAGGCGTTACCCTGGTGCCGCCCGCCTTGCAGCGTTGGGGTTTTGCTAATGTACAGGTGGTGGAAGCGCAAGCCAAACCGGATGGTAATTTCCCGACGGTGGTGTATCCGAATCCGGAAGAAGAGGAAGCGATGTCATTAGCTGTAAAAACCGGTGAGCGCATCGGAGCGGATGTCATCTTCGCTACCGATCCCGATGCGGATCGTGTGGGAGCTGCTGTCAAAAACAAGGGTGGCGACTACCAATTACTCAACGGCAACCAGATCGGCAGCTTGCTGGTTAATTACGTGTTATCCGCTAAAAAAGAGCTTGGTGATTTGCGACATGATGATTACGTGGTGAAAACCATCGTAACTACCCAGCTGATTGCGGATATCGCTAATCAGTATGGCGTTACCTGCTACGATACCTTGACAGGTTTCAAATACATCGGCGAGCTGATTACCCAAAAAGATGGAGATGGACGCTTTCTTGTAGGCGGCGAGGAAAGTTATGGATACCTTGTAGGCGAACTGGTGCGGGATAAGGATGCAGTGGTTTCCGCCGTGTTCATTGCCGAAATGGCGGCGTATTATAAAGATCAGGGGAAATCACTTTTTGATGCGCTGATAGACCTCTATGTGCAGCATGGATATTATAAAGAAAAGCTGGTTTCGCTGACCAAAACAGGCAAAGCCGGTGCAGAGGAGATCAAGGCCATGATGGAGCGCCTGCGGAGCAATCCGCCGCAAACCTTAGGTGGTATTGATGTAGCGGATATCAAAGACTATGAGCGTAGTGAATCTTATAACCTGAAAACGGGTGAACGCAGCGTCATCAACCTCCCCAAGTCAGATGTACTGCAATTCATCACCGTGGATGGCGATGTCATCTCGGCTCGGCCATCGGGCACGGAGCCGAAGATCAAGTTTTATTGCAGCGTGAAGCAGCCGCTCGCCAATGCGGCGGACTTCGAACGCGTAGGCTTGGAACTGGAAGATCGGGTAGACCGTATCATGAAAGACATTGCCTAATATGCTGCACTGGGAAACACTTTCGTCCGAATATTTGGTGCAGGCACCCTGGGCAGTGCTACGCAAGGATGTATGCCGTATGCCCAACGGACATGTGGTGCCCGAGTACTATGTGTTGGAATATCCCGACTGGGTGAACATGGTGGCACTTACGGCCGACAATCAGTTTATTCTAGTCAAGCAATACCGGCATGGCGTTGCGCAGGATGTGCTCGAGATCCCGGGAGGGGTCATTGATCCCGGTGAGGATGCGCCTACTGCGGCTGCGCGTGAATTACTGGAAGAGACCGGTTATCGGTTTGATACGATGGAGGAGCTCTCTACGCTCTTTCCCAACCCTGCGACGGCAAACAACCGAACGTTTACTTACCTGCTTACCGGCGGCGTGAAGATGCAGGAACAGGATCTGGACGAGCAGGAAGAGATTGAGGTCCTTCTTGTGTCGCCAGAGGAATTGAAGCAACTATTGGTCGGGAACCAATTCGGCCAGGCCTTACATACCGCCGCACTTTTCTATGCGTTGATGCGCCTGGGTCTGATCAAATAAGATATTTCTTATCGTGTACTGTCCGATATCGAACAATGAGTGTTCGATATCGGACACCTTTTGATTTTTCACTTGGTCATAGGTGTTGAAAGGCCGATTGTTAACTAATTGGGAATGAATTTTGTACGAAAAATTAACAGCGAATGATTCATATATTTATGGAAAACCAGCCATAGACGGATCCATTTATTATAAACAAGAACTATGGGTATGAATAACCTGAAAATCGCGTGGCGCAACGTATTGCGGTCAAAACTATTTACAGCATTCAACATCCTTGGCCTGGCATTAGGGTTTGCCGGTTTCATCCTCGCTTACTTATACATAAACCGGGAGACAAGCTACGATAGGTGGAATCCGAATTATGATAACATTTATCTTGTAGGACTTTCTTATGAGGGAAATCGCACGGATCTTACGCCTCCAGCGTTGGCAACGGCTATTAAGGCGAAGCTGCCCGGGGTGGTGGAAGTGGGGCGGGTGTCTTATTTTCCCTGGGAGATGCCTTTTATACACGATCACGGAGAGGCTATTGTGAAAGACTGGAAAGCCGCCGATCTTTCTATTAAAAAGATGTTTGGTGTCGAAGCCCATGGCAAGGCCACTGCTGATGAGGCGCCGCCGGAGTTGAATCTCATTACAGCGAAGGTTGCCAGCGTTCTGTTTCCCAAGAACTCGGAAATGGTATTTGAACCTCGATTAATAGCGTTGCAGAATGAACAAAGCGGGATTTTCTACCCTATACACGGGATTACGAAGGAACGCGGTTTGTCCAATTTGACTTATGAGGCAATTTTTTTCAAGCCCGACCTTGCCGGAGATGCGGAAGGTGATCCACTTCAATATCAGACTTTCATTCAAGTAAAGCCTGGCACGGACCTATCGCTGTTGGACGAGAAAATAAAGGAACTCTACAAACGCGAAATTTCACAACAGCATCACACCGTTACCTCAGCATTCGCCAAGGGAGAAACTTACCTTGATCCGTTGAAAAACCTGCATCTGCGGCCACAGCATGGCTCAAACACCGGCTATATAACGGTATGGGCGTTGGGCGTATTGTCGGTCGTCATTTTACTATTGGCCGGTATCAATTTCGCCAACCTCATGATCGCGCAAGCCAATAAACGGGCGAAGGAAATTGGACTTAAAAAGGTGTTTGGGGTAAGTCGGGGCCGACTGGTTCTGCAATTCATGGGTGAGGTTTTGCTACAATGCTTATTGGCGGCCATATTTGCGTGGGGGGTAGTACTCCTTTGCCGGAATGGGCTTCAAAAATGGTTGGCTTATGACCTTGCTGGTTTTGCCGTGGATGGCCAAATTATTTGGCAGCTACTGCTGGCAGCACTGCTTACGGCATTATTGTCCGGTAGCTACCCGGCTATTATCCTTTCCGGTTATCATCCGTTAAGTATCTTGAAAGGCAATTTCCAAACTAGCCATCGCACCGCTTGGTTCCGTCACGCACTGTTGACGTTCCAATTTGTCATTGCACTGGTATTCATCTCGGGGATGCTGATTCTCAACAGGCAACTCGACTATATACGGGATGGAGACAAGGGTTTCGATCCCGAACAGTTAGTATACATCAAGAATGCCGCGATACTTAACAATCCGGCGGATTTCAAACCCTTCCGCGACCGTATGCAGGCTTATCCCGGGATCGAGTATGCCACGGCGGCGACAAGCACTCCGGGGGGAATCGGTCCCGCTGAGAAGGAATTTCAGCACGTGAGTGAAGTACGCAAAGCAGATCACATCGCTGTTGACTTTGACTATGTGGAAACGATGGGCATGAAGGTGCTGCAAGGAAGGTCCTTTACGGAGACTTTTGCGGCTGATTCCATGAAAGGGGCCGTCGTTAACGAAACATTGGTCAGGGCCTTTGGGATGCAAAACCCCATTGGGCAAACCATCCGGGGCTGCAACACCGATTTTCAAATTGTTGGTGTAGTGAAAGACAGCAAACTGCAGGGTTATGAGGAGTTGGTGCACCCGACCGTTTATTCGATCAACAACCCTTGTGGACAATTTAAAACAGAGATCCTGATCAAGACCAAGCCAGGTACGGCACAGCAGGCACTGGCTGCATTGGAAAAAGACTGGAAATCCATTAATCGGTTAGACGGCGAGCATTTTCGTTATGAATTTGTCGATCAGAAATATGCAGCGTTGCATGCGCAGCAGGAGCAGTTGGAATCGGCTTTCAGCGCGTTCACCGTACTCTCCATCGCCATCGCGGTAATGGGCCTATTCAGCATGTCGGCTTACAGCATCAGTATCCGCCAGAAAGAAATGAGCATCCGTAAGGTCCTCGGCGCATCGGTGATGCAGCTGTTTGTACAGCTCAATAGACCGTTCTTCCGGGTGTTTGTACTGGCGAGTTTGATTGCGTTGCCATTGGCCTATCTCTTGGTAGAACGCTGGCTCGCTACGTTCGCCTACCGCATCACCGTGTCTTGGTGGATGTTTGCCTTAGCGGGTATGGTGGCACTGCTGATTACACTGCTAACGGTAGCGTATCAATCGGTGCGCGCCGCGCGGGCCAATCCGGTGGATTCGCTGCGGGATGAATAGTTAGCAGACCGGTTCTGCCTCCCCTGCCGCAATTTCGGTGTCAACATGAAGCGGTGATAGCACGACCGCAGGCGGTACCAATATTCGGCTTTGCCGTGCTTGCTGAACGATGAAAGCTAGGGCAAATAAAGCTCCAAATGCCGCCATCGCCGCGCCCACCCATTCCGGCGACGTGTAGCCATATCCCATCGCAATGGGTAGCCCACCTAAAAAGGCACCCAAGGCATTCCCGATGTTGAAACTCGCCTGGCTCACCGAAGCAGCCAGCATTTCCGAACCTTTGGCTGTATTGATCATCAGCATTTGTATGGGGGCTGACAGTGCAAAAGCGATGCCCCCCAAAACGAAGGTCATTACCAAGGAAGGGATTGGATAAACAGCAAGATATCGCTGCACAACCAATGCTACGGCCATGGCAATGAGTAGCATGAGGGACGCCTTGGCAGGTGAAATGAGGTCGGCCAAACGGCCACCCAACAGGTTACCAAAAAACATTCCGAGGCCGGCCAGCATCAGGATGTAGGTCATGGATGTTTCGGAAAAACCCGCCACCTTGGTCATCAAAGGGGAGATATAGCTGTACCAGGAAAAGAGTCCTCCGGTTCCAATTGCAATCATTCCTACAATAAGCCAAGCCTCACGCCGCCTGAAAAATTGAAGTTGGGACTTTACGCTACCCGCCTGTTTCGCAGGCATATCCGGCATCCATAATTTCAGCGACAGCAATGTGACCATACCCACTAGCACTACAATGGCGAACGAATAACGCCAAATAAAATGATGGCCAATGTAAGTGCCAAGCGGCACACCGATCAGGTTGGCAATGGTGAGGCCGGCAAACATAATGGAAATCGCCTGTGCTTCTTTACCCGGCTTGGCTAAACGACTGGCTACTACTGAGCCTACACCGAAAAATGCACCATGGGGTAAACCTGCAAGTGCGCGTGAAATGAGTAAGGAGGTATAACCCGGAGCAAATGCCGTAAATGCATTGAAGATCGTAAAGAGCAGCATCAATCCGATGAGAAGACGCTTGGGAGGATATTTGCCTGCAGTAGCCACAAGCAGTGGCGCACCAACAACGACACCCACGGCATACGCCGCGATCAGGTGACCAGCTGTGGGAATATCGATGGCTAAATCGCTCGCGATATCTTCTAATAAACCCATCATCACAAATTCAGTGATGCCAATGCCCAACCCTCCGAACAGGAGGGCCAATAAACTTTTTTTCAGTGTTGCTTGCATAAACAGGGTGCCTAGAGTCTTAGTGTAAAAAGTACACAAAGGTAGCGGGTTTTTTGATATCGTGTGAACATCGGCCGAAATATGATACAAACCTGATATAACTATTTCCTGCCTCGGTAAATAAGTGTCCGAAATCGCACATTCTGCTGTTCGGAATCGTACACCGCTGAACGAAGTTGTTAAGTATGTAGTTATTTAACAGAGGTTTACAGTAATGGAAAGATTTTGGCAGGGCAAACGTGAAATTTAATATATTTGATTGGGTATCGGCAATCAGCTATCAGCCGATAGCCGATTGCCGACAGCTGAAAACAAAAAGCAGAACATGATTCAATTAAACAATATATTCAAATGGTACAATGTGGGGGGGAACCGATCATTTGTACTTAAAGATGTCAATCTTCATATCGCCGAGGGCGAGTTTGTGTCGATCATGGGACCATCTGGGTCGGGTAAATCTACTCTGCTTCATATTTTAGGGCTTTTGGATGAACCCGATGAAGGAGTCTATTCCTTTTTGGGTGAAAATGTACTCGGATTGAAGGAGAAACAGCGGTCAGCCCTCTATAAACAGTACATCGGGTTTGTATTCCAGGCGTATCACCTCATCGACGAATTGACGGTATACGAAAATATTGAGACGCCCCTTATTTATAAAAATTTAAAGGGCAGCGAACGGAAAGCAATTGTTGCGGATCTAATCGACCGGTTTGGCATTGTAGGCAAAAAGGACCTCTTCCCGACTCAGCTATCCGGAGGCCAGCAGCAATTGGTGGGGATTGCACGAGCTTTAGCCACTACGCCCAAACTATTGCTGGCGGATGAGCCGACGGGCAACCTGAATTCGAAACAGGGTGAGGAAATCATGGATTTGTTCAAGCGCCTGAATGAGGAAGATGGGGTGACCATTGTACAGGTGACGCACTCGGAGAAAAATGCCGAATACGGCAACCGGATTATTGAACTGCTAGATGGTCAGATTGTATCATAACGATAGCTTGTTAATTATCCTGTAGCGCAATCAGTGCCTCTGCCAGTACTTTGTCTGAACGGTTACGGACTTTAAAAAAGGCTTCGTTGCCAAAATAATAGCGGCCCAATAAGGCCTCAATGTCGCTCCGTACCATCGGTTTTATCCGGTTAGCCTCTTTGGGCGTATAATCGACGCCGTTGTTCTGTACGTACTGCAAAAAATCATGATATTCCCGGTCGGGCAGAAAATATCCTTTTAAGTAACTTTCTACGGAGTAAGCGGGGAGGGACTTTGTCAGTTTGCCGTACACATAGTCTTCAATAAGGTTCGCTTGGCGGATACTCCGGTATAAGGTGCTGATTTGGCTGCTGTCTACCGACACCCAGACATCAGGCGAAATTCCGCCACCAGCATATACATGTTTGCCCGATGGGGTCGTAAAGTCGATGGTATCGGTGTACCGCGACCCAGAATCGGATACACCTACTTTTTGTTTTTGAGTCGCTTTGATTCGGGGGTTGGTATATGATTTCTGAATGCACCTTCCGGATGGTGTGTAGTAACGTGCTACGGTGAGATTAAGTGCTGAGCCATCGCCAAACCCAAACTGTTCCTGCACCAAAGCCTTTCCGTACGATGGCCTGCCCACGATGATGCCGCGTTCCAGATCTTGAATAGCTCCCGCTACGATCTCGCTTGCCGACGCTGACTGCTCATCGATCAGCACCGCCAGATCGCCATTGCCAAAGATGCCATCGGCACTGGAATAGTAATCGGTTCTGGGCTCGTGGGCTCCTTCGGTATACACAATCAGCCGCTTATCAGCAAAAAACTGACTGGCCAATGCCGTGGCTGCATTAAAATATCCACCTCCATTTTCCCGGAGGTCCAGAACAAGTCGCTGTGCTCCCTGTTTTTTGAGCTGCTGAAGCGTGCTTTTGAAATCGTCTGAAGTTTTTGCTCCAAATCGTCTAATTTTGATATAAGCGGTGGCGCTGTCTAGGATGTATGCCGCGTCAATGCTACTCACATCGACCCGGTCGCGCACTACTTTTAGCGGTAGGGGTAAACTTTTACCATTTCGGTTTATGGTGATTTCGATGGTTGTCCCCCGTCGGCCCCGGACTTTTGCTTCAATCGCTTTCTCCGAAATCTTGACACCGGCCACGGTGTCACCGTTGATCGCTATCAACTTGTCCCCCACACGCATACCTGCTTGTTGAGCAGGGCCGCCTGTCACCAATCCGACGGTCATCAACGTATCGTTCAGGTTGTAGTATTCGATACCGATACCTTCGAAACTTCCTTCGAGAGTCTCATGTTGCTTCAAAGCTTGATTCGGTCTGAGGTATTCGGAATGTGGGTCCAGTTGTTCCACAATCTCATCGATAGCAAGATCCTCCAATTGATCTGTATTGACACTATCTACATAGTTTTCGGTAATGAGGTTGATCATGCGCTGTACTTTGCCGGTTTTATCCGTAATGCCTAGAGGCAGCAAACTGTTCGTACTCGAACGGGTATTTTCATCGGCATAATTTTGTCCAAGAAGGAGACCCAGTGACAATGCTGCCCCATACGTAGCAGCCATAAATAAATTTCTTTTGGTTTCCTTGCGCATATCCTTGATAACACGCGCTAAATTAAATAGTTTCCCTCATTTTCTGCCTGTAAGATGCAAAATTTACAAAAAAATGGTTTCCGATTTGGTGCGTGAACGCATCCAGCGCCAACGGAAAACGTAGGTTCCATCCAATCTATGAAGGACAATTTATTTTCTGATGAAATATTCCCATTTTTGTAAAAGTAAAAGAATACAAAGCGATGCACGAGATTGAGCCTTATTACCGCTGGAGAGATGATTACATCGCTGCCGAAGATGAATTATCTCCGTTTTATGGGACGGAGTACAACGAGTTTGAATTTGACAAGCAGATCTATAATTTCCTGCTTCACCCGCAATGGGATAATTTCGGCTCCAATACCCTCTATCTTAAAATCTTATTTGCAGATTATCAACGCGGATATGTGATCATCGAACTCATTGGTGAATGGAATGACGCGATATACAATGATATTATGCTGTTCAAACGGGAGGTAATCGATTTGATGGTAGGTTCGGGGATCAGTAAATTTATCCTGATCGGTGAAAATGTGCTTAATTTTCATGCTTCAGATGATTGCTATTACGAAGAGTGGTTTCAAGACATCGAAGACGGCTGGATAGCAGGTATCAATTTCCGCGACCATGTAATCGATGAATTTAAATCAAGTAACATTGACTATTTTATCAACTTTGGCGGAAGGTTGGATAACCTCGATTGGCGTAACCAAAAGCCCCTTCAGGTATATAAGATGGTAGAAGAACAACTTGTTAAGCGTTTGCATTGAGTGCGGTCAGGGCAGTTAGGTTTGATCAAACACGTTGCCATAGATCAATTTAAACCAGGCAGTATACGCTTCCGGATGCTTACTGTTTTCCCGATCGATGGTCTCGCGGTCGGCCCATCGGTAAGCAGCAACCTCCTCAGAGTTGGGAATGGGTACCTCGTCGGTATAGCCGACGAATACATGATCCAATTCGTGCTCAATGAGTCCGTTGTCAAATGCAGCCCGGTAGCGGAATGTGAAAGCAAATGTTAACGGAGTGCACATACCCATTTCTTCTTCTAGCCGACGATGAGCAGCATCCAGGGTCGACTCCCCGGGAGCGGGATGGCTACAGCAGGTATTGGTCCATAACCCGGCACTGTGATATTTATGGGCCGCTCGTTGCTGAAGGAGTAAGCGCCCCTGACTATCGAAGATAAAAACACTGATGGCTCGATGGAGCAGGCCTTTCTGATGGGCTTCCAGTTTTTCCATTGTGCCAATGGCCTCATCATGCTCATTAACCAGTATAACCTTTTCTCGTTGCATCGTATTTTCACTTGCTATCACCTACCGACCCATCACGGATGACCGACCTTTACTAAACCGTTTTTACATGCCGTTCGTCGTATCCTTCGATATCGATGATATACCGATTGTTAACGAGGAATTCAAAGAGCGGCCGCGCTTCGGCGGATACGGGCATATTGGCGGTTGTGATGATCTGATTGTCCTGCTTATTGAGATACGGGTAGGCATATAACTTTACATTTTTACTGAAAAGCCCGCTGACGTAGGCAAGGAGCTCATCGGTGTATTTGCCTTTGCTGTATTGTTTGGAGTTGAAAATGTTACGTAAGTTGGAGATGTTTGTGGATATCCCCATATTCCGTGGTTTAAATTGGGATAAATACTCTGCCAGGTAGTGGTTGCGTGTGAAATTGGACACCAGGATGTGATTGCCTGTACTGCACAGGTATTCGGCGCGTTCGGCAAAATATTGAAGGTCTTCCGGAGTAAACTGCGGCGTCTGATCGAGGACATTGCTCATCAGCACTTCAATCATGACCACCAGGTTGTCATCGGATATTTGCGTGTTGTGTTTAAACTGTTCGACTGCCAGATTGAACAGATCAAAGTTGGGATTGGATTTTTGTCGGTATTTGGTGCGCAGAATGATGATATCCTTTTTGTAGAGGAAGTCCTTGCTTTGGTACGCCGAACCCTGGGGGCTGAAAATGGCCGCTTTGGAAAAACCTTTTGCGATGAGGTAGAGGTTGATAAGCCGTTCGCTTACGTCCGCGAAAGCGGGTCCGTTTACCTTTACGAGATCGATCTGGACCGCTCCGGGTGACAGATTGTCGGCGAGCGACTCGATCATGGTCTGTACATCGCGTGTATAGTAATAAGCGGCAAAAACGAGATTTACGCCCAAAACGCCCAATACTTTTTGTTGCAATAGGTTATCGCTGTCCAGCAGCCGTACGTGGATGATGATCTCGTTGGGAGCGCCGCCCACTTCGTGTTGAAAGCGGATGCCGATCCAGCCATGCGGCTCGTTGGTCTTACTGAAGTTAAGCGCTGAGACGGTGTTGGCAAAAGCAAACAATCGTTTATTTTGGTATTTTTCACCCGTTAGCCTTTCGGTAAGCAGCTCATATTCGTGCTCGATCATTTTGCGCAGCCGCGAGCGGCTTACGTATCTTCCCGAGTCTTCGACGCCGTAAATGGCATCGCTAAAGGCCATATCGTAGGCCGACATGGTTTTGGCAATGGTTCCCGAAGCCGCACCTGCATTGAAGAAATTACGAGCCACCTCCTGTCCGGCACCGATCTCGGCAAACGTTCCGTAGATTTCTCCGTTGAGGTTGATTTGTAATGCTTTTCGTTTGGTTTCGAAGATTTCACGTGCCATGGCGCAAAGATAGCGCTTTTTCGAGATATGATGGCAAGCGCTAAACCCGGTCACATTGTTAGTCGTACAGAGCCAGTTCTATCAATCCGCTTATTTCCTGATCGAGACGCCGACCCTCCCTTAACGCTCATCCCTGTCTGCGTTTTTCCCGATAGGTTCCCGACAGTTTCCCTTTAGAATGCCGTCTTTTGGTGTTTTTGCCGTAGTATGGTGGGATATCACTGGGATAGGACACGGAGGAGACACGGATGGGAGATAAGGGAAGGTGCGCTGACGCATGGGACTGCCCCGGCTTCTTGTCTTATCCTGATATAGTAGAAGACAGGCTATTGACCCGAGGTGCGACAAAAATGTCATTTTGCAAAAAACGGCGTAATTTTTCTTTCTTTGCATATCAAGATGCAGTATTATGGTTCCGTATACCAAATTCCTATTGTTGGGCCCGCAAATGCTGTTCTTTGCGGGCGTTTTCCTTTCCGGGTGCAATAAAGATGAAGTCAATTCCTGTAACTTGACTTCGCAGACCTCTGATGAAGGATTTCAGGCTGGCTACACTTACGGCAAGTCTGGAAAAATAGAGCGTGTGGATTATAAATTCGGCGATGGCATCAGTTATTCCGCTTCCATCGACTATCAAAGTGACAAAGTCGTGGTCAGTGAAATACGCTCCAACAGTGCTGAAGGGCCATTAGAACTTCAATATGAGCTGGATGGAAAGGGCAGATTGGTGAGTGGAAATCTGGGCATGGAAGCGGAATATTCGGCCGAAGGTTACCTCTCTAGTTATGCTGATCTCGGAGAACATGTAACATTCGAATACCGTAACGGAAATCTAGTTAAGTCCATTCACCTCACCGGAATCGGTGTATACATCAAAAACTACACCCACCACGCACAATCCTATCTTCCTTTTTCCTTCAGGATGAATGACTTTCTGGCCAATCCGGTGCTACAGGTCCTGTACGAACAAGGTTTTATGGGGAATCGGCAGAAGCAGCTGGTCGCTACGGTATCCAGCGGCAGTGATGTGGTCCCGCGGGTGAACGCCTCTTTTACGTATCAAATAACGTCTGATGGAAAGCTGGACCACAAGACGGTTGCCAACGACGATGGCGTGCACACGACGACGTATCGTTACAACTGCTTAGACTAAAAGATAGGAGTTAACGGGGCATCGATAGTTGTCGTGAGTATCTTTAAGTTTTGGGATGCAGCCTAACTTTTTTACTTTTGATTCAGTTTTGTTGAGCTCGCTTTAACTTGCTGAACTCGCATTGCTCGGGTTTAACTTTTGAAGTTTTACTTTTAATTTTCTTTTGCCACATGTACAAAACACTTCAACCGGTATTGCAGCAGGAACTGCAATCCATCAAAGACGCAGGATTATATAAGACCGAACGAATTATTGTTACTCCCCAAGGAGCCGATATCAAAATCCAGAGCGGAGCGGAAGTGATTAACTTTTGCGCTAATAACTATTTGGGACTGTCGTCCCATCCAAAAATTATAGAGGCGGCAAAAAGAACGATCGATACCCACGGATATGGTCTATCGTCTGTCCGGTTTATCTGCGGTACGCAGGATATCCACAAGAAGCTGGAAGCGAAGATATCTGAATTTCTGGGCACAGAAGATACGATTCTCTACGCTGCGGCATTCGATGCCAATGGCGGGGTATTCGAACCGTTGTTAGGTGCCGAAGACGCCATCATTTCGGATGAGCTGAATCATGCATCCATCATTGATGGGGTGCGACTTTGTAAAGCGCAACGGTTTCGCTATAAAAACTGCGACATGGCCGATCTGGAAACCCAGCTTCAAGCGGCACGGGGCGCCCGTCACCGAATCATTGTTACAGACGGGGCCTTTTCAATGGATGGCAGTCTTGCGCCGTTGGATAAAATCTGCGACCTAGCCGATCAATACGAAGCGTTGGTAATGATTGACGATTCCCATTGTACGGGATTCATCGGCAAAACCGGGCGCGGTACACATGAACTGCACGGCGTGATGGACCGGGTAGATATCATTACCGGTACGTTGGGGAAAGCATTGGGTGGTGCTTCGGGAGGGTTCACCTCCGGGCGCAAGGAAATTATCGACATGCTGAGGCAGCGCTCCCGCCCGTACCTTTTCTCCAATACGCTGGCACCAGCCATTGCCGGAGCGTCAATCGCTGTGTTGGACCTATTGAGTGAAACCACTACCCTGCGCGATAAGCTGGAATCCAATACCCGCTATTTCCGGGAGAAAATGACTGCAGCTGGGTTTGATATCAAGCCGGGGGTCCATCCCATTGTGCCTGTGATGCTTTACGATGCACCGTTGGCCCAGGAATTTGCTGCTAGGATGCTGGAAGAAGGTATCTACGTGATTGGGTTCTACTATCCGGTGGTACCGCAGGGCAAAGCCCGTATCCGGGTACAGCTTTCTGCCGCCCATGAGCAGCACCATTTGGATAAAGCCATTGCTGCATTCACCAAAATAGGCAAGGAGTTAGGGGTAATCGCTGCCAAGGCAGACTAACGGAATAAATCTGGAGGTTACCGGTTGATATTTGGGCTTACCTTTCCCCTGTTTCAATTCTTCCATGGCCACGATAGTCACTTTATTAGGCGTCTTCGCAATTCGTTAAGTAGGGCACTTTGATTTCCAATGTCTTCATTGCCAATCCGTGTTTTTTACAAAAAAGTATAAATACGGTTGTACACAAGACGGGGTTCGAAAGAAAGAATTGCGAGTGATCTAAAATTTCTCTACCTTTGCGCCCTCAAAAATTGACAAATAGTTTGCTGGGATGCAGAAAATCAGAAACATAGCAATCATTGCTCACGTAGACCACGGCAAGACGACCCTGGTAGATAAAATCCTCCATTTTACTAACCTTTTCCGCGAAAATGAGCAGACGGGTGAGCTCATACTGGATAACAACGACCTCGAGCGCGAGCGGGGGATTACGATCGTCTCAAAAAATGTGGCGGTAAAATATAAAGATGTCAAAATCAATATTATCGACACGCCGGGCCACGCCGACTTCGGTGGTGAGGTGGAACGGGTGTTGAAGATGGCCGATGGAGTCATTCTGCTTGTAGACGCTTTTGAGGGCCCCATGCCACAGACACGCTTCGTGACACAGAAAGCACTCGGTCTGGGATTGAAGCCCATTGTGGTGGTTAACAAGGTCGACAAGGAAAACTGCCGGCCCGATGAGGTTTACGAGGCCGTGTTCGATTTGTTTTTCAGTCTCGATGCGACCGAAGAGCAGTTAGATTTTCCTGTATTATATGGCTCATCCAAACAAGGATGGATGTCTACCGACTGGAAGCAGCCCAAGGAAGATTTTACAGATCTGCTGGAAGCTATTCTTGAATATATTCCTGCAGCACCTTATAGCGAAGGTACCTTGCAGATGCAGGTCACCTCGCTGGATTACTCTTCTTTTGTGGGGCGTATTGCCATTGGCCGTGTGGCCCGTGGTTCCATTAAAGAAAACCAACCCGTATCTTTGGTCAAGCGCGATGGTAAGATTGTAAAATCCCGTGTCAAAGAGCTGCACACCTTTGAAGGTCTGGGCCGTGTAAAAGTGCAGGAAGTCAAGGCAGGAGATATCTGTGCCGTAGTCGGTATTGAAGGGTTTGATATCGGCGATACGATTGCCGATTTTGAAAATCCGGAGCAATTAGCGGTTATCAAGATCGACGAGCCGACGATGAATATGCTCTTTACCATTAATACCTCGCCGTTCTTTGGAAAAGAGGGCAAGTTTGTCACGTCACGCCACCTTCAGGAGCGACTGTATAAAGAAATGGAGAAAAACCTGGCCCTGAAGGTTGTGCCCACCGAGTCGCCGGATTCATATTTGGTATACGGCAGGGGGATTCTTCACTTGTCGGTATTGATTGAAACCATGCGCCGTGAAGGGTATGAGTTGCAGGTTGGGCAGCCGCAGGTGATCATCAAGGAAATTGATGGGGTCAAATGTGAACCCATTGAAACGCTGGTGGTGGATGTGCCTGCCGAAGTATCCGGTAAGGTCATCGAGCTGGTGACGCAGCGTAAGGGCGAACTTCTGGTTATGGAGACCAAGGGCGACATGCAGCACCTTGAATTTGATATTCCGTCGCGTGGTATCATCGGTTTACGTAATAACGTACTGACCGCTACCGCGGGGGAAGCTGTGATGGCGCACCGTTTTAAAGCATACGAACCCTGGAAAGGTACCATTCCCGGCCGTTTGGCAGGCGTATTGGTATCCATGGAAAAAGGACAGACCACCGCTTACTCCATCGATAAACTGCAAGATCGCGGCCGTTTCTTCATAGATCCTGGAGTGGATATCTATGAAGGACAGGTGGTGGGTGAACACATCCGAGACAACGATCTTGTCGTGAACCTTGTGAAGGGCAAGCAGCTTACCAATATGCGTGCATCAGGCAGCGACGACAATGTGCGTATTGCCCCTGCGATCAAGTTTTCACTCGAAGAATCCATGGAGTACATCCAAGCGGATGAATACATCGAAGTAACGCCCAAAAGCATCCGGCTTCGAAAAATTTACCTCTCAGAAAACGAACGGAAGGTCAACGCAAAGAAATTTCAGTAACCGGGATTTTGCTCCAATGCCGGATTGGTGCGTGTTTCACTGTCGGGGATGGGCATCAGAAGGTACTTTGGATCAAAAGTAAGCGAACCGCCGCCCTCTTCTTCCCGGGAGAGAAATGCATCCATGATCGTCGCGGCCTGTTCAGGCCCCTGTCGCACGATGTCAAACCAACGCAGTGCCTCGCCCGCAAACTCCAGGCGCCGCTCTTTAAACAGCGTATCACGGAATGCCTGCTGATGGGGCATATCTGTGGTTGTTAAGCTATTCAGACCCGCACGGGCCCGCACGGTGTTGAGCAGTGCAAATGCTTCCCCATCGGGTACATAACCCGTTTCATTCAGTACCTCTGCATACATGAGCTGTACATCCGTAATGCGTACAATCGAAAGGTTTGCGTCGTTATCAAAGTTGTTGGGGGGCACTGTGCCATGCGCATACTTAATGAAAAGCAGGGTCAGGCTATCGGCCACGTTATTGGCACTGGTATAGCCTTTTTGGATGGTAAAATCGCGGCGTACATCAGTCGAGTCGTATGCTTCATATAGATCATTGGAGACTGCCAGCCACGTGGAACGGCCGCCCTGTGGAAACTGGTCGGAACGCAAGTTTTCCGGTACGAGCGAGTATACCAGCGGGTTACCCTGGCTGTTCAGTCCGGAAGTATATTGGATTTGGAATACGTGTTCCGATCCGTTGTCGCGCGTATTTAGGAAACAGTCGGAAAATAATTCAAAAGGAGTAAGTCCCTCATAGGCGAGGATCTCCTCGAGCAGCGGACGAGCCGCATCATAATTTTTCACAAAGAGATGCAGGCGTGCAAGGATGGCCTTGGCAGCGTATCGGGTAGCCCTGCCAAGATTATCTCCGCCCTGGCTTTCAGGCAGTATGGCGGCGGCTGCTTCCAGGTCGGAACTGGCAAAAGCGAGGGTTTCTGCTTGGGTGCTACGGGGTACCGTTACCAGCTCTTCGGCGCTCATTACATGGTCGATGAGGGGCATTCCGCCAAAAATCCAACCCAGTTGGAAATAGCAATATCCACGGATAAATTGCGTTTCACCTTTCATAATGGCTCTTGTTTCCTCGTTTGGAAATTCGCCGGCATCGATCTGATCCAGGATATTATTGGTGCGGGTGATGATACTCCAATAGGCTGCCCATACGCCTAAAATGCGGTCGTCGCCCGGTGTAAAGCCGAAACGTGCCATTGGATTATTGGTCGTGTTTTGCAGGGTGTTGACATTGTCACTCAGGCTTTCCATCATCATGGGGTAGTCAAAGCCATGTACTGTCCGCAGGCCGCCGTAAGCACCGAATAACGCTTGCCGGAAATCGTTGATGGTTTGGTAGAAATCCTCGGTATTGTAGGATGATTCGGGGGTCAGCTCGAGGTCTTTGTTACAGGCGCTGAAACTCAAAGACACAGCGATCGTCAGCAGACCGAGCAAATTGCGAATATTCATTGTCTTGGAATTTTTCATGGTTGCATGAGCTATCACTAAAAAGAAGCATTTATTCCGAAGGTAAACCGTTTGGATAGCGGGTATCCGCCATAATCCGTGCCCGGTCGGGTGTTCTCCCCCGCATCGGAGCCTCCAGCGTTGTTTGCTTCGGGGTTGGAACCCGTGTAATTGGTAAATGTGTACAGGTTGTCTGCCATGACAAACAACCGGATGGCGCGCACGTTCCACCGCTTCAGGAAGGTGTGAGCAAAGTTGTAACCCAGGGTGATGTTGCGGATCCGTACAAATGTGGCATCGTAAATCCAGGTGTCGTTGTAAGGCGGGTTGACCCCCACCACGCTTGGGGTTTTCCCATCCCATCCCATATTGACCCCGTCGGGTATATTACCCATATAGGCGGCGGGTTTGTATGCATACAACCAATCACGGTACTGATTGGTACCCTCTCCCAGTCCGTTGTTGAAGCCGCGCCTGCCCAGGTAAAAGAGATCGCCCCCTTGTTGTCCCTGAATATCGAAGCTGAAATCAAAACCGTTGTACGTTAACCGACTCGACAGACCCCACAGGAAATCGGGCTGTGCGTTACCGACAAGGGTGTGATCCTGCTCGTTTATCTGCCCGTCGTTGTTTACATCCACGATCTTCAGATTGCCTTCCAGTTGCCCGTTAACAATGGGCACCAATGCGTTTCCATCGGCGTCGAAGTCTTGCGGTAACAGCACTCCGTCTGTCTTATACATATAAAAGCTTCCTACGGGCTGACCCACAATGGTTGCATATGCATTGAAGTCGTTTAATGTGGTCAGCATGATGAGCTGGTCGATGCCCGGCGCAAGTGAGCGTACCTTGTTGCTGTTCCTGGAGAAATTAAGCGACGTTTCCCACGTGAAATTCTCCGTTTTTATATTTTGGGTGGTAAGCTCCAGTTCAACTCCTTTATTTTCCACTTCTCCCACATTACGGCGGATGGTCGAAAAGCCGCTCACCCGGGTAACGGGTACATTGAGCAGCAGGTCCATTGTTTTGTTGAAGTAAGCGTCGGCAGTTAATCGGATGCGATCATCTAATAGCCACAAATCTAATCCGATGTCTCTTGAAACGGTTGTTTCCCAGCTGATGTTTTCATTGGAAATGTTGCTCGGTACCAGTCCGCTGACAATCTTTCCGTTTAAGTTGTAGTCCTGAAAGCCCAGCAGTGAGATGTGCTCATAGTTCCCGATCCGATCGTTGCCGGCCTTACCGATCGAGGCTCGTATTTTCAGCAAGGACAGCCATTCAGCATCTTGCAGGAACGGCTCGTCATTGATTTTCCATCCGGCAGATAGAGCAGGGAACAACCCCCATTTGTTGTTGGCGCCGAAACGCGACGACCCATCGTACCGCGCGCTTACCGATAGCAGGTATTTGTCAAGGAACTGGTATTGTGCACGGCCGAAAAACGAAGTGACCGCGCTTTCGCCAATGGTAGTACTTGCCAAGGTAGGGTTGTTGGCGTTGTTCAGTGTGGGAAGCAGGTCGTTCGGATAACCGTCGCCCGCCGCGGCCAGGATTTCCTGGCGAATGTTTTCGTAGCTCTGTCCCAGTAGAAGCTCCAGCGCGTGGCTCTCGCCCAGATCCGGCCGGTAGGTGGCGGTATTCTGTATGCTGAACGAGTAATTGTCGGTGCTGGAAGCGTAGCCATTGGCTTGGGCACCCCGGTTGACATTGGCGGGAGTAAATTCATTGTACGCCGCATGCGCAGAAATATACCCGATCTGGGTGCGTAGAGTCAACCCTTCGGTGGGAAGATATTCGGCGAAACTGTTAATCTGCAGTTCGCTAGCTTTTGCCCGCGCTGTCATCTCTCGGAGTCGTGCCAACGGATTGATATACGTCTGTGCCGGCGAATAACCGGTGGCCTCGGTATTCTGCTCGATGCCCACGACGGGAGGCATGGCCAGCGCGTAGTGGGCGTTGCTTTCTTTTCCATCGGTTTCCGGGTCGTCCATCCGATTAAAGGAAGCGGCGACATTTGCACCGATCTTGATTTTTTCGCCGACGTTAAAGTTGGTATTGGCGCGCAGGTTATACCGTTCAAAACCGGTATATTGCATCACGCCGTCTTGATTGAGGTAAGAACCCGATAGCAGGAAGGTGCCGACATCGCCTCCCCCGGATACGGACAGCGCATAATTCTGCATGGCGGCACGCCGATAGACAATGTCCTGCCAATTGTTGTCGGGTAGCGACGCTGGGTTCTGGTATCCTTCGGGGTATTGATATTCAGCCGGACGGCTGGAAACGGGCAGTGACAAATCACCTCCGGTTTGCTGAAAGCGTGAATCGCGCAAATAGCGGATGTAAGCTGTATATTCATGGGTATCCATCATGGGCAGGAAGCGGTCTGCCTCCTGGAAGCCTGCGTAGCTGCTGAAATTTACCTGGGTAGCCCCTGATGCGCCAGACTTGGTGCTGATGACAATGACCCCATTGCCGCCACGTGCCCCATAGATGGCCGCCGAAGAAGCATCTTTCAATACCTCAATCGACGCGATATCCCGGGGATTTACATTTCGCATGTGATCCTGCGGAATGCCGTCAATAACATACAATGGATTGCTGGATGCGGTGATGGAATTCAGTCCCCTTATTTTAATATTGGCCGCCTTGCCCGGTCCCCCTGTGCCCTGGCTGACCCGTACGCCGGCGATTTTGCCGGCAATACCATCTTCCGTATTGGTGATGGCATTGTTTTGGAAAGCGTCGCCTTCAAGCGAACTTACGGCGCCCGTTAGGTTTTGCCGTCTTACCGTACCGTATCCGATGACGACCACCTCTTCCAGCGTTTGGGCTTCGGAAGGCATGAGCACGACGGTCTGGCCGTTGGCCACGGTCATCGGCATTTCAAGCGGCTCGAAACCGAGCATCGAAAAGGTAAGCATCGTCGCGGAGTCTGTAGTAGAACGGATTTCGAATGCTCCCTGTTCATCGGACTGTGTCTGTGTTTCTGAACCCTTGATACCGATGGTCACCCCGGCCAAGGGCGTCCCTTTATCGTCGGTCACGTTACCCTTTGCCATTTTTTGTATCGAATCGGAGCGTGTCGTGTCGTCCGGTCGGGCAAGAGTGTCCGCTGGCACTAAGCGTTGCCTAAGGGTATCCTGTTGGGCGAAGCCATTTAACCCTATACATGACATCCAGCAAATGATGATTGGTATGAGCGCCCCTTTGTCTCTGCGTTTTACCATAATTTATTCGAAGTTAGCATACAAGCGATAGTGGCTAGCCGGTAGCCTTGCATATGCGTCTGCTTGTTATGGGTAGCTGGATCATTTAATATACAGCGCTACGTGGGTTTTGTTTTGGAAAAATGACGGGATCGGTTGCTTTCATTCTAAAACAAAAAAAAATTGTATAATAGAAAACAAATGCAGATATTTGCAAACTCTTTGCGAAAAAGGCATTTAAAAGAATAAAACAGCATACGATCATGTCAAGAGTTTGTGATTTAACAGGAAAAGGGGCGATGAATGGATATAACGTTTCCAATTCGAACAAGAGGACGAAGCGAAAATTTTACCCCAACCTGCAAACTAAGCGGTTTTTCATCCCTGAAGAAAACCGTTGGATTACCCTGAAAGTGTCTACTTCAGCGATAAAGACCATCAATAAAAATGGCATTACTGCGGTGATCAATAAATTTATCAAAAAGGGATACGTTTAATTAAGGCAGTTTTCGCCCGCTTGTGGCGGATGATAATATAAAAGGACAATGGCAAAAAAAGGAAATAGGGTACAGGTGATTTTGGAATGTACCGAGCACAAAGAAAGCGGACTTCCCGGGATGTCTCGTTACATTACAACCAAAAACAAGAAAAACACGACAGAACGGTTGGAGTTGAAGAAATTCAATCCTGTTTTGAGACGGGTGACCGTTCATAAAGAAATTAAATAAACCATAATAAGACATGGCAAAGAAAGCAGTAGCATCACTCAAGACGGGCAAGGGTAAAGATTATACGAAGGTCATTACCGCTGTTAGGTCTCCGAAAACCGGTGCATATACCTTCAAGGAATTGATTGCACACAACGACCACGTAAAAGAAGCCATCGAGGTGGCCCGCGAAGCCGTTATAGAATCGGCGGCACAGTAGTTTTTGTGCATAGGATATGTAAAAAGCCGTTTCGGAAGCCTACCGGAAGGGCTTTTTTGCTATGAAACCTGTCCTGTCATCACCTAACGCAGGAGGGCGATGAAACGATCGGTTTCAGGAGAATTTTAAAGGACAGATTGTTTTCGAGTGAAATCTTTTATCACATTGGCAAATGGGACTATTTGATTTTTTCAAAAAAAAGCAGGAAACGCCGGAAGCACAGGAAGCGCTTGACCGGGGTCTTGAGAAGACCAAGGAAGGGTTTTTCTCCAAAATAACCAAAGCCGTTGTGGGGAAAGCCACGGTCGACGACGAAGTGCTGGATGATTTGGAAGAGGTGCTGGTTACCTCCGACGTAGGCGTGAGTACGACCCTTAAAATCATTGAACGTATTCAGGCGCGCGTGGCGCGGGATAAGTACGTAAACACCTCCGAACTCAACGGTATTTTACGGGAGGAAATACAAGCGCTGCTTGCCGAAAATAACAGCTCGGATTTTGAACATTTTGAGTACGGCGACCATAAGCCGTACGTGATCATGGTTGTCGGGGTCAACGGCGTCGGCAAAACCACGACCATTGGCAAATTGGCTCACCAGCTTAAGGAAGCGGGAAACCGTGTGGTATTGGGTGCGGCTGATACATTTCGTGCAGCAGCGGTCGACCAAATCCAACTATGGGGCGAGCGGGTAGGTGTACGGGTGGTTGCGCAGGCGATGGGGTCGGACCCCGCATCGGTGGCTTTTGATACCGTCAAATCTGCAGTAGCTAATGGCGATGACGTAGCGATCATCGATACGGCTGGGCGGCTTCACAATAAAGTGGCCCTGATGAACGAGCTTACCAAAATTAAGCAGGTCATGCAGAAGGTTGTTCCAGGTGCACCGCATGAGATCCTTTTGGTACTCGACGCCTCAACCGGACAGAATGCGATCGAGCAATGTAAGCAATTTACCCAAGCGACTGATGTGAATGCACTGGCACTTACGAAGCTGGATGGGACGGCAAAAGGAGGGGTGGTTATCGGTATCTCCGACCAGTTCAAAATTCCCGTGAAATATATCGGTGTAGGCGAAAAAACAGGCGACCTACAATTGTTCAATAAAAAAGAATTTGTCGATTCGCTATTTAAGTGATCGCATCAACTAATGAGGACGAAACACATAAAACCACTTGCTGCGGCACAGAAGCCCCGGGTAAATGTGGTCACGTTGGGCTGCTCTAAAAACATCCACGATAGTGAGGTGCTCATGGGACAATTGCGTGGTAATGACATGCCGGTGGTACACGAGGCATCGAATATACAGGCCGACGATATCGTTGTCATCAATACGTGCGGCTTTATCGACAACGCCAAACAGGAGTCTATCGATACCATTTTACAGTACAGTGCACTCAAAGAAGAAGGTAGGGTTGGAAAGGTGATCGTGACGGGCTGTCTTTCCGAGCGTTACAAGCCGGACCTCGAAGCAGAGATTCCTAATGTGGATGCGTACTTCGGAACAAACGACCTGCAAGCATTGCTGGGCACCTTAGGTGCCGATTACAAACATGAATTGGTCGGTGAGCGCATGCTTACCACACCTTCGCATTTCGCCTATTTCAAAATCGCGGAGGGCTGCAACCGACCCTGCTCATTTTGTGCCATTCCGCTCATGCGGGGTAAGCACGTATCCAAGTCTATGGAAAGCCTGGTAAAAGAGGCGCAGCACCTTGCTAAAAACGGCACCAAGGAGCTTATACTTATTGCACAGGACCTTACTTACTACGGATTGGACTTATACGGCAAACGTAACCTCGCGGATCTGCTCCGACACCTCTCGGACGTCGATGGAATTGAATGGATCCGGTTGCAATATGCCTACCCATCGGGATTCCCGATGGATGTGCTGGACGTTATGAAAGAGCGTGCCAATATCTGCAACTACCTGGATATGCCGTTGCAGCACATCAGTGATGCGATGCTGCGATCCATGCGGCGTGGTATCACCAAGCAGAAGACACTGGATCTGATTCATGAGATCCGCGATCGCATACCCGATATCGCCTTGCGTACAACACTCATCTGCGGATATCCCGGAGAAACGGAACGGGATTTCGAAGAACTGCAGCAGTGGGTTGCAGATACCCGTTTTGATCGCCTGGGCTGTTTTACCTATTCCCATGAGGAGAAAACCCATGCGCATAGTCTGACGGACGACATTCCGGAAGCGGAAAAGGCCTCCCGTGTGGAACAGATCATGGAAATCCAGCAGGGCATTTCGTATGACATCAACCAGGGCCGGGTTGGTAGTACCTACAAGGTACTGGTGGACAAAATGGAAGGTGAATACTTTGTGGGCCGTACGGAGTATGACTCGCCGGAGGTGGACAACGAGGTGCTGATTCCTGCCGCGGACCAATACCTTACACCGGGTCGGTTTGTGCAGGCGCGTATCGACCGCGGCGAGGACTTCGACCTGTATGGAACGATTGTCAAATAATTGTTATCAGTCGCAGCTTTTAAGGGCAACCGCTATCTTTGCTTAGCGATGAAGGCAACCTATATAGATTACAAGGATACCAACAGCTTTTCACAGACACTGCTGGCTTATTTGGATAACGATCCGGCTCTTGAGTCCTTTGCGGGAAATCGGCCGGATATGGAAGGTTTTGCGCGGCAGATAGCGGCCAAGGCGGGAAAAGTCGATAGCGGGGTGTTGGTTCAGCAACTCAGGCAGCAGTACGGCGGTTTGCTGCAGGATCAACAGGCTGTGGCCACCAATGTGGAGGCGCTTGCAGACGAGCGGACGTTTACCGTGACCACCGGGCATCAGCTGAATATTTTCACGGGACCGTTATATTTCATTTTCAAGATAGCGAGCACAATCCGGCTTGCGCGGGATCTAAAGGAGGCGTTTCCGGCATATACCTTTGTCCCCGTTTATTGGATGGCAACGGAAGACCATGATTTTGCTGAAATTAACCATACCCGGCTTCACGGGAGAAAGATTAGCTGGGAGGAGAGCGCACGGGGCGCCACGGGGCGGATGAAAACGGAAGGCATTACCGATACCGTGAGGCAGTATCAGAATTTTCTTGGCCTCTCGGAAAATTCATCCCGATTATCGGCGATGATCGACGAAGCTTACCTGCAACAGGACAACCTTGCCGCAGCAACCCGGTATCTTGTCCATCGGCTGTTCGGCTCGTATGGGTTGGTCGTAATGGATGCGGATGACCGTGTTCTTAAGCAGCGTTTTGCGTCGGTGATTGAGGAAGATATCCTGGGCGAACATAGCTATAGTGCCATTGAACGAACGTCCGCAGCACTGAAGAATGCCGGGTTTTCAACCCAGGTGCATGCCCGCGAAATCAATTTTTTTTACCTGACCGATGTATTCCGTGAACGCATTGTGCGGCTTGATGACGGCCGGTACGAAGTCCTTCATCAGGGGATTTATTTCACGGAAGCCGAATTACGGGCGGAGATACACCGCCACCCCGAACGGTTTAGCCCCAATGTGGTCATGCGACCGTTATATCAAGAACTAATTTTGCCCAATCTTGCTTACATCGGCGGCGGTGCCGAGATTGTCTACTGGCTGCAATTGAAAGCCAGCTTTCAGCACTATGGAGTGGATTTCCCGATTTTGGTGCCACGCAATTCCGCGATGATAACCGACGATAACATGGCCGTGAAAGTGCTTCGTCTTGACCTGACGTTCCGTAGTATTTTTAAAGCAACGGATGAGTTGAAAAAGGAATACGTGCGCAGACATACTAAGCATCGGTTGAACCTTCACGATGAATGGATGGAATTGAATGCCATCTTCGGGAAATTGCGTCTGCGTGCACACAAGATCGATCCGACGCTGGGACCAAGTACGGATGCGGTAAAGGCCAGGCTTAAGAAGGCAATCAATAACCTGGAGAAGAAATTGCTAAAGGCAGATAAACGGAACCACGAAGACGCGTTGATACAAATCGACCGTATTAAAGAAACACTGTTTCCTGGGGGCATACTACAGGAACGATCTGAAAATTTCGGACTGCTGTATGTGAAATATGGGGATCGTTTGATCCGTGAATTGATCACGCACTTCGAACCCTTGGCTTTTAAATTTACAATTATCTACTAATCGGGTTTAATCCGTTCGGTTACGCGAGCCAAGGTTGCTGAATCGCGCCCGCTCAATTCGAAATAAGCAATATCGGGGTTGAATTGACTTCCGCCGTCAATGCGTACAAAAATACGGTCAAGAATAGCCTCCCGATTATTGATCGAAGTGTACACCACGTATTTCTTGCTTTTATCGCAATAGGATAGTCTAAAAGGGTGGCTCTTATAGGCAGCCAGCCGTAACTCATAACTCCCGTTTCCCAGTGCTTTATGGCTGATGCCATACGCCATTGTCCGCTGTATGAAATTTAAATCCTTGCGCACTCCTCCTTCGGTATAGCGGATCCAATACACATTTATCGGCTCATCGGAGTCTATCACACTGTCTGCCATATTGAGTTGATAGATCACCGTATTTTCGTCCGGATCGCGTTGCAGGTAAAATAGTTGTTTGTTTTCGTTGGGTACCGGTAATTGATCTACAACCACCTTTTTGTCGAATTTACTTTCCTGTGCAATCAAGCCCAACGTCGAAAAAAGAAGAACAATACTGATGTTGCCTTTCAGTCGAGTGTATAGCCAAAGATTAGTTGGGGTTGATGGATGAACCAATGAACAGGATCGCATAAGACACCTCCTTTTTTCAAAGATAGTGAAATTTGTTGATCAAATCTAAAACGATATCCGGTTCATTTGGAAAGGATAAAATGAAAGGCTTCCAAACGGGGAGAATGGAAGCCTTTACTAACCAATTATAAACCTAAATTATGATGACACAAAGATAGTGTATTTAATACACTATTGCAAGAAAAAAAGAAAATATTTACAGCATGCGCTAGTGTTTTGCAAATCCCATATTTGTTCTCGAAATTCGGCACATGAAACCTGCCATGACAGCGTCCTATGTAAAAGGCGATGTAACCTGCAGAAGCCATAGGCGAATGCAAGCTTCATCACCGTTAAAACGAATGATGCTGATGAAAATACAGGTTCCATGAGGCCATTGGAAAGACAAAAATGTACGAATGACACAGTCCTGGATTACGACACTATGCTCAACTTTAAAACTGCGGGTTAACGCCACGGTTGCGGTACTTCTTTTTCTGCTATGGAGCAGTGCTTGCCAAAACAGATCAAAAAGCACGGCTTCAGCTACAGATCCCCCAATTGATACAGCTATTAAGCAGGATACGGTTCCTGACCCCAATCGTTTCCAGCAGGTGTTTGGTGACTCGGTTAATCGTGCGTTTTTCTGGGATCAAAAAAGCACGTTACGCGAATCAGGTAAGGCGTTGCGGATGGACGGCTTATCCGTGTTATACATTGAGAAAGCATCGTTGCCCTTTGGGTTGCGTACGACATTGATGGATATCGAGGTGCTTGGACTTCCGCTTTTATTGCAGGTTGATGCGTTTGACGACGAAGCGGGACAGTCCCTGGAATTGTTTTCCGGAGCATTAAAGGTTAAAAAAAATTACGAATCATCTTTTCCGTCGTTAGACACGCTGCACGCCGGCGACCTCTATATGATTAATAAAGACATTGACTTATCCGAAAAAGAGCATCTTGATGATTTCAGCATCCAACGTTGGTGGGAATCCTATTCGCAATTGCCCACTTTCAAATAGGATGCTTCGGTACATCGGCTTATGTATTGCCTGTCTTTTCGGAATGTCCTAACGGTTTGTCGGGAGCTACGTGATCGCGGATCAGACGCTTCAGCGCGGTTATCTCCGGGAATCCACCGTCCGTCTTGCGGTCTAAGACCGACTGGCCGTCGATAGAAATAGTGAATTTTCCGGCGGTTTCCGAGGGCTGCAGCAATACACCGTTGATCTCGTCGGTGAATGTCGTGAGCAATTCCGATGCAAAGTAAACGGACCGTAGCATCCAGCCGCATTTGGGACAATATTCTATGGTAATCGTGGGTTTCATATAAGCGAAGATACCAAATAGACCGCAACAAACACGAAATCGTTGCGGTTGTCTTCCTCTACGGACTCCACCGGTAGCGCCTCTGTTCGCCATTCCCGCTGCGCACCTTCGGCAGCAAGCCGAGTACGCCAGCAGCATACCGAACAGTGGGTGCCAGAAGTTGAAAAGGGATCTAGGGGACTAAGTTTGTGCTCAGGAAAGGGAATGATCCGTTTTTAATAATTAATGGTAATTGCCTCGTTTTTTGTGGCTAAATTTGCTCGACAGAGGCACACAAGCCTTATGCCTTGGCTTTGCAACGACCTTAGGCGATGCCGCAGCGGTGAAAATGCTTTTTCCGGAAAGGGCAAAGCAAGATTTTCGAATGAATCTATGGGAATTGAAAGGGTAACTAAAGTAACGAGATGAGTAACAAAAAGCCAATTCTAATGAGGCTGACAGCTATTGTGTTGGTCTCCTTGATGGGGATATCAATGAGTTATGGCTACGGTGTCACCGGGCATCGTGTGGTAGCTGAAATCGCACAGCGGCATCTAACTAAACATGCGCGCAAAGAACTGCAGCGATTAATCGGCAGCCAGCAGCTGGCCTTTTGGGCAAACTGGCCTGATTTTATAAAATCAGATACAACCGGAACGTGGGCCGCTGCCAGCAAGTGGCATTACGTCGACCTGCCCGGCAACCTCGAAAGAGATCCATTCATTTCGCAGCTCAAAGCGCTCCCCGGGGAAAACCTCTACACAGAAATCCAAGCGATGGAAGCGCAGCTGCGGGACAAAACGTTGCCGAAGGAAAAAAGAGAGGTAGCCCTGCGGTTCCTGATTCACCTGGTAGGTGACTTACATCAACCGTTGCATGTGGGTAGGGATGAAGACCAGGGGGGAAACAAGATCCAAGTGAGTTGGTTTGGCAGACCTACCAACTTACATGCGCTCTGGGACGAAGCGTTGGTCGATTTCCAGCAGTATAGCTACACGGAGTATGCAACCGTGCTGGATGTCGTCGACAAGAACGATCAGAGTCACATCATCGGTTCAAGTCTGGAAGACTGGTTCTTCGAATCCCACCAACTGTCTGACCGGATCTACGCAAGTACACCCAAGGGGAGCAAATTGAGCTATGACTACAACTACCGTTTTGTAGGTGATTTGAATGAGGCGCTGCTGAAAGGCGGCTTACGTCTCGCCAAAATCCTGAATGAGGTATTGTAAAGCGTATTGCCATGATGACACGAATAACCTGTTTGATGTTCCTATCTTTCGCTGCGATGACCACCGCAGCCGCGCAATGGAACGACAGCACCCATTATTACGTACAGTTGTCTTCTACCAATTCAATTAATCGGGCAAATGCCAAAAGCGCATACCTTTTTAACAACGGGCTTCGATTTTCAATTCAGAAGGAGCGTGTACGCCTCAACTGGAACAATAACTGGCTGTACGGTCAACAGGACGGTAGCAAAACCAACAACGACTTTTCGTCGACGTTCGATGCCAATTTCTACCGGCCCAATAAAAAACTGTTTTACTGGGGATTGACCAATTACAATACCAGCTATTCGTTAAAAATCAAGAACCAACTATTGGCGGGTGCGGGATTGGCGTATAGCTTTTTTGATACGGAGACCGCTTATTTTAATCTAAGCGATGGATTTCTTTTTGATGCGAGCAGTATCTTGGAAGATGATCTGCCTGTTCACTATCAAACGGTACGTAATTCCTTCCGGGTGGCCTATAAATTTATCATCGGTTCATTTATCGTGGTACAGGGGAGCAATTTCTATCAACCTTCGCTGTCCAAAGCTTCGGATTATAACATTAAGCTTGCGAACGATGTTGCGTTTCGATTGAACCGCTGGCTCAGTCTCAAGGCTGCCGTCATCTACAACCGCATTAACCGTACGGACAGTGAAAATCTGTTATTTACCTATGGCGTGGCTTTCGAACGCTATTTTTGAACCGTTATTCCGGAAAAAAGCTCAGCGAGGAGAGGTTCTGTTCGTCCAGAATTTCATTGGCAATGTGCAATAACTGAGGGGCTTCTACGGCATCGATCTGGCTAAATACTTCTTCCAGTGTCTGCACCCGATCTTCGTCCATCAGGTTTTTGGCCAACGAGATAATGAGGCTCAGCCGGTTTTCTTCGGCCAAGGCAATCTGTCCCTTGAATTTCTGTTTGGCCTGGTGCAATTGCATCGTGCCCAGTTGATGCTCGCGGAGCTTCCGGAGTTCGTTGCTGACCAACCGCAGTGCTTTGTCCGTTTTTTCGGCATCCGTACCTAAGTAGATGTGAAAAATACCGATGTCTGAAAGCGGCAGGTAGTTGGATTCGACGGTATAAGCGATGCCATGTTTTTCGCGGATCACTAAATTGAGTTTCGAGGTCATTCCCATCCCTCCGAGCAGATTGTTGAGCAGCAATAATCCTACCTTGTTGCGATCGTGTACGCTATAGGCCGGCCCCCCCATGATGTAATGGGTCTGGTTGATCGGCTTTTGGATGCGTGTTTGCGAGGCTTGTGGCGGGTGCGGTGGCGTACGGCAGTGATGACCGGCGGTCTCGGGCACTTTACCCAGTGTGCGCGCAGCCAATGTGGCTACTTTGCGTACGGTGTAATTGCCCGTAATCCCGACGATTATTTCGTGTGTGCGGTAATTTTTTTGAATAAACTCTGCGATGTCCTTCCGGGTAAGCCGCGTGAGATCGTCTTCAGTGCCCAATATGTTGTGGCCCAATGCATGGCCCCGGAAAAGCTGGTCTTCAAAATCATCGAGGATGGCTTCCTCAGGACTGTCCAGGTACGAGGCCATTTCGTCCATAATGACACCCTTTTCTTTCTCCAGCTCATTTTCGGGAAACAAGGAATGGAAAAACAAATCCTCAAACAAGTCCAGGGTGCGCTCCAGATAGGCGCTCAGAAAGGAAGCGTGGACGCAGGTATATTCCTTCGTCGTATACGCGTTGAGATCTCCCCCGACCGATTCGAGCCGGTTTAATATCTGATGGGTGTTCCGTTTTTCCGTCTGTTTAAACAGCAGGTGTTCGATAAAGTGTGCCAACCCATAGTTTCCCGAACGCTCGTCCCTAGCGCCCGCATTGATAAGCATGCAGGTGTGAGACACAGGGGATGCAACCTGGTGCAGAACAATCCGGATGCCGTTGGGGAGGTGAATAAGCTCATATTCCATAGCCGTGCAAGATAGCAAAAATATACCGTCTGATGGGTTTGGGCTAACCGGTACTAAAAACGGCCTCCCCCTCGCTGATAGCCTCCCGATCCGCCACGGCCACCAGGCCCTCCCGGACCCTCGAATCCCATGTTTCCGCCGGCAAAGTTGGAGAAGCGGTACGACAGGGTGAGCATGAAATACCTCGCCAGACGATTTGTACGGCTGTCGATGATCATGTTTTCCGTGACATTGCGCGACACATTGGTTTGCTCATTGAGCAAGTCAAACGCCTGAAATCGAATCGCGCCATTTCTGCCCTTGAAAAACTGCTTTTCGATATAAGCATCGATAATCATCGGATTGGCTCCAACGGAACTGGTATATCCATTGTTGGAGGTTTTAGCCAGATCAGCGCTGAAAATCCATGTAGGCGTGAGGTTTACCGTGCCGTTTAGCGTAAGTGCCCAGGTAGATACGTTGCTGTTGGCGTTGTTGCGCGAAGCAACCGTATTTGCGGTGGTGTTATAGGTATAACGTACACCCGGTGTGATCTCCAGGGTTTCCTTGGGATTGTACCGGAAGTTGACGTTTTGTGAAAAAACCCAGTTGCGCGCGATATTCCGTAGGGTCTGCCCAAGAGGACCGTCCTGATTGGCCACTTCTGAGGTGACATACGAAACGTTATTGTTATACATCACCATGCCGCCCAAAGACAAGGTATACGTACGGTTTGCAAAAGGCTTGGAGAAGTTATAAAACCCACGGCCGTTGTAAAATCCATCGGTATTGAGGTATTCCGTAGCCTGTACCACACCGATGGAGTCGTCGATAAACGTGGTCCGATTGGTCACGATCTTATCTTCCGCCAACGACCCGGTGATGCCTGCAAAGAATGAGTTCCCTCCGCTGACGTTGAAATTGCGATAAAACACCCGCAATTCATGGGTAAACTCGGCGGAAAGATCCGGATTCCCGGTCACCGGGGCGTTTGCATTGGAATAATCTGTAAACGGCTGCAGCTGTGTGAAGCTGGGCTCGCTTGCTCTTCCGGAATAATTGATGTTAAACCGTTTGGTGCGGGAAACTTCATATTCCACGCGGGCAACGGGCATCCAGTTGAATCCGGTTCGATGGATGTCGATCGCATTGCCATCAATGTTTCCGCCCCCCTGAAGCAGGCTAGGCTGGGCAGCGACGCCGAATGAATAGTTCCATTTATCTTTCCGATAGCGGTAGCTGACCGTTCCCCGATGTGTGGAGAACGTATAGTCATACGCCCGGCTGTTGTTATATTCAGGATTGTCGATGATGATCCCATCGCTATCGTATGCGTTGGCGTTGCGATAGTTGTCGTACGAGGCGAAATTGAAATCATAGCTCAGCTCCAGGGTGCTGTATTGCCCGAGAGGTTCGATGTAGGAGAGGGTTGCACCTCCGTTGAGGCTTTTGTTTTCCAGGTCTATCAAATGTTGTTGGTATACACTATCCAGGTCCTCAATGGCGGTTTCGTAGACCAGGGTATTTAATATACGTTCTTGGTCCTGTTCCGTACTGGCGGTATTCAATGAAAAGTTGACGAAGATATTTCGGCCCTTATCGCTGAGCCTTCGGTTGTACAAACCGCTGGCGCCATAATTGGGGGCATACGATTTACTAAGTTGGCGGTTTGTCAGGTCATTGATCAGTTGTTCATCCTGCAGATTCGTGCTCAGCGACAAATTATCAGACCGGCTCTGGCGGAAGGTCAGGTTCGGTGAAAACTTGATGTAATTCTTGTCGTCGGGCTTGTATTCAATATTCCAACTGAAGCGATGGTCGTTTCCGATGCTGCCGTTGTCCATGTTGCTATTCGTATACGTGATACCTTCGGGAAGCCTTGCCTCCCGAAATTCATCACTTAGTGTGGTATTGTCAGTATGGCCGAAGCTGTATTCGCCATACATCGTTAATTTTTCATTGACATCCTGGCGGTAATTCACGCCAATGGATTGCGTGTTCGTGAGGCCGTTGTTGGCTCCCGACCAGCCACCGAACCCCGCACCGGCTCCACCGCCGAATCCGCGACCAAAACTTCCCCCTCCGGGACCACGGCGGGCCCCACCGCTGCGAACGTTGAAATCAAACAGGTTGGCATTCACATTATTCAGGTTGCCCAGCACCGAAAGTTGCATCCCCTCTTTGAATTTGCCGTATGAGCCGGTTACCTGATACCGCTCGTCGGTGCCGCCGCCCACGCGGAAATTCCCGAAATCGCCGTTATTCTTATCCGGAGCAATTTGCAGGTTCAATACACGCTCCGGATCGCCACTGCGATTGCCCGTAATATTGGCCATATCGCCATAGTCATCCACAATCTGTATCCGGTCGACAATCTCGGCAGGCAGGTTTTGGATGGCAGCCTTGATGTCGCCTCCGAAGAAATCCTTTCCGTTGATACGGGCGCGGGTGACGGTTTCGCCCTGTGCGGTTACATTTCCATCTTTATCCACTTCCACGCCATCCAGCTTTTTGAGCGCATCGCCTACCAGTGCCCCCTCCCGTAGTCGGAGGTTTTTCGTGGAATATTCCAGGGTATCTTCTTTTATTGTAATCGGTGCCGCTCCGGTGACGGATACCTCAGCTAGCATTAGGCTGGATTCGCTGAGACGGATAGACAGCATCACTTCATTTTTGTCGGGTTCGAACGCATAGCGCTGTTGGAGGGTGTCGTATCCCAGACTGGTTACGGTCAGCATAAACTGGTTGCCCTCAATGTTATTGAACGAAAACGAGCCTCCCCTGTCTGAGCTGGTCTGCACGGAATCCTGACCGGATACGAGTTTGACAGAAGCACCCACAATGCGTTCTCCTTGTGAGTCGCTTAGTGTGCCCTGAACGCGTCTGGAGGTCTGTGAAAAACCGGGCAGCACAAGGAAAAAAAATAGAGCGGCTAATAAAGCCACTCGAATAATTGTTTGGTTAGTACCTGATTGATTGAAATTAGCCATTCGTATCGTTCGTAAAATATGTTATTCTTTAGCGAGGGGCGCCATAATCCAGACACCCGGTTCTTCGCGCGGTTTGGAAGGCCCCTGCTGTCCGTAACTGTAGGGATAACCATAGCCATATCCATACCCATAGGGGTATCCATATCCCCTCCGCATCATCGCGGGTGAGCTGCCGCTACCGGGTATCATTACACCATTTATTTTTACATTGAATGCAAGTTTTTCTTTTTCATCCACAACGGAAATACCCAACCGATCCAACGGTACGACCATCTCCACACATAACGCATCTGTGGTATCCAACGCAGCCTGGGCATGGATGCCATAGGTGTTCTCCAGTGAAATCTGTCCGTCGAGGATATCTTCGAATCGCATGACGTAAATAGCCCGAATTGCTGCCAATGCACCCTTTCGCATGTCGTCCGGACGATCGTCGTTATCTGCGGACATAATCGATCGGAAGGCTAGCCGATCGGCAACCGGAAAGTAAACCGTGGGGCCATCCCGTTTCTTCCCATTTGTGTTCACCATGAAGGCAAGTCCCTGTGCGAAAATTTGCATCTGCCGATCCTTATCCGCTACATGCATGGCGATATATAGATTTTCGTCGTCGTTTTTGATGTGGTAGTTGAACTTTTGGATGGCATGTTCATAAGTCAGCGAATCTCCCCATTCATCGAGTTTTCCATCAACCACAATGCCGGTGGCCCAGTCCAGTGATTGCTGGATATTCCCTTTGTTGCGTTGGGCAAATGCGGGATTTGCCAACACAGCAATCAGTATTCCTATCTTACAAGCTTTCAAAGCCATGTGTTCTGCAATGTGCGTTTTTGACACCTTCATCCTAAGTTAGTTTAATTGTATAAAAATTATTACACGCGGGATATTAAACCGGCTTCCTCTGTGAACACAAAAGTATGCTTTTATATGCAAAGGCGCTGATTCGCAAAGTTGTGGTTTCGCAGCTTCGCGATTCCGCGGTTTCACAACTTTGCGAATAAACGACTTCGTCCGAGCCAGCCATTGCATATTGCGTGCAAGTTCCCTAAGTTTGTCTCCGGTAAACGAAGCAAAACAGCGCAATGCTACTTTCAACGTATCAGGATATATTGGTGGAGGCGGGGTGTGATGAAGCGGGACGGGGGTGTCTGGCAGGCCCTGTTTTTGCCGCTGCTGTAATTCTCCCTGGAGACTTCCGGCATGAGCTGCTCACCGATTCCAAGCAGTTGTCTGCCATACAACGAGCCGAACTTCGTCCAGTTATCGAAGCCAATGCATTGGCGTTCGCCGTCGCCAGTGTAAGTCCGCAGGAAATCGATCGGATAAACATTCACAATGCCTCGTACCTCGCCATGCACAAGGCATTGGATACCTTAACAGTGAAAGCAGAATACATCATCGTAGACGGCAACCGGTTTATCCCGTATCAGCAGACCCCGCATTGCTGTATTGTGAAGGGCGACGGCAAGTATTTGTCCATCGCGGCGGCGTCAATATTGGCCAAGACGTATCGGGATGATTACATGGAAAGACTGGCCACGGAATTTCCGGAATACGGCTGGTGTCGAAACAAAGGCTATCCTACTATACAACACCGGAGTGCAATCCTACAACACGGAATCACCCCGCATCACCGGCGCACATTCCGTGTGACCGACCCCCAGCTTAGCCTTTTTTAGGCGGTACGGCTTCCGGTTTCCGCCGTGTTTCCAGCCAGATGGCAGCGGCCATTCCGAGCAGCAGCGTGATCGAAGCAATCAGCGAAATGGTTTCGCCCAGATGGTATGAACGGGGCTTAAAGATAAATTCCACTTTGTGATTCCCTCCCGGCAATTGCAAGGCCCGCAATACGTAGTTTGCTCGCAAAATGGGATATTCCTTTCCATCCACATAGGCTTTCCAGCCCTTATCGTACCATATTTCCGAAAATACCGCCAAGGCATCGTTGGGGGCCGAGTATTCATACGTTAACCGGTCTGGCCGATAGGATGTTAATTCGATCGAGGAATTTGCCGGGCTACCGAGCCGTTTTTCATCCAGAATCGATTTGAATTCTTCGTTAATAAAGGCTTTTTTGCGGGGGTTAAACCCGTTGATGGCCTGCATCTCTTCTTCGTTATCTTTGACCAATGTTACCTTTTCCACAAACCACGCATTGCCGGCAGCGGTATTGCGGCGCTGGATACGTTCGCTGTTTTGGTTGTCGTTTGTGATCACGTAACGGGTATTGAGCATATCCAGCACATCTTCATTCAGTGCGCTGCTGAATTGCCGCTCGATGAGCTCCTGGTAACGCATCAATTTTGCCGCGTGGTAACCTCCCAGCGATTTATGGAAATACGACGCACGGGCATCTGAAAAAGGATTGGTTGTTAAGTCCAGTACGCGGTAATCGGGATCTTTATCCATCAGGATGAGCTTATCCACTTCGCGCTCCTGCACGAACTGGCGGTTTACCTGAAGCTTATCGACAAAACGCTCTTCGTTGAGATGCCGCTTGTCTACCCCCCAAAGGTCGATCAACGTGAGCAGCCCCAATGCGATCACGGCCGTTTGAGCCTTAAGTTTATGTTTGGCAAGCAACCAAACAAGGGCAAACGTAGCGATGATAAACAGCAACGAACGGAACGCATCTGCCCGGGCCAGCGCTGCACGGTCTTTCACCAGCGCGGCCATCACTTCATTCGCAAAGGTATTGTCCCGCAACTGTTGGGCAAATTGCTGAATAGTTGCCTGATGGTTCGATGTTTTGAAACTGAGAAACACATCCGGCAATAACGCCATCAGCAACGCCAAACCGCCCACACCGTATAACACGTACAAGCTTTTTTTATCCAAATTTTTAATCTTGCTTCCGTTGGTGACGATTTCGTTAACCGTCAGAACGGCCAGAATCGGTATCAGCAACGAAGCGATGATCAGGATCGATTCAACAGCCCTGAATTTGTTGTACATCGGAAAATAGTTGAAGAACAAGTCCGATACCAGAGGGAAGTGTCTGCCGAAAGAAAGTAATAGCACCAATAAGGTGGTGATGGCTAGCCACCATTTGAGCCGTCCGCGTACCACAACAAGCCCCAATACAAAGAGAAAGACCACCCCGGCTCCAAAATACCACGGTCCGGAGGTGAACTGTTTTTCGCCCCAATACGTTGGCAGATTGGCCGCAAATTGCGCTGCCTGCGCAGGGTCCGCCCCCTTGCTCATAACCAGTTTGGCCACGTTAGATTCAGCGTCCAATCGGGTATGCATTCCCCCTCCGTAGGCATTAGGGACCAAAAAGGTCAGGCTCTCTCCGACACCTTGGCTCCAATCATACGCGTACTCACGACTCACCCCGTTGTCCGCACGTTGCGCGTTTTCGGTCTTTAGATTCGCCTTTCCGCGTAACGTCTCCTTACTGTATTCATACGTGGGCCACAGCAGCGAAGCATTTACGGCAACGGCCAGGATGACCGCCACCGCTTGGTATGCGATAGACTTTCCAAATGGGAGCAACTTTTTTTCTTTGATGGCATGGTAGAGTTCGATGGCCACCAGTATCAGCACGGCTAAAAAGAGATAATAGGTTACCTGAATGTGGTTGACGCGAATTTCAAGCGCCAGTGCCAGCGCTAATAATACCGTGCCCCACAGGTATTTTCCCCGAAAGGCCAATAGGATACCGGCCACGATTGGAGCCATGAATGCGATGGCATACGCTTTGTTCGCATGCCCCGCTTCGATATAAATAAAGTTATACGAGGAAAATGCAAAGGCAATGGCGCCCACGGCGGCCAACCAGGGTTTAACTCGCAGCACACTGAACAGCAAATATGCACCTAAGAGGTAGAGTAATACCACATCAATGGGGTGCGGGAAGAGTGCTTTGAACCCATGTAATAGGTGGGTAGTCAGGTTGTTGGGTAATTCGATCACCACTTGATAGGCCGGCATTCCGCCGAACATTGAATTTGTCCACAGCGGCATATCCCCGTCGCGGGCTTTGATATCCAGAATTTCCTTCTGTCCGGCCTGGGCTTGCAATACGTCGTGTTGGTACAGCACCTTACCCTGCCAGGCAGGGGTTAAATAAAGAAAACAGATAGCGATAAAAACGCCAATGACCGCCAGGTGGATTGAATTGTTATTGAACCAGTTCTTCATGTATCCCTGTTAGTTTCAAACACAAAGTGCCAAAAATAGGGATTAGATTTGAGATGTGGCACATCGGCGCCGATTAATTAGCAGATAATCGAAAGAACGGCGGTGACCCGTTAAAACTGCTGATCCGAATTAAGCCCACGCTGCGCTAACAGGGTCTTCGAAGGTTTCTCGATATGGTTTTTCAGTATTTTGCTGTTGGCTATGTATTCCTCATCACCTGCATACACAAACAGTAAAGATCCATCTTTAATGGCATCGATGATCGGCTTACTCAGCTCCCTTGGCAAGGCCGGACAGCCGTAGCTTCTTCCCAACCTTCCGGTGGCCCGGATCACATTTTCGCTGCAATAGTCTGCACCATGGATAACCACCGCTCGGGCCATCGCTTGGTCATTGATGCCAGGTTCCATGCCTTCCAGCCGGAGCGAATAGCCGTTGCCGCCCTGATAGGTTGCGTCGGTCACATAAAATCCCAAGGAGCTTTGCAGGGAACCGTGTTTATTGGAAAATTTAGTGGCATACTTCTCCCCACTATTCTTTCCGTGTGAAACGATTGTATGAAAAAGCAGCTTTTTGTTTTTCAGATCCAATACATACATTCTCTTTTCAGTGGAAGGCAGGGTGAAGTCTACCACGGTAAGCATATCTTTGTTTTTGGCAGGGAGGGTCCGATAGCCTATCATCGCCTGTTCAAAAGCCTCGTAATTCAGGAGTGACTGGAGATGCAAACTGTCATAAAGTTTTTCGGTCTCGGACCGTTCGGAAGAGTGGGCAAGAGAGTCGATTTGCTCGGTTTTTGGTGGAACCTCCCCATTTTTGACAGGAAATGGATGGAAGCCCAAGCCTGCAACAACCGCAAATAATACGACCAACAGCAACTTATTCATACGCACGTTTCTTTGGTTCGGGTGCAAATTTAAGAATAATATGGATATCAAAGTGTTAAATAATGTCAATCTATTACGATGATCAACGATTGGAAGGTTTTTGCCCAATCGTAAATGAATTTGGCATGCGAGGATGCATTGCGCACACACATGTGCGACCGGGGGGTGGTTCCCAGGGAGGCGCTATATTCGATGATGCGCGCATTCGGGCTTTGGGTGGGCACGCCATGAATATACCCTCCGTTGGTGAAACGGTTGGCATAGGGGGCATAACCCTGGATGGTTTTGGTGCCATCTTTCAAATACAACATCTTGGACTTTTTTTCCTGGAGAACAAAGATGCCGGTAGGTGTTTCCATGGAATAAGGCGGTTTATGCATCCCCGATGTAGCCGGATTCATACTCAATACCCGCCAGGACGTTTCTTCCGAACGTTCGATGGTACAGATGTTTTGATTGGTCACGTCCACCACAACGACATGATTAAACATCACGGTATCACCGATGGTCTTTACGTATCGCTTGGGCACTTCCCAGGTTCCCTCAAACGAAAGTCCTGAAACTTTAATCATTGGAATCGTGTCGCTGCTTAACAGTTCAACCAGCGAACCGTCCCGTCCATACAGGACAGGAGTATCGTCGTTGCCCGTTTGATACAGCGGCACGGATTGATAGCGTTCGGTACCCAATGTGTCCGAGACGCGTTTATACGCATCTCGAACGTAGTTGGCAACTACCGGTGCCTCACCGTTTTTATTTTTATAATTCTGCAAGATCGCATAGTCTTTGCTTTCTCGCTGAAAATTATCAATGTAGGCTAATTTTTCTTTGATTTTGTCCCATTGAAATACGCGGGTTGTATCCTTGTAGGGATATTCGTCCTCCAGGGTATACGCATCAAAGGCCAGGTCTTTGGTGAGTTTGATGTCGGCGGCTGTGCGTGGGCGCCTCCGCTCCTCTTCCTCCGCTCGTTTTACTCGCTCCAACGAATCTGCTTTCCGTTTTTCGGCTTCTTCCCGTGGGGAACTTTTCTCGTTGCATGAAAAAGCAGACAGTGCTATCGCAAAGCCAATGAGGTATATCGATGATCTCATAAAGGGACATTATTTTTATTTGCTAACCATGTAACATCCAAATCCATGAAAGAGTTTGTGGTCCCCTTCGTTTATCTCACTTGGCACGGGTGGTATTTTCTATTTTTGAGAATATTTTCTATATTTACCCCCATTGTTACTAGACCCCTATCTAAATCTGTATTATGAAAAAAACCAAGTACCCATTTCAAGACCTATCGTGGAATGATTTACCAGACGAACAATGGAAAGACATTCCCCAATTAGAGGGATATTACCAAATCTCTAACAAAGGACGCGTACGGAGGATGGCACATCGCAGAACCAATGCCTCGGGTTTCAGCATACCCGTTCCCGGCCTGATGCTGTGTCAGCAAACAAAGTCTACATATAACTCCTTCACGCAAGACTATCGATTTAACCTGCGTTTCTCCGCTACCGTTCATAAGAGTCGGCATTACATCACTACTGCCCGCATGGTTTATTATTGCTTTGTGGAGCCTTTTGACTTAACGGATTCCGGTCGCATCGTGCTCTATAAAGACGGCGACTCGCTAAACGTTTGTGCCGAAAACCTTGAACTAAGTAACCCCAGTGAAAAATTTGCACGCATGGTCAAGCAAAATCGATGGAAAAATTCCTTTGCCGGGTTAGATCACGAAGCAAAACAGGCAATGCGGCAAAAAGCGAAAGAGCATTATGCCCGAACCGGTGTGCATGAGATCAGCCAGTACGATCTGGATGGCAACCTCATTCGTACCTATTCAGATGCATCGGAAGCCAGCAAAGCAATTCACATCAGCGCTTCACATATTAGTTCTGCTGCCAAAAACCGGGGCAGCTATACAGCGGGAGGCTATATCTGGCGCCGCGGAAAGGAGACCCGTGTTGATATCGCCGAGCTGATGCAGATACCGGGTATCCATTTAAGTCCGTTGGCAAAAAACCTGAAGCGTATCGGGCAGTACGACCTTCAGGGTAATCTGGTACAGACATTTGCTACCATTGCGGAGGCCTGTTTAAAACTCGGGATGAACAGCTCTTCGAGCTTACGCGCCGTATTAAAAGGCAAGCGTCACACCTGTAAAGGCTATATCTGGCGAAGGGGAGATGCGGCCCGCATTTCGGTAAATGACATTGCCTCTGGTCGTTCTTACCGGCTCTCGACGTTATCCGCGGAGGTCCGGAAAGTAACCCAATACAACTTTGATGGCATCCGTATCCGAACGTTCAATAACGTACATACAGCCAGCCAGGAGACAGGTATCAACCGATCTACGATCCAACGGGTACTCGCCGGTCGATATGTGACGGGTGGCGGTTATCTGTGGCAACACGGTGAGGCGCTGCGTATGGACTTGCGGCCATTAAAAAAACATCCGCGTTTTGATCAATCCAAGCTGGGTATCTATATGGAAGAGAAGCGGGAGCAGAATAAAAGGAAAAAGGAAACCCGTCAGTATCAAGCCTATTGATCGCTACTCTCCTTTTTGGATGAGCCGGGTAATATCTTTCATTTCACCAAATAATACGAGGATATCGCCCTCGGCCAGCACCGTATCGGATTGTGCAATACCCGTTGCTTCCTTGTTGACTTTGATTTTCCCGCCTTCCTGTTGTTCGGTGGATTTGATGGTGGTGAGCACAATCACTTTGTATTGGTTGGTCAGGTTCGCCTCTTTTAGCGTAAGGCCAACATATTTTGGAGGCACTTTAGTTTCGATAATGCTATACCGTTCAGATATCTTGAACGAATCCACAATATCAAGGTTATCTAGGCGCATGGCCAGTCGTGCGGCGGATTCTTCTTCGGGCATGATGTATTCATCGATGTCCATGGCTTCCAATACGGTCTTTTGCAGATCCGATACGACGCGTCCGATGATGCGTTTGACGCGTAATTGCTTGAGCAAGGCGGTCGTAAGCAGCGATGCACCTTCGTCTTCACCGATAGCGACGATTGCCGCATCGGCATCTTTGAGCGGCAAAGCACTCATGGCGTCGGCATCGGTGCTGTCCATTCGCACGGCATGCGTAATTTTTTCCTTCAGTTCTTCGACTCTGCTCATCCGGTTATCGGCTCCAATAACTTCGTGGCCAAGTTCGGTAAGACGGATGGCTAGTGCCCGCCCAAAATTCCCCAATCCTAATACAATGTACTTCATAATGATTCATTCAAATCAGTAAACAGCTCTCCATCCATTCATGGCCCTGCAATGGTTAAAACAGTACTTTCTCCTGTGGATATTCGTAACTTCTATTTTTCACATTTTTGATCAGTGCCACTAACAGGGTAAGCAATCCTACGCGGCCAACGAACATGCACCCGATGACAATTGCTTTACCTGCCGCGCTAAGTTGTGGAGTGATGCCCAAACTGAGACCGCAGGTCGCATAAGCTGAGAAGCTCTCAAATGTGATAGGCAACAACCCCAGGTGCCCGTCGGTAAGGGATAGGGCAAAGACGGTAAGACCCACAGCAAAAAAGGACAAGGCAATGATGGCAAAAGCCTTATTAATCGAATCGGGCGCGATATGTCTGCCAAAGATCTCGAGCTTGTCCTTGCCACGCGCGAGACTGACAATATTCAATACAGCGATTGCAAAAGTTGTTGTCTTAATACCACCGCCTGTTGATCCCGGTGCGGCTCCAATCCACATGAGCAAGATCGACAATAGAATGGTGGGAAACGAGAGCGTGTTCATATCCACAATGGAGAATCCTGCAGTTCGGGAACTATTACCCATAAAAAACGCGGCAATCCATTTACCGCCTAACGTCGGATGTTCCTGAAGAACATTTCCGTATTCCAATAAATAGGTAAGTAGGGTTGATACAACCAATAGAATCCCCGTCATCCACATCACCAAACGGGTGTTGAAGTTAATGACCCAAGCCCGATACACATAGGGTTTATCCGTAATCAACTTTTGAAAGAAGCTGATTACCCATCGCTTGACAAATGTATAGATATTGAATACAACGGCAAACCCAAAGCCTCCGGCGATAAACAGACAGGCGAGGATTAGCTGGACATTGTAATTATACCGAATCGACGTGTGGTATATTCCATCGACAGCGGTAGAGAATCCAGCATTACAAAATGCGGAAACTGCATGGAAAACGGCAAAAAATACCCGGTCGTCATTGCTTGCGAAATCGGATGCCTCTGTACTGAAGAAGATGAATCCCGCACCAATGATTTCAAAAAGTAAGGTGAGAAAAATAATTTTTAAAAGCGTATTGATAACAGATGCGACCTTGTTTTGGCCCAAGAACTCACTGTACATCAGCTGGTTTTTATAAGAAAATCCACCGCTGAAGAAATATCCGAAAAATCCGGTGAACGTCATGATTCCCAAGCCGCCCAGTTGAATCAAAATCAATAGCACGGTATGCCCGAAGGATGAAAAGACCGACGCTACATCCACCGTGGATAATCCGGTGATGCATACAGCACTGGTAGCCATGAATAACGCATCGATAAATCGCAAGGGATGTTCAGCCCCTGCCTTGGGCAGCATGAGTAAGAGTGTTCCGATCAAAATCAAAAAGAGGAAACTGATGACGAATAAGATTGTCGGATTGAAATAGAAATTGTCAAAAAACAGGCTGCTTTTAGAAAGCTGGGTAAGAAAGACCGCAAAAATACCCAGATACAACCACTCAGGCTGACGAAGGAAGTTGACAAAATCATTGCTGCTGCTTCGGCCGATGGTAACCAGCATAAAATAGATAATCAGTGCAATTCCCCCATAGTGTGATATCCCAACCCGCTGCTTGACGATAATCGCTAATGTGGTACGGAACAAGACGAGGAAAAACAAACCATAGAATATCCAGGGAATAGACGTCTCGAAATAGTGTTCTGCAATTTGGTTGGTGTTGTAACCGATATGGAACAGCACGGCTAAGCCAGAAGCCAGGCTGACGTATAACATCAAACGATCTACCGTTTTCTGACGGTATTTAAAGATGTATCGGAGGATGCTAAGCATTACTTGGCTACCAGTTCAATCTCGTAAAGTGTCCGCCAATTTTTACCGGTTACAAAAAGCCGGTTGCCTCGCCGGTCATAGGCAATGCCATTAAGTTCGTTATTGATTTCCTGTTTATCGGGATAAATGCCAATTAGATTGATTTCCCCTTCGATTGCTCCGGTCTCCGGATTGATGATCACGATGAAGTCTTTGGTATAAACGTTGGCATATATTTTCCCATCAATATACTCAAGCTCATTGAGATTATCCATAGGGCCTTTGTTGTTGAATACTTCGATGAACCCTTCTTCGGCATAGGTATCTTTGTTGAGAAAATAGAGCTTACTGCTGCCATCGGATTTAATCAATCGCTTGCCATCGTAACAAAGTCCCCAACCTTCGGGGCTTTGCCCATAGTTGAATTCTGCAGTTTTGGCAAGCGTATTCTTATCATACACATAGCCGACCTTTTCCCGCCAGGTAAGCTGGATGACCTTGTCGCCGATGATGGAAAGCCCTTCGCCAAAGCTTTTGGGGCCTAAATCAACTTTTTTCAGCACTTTTCCAGTTTTATAGTCGACTTTACGGATGGAAGACCGGCCTTCCTGGCCGGTACTTTCGTAAAGAACCCCCTGGTGGTCAAATTCCAGCCCCTGGGTATAAGCTTCGGGGTCGTGGGGATACTCATGTATAACCTTGAAACCGTAACGTTTCGGGGACGGGGGTACTACGACAATGTTGCTATAAGCTACCTGTTCCTTGCCACTCTGATAGAGCTTGGCACTGAGTGTACGGCTGCCAAAAGGGGCCCTTTCGGTATCGAGGGACACCACTGTACTATCCGTTTTCCGGGCCAATACTTCTCCATCTATGGCATAGATCACTGAGTCAAACGTGACCTCCGTTGGGAATACCAATTTCAGCGGAATGGACTCGCCTTTTTTGACGAGTGTGCCCGCCTTGGGGGTATCAAAGCGGAACTTTGAGGCTTTCTTTTGTGTATTGCAGGATGCAACGACAAACAGCGTCAATGAAAAGTAAATCAATCTATTCATGGTCACAAACTTAATTATAATGATCGGTCACGCAAAGCCACGAAGTGAAGTTAATCGGGCCAAAATGCATCCCTTATCAGCCTCGTATTATAGGTGTTGTTTTCCTTTGAATACAGAATAGATACCACGTCAAATCGGATTTCCCCCCCGTATCGGTTTGCTGCGATGTATTGGTTAGCTGCACGCACCAATTTAGCTTGTTTTGCTGCATCCACAAATTCGTACGGCATCCCATATGTGTGGTGCGCTCGCGTTTTGACCTCGACAAACACCAGGATATTTCGCTCTTCAGCAATGATGTCTACCTCCAGGTTTTTGTACCGCCAGTTCCGATAGCGAATCCGATAGCCCTGCTGTTCTAGCAGCGCTGCGGCTACATCTTCGCCCTGTATGCCGGTTTGCAGAGAGTCAGCCATTTATTTGATGACAATGGTACCCAGTTTATCGGCAATCAGTTTCGACACATCCTTGAGCTTTTGATAGTTTGCCAGCATAATCTCCATATTGGCATCGTCGGTTTCCGCCTTCAGCTCCTCCCGGATACGGAAGATTTGTTGTTCGACTTTCCGTTTTTTCAAGCGATAAATAGCGCCATACACGAGATCTTCCAAGCGCTCTGATTCATGAGAAACGTATATCTTCCGTTTTTCATCGTTCCAATTGGGGCTGAGGCTATATTTGACGGCGAGCAAATCAATGGCTAAGTCTGCGATACGTCGGTTGGAATGGGTGATAAAAATCCGTTCTTCCGGCAGCTCGTTGCGGGCAATGTATTCCTTGTAGATGTTAATCACCGAAAGGCAGTCTGGATCGTCAAACGAAATATCGTTTAGTCCGCTTAGCAACAGTGGGGCGATTGGGATTTCTCCGTTGCTCTCCCACGTTGCCGGTTGGCTGCCGTAGTGAAGTAATATGCGGACGATTTCGCGCTCCTGCATCACATCCGACGAAGCACCTTCTCCCTGTTGGTCTGGAGCGGCTTTGGGTGAGGACAATGGCACATCCGGATGAAGAGGCATCGGTTCGGGTTTCCGATCCGACTTCTTTGCCTGGGTGATCCGGATTTTATTGAGTTCAGCAATGAGGAGTCGCTCTTCGATCTCAAGCAGTGAACTGCATTCCCGTACAAATACGGAAGCTTTGATCGCATCCGGAATCAGCGCAATACTGGCAACTACTTCATGGATCACCTCCGCCCGCTTGATGGGGTCATTGCCTGCATCCCGCAAAAGGACATGGGTCTTGTAAAAAATAAAATCTTGCTGGTGTTCGGCGATGTATTGTTTAAAGGTAGTAGAACCATACCGTTGCACATACGAATCGGGATCATTGCCGTCCGGAAAAAGCAGGACTTTTACATTGAGCCCTTCCTCCAGCAGCATATCGGTACCGCGTAACGAGGCCTTGATTCCGGCCTCATCTCCATCGTAAAGGATGGTCACATTCTTGGTATACCGTGCGATGAGCCTTACTTGTCCGGTCGTAAGCGATGTGCCTGAGGAGGCGACCACGTTTTCGACGCCGGCTTGATGCATCGATAACACATCGGCATACCCTTCAACCAAATAGCAATTGTCTGCATCGAGAATAGGTTTTTTGGCAAAATATAAACCGTATAGTATGTCCGATTTGTGGTATACTTCACTTTCGGGCGAATTGACATATTTGGGAACCTTTTTGTCTGTCTTCAGCGTTCGGCCCCCAAACCCCAGTATCCGTCCGGTGAGGTTGTGGATCGGAAACATCACCCGGCCACGGAAGCGATCATACGCGCTTCCATCATCCTTGCGAATGATCAGCCCCGTGGCCTCCAGGAATTCGTCTTTGTATCCTTCCGTTTTTGCACGGTCATAGATTGCCGTCCACGCCTCCGGCGAATAGCCCAGTTCAAACTTGCGGATGATGTCTTCCCGGTAGCCCCGCTCTTTGAAATAATTGAGGCCAACGGTACGGCCTTCCTCGGCTTCCCATAAGGTCTCCCTGAAAAACTTGCCTGCCCAATTCGTTACAATAAATAAGCTCTCCCGTCTATCTTGTGCTGCAACCTGCTCGGGAGTGCGTTCGGTTTCGGCCACCTCAATATGATATTTCTCGGCGAGGTATTTGAGTGCTTCCGGATAGGAGTACTTTTCATGTTCCATCACGAACCGCACAGCGTCACCTCCGGCGCCGCAACCGAAGCACTTGTAAATGCCCTTGCTCACCGACACGTTGAATGACGGCGTTTTTTCGTTATGAAACGGGCAAAGGCCGATGAGGGAAGTTCCCCGTTTTTTTAAATCTACAAAATCACCTACCACCTCTTCAATACGGGCAGTATCCAATATTTTATCGACAACCTCTTGCTTGATCACTCCACGTTCGATTTGGGAAGGTAAAATTAACGAATACGGGAGAAGTAGCAAGGACATTGGCAAAATATTCCGCTTTGTAGCCAATTAACGACACGGAATGGAACGTCTAATCGGTTTATTTCCTATTTTTGCCGCACGAAAAGGCGGCAGGAGTAGGTCGTTATTAGTCTGAATACTATGGAAATAAAAAATATCTGTTGCATTGGGGCCGGTTATGTGGGCGGCCCGACGATGTCGGTCATCGCGCAGCAATGCCCCGGCATTACCGTTACGATTGTCGACATCAATGAAACGCGCATCGCCGCATGGAACGATCCGGATCTGGCCAACCTGCCGGTGTACGAACCGGGGCTCGCCGAAGTAGTCGGTGAGGCCCGCGGACGGAATCTGTTTTTCTCCACGGATGTGGATGCGGCGATTGCCGCGGCCGACATGGTGTTCATTTCGGTGAATACACCGACGAAAACTTACGGTAAGGGCAAGGGGATGGCCGCCGACCTGAAATTCATTGAGCTCTGCGCCCGGCAGATCGCAGCGGCTTCCACCTCCGATAAGATTGTGGTGGAGAAGTCGACCCTCCCTGTGCGCACCGCCGAAGCACTGAAAAGCATCCTTCACAACACCGGCAACGGGGTCAGCTTCCATATCCTGTCCAACCCGGAGTTCCTGGCCGAAGGGACTGCCATCGCAGACCTGCACAACCCCGACCGGGTACTGATCGGCGGGGAACACGCGGAAGCCGTGCAGGCGCTGGTGGATATCTATGCATCCTGGGTGCCCCGTGAGCGCATACTTACCACCAACCTCTGGTCGTCCGAGTTGTCCAAACTGACCGCCAATGCCTTTCTCGCGCAACGCGTATCCTCCATCAATGCCATCTCCGAGCTGTGCGAACGTACCGGTGCCAATGTAGACGAGGTGGCACGGGCCATCGGCACGGACAGCCGCATCGGTCCGAAGTTCCTGAAAGCTTCGGTGGGCTTCGGCGGATCGTGTTTCCAGAAGGATATCCTCAACCTGGTGTATATCGCCCGCAGCTATGGACTGGAGGAAGTGGCCCACTACTGGGAGCAGGTGATCACCATGAACGACCACCAGAAACAGCGGTTTGCCGACAACATCGTGCAGACCATGTACAATACCGTGTCGGGAAAGAAAATAGCTTTTCTGGGATGGGCCTTCAAAAAGGACACCAATGACACCCGCGAGTCGGCAGCCATCTACGTGGCCGATGCCCTGCTGAATGAAGAAGCGCAGATCGTGGTATACGACCCGAAGGTTTCCGCAGCCCAGGTGTATGCCGACCTGGACTACCTGGGAACCCGCAGCCCGGAGGCAAACCGCCGGCTGGTGACGGTGGTGGAAGACCCCTATGATGCTGCAGGCCGTGCCCATGCCGTTGCCGTGCTCACCGAATGGGACGAATTCAAAACCTATGACTGGGCCCGGATCAAGGATCACATGATGAAGCCCGCTTTCGTCTTTGATGGAAGAAAGCTGCTCGCCGCCAATCGGCTTGCTGAACTGGGTTTTGCTTATTACGCCATCGGCGAGTAACACCGGAGTGTCGTCGCGAAACAAACAGTCGTATTAATCGGTCGTTTCTGCTGAAGCCAAAATGGAGAGCTCCGGGCGGCCAATGATTTTGTAGGACCCCTCACCGGCAAGAATGCTATAATATTCAGTCTTGCCGCTGCTTAAGAGTGCCTCAGCACGTTGTAATTGCTCGTCGTATTTAAAGGAGAAGGCGGTACGCCCGTTTTTGTAATAATACCGGGAGACGATTTCGCTGCCCAGTGCCTCTTTAATTTCTTCGCGGTTTAACGAGAGATCTTGTTGCTTGCTGTGGTAGATCTTTTTGGATAAGTCCTCTAATTCCTCAATGATTTCCGTTGGTTTTTTTTCCGTTTTAGCCAAGGCGATCAGCTCGTTGATTGATGTTTCAGTCTTTGTGAAATATTGATAATCCTTATTTTCCAGAAAATCAATGAAATCGGCATATAGCGCTTCATCTACTTCAAATTTATCCGCTTCGGCTATCCGGTCGTGTGCTTGCTTAAAAGCCGTTGCGTAATCAAAAATGAGATAGCGCTCCGCTAACGTTCGGGTGATGGGGCTATACTGCGACCCAGGGACAGTAATATCTGGATAAATGCCACTGCCGTCGTATACTACCCTTCCTCTTTTGGTGTTAAACGGATTAAGTAATGAATCCGACACGCGGTTGTAGTTTCCATTTTTATCCCGGTGGACAAAATCCATCGCCTGGATACACCTTCCCGATGGCGTATAATATTTAGCCACCGTTATTTTTACAAGGTTGTTATATGGGACATTGAATGTCTGCTGTACGAGCCCCTTGCCAAAGCTCCTGTCGCCGATGATTACCGCCCGATCCAAATCCTGTAAAGCACCTGCTACAATCTCAGCAGCAGAAGCAGAACGACCGTTGATCAGTACCGCTAAAGGAATCTCGGATGCCACGGGTTTGGCCATCGTGCGATACATGTGCGTTTTAGTGGCGTTTCCCCCTTTTTGGCGCACAACCAACTCTCCCTGGGGAATAAACAAATTGACAATCTTAACGGCCTCCTGTAAAATCCCTCCGCCATTGTCGCGCAAGTCGATGATCAAGCCGCTGAATCCCCTGTTTTTCTGCAGGTGGTAAAGGGCCGTTTCTACTTCTTTTGCTGACTGTTCCAAAAACTTGTCTAGCTTGATGTAACCGATACCCCCCCTCAATAAAACGGCATGCGTTACATTGGGTTGCCGGACAATCTTGCGTGTGAGTTCCAATGGGAAAGATTCTGCTTGTCCGTGTTTTCTTACTTCGAGCCGGACTTCACTGTGCTCAGCGCCCCGCAACAGGTGGCTTACCTCATTCGTTGATTTATTCTTCACGTCAACGCCGTTGATGTTCACCACCTCGTCACCCACCGCCAGGCCTGCTTCATCGGCGGGATATCCGGCATATAGTTCGGAGATATAAATACGCCCTTCGCGCTCAAAAATGGCGGCGCCGATGCCTCCGTATTTGGTATCTACATATTTCAACTTATATTCCTCAATCTCTTTTTCCTGTACGTATTCTGTATACGGGTCAAGATCAGCAAGCATTGCATTTACAGCGGTTTGGATGAGCGCATTGGGATCGGGTTCATCGACATAATTCAGACTTATCTGCCGGTATACCGCCGAAAAAATATCCAGGTTTTTACTGATAAGGAACAAATCATCTTTGACCGCAATAAAAGCAGAAAAAAATAATACAGCAATTGCCAAGATCGTAATACGCCTTGCATTTTGTGTGTGTTTGCGGGTATTCATCTGTGGTTGCCAAAAAATCAAAAAGTAAATAAAGTTAAGAAATTTGTAAGGAATACCAATAGTATGCGGATTGCCAAACACATTCTGCATTCCGTTTTTACCTTGCCGGGCCTCGCTGTGTCGGTGGTGGCGAAACGTAACGGATACGTTTTACGATGAGCATTTTCGTTTTTATTTTGTCAATTCTTCCGTATGTTTGGAAGACATGTTGGAAGGTAGGCGATTTTATTCACCCTCTCACAAGGAATGGACGTTAGGCGAACTGTGCCCGCGGCCGGGTACGTGCCCGGTGGAAAGTATATGTTTTTTGCTCGAGCCGCCGCGCAAAAAGGATAGGAATAAATCAGCGCATGCAGGCTTCATTGCCGTTAACTTCATTGCCGCTAAAGGACAAACCATTAAATGAAAACAAACACGTATAGAAAATCAATCAAGATACTTCTTATGCTGGTTGTGTTACAGGGCATGCAACTGGAAGCGCGAGGAGTAGCAACAAAGGATTCCCTCCGGTCGATTGCTATTGAGGCGATCAGTGGTATGCAATACGACGTAATACGGTTTCAGGTGACACCAGGCGAAACAGTCGCACTGAGCCTCACCAACAAAGATGATATGGCGCATAACCTGGTGATTACGGCACCAGAAACCCGGGAAGCCGTCGTAAATGCTGCGCTGGCGCTCGGGGCGAAGGGTCCGGAGCGGGATTATATTCCCGAGTCGGAGCAGGTGCTTTGGACCATTCCGGTGACGTATCCAGGCGAAAAGAAGGCAATTACCTTTCAGGCTCCCAAAAAGGCGGGTGCTTATCCGTATGTATGTACCTATCCGGGCCACGGCTTTCTGATGTATGGCGTGATGTACGTAACCAAGGGAGATGAAGGAATGCCGGATCTGGCGAAAGATCTGAATGTGCCTGAAGCACGCCGCCGGGAACAGCCCGCTAAACGACCCCATCCGTACGACCTTTCCCCGCCGTACTGGTACCGGGTGTTCCTGGAAGGAACCAGCTTGGCGTCCATTGCGGTCCACCTGCCTCACCAGCTTTCTTTTTGCTGGGATACGGAACGTTGTCAGCTGCGCTACGCCTGGGAGGGAGGGTTTCTAGACAATACCGATCTATGGCATGGCCATAAAAATGCATATGCCAAGATACTGGGAACCATTTTTTTCAGAGACCCGGTAACCGAACCGATACGGTTTGACGACACCGAGGCACTTCCCCCGGTCGTTTACAAAGGATACCGAATCCGCGATCAATATCCTGAATTTCATTACACAGTGGCGGGTAAAGATGTTTTTGAACTGATTAAAGAGCTGCCCGGGAAAAACGGGCTCATACGGACAATCCGGATTCCGGATGCCGGCGGACCCGTTTGGTTTCGCTTTGACCACGCGTCGGGGGTAACCCATCGGTTCTCCGCAGGAGTTATCCAGCACGACAAAGTTCGCCTCACGGCAGCGGAGGCCCAAAATTTTACCATCCAGATGATCAAGCAAGAAAAACCGTAACATGAATCCCATTCTTCGTATACCGATTTTTTGCCTGGCTTTTATAACCCTGGCAATGTCCTGTTCCCGGGACACCCAACCGTCGTCCTCCTATGTGGTAGAAACCATTCCGATGCCCACCGATCTGGACGCCGGAACGGGCGGATTGGCATTCCTCCCCGATGGGCGCCTGGCCGCCTGTTTTACGCGGGGCGAAGTCATGATCTACCATCCGGAACAGCACGATTGGAAAGTATTTGCAAAAGGACTGCATGAACCGCTTGGATTATGGGTGGTCAACGCACATGAACTCTTGGTGATGCAGCGGCCCGAATTAACCCGATTAAAAGACACGGATGGAGATGGGGAGGCAGACCTTTATGAAAAGGTCACAGACGACTTCGGCCTGTCGGGAAATTACCATGAGTTCAATTATGGGCCCGTCAAAGATAAAAAGGGCAACCTGTTTATTGCCCTGAATACGGCCTCCTACGGTGGAAAGATTCAGCCGAATCCACGGGGCGAAGTGAACACATTGGGCAGAGATGGCGAAGACGGTCGCCATCAGATGTTCTCGGCGGTGCCCTATCGCGGTTGGGTAATGAAACAAACCCCGCAAGGAAAGCTGGAGCCCTATGCGTCTGGATTCCGATCGCCAAATGGAATGGGGATCGATCCGGAGGGCAATCTATTTGTGACCGACAACCAAAGCGATTGGGTTGAGACCAGCACCCTGTATCATGTAAAAGAAGGGCACTTCTATGGCCACCCGGCCAGCCTGATTTGGAAAGATGGCTGGGACCAGGGAAGTCCGTTTGATCTTCCCATCACCGAGCTGGATCAAATGCGCACCAAGGCATCGGTATATTTTCCCCATGGCATCATTGCCAATTCTCCCACTCAGCCGGTCTGGGATACTACCGGTGGAAAATTCGGACCGTTTGCTGGTCAGCTATTCGTTGGGGAGATGAATCACAAACGCATCGTCCGTGTGATGCTGGAGCAAGTAAAGGGAGAATTCCAGGGCGCCTGTATCCCTTTTCTGGATAATCAGGGGCTGCCGATCGGCAATAATCGACTCGCCTTTGCTCCCGATGGTAGCCTCTGGATCGGGCAAATCGCCCATGGGTGGTCGGGCGACCAGGGAATCCGGCGGGTCACATTTACAGGCAAACAACCCATGGATGTCTATCGGATGAGCCTAACGAAGAACGGGTTTGACGTAATTTTTACCCGTCCGTTGGATCCGGCCATCGCGCTGAACAAAAACCATTATCGGATCCGGCATTACCATTACGCATACAGGAAAAAGCCCTTCGACGAGCCGATCGATCATTCCCAGCAAAGCAATGTCCAACCCATTGGAATCAAAGAACTACACCTGTCTGAGGATGGAAAGACCGTATCGATGGAGCTTGACTCGTTAAAAGCGGGTTATGTATATGAGTTGGAACTCAATAACATAACGAGCAAAGATGGTATTCCCGCTGCGAATCAATTTGTTTGTTATACATTGAATAACCTGTTGGAATAGCTGGAAGAGCCTATTTTTGATTTCGTTTTGGGCGTGGAGCTGCATGAATTTAGACGTGTCGTGGAGAAAAGGGGAAATTTATCATACGCTCACGGATTGCATATAACAACAATTTTGTCTAAGTTTGCCTTCCAAAAATTTGTAATCTATAACTGTTGAAATGAGTTCGACACCGATAAAGAAAGAGACCTACTTGGAGTGGTATAAGTTAATGCTGCTCATGCGTAAATTTGAGGAGAAAGCCGGGCAGTTGTATGGACAACAAAAGATTAGGGGTTTTTGCCATCTCTATATAGGTCAGGAAGCGGTTGTGGCAGGGGCGATGTCGGTATTGCGGCCGGAGGATTCGATGATCACCGCCTACCGCGATCATGCGCACGCGATTGCCAAAGGTATTCCGGCTAACGCGGCCATGGCAGAGCTTTTCGGCAAAAAGACCGGGTGCTCCAAAGGCAAGGGCGGCTCGATGCACTTTTTCAGTAAAGAGCATAAATTCATGGGCGGTCACGGCATCGTGGGCGGCCAGATTCCACTCGGTGCTGGCATCGCGTTTGCGGAAAAGTATAACGGAACCGATAACGTGTGTGTCTGTTACATGGGGGATGGCGCCGTAAGACAGGGTGCTTTCAACGAGACATTGAATATGGCCATGTTATGGAAATTGCCGGTTATTTTTGTTTGTGAAAACAATGGCTATGCCATGGGTACATCCGTGGCCCGTACCACCAACATGATGGATATTTATAAGATGGGGCTCGGTTTTGATATGCCCAGTGCACCGGTGGATGGCATGGACGTGATCGCTGTCCACAATGCGATGGACGAAGCCGTACAGCGTGCTCGCAGCGGTGAGGGACCTACGTTCCTGGAGATGCGTACCTACCGTTATAAAGGCCATTCCATGTCCGATCCTGCTAAATATCGTACAAAAGACGAATTGGAGGAATACAAAGGGCGTGATCCGCTGATTACGACCAAAGCGGCCATCGTAAATAAAAAATATGCCAACGAAGATTGGTTTACAGAAGTAGAAGCCGAAGTAAAGAAGACCATTGAAGAATGCGTTAAATTTGCCGAAGACTCGCCTTATCCCGATCCCGAAGAGCTCTATAAAGATGTGTACGTACAGAACGATTATCCCTATATCACGGATTGAACAAGTAGAAGTAGTTAACGAACGTAAAGATTAACCGCAAGATAACATGGCTGAAGTAGTAAAAATGCCAAAGATGAGCGATACCATGACCGAAGGGGTAATCGCCAAATGGCACAAAAAAGTAGGCGACAAGGTCAGTTCCGGCGATCTGATAGCGGAGGTGGAAACCGACAAAGCTACCATGGATTTCGAATCTTATCAGGAAGGAACGTTATTATATATCGGCCCGAAAGAAGGCGAAGCTGTGCCTGTGGACGCGGTGATCGCTGTGTTGGGTGAAGAAGGCGAAGATTACAAAGGGTTGTTGGACGGTAAAAGCGAGGGTAAGGGAGACGATGGGGAAGATAAAGATAAAAAAGAAGAAACTTCCAAGGCGGATACACCGGTGTCTAGCGAACCCGAAGAAGAAGCCGGTGACGAGGTAACAGCAGAATCGTTGGGCGCTACCGTGATTACCATGCCGTTGCTGAGCGATACCATGACCGAAGGGGTCATCGCGGAGTGGCACTTTAAGGTAGGCGATACCATAAAAAGCGACGATGTCATTGCCGACGTGGAGACCGACAAGGCGACGATGGAAGTGACGGCCTATGCGGAAGGAACGTTGCTATACATCGGCGTGGAAAAAGGACAAGCAGCCAAGGTAAATGACATCATCGCCATCGTAGGTAAGGAAGGCACCGATGTTGCCCCACTTTTGAAGAGTTCGGCTGCTAAATCCGATAAGACGGAAAAGAAGGATGAAAAATCGGCCGACAAAACAGCAGAATCCCCCGAATCTAACGCACCTCAAACGGCCGAAAGTGAGGAAGAAGCTTCAGCATCTTCGTCGGACGACTCACGGGTTAAGGCATCACCCTTGGCCCGGAAAATTGCCAAAGATAAAGGAATTAGCATAAGTGAGGTGAAGGGCACGGGAGATGGTGGTCGCATCATCAAAAAAGATGTCGAATCCTACACGCCGGCTGCCAAGGCCGATGCCGCCCAGGCAGGAGCAGCAGCCAAAACGGAGGCCCCGGCGGCGGCAACAACAATCAGCATCCCGCAGTATGTCGGTGAGGAACGCTATACAGAAAAACCGGTTACCCAAATGCGGAAGACCATCAGCAGAAGGCTTTCCGAGACGTTTGTTATTCCGCACTTTTATCTGACCATGAAAATTGATATGGACAGCGCCATTCAGGCGAGGGCCAAAATCAATGAAGTAGCCCCGGTAAAGGTGTCCTTTAATGACCTGGTAATCAAAGCTGCTGCGGTAGCGTTGAAGCAGCATCCCGCTGTCAACGCTTCATGGCAGGGAGATAAAATCCGCTACAACGAGCATGTGAATGTTGGCGTGGCCGTTGCCGTTGACGAAGGGCTGTTGGTGCCCGTCGTCCGTTTCGCTGATGGCAAATCGCTGTCGCACATTTCGGCGGAGGTAAAAGAGTTTGCACAACGCGCAAAAGCGAAAAAGTTGCAGCCTGCGGATTGGGAAGGTTCCACATTTACGGTCTCTAACCTGGGTATGTTTGGCATCGATGAGTTTACGGCAATCATTAATGCACCCGATTCCTGTATCTTGGCAATCGGCGGTATCGACCAGGTGCCGGTTGTGAAAAATGGACAAATTGTTCCAGGTAACATCATGAAGGTGACGCTTACCTGTGATCACCGCGTGGTGGATGGCGCTACCGGATCTGCATTTTTGCAAACGCTTAAATCGCTGCTGGAAGAACCGGTACGGATATTGGCTTAATTTTTTTCTGACTAAAAATCAAAGACTTATAGGTTACTGCTTAAGCGGTAACCTTTTTTTGTAGCGAATTTTCCTTCGTAAATTTATCCGAAGGTCTCTTTTTATTTCCAGCTCCAAAATCCGTATCTTTGCACGCGAAAAACTACCGTCTGCTTGCTGGCAAGCACCATGGCTGCACCCAGGTAGTGATACGTCCACATGAGTAAGATACATTTTCAGGAAAAATTTGAAGAGCGGCACATCGGGCCAAGTGCCGATGAAACCGCGGCGATGTTAGACCTCCTAGGCGTTGGCCATCTGGATGAGCTGATCGGCGAAACGGTGCCGGTACAAATCCGGGCAACACAACCGCTGCGCTTACCGAGTGCCCAATCGGAAACTGCCTACCTGCGTAGAATGAAGACGGTAGCCGACAAGAACAAAGTTTTTAAATCGTATATCGGACAAGGGTATTACGATGTGGTTCTTCCGGGCGTAATCCAGCGCAACGTGTTTGAAAATCCAGGATGGTATACACAATATACGCCTTATCAAGCAGAAATTGCCCAGGGGCGGTTGCAGGCATTGTTGAATTTCCAAACGATGGTCATCGACCTTACGGGTATGGAAATTGCCAATGCATCCTTATTGGACGAAGCGACAGCCGCGGCTGAAGCAATGTTCATGCAATATGGGCTCCGTAAGAACAAAACTGCCAACCGATATTTTGTTTCGGAAACTGTTTTTCCGCAGACGCTGGGGGTATTGCGTACCCGGTCACGGTCATACGGCATTGAACTGTTGGTAGGGAATGTTCAGGACATTCCCGATAGCGACCAACTATTCGGAGTATTGGTGCAATATCCAGCTGGAGATGGCACGGTTTCCGATTACCGGAAACTGGTAAGCCAATTGCATAGCCGGGATGTTTCCGTCTGTGCCGTTGCCGATCTATTAAGTTTGGCGTTGTTGACCGCCCCGGGAGAATGGGGGGCCGATGTGGTCGTCGGCAGCACACAGCGCTTCGGTATCCCCATGGGATTTGGGGGCCCCCACGCGGCGTATTTTGCCACGAAAGAAGCGTACAAGCGAAATATCCCCGGACGGATTATCGGAGTTACCGTAGATGTCAATGGAGACTATGCACTCCGTATGGCGTTACAAACACGCGAACAGCACATCCGACGCGATAAGGCGTCTTCCAACATCTGCACCGCGCAAGCGCTCCTGGCCATTATGGCTGGCTTTTATGCGGTTTACCAAGGTCCCAAGGGCCTGCAGCAAATTGCTCATCGCATACACGCGTTGGCGGCTTTGTTGGACAGCGCACTCCAACAACTGGGATACACGCAGCTAAACCAAACTTACTTCGATACGTTGCGGGTGGAGCTAGGGGATCTCATCGGTCCGCTGCATGCAGAAGCACTTAATAATGAAGTGAACCTCCATTATGAAGGAAGGCTGGCTGGTATCGCAATTGACGAGACGACCACGTATGAGGACATCGAAACACTCGTCCGTTTGTTTGCCAAGCTAAAGGGTAAAACACTCAACGATGTGGATTTGACTTCCTTAGCGTCCAACGTGCCTTCGGCTATTCCGGAGGCATTGTGCCGTACATCGGCATACCTCACCCATCCTGTGTTCAACAGTTATCATTCCGAACACGAGATGTTGCGTTACATCAAATCGTTGGAAGCCAAGGATCTTTCGCTCTGCCACTCGATGATTCCCCTGGGATCTTGTACAATGAAACTCAATGCCACAACGGAAATGCTGCCAGTTACATGGCCCGCTTTCGGAAGCTTGCATCCCTTTGCTCCAGCCGATCAAACCGGCGGCTATATGCAGGTTATCAGCGAGCTGAATCAATGGCTGAGTGAAATCACCGGCTTTGCCAAAGTCAGCTTCCAGCCCAATTCGGGAGCACAGGGCGAATACGCAGGGCTAATGGTTATTCGGGCCTACCACGAAAGCCGAGGAGATACGCATCGCGATGTGGTCCTTATTCCCTCGTCTGCACATGGGACCAATCCGGCATCCGCCAGCATGGCCGGAATGCGCGTGGTCGTGGTTAAATGTGACGATCGTGGTAATATCGAGGTAGAAGATCTCCGCACCAAGGCGCAAATGCACGCCGCCAATCTCGCAGCGTTAATGGTCACTTATCCGTCTACACACGGAGTATTTGAAGAGCCGATTGTCGAAATATGTGAGGTCATCCACCACTGTGGCGGCCAAGTATACATGGATGGGGCAAATATGAATGCACAGGTAGGGCTTACAAGTCCGGGTCTGATCGGAGCAGATGTGTGTCACCTTAACCTCCATAAGACCTTTTGCATCCCGCATGGAGGAGGAGGCCCGGGTATGGGGCCCATTGGCGTAGCCGAACATTTAGTCCCTTTTTTACCAAGCCACCCCGTGGTGGAAGTAAGCGGAGTACAGGGAATCAGCGCGGTCTCCGCCGCCCCCTGGGGCTCAGCTTCTATTTTGCTGATTTCCCATGCTTACATTGCGATGATGGGGAGTATAGGCCTTACCAATGCAACCCGCTATGCCATCTTAAACGCCAATTACCTCAAAACCCGCCTAGAAAGTCATTATCCGATACTCTACGCCGGGGCTAATGGGCGCTGTGCACATGAGTTGATCTTGGATTGCCGTGCGTTTAAGGCCATCGGTATCGAAGTAGGAGACATTGCCAAACGGCTCATGGATTACGGGTTTCACGCACCTACTGTGTCGTTTCCTGTGGCAGGAACGCTGATGGTTGAGCCCACGGAGTCTGAGTCCAAAGCGGAATTGGACCGTTTTTGCGAGGCTCTTATCGCAATCCGTAGTGAGATTGCTGCCATTGAGCAGGGGCAATCCGACCGGGCAAATAACCTGCTCAAAGGCGCACCACATACGGTTGCTATGGTGAGCGCCGATACCTGGGACAAACCCTATTTAAGATCGCAGGCGGCCTTTCCGCTCGCGTTTGTACGTGATCATAAGTTTTGGCCGAGCGTAGCACGGGTTAATGATTCGCAGGGCGACAGGGTGCTCATCTGTGCCTGCCCACCCATGCATGCGTACGAGGAAATAGAAGCATAACAGAAAAACCCCATTCCAGCCATAGCCAGAATAGGGTTTATACAACGTATGTTGTATGTAACATGCTTTTTCCTGCGCTGGCATTATCCAGATCAGGTTTTGGGGATTTAATCTCAGCCTGATTTAACTCAAGCACTCCCAGCACGCTGATAAGAAAACAAAGATCCGGAGAAAAAGTTTCCAAAGTTTTAGAAAGCAGACTGCTGCGAATAAATTTGCTTGGATATTCAACACGATTTATTGCATATAAAAGCAAATTTATCTAAGTTTGGTTCATTGCTTTATCTCACCAATTATGAAAATTTTTAATATCCTATTTTGTATTCTATTTTTAATCAGTGCAGCCCTTCAGTATAACGACGATGATCCTTATATCTGGATCCCGATCTATTTATTTGGCGCCTGGATATGCTATATGGCGATCAAAAACAGATACCTCCCTTGGGCGTACACACTGAGTTTCATAGGCTATGTGGGGTTTGCCATTTATTACCTCATCTTTAAACATGGTGTAATCGATTGGTTTCAGCACCATCATGCCGGCGATCTCGTACAAAGCATGAAGGCAGATAAACCGTGGATTGAGGAGACTCGTGAGGTTGGCGGGCTGCTGATCCTGGTAGTTGTGTTAGCGATTAACTGGCTGGCGGCGGGACGAAAATCGGTAAAAATTGCCCGGAAAAGTTGATGTTTTGCGCCTGGGAGCACAGGCTAAGATCGGGGTTAGCAATGGAATGTTGACAATTTTTATAAATGTTGTATTGCCTGATTAATTTTACAAAAAACAATAGGTAATCGCCTGATTGATAGATGCGTGTCCGATATTTTGATTTTTAATTTTTTAGCTGATTTTTTTTTGCCATCTTCGTTTCACGGAGAAGTTATCAACATTTTTTCGGTCATTTATTGTAAATCAACTTATTAAGAAGTAACGAATGGAAAAAACGAGCACGAGTGTATGGAGTAGTTGTCTGCAGATCATAAAAGATAATATTCCCGCACAAAGTTATAAGACGTGGTTTGAACCCGTTAAGGCCGTACGATTGGAAGGCAACGTTTTGACTATTCAAGTACCGAGTTTGTTTTTTTATGAATGGCTTGAGGAACACTATGTAGGGTTGCTTCGTAAAACAATAAAAAAGCACCTGGGTGAAAATGGCAGGCTGGAATACAACATCGTCGTTGAAAAATCATCCACAAGCAATCCCTATACGACCAATATTCCTTCGAGTGGCAACGGAGCTGAGGCCAAGAAGCAATCTATTCCCATTCCAGTTGCGCTGAATAAGGATATCAAGAACCCATTCGTCATTCCGGGGCTCAAAAAGCTGCAGGTAGACCCCCAATTGAATCAGCATTACACATTTGATAATTTCATTGAAGGCGAATGCAATCGCTTGGCCCGGTCTGCTGGATTTGCCGTGGCGAGCAAGCCGGGTGGGACATCGTTCAATCCGTTGATGATTTACGGGGGGGTGGGACTGGGTAAAACCCATTTGGCTCAAGCAATCGGCAACGAAATCAAACGTAATTTACCCGATAAGCTGGTTATCTATGTGTCCTGCGAAAAATTCTGCCAACAATTTGTGGATTCCCTGAAAAACAATACCATTAACGATTTTGTCAATTTCTATCAGGCAATGGATGTGATCATCATGGATGATGTGCATAATTTTGCCGGTAAGGAGCGGACACAGGATATTTTCTTTCACATTTTCAATCATTTGCATCAATCGAGCAAACAGATCATTCTTACGTCAGACAAGCCTCCCAAGGATCTCGCCGGATTGGAGGAGCGCCTCTTAAGCCGGTTTAAATGGGGACTCTCGGCCGATATGCAGGTGCCGGATCTGGAAACACGAATGGCCATTCTGAAAAAGAAAATGTATACAGATGGGATCGAACTGCCTGACAACGTGATTGAATATGTTGCCAACCAGATCGACAACAGTGTCCGTGAGCTGGAAGGCGCAATGGTATCTTTATTGGCGCAGGCTACGTTAAACAAAAAGGAAATTGATCTGAACCTGGCCAAGTCCATGCTGAAAAATTTCATCAAGAATACCCACAAGGAAATTTCGATGGATTACATTCAGAAGTTAGTATGTGATTATTTTGAGGTCCCCGTGGAGATGGTTAAATCAAAGGTAAGGAAACGGGAAATTGTTCAGGCCCGGCAAATCTCCATGTATTTGGCCAAAAACCATACGAAGACATCATTGAAATCCATTGGAGCTTTCTTTGGCGGCCGTGACCATTCGACCGTCATCTATGCCTGCCAGACGGTGGAGGACCTGATTGAAACCGACAAAAAATTCAAAGCCTACGTACAGGATATCCAGAAAAAATTAAAAACCAGTTAAGAAAAAAAGGCGGTCGATTGAAAAATCGACCGCCTTCTGCGTTTTTAAATAACCCGATCATCTATTTCCACCGCCTCTGCGGTCGCCTCTACCGCCACCGTTTCTCATCCGATTAGCACGCTCTTCAGCCATTTTTTCATACGCTTTTTGCTGATCCGCATTCAGTACCGAATGGATTTTCTTATCGGTCTCTTCCCGCAAATCCCGCATCTTGCCCATGAGCTGCTGCCGGTCGCCCCCCTGGTTTTCCTGAAAAATTTGCTGCATGCGCTTTCCCTGTTCAAGGGTGTAGGAATAAACCGAGTCCTTTTGAGCTGTGGACAATTCAAGCTCTTTTTCAAGTCTTTCGGTAGTCCGTTCGGCATTTTCTTCCGGGGTGCCAAACCCCCTGTTGTTACCCCGTTGGCCAAAACAAAATCCGGCGATTAACAGAAATACCGCCACGGCCAAAAATTCTTTTTTCATCTGCATAATTAGTTTTTTAAGGTAATGGAACTTGCAGGAGCTGTTATGCATTTCCTTTGATAACAGGCTAGACAGTTTCCGGGTCTTAATTTATCTGTTGTATAAGACCCAAACAGGGGAGGGAGGTTTAAGTGTGGTTAAAGTAACAATTCGGCTACTTCTTGCCAGTTGTTTACCCGTTCATATTCAGTAATAAGCAAATTATGAGGCGATGAAAAAAGCAGCTTTCGCCCTGAAAAATGAGCCAGGTTTTTTATACGGTCATCAATCATAATGTCTGCCGCTACGATCTTGTCTCCTGTAAAAGCAATGTTCGTCCAGGAAATAAATGGAAAATGTTGAGCTAACCAATCCAATTTTTCCACCAATGAATTTCTGAATTCTGTTGCGGCCGATACGATGTAAACGTTATAGCGCGTCTGCAGCGCTTTTACGGTTTCAATAGCACCCGGCATGGGTGGGATATCCTTAAAGAACCCCTTTTCATTCGCATAAATTTTCCATTGACCATTTAGATTTTCGGGAAGATTTTCATGCAGTTCCTTTCCGGGTTCTTGGTGAAGGTCCATCGCAATTCCATAATCGCGATTGTAAAGGGTCAAAAATTTACGTAAGGTATCGGCGATCACCTCGTCCATGTCGATCACCAAACGAAGTTTTTTGTCACTGTTGTTCATACGACAAAAATAGCCTTTATTTGGAAAGCAACGATGCGCTGGGGCAACAATTGCTCTTTTCTTCCAACTCACGCATGAACGGAACAGGGCCGGCCGGCTTCAGTAGCCACCCGGCTGCAATAAAGTGGACTAACGATTAAACCGAATCAGCCGCCAACGTGAGGGTGCAATAACGCAATATCAGCTGTTGAAGGATGCTTTCATCGGGCTCGCTAAACTCCGCCTGGATCGGTATCATATAAATCGGCATATCGGCCAAACTTGCAGAAAGTGCCGGCGTTAATAATCTTTGGGCGTCTTTTTCGGTGGTGATCACCAGTTTGGAAGGATTGCTGATTTCGCGGAACCGTGAGGTGATCGTTTGCAGGGTTGCTGGCGTGTACCGATAATGGTCGGGATAACGAAGTTGTACAATCTCCCGTACATGTCCCTTGAGATAATTGGAAAGTGGAGTGGGGTTAGCGATGCCGGTCACAAGCAGAATCGTGTGTTCGCTGCTCAGTGTTGCCTCCGTTGGATACCTGTCTGGCAGCAGCGGAACCAAAGTGCCGTAGCGAATGCCGGAAAATAACACGGGTACCTGTCGATCTGTGCCAAGAGAACGGCGAATCCGATGCTTCTCCACCTCCGTTGCGGCCGGAGGTGTCTTGGTGACAATCATTAGGTCAGCACGGCGACGTTCCTGGAAACTATCGCGGTAATTGCCGGCTGGCAGCAACCATTTGGGCCGGCTCATAGACCGGTAGTCAAAAAGTAGGATGGCGAAACCGGGTTGCAATGCCCGGTGTTGATATGCATCGTCCAGTATAACCACATGATGCCCGCTTTGAAACAACAGGCGTGCACCGCGGACACGGTTTTCGTCTACCGCTACCGTAACGTGAGGAAACTTGCGTTTGAATTGAAGCGGCTCATCGCCACATTGTTCCGCGGTACTAGATAGGGTAACCTCGGAAAATCCATGTGTCTTCCGCCCATAGCCACGGCTCAGTGTCGCCACCTGATGCCGCCCATTTAACAGCTTCACCAGATACTCCGTCATCGGACTTTTCCCCGTGCCGCCCACCGCAAGATTGCCCACCACGATGACCGGCTTTTTAAAAGCGGTCCGTTTGGCCCACCCCCAGTCGTAGCACCGATTACGAATCCAGACAATCAGACCATACAATAGCGAAAAAGGCAACAAGAGCAACCTGAGATAAGCCATGGTCAACAAACTTAGATAAATTGCCCATCAAAAGCAATTATTCACAACCCACGTTGTTTGGCCGTGGGAACTTTTACGTACATTCGGCTGAATGAAAGTATTAATGATAGTGGCCACAGAAGGAGAAATCAGTCCTTTCCTTCGGTTGCCCGAACGGCATCGGGCAGGAACGGAGGTGTTGATAACCGGCGTCGGCATGGTAGCCACGGCCTTCGCGTTGGGTAAAAAGCTGGCCGCTGCCCAATATGATTTATTGCTGAATGTAGGCATTGCGGGTAGCTTTGACCGTTCAATTCCATTGGGCGAGGTGGTCTGTATCTATCAGGACACATTTGCGGAGCTGGGTGCCGAAGATGGCGACGATTTTTTGAACAGTGACCGGCTGGGATTGGGACAGCATATGTTTGAAGGGGCTCATCAGGGATATCCAGCGCTCAATGGCCTGCGCAAATGCCGCGGTATTACGGTCAATAAGGTACACGGCAATGCAGCAGCGATTGCGGAAATTGAACAGCGGCTGGAACCCCAGACGGAAAGTATGGAAGGGGCAGCCGCATTCTACGCCGCTCATCAGCTGGGGCTCCCCGCTATTCAAGTCCGGGCTATTTCAAATTACGTCGAACGCCGTAACAAAGCCAACTGGAAAATTCCGCAGGCTATTGAAAATCTCAACGGTTGGTTACGCGCATTTTTCAAGGTATAACGGCGTTAAAACACGAAAATTTGACAAATATGGGAGGGTAAAATATCAATAATTTGTAGTAGGTTTGCATGCTGGAAAATATTTGACACGATATACAACGGATGAGAGAAATACAATTCAGAGAAGCACTTCGTGAAGCCATGAACGAAGAAATGCGTAAAGATGAGAAGATCTTTTTGATGGGAGAAGAAGTGGCGGAATACAATGGGGCGTATAAGGTCAGTCAAGGTATGCTGGACGAATTCGGTCCCAAACGCGTGATCGACACCCCCATCTCCGAGCTCGGATTTGCCGGTATCGGCATCGGAGCGGCAATGAACGGCCTGAAGCCGATCATCGAATTTATGACGTTCAATTTCTCATTGGTAGCCATTGACCAGGTAATCAACTCCGCCGCAAAAATGTATTCCATGAGCGGCGGCCAGTTTCCCATTCCAATGGTTTTCCGCGGCCCCACCGGCAATGCAGGGCAACTGGCGGCCCAGCACTCCCAGAATTTTGAAAATTGGTATGCCAATACACCGGGTCTCAAGGTTGTCGTTCCCGCAAATCCATACGATGCGAAGGGATTGCTGAAACAATCGATTCTTGATCCAGATCCCGTTATTTTCATGGAATCGGAGGTGATGTATGGCGATAAAGGAGAGGTTCCGGAAGAAGAATATTACCTTGAATTGGGTAAAGCCCACACCGTTAAGGAAGGCAACGATGTCACGATCGTTACCTTCGGAAAGATGCTGCCCCGGGTTGTAGAACCCGCTGTAGAAGAACTGACCAAGGAGGGAATTGACGTTGACCTGATTAACCTGCGCACGGTACGCCCGATTGATTACGGTGCAATTATCGATTCCGTTAAGAAAACCAATCGCCTGGTAATCGTGGAAGAAGCGTGGCCATTGGCCTCCATCTCTTCGGAAATAGCGTACAAAGTACAACGCGATGCGTTTGATTATTTGGACGCACCCGTTGTTCGGATTACTTCGGCAGACGTTCCTTTGCCCTATGCACCCACGCTCCTGCAAGCTGCCTTACCCAACATAGAACGGATTGTAAAAGCGGTTAAAGAGGTAATGTATATTAAAAAATAAAATCAGATACTACGTTCGATTTATTTAAAGATAAATTGGCCTGTCTTTCAAACAAAGGACAGGCTTTTTTGTTCACCCTACATACATCATTACCAATTTAACCGGAAAGGAGGTTAGTATGAATGTCATCGAACGAATTGAACATTGGGGAGACAGCCATCATCCACGGTGGCTAGACCTACTCCGTATCGCATTGGGCATTGTTATTTTTCTTAGAGGCGTTACTTTTCTGGCCGACACGGAATCACTGCGTCAGCTCATTGAACAGACTAATATCAAGATTTATACGTGGGGAATTGTTCATTACATCGCCTTTGCACATTTAGTAGGCGGAATATTAATAGCCATTGGGCTGCTCACGCGGGTTGCCATTGGTTTTCAGCTACCGGTGCTGATCGGAGCCGTTTTTTTTGTCAATATCACGCGTGGACTTTCGTTTCTTAATTCCGAATTGTGGATATCATTGGTTGTGCTGGCTTTGTTACTTATGTTCTTTGTGATCGGGTCCGGACCGTATTCGTTGGATCATCAGATGCGTGAACGGAGGACCTAGGGCAACATCTGCTTAAATTTGCATATCCCCGTAACTTTGGCTAATTTTGTCTGACGAAAATTGGACATGAACGAACAGACAAAGGCCATCCGGGAACAGGCCGACCGCACCCCCTATCGGGAACATGCCGTACCGCTTTACCTCACTTCCAGCTTTATTTTTGACAGCGCCGAACAGGGCCGCGCCATCTTTGCAGAAGAAGAAACAGGCAACGTATATTCCCGTTATTCCAATCCAAACACGACAGAGTTTATCAATAAGGTGTGCGCCATGGAAGGAGCCGAGGCGGGTTTGGCCTTTTCGTCGGGAATGGCAGCCGTGTTTGCTTCTTTCGCCGCGTTGCTTAAAAGTGGTGATCATATTGTGTCTTGTCGGGCGGTATTCGGCTCAACCCATCAACTGTTTACCAAATTGTTTCCCCGGTGGGGAATTACGACAACGTATGTAGACGCAGCTAAACCCGAAGATTGGGAAAAAGCCATCCAGCCCAATACACGGATGATTTTTCTGGAGACACCCTCCAATCCCGGTTTGGAGCTGGTTGATCTGGAATGGCTGGGTAAATTCAAGGAAAAATATCCCCATATCATTTTAAATGTGGACAATTGCTTTGCTACCCCTTATCTGCAAAAACCTATCCAGTACGGATTTGACCTGGTGAGCCATTCGGCAACCAAATACATGGACGGACAGGGACGCGTATTAGGCGGCATCGTGGTTGGCAAACAGGCACTCATCGATGAGTTGATGTTTTTTATACGCAATACCGGACCCTCCCTGTCGCCCTTCAACGCCTGGGTACTCTCCAAGAGCCTGGAAACATTGGGACTGAGAATGGACCGCCATTGCAGCAATGCACTGCACGTGGCGGGGGTGCTGGAGGCTCATCCCGAGGTAGAAAGCGTACGCTATCCTTACCTTCCATCCCATCCCCAGTACGCATTGGCTAAAAAGCAGATGAAAGCCGGAGGTGGCGTTGTCACTTTTGTGATTAAAGGTGGATTCGACCGTGCCAAACGCTTTCTTGATGCACTGAAAATGATCCTCATTACATCTAATTTGGGCGATTCGCGCACCATTGCCACCCATCCGGCGTCTACTACACATTCCAAATTGGCGGAAGCTGAACGGTTGCAATTGGGGATACAGCCCGGTAGCATACGCATATCTGTGGGACTGGAAGACGCGGGCGATATCATTGAAGATCTCACACAGGCATTGGATATCACCTAGCTCAATACCGTATCCGTAAGAAATAAGGCCGATAGGTATCGGCATTGGTGAATTGATCCTGAAAATTGTTCGTATTGATGCAATATGAAACAACCAGTTCACCTTGTTTTGACAGCTCCGGGTGGACCAATGCATTATAAGTGATCGTTTCCGGAAATTGTTTTGGAATGTCGTAAAGCACCCGTTTATTTACAAACGGACCTGTAGGGCTGTCGCCCTCGTACAGGAACAGGCGCGTTCCAAAGAGGAATTCTTGTGTGAAAAGGTAATAGGTGCCGTCGACTTTAAAAACGCTGAATTGATCGGATGCATCCAAATCGGGCAGTGTATAATCGTTGGGCGAGGACTGCCATCCCGTACCGTTCCAAAATTCCCAATCGGCTCTTAAATCCCCCTCAGGAACTCGGGCGATGCTAACCCGCTTTGACAGATACCCCGATACCGTCCCATAAATGTAGGTATAACCATCGTCTTCCAGCAGCGCGGAACCGAAAGTTGCTTCACCCCTGTATTTATCAACGATGATCGTATCCAAGGATAGTTCCGGCAACGAAAGAATAGCCAAATCCGACCCTACGGTTTTAAATCCCCACATCCCGCCTTCGGGCGTCTTGGTCACATGGCTGATCAGGAAGTGCAGCTTATTGTCATGAACGGTCGCATCATAAGGCCAATACCAATGATCCGGATCCTGTTTATGCGGCAAAAGGGTCTCCGCGTACTGTGCACTGTGGTCATTCAATGCCGAAAAACAATCGAAACATTCGCCACTTTGAATCATGGCCGCATTCCGAACAAAAAAGGAGGTGGCCCCGTTGCGGCTTCTGTCTGCCTCCACTTTTCCGAACCAGGAGTCGCCGAACGACCAGAAGATATCGCCAGCGGGAAGCAAGGTGGAATACACGGCATCCGCCCCCGTAAGCCCTTCGAAACGGGTGAAGTAATTGTCGTAGGTATCATCCCGGTACACAACGACCGTGCTGTCCCATGACCCGTCGTTCGCTTGCCGGGTCAGCCCCGACTCATCAAATTGTCCGGATTCATCCGACGGATTTTCGTCATTGGTAGGCTTCGTGGATTTATCGCTGCACGAAGCGGCAAGGATGATACAGCCGAGCAATCCGGCCAGCAAAGGGATATGTTTTTTCTTCATCACGATCGGTTTACCTGAATTTACGGTATGCTTAATTTACGGTCCGGGGTTTCAATAAGAATGCGCAGGCTAATAAGTAGACAGCACAGCACATTATCACGATAACCGCCCCCGACTGGCTGTTCCAGTGATCGGTTATCATACCCATGATTAGCGGGATGAGTGCCCCTCCGGCCACACCCGTCACCATCAACCCCGATACTTCATTTGCTTTGTCAGGAAGGATACCCAATGCCATCGAAAACAAGATCGGAAACACATTGGCTCCGGCAAATCCAATGATGCCCACCAATACGAAGATGGTCATTTTGTCCGACGAAAACAACAGCAGTACCAGTGCAGCGACCGCCACCAAGGTACTGATTTTAAGCAAACCCGATGCGGAATACCGGGCCAGCAAAAAAGCACCGATAAATGTGCCGATTGTACGGCAAGCAAAATAAACACTCACGCCGTAACCAGCCTGTTGAAGCGGAATCTGGCTTTGTTCCATCAGCCATTTAGGCGTGGTAATATTCATGCCGACATCCAGCCCCACAATAAACAGGATTCCGAGGAAAAGCAGTAAAACTGTCTTGTTCGATAGCAGTGCCCATACTTCGGCAAACGTAGACGGTTGCTGATTTTGCCGCTCCCTTGGAATCGGTGTGGCCTGCAGCCAAAGGGAGGATACCAACGTAACCCCCGCAAAAACGGGGAACATGGTCTGCCAGCTACCCCAATAGGATGCGGCGAATGCCGCGATAAATGGCCCGGAAAAGGACGAAATGGCTTTAATGAACTGTCCCGTGGTTAATGCGCCGGTCAATTGTTTGCCGGATACCACATTGGCCAGTAGCGGGTTTTGAGCTACCTGAAGCATGGTATTGGCAATACCCAGCAGGCCGAAGGCCAACAAACAGGAAGCATACGAATAGTATGCAAAGGGAATCATCATGGCCACCAGCGTAATGCCATTGCTGATCTGTACGGTCGTCTTGCGCCCGACTTTATTCATCAGCATACCCGTTGGGATCGAAAAGATGAAGAACCAAATAAACACAGCAAAGGGCAGGAAATTTGCCATCGTATCGCTGAGGTTGAAATCGCGCTGTACATAGCTGGACGAAATCCCTACCACGTCGACAAAGCCCGTGATAAAGAAACCGAAAACGATCGGCAGGAGTGCGAAAACTGTTTTTTCTCTGTTCATATTAGTTATATTCATCAGTCGCCCAGGATCGCCTTAACGGGTACCCAAAAAAACCTTGGCTTATAATAGGAAGCATGGTTAAACAAATCGTCTTCTTCAAAGCAGTTCACATTATAGCACATCAATATACGGCCATCTTTCTGAAATTGGGGATGAACCATCGTATTGTATGCAAACATTTTTTTCTCGGCTAAGGGGTCAGATACCTTAAAAATTTTCTTTTCATGGATAAAAGGTCCCGCAGGACTGTCTGAAATGGCAGCGAAGACCTCATTTTCCTGACTGCGTGTTTGGGTTACCAATACGTAGCGTCCTTTCAATTTGAAGACATTAAACTGTTCCGATACATTGGTCTGTATCCCCTGCAGCGGGGTGGATGCAGTGGGATCGTCGATCCAGCTCCCATCCGAATAATACTGCCAATCCTGTAACACGCCATTGGTCAAAGCTGCCCTTGCCACATGTACGCTTGCAAAACCGGTTGCGTCTGTCAAGGTGCCGTAGTTGTAAACGTAATCCCCATCGTCTACCACGGCATGCCCATAGTGGACGCCGTTGGCATTTGCTGCCGGAAAGCTATATTTTGCAAGGGGCTCCAGTGTTTCTGCGTCCAGTATGAAATAGTCACAGCCTACATATCCGAAATCGAAAATCTGGTTTCCCGTACGCCGGAATTCGGACATAAATAAGTGCAGTCGTTTATCCCGGACAAATCCATTTCCCGGCCAGTACCAGTTTCCGATGCCATTCGTTGTATCAGGAACGAGCCACGATTCCGGATCGGATGCCGTTCCACGGAAATACGATAGCACCGTATCGCGTGACAGCACGGTAAAAATGTTCCCGATCACCAGCTTGGACGTCTCCCGGGGGCGTTTCCCGTCGATTACGTCTCCGAGGAAGCTATCGCCCCACATAAAGAGGCTCCTGCCATCCTGCAGGTCAATCGATATCGACCCGTCACCGCCCGTTACACCGCCCCCCCGTTCTGGCATTAGCCTGTCGGTAAACTGGGGGAACATTTCGACTGCAACGGGTTCCTGTTGCCGGTGTGCCAGCGTATCTGCACGTTTGTTTGCTGCCTTGGCCGCTACACCGCCAGTGGTCATCGCATAGGTGGGTATTGCCAATAGGCAGTACGCCACGCTCCACGTTCCCAGGCCCTTAATAACCTTCATTTTGGGTCAGTTTTCCGTTGGTAATATCCCGTTCCCGCTGTGGAATGGGGAAGAGCAGGTTGGCTGCCTTGGGTTGGGCATTGGGCTTAGCGGCTTTCACCCGTGCGCTCAGCTCCTCCAGGGTGCACATCCGTACGAGGTCGTGCCAGCGGTGTCCTTCCCCGGCAAACTCCAGCCTTCGCTCCGCCAGCACCGCTTTCTTGAAATCGGCGTAATTGCCGGCAGGCGTATCTCCCAGTCCGGCCCGGTGGCGGATGGCATTGAGGGCAGCCCTTGCCTCGCCGTTTGGACCATTGTTGACCTCGTTGAGTGCTTCCGCTTTGATGAGGTACATTTCTGCCGTACGTAGATAGGGATAGGTGGCATCCGATTCGTTGCCGTTCGGCTCTGCCACGCGGTCCCAGTATTTGCAAAAATACGGGTCATTAAAATTCTCTGTTGTGTTGTCGCTGTAGGTGAAACTCTTGAACAAGGTAACGTCCCGCCGCGCATCCACGGGGTCGAAAACGGAATAGAGATCTTCCGTGGATGCATCGTATCCCTGCCCGTTCGCCGGCCCTCCTTTGCCGGTGTCCATTTGAGGCAGCAGGCGGACCAGAAACTGATTGCCTTTCCATCCCTGGCTCAATGTGGCGTTGAAGTTGACCTCCCAGATGTGTTCACCCTTGAAGCGGTTGCTAAGCTTAAAGATATCGGCATAGCCGGTAGGCCCGGTGAACAACGGAAATTCCGGGATGACCAGATCGGCCTTTTCCACGGCCTTCGTCAGGTAAGCGGTGTTGTCCTGCATCACACCCAGTGTCAGGTAGACGCGCGCCAGCAATGCCGATGCGGAAAGTGCATAGGGCCTGCCAAAACCCAATCGGTCGGCATAGGTCAAATGTGTCTCTGCAAAAGCCAGGTCTTCCAAAACAACCGGATAAATCTGATCCGTTGGGGTACGTTCAATATTCGCGGCACTGACGTTTTCCACAGGTGCGGTATGTAAGGGTACGTTGCCGAAAAAGCGCGTGAGCTCAAAATAGCACAGCGCCCTGAAGAACCGGGCCTCGGCAATCAGTTGATTCTTCAATGCGTCGTCCATCGGGATATCCGGTACTTTTTGGATGACCGTATTGCATGCATTGATCGTCTGGTAAAAATCGCGCCACAGAATCCGTATCCGGCTGTTGAATGCGTCTATCTGGAAGTTGGATACCGAAACAAAGTCAACAGACGACTGCTTACTGACCATGTTGTCGGACATAAGTTCCGGCAGCTCCCAAAAATCATTGTAAAATAACCCACCGAAATTCTCATCCCACAATCCACCCGGTGCATAGCCGGAAATCAGGTAGTCGTATATAGCATCGGTCGCCGCGATCGCGTCTTCCCGGGTCTTGTAATAGTTTTCGGAGGTAACGGTTGATTTTGGTACTTCTTCCAAAAAATCCCCACAGGCCGTGCACAGGCAGACCGACAGCAAGGCAATCCGAAGTTGAATAGTTAATGCGTTCATGTCTTCTCTAATTAAAAGTTTGCCCTTAAACTAATGGTGTATAATTTAGGCATCGGATAGGTACCGTAATCGGCCCCCATGCTCAGGTTATCGGCGCCGAAGCGGCTCACTTCCGGATCAAAGCCCGAATAGTTGGTAAACGTATATACGTTTTTGGCACCCACGGCGATCTGCAGCGCGGAACTCCGGATGCTGCGCAGCCACGTGCTTGGTAAGTCGTATGCAACCGTCACGTCCTTCACCCGCAGGTACGAGCCGTCCTCTATCTGATGGTCTGACATCACCGCCGCCATCGGGGTAGCGTTTGCCCGCGGATACCGGTTGTTGGGGTTGTCAGGAGTCCAGCGCTCCAGCGCCGCTGTCGTGTTGTTGCGCGTACCGTCAAAACTCTCCAGGGCAAATTTATTGAAGTTGGCGATCTCATTGCCATATACGCCTTGCAGAAACAGCGACAGGTGGATGTTTCCTGCCCGTTCGCCCAGATCGAAACTGAACGTGTTGTTCCAGCCGTAGGTAAAATCGGGATTCGCATTGCCGAGTACAAACAAGTCGGCTTCATTCAATCCCCCGTCCCCGCTTTTATCTACGTACTTGCGGTCTCCGTATTGAATGCTCCGTCCCGGAAAATAGGGGATATCGCCAAGGTTTTCATTCTGTTGGGCAATGCCGTCGGTTTTATAGCCGTACATCGTGCCGATGGGTGTGCCCTCCCTTACCCGGGTCCAGTTGGATATGCCCATGATGGAGGCTCCGATCAGTCCCTCTTCCGTGCCTACCAGGTTGGTCACCGTGTTGCGGTTAAACCCGAAGGTCAGGTTTGCGTCCCATTTAAACCGGTTCCCATCAATGGGTACGGCATTCAGGGCCACCTCAAACCCTTTGTTTTCCATATCGCCCACATTCTGCATAGCCAGGTCGTATCCGGTATGGAACGCAACGGGTACATTGAGCAGCAGGTCGCTGGTTTTCTTGATGTAGAAATCGGCGGTAAGGGAATAGCGGTTGTTAAACAGCCCCACGTCCAGTCCCACATCAAACTGTGCGGTTGTCTCCCATTTCAGTTCCTTGTTGTTCAGCGTGTAGGGTGCCTGTCCCTTGATGATTTCATTGTCGCCGATATAGGCTTCCATGTTGAGCAATAAGCCCTGTGAGCTGTAGGGTGGAATACCTTCGTTGCCGACCACCCCGTAACCGACCCGGATTTTCAGATCGCTCAGATTTTCCCAATTTTGCAGGAACTGCTCTTCCGATGCGCGCCATGCAAACGCTGCTGAAGGAAAGAAGCCGTACCGGTTGTTGGCGCCGAACTTGGAAGAACCATCCACCCGTCCGGTTAACGTAACCAGGTATCGGTTGGCATAGGAATAGTTTGCACGGGCGAGGTAAGATAACATCTGCCAACCGGAATAACCCGAATTGGTGATCTGCCGCCGTGCGCCCGCCTGAATGGCGTAATAGCCCAGGCGCCCATCGTTGAATTCCGAGTTGGCTACCGCTAAGTTCTGTCCTTCGAATGCCTGCACGGTCATGCCGGCTACCGCATTCAGTTGATGTTGGGTGCCAAATGTCCGGTTGTAATTCAAGGTATTCTCCCATAGCCAGGTATAGCCATCTACCGTGCCTACGCTGGCACTGCCGCCATTGGATTCGCCCCGCTTGATATCCTTGGAGGAAAAGCTTTGCTCTTTCACCTGGTAATAGTCAATGCCAACGCTCGATTTCAAATTGAGTCCTTCTGCTAGGGTCAGGTCTGCGTAGAAATTACCCAATGCACGTGCCGTTTTGTTCAACTGCTCAAATTCGTTGGCATCCTGCACCGGGTTCCCCACGGCGGGATTGGAGGTGTTGTTTTGATAAACATACGAGCCATTCGCATCGCGTACGGGCAACGCTGGATTCATTTCCAGCGCCCACGAAGTGATACTGGACGCAAACGCACCCTCTGAGTTGGTCACGACGCCGTTCGATGCACTGTGCGACACGTTTAAGGAGGTGCCCACTTTCAGCCGTGAGCCAATCCGTTGGTCAAGATTAAGACGGACGTTTGCTTTGTTGAAGTCCGACCCGATGATGATCCCATCCTGAGTCATGTAATTGGCCGATAAAAAATAGGCTGCGGCATCGTTTCCTCCGGAAAAGCTCAATTCGTAATTCTGGATGGGAGCGATCCGGAAGATCTGATTCTGCCAGTCTGTACTCCGTTTCCTGAGGTTGTTCAGGTCTGCAAAAATCAACTTTCGGTCGATGTTTGCATTGTCTGCTGCGTCGTTGCCCAGTACGGCCAACTGCTCGGCATTGAGCATATCCATGGTATTGGCCACCTGCTGTAAACCGTAATAGGCATTGAACGATGTCTTCACACGGCCGCTTGTTCCCCGTTTGGTAGTAATCAGGATCACTCCGTTGGCACCCCTTGCCCCATAGATGGCGGTGGCAGAAGCGTCTTTGAGGATCTCAATGGACTCGACGTCACCGGGATTGATGCTGGTCAACGAATTGAGCGCCGGACTGTGGAACATGCCGGTGCTGGTCGAGCCTTCGCCGATTACCGGGATGCCGTCAATGACATACAGTGGTTCATTGGTACCCATAATGGAACTGGTGCCCCGTATGCGGATCGAAGTTGCCGCACCGGGTTGGCCCGATGTGTTGGTGACCACCATACCGGCCGCCCGCCCTTGAAGGCCTTGGTCGAGCGACGTGACCGAGGTTTTCACTAGATCAGCCGCTTTCACACTCGAAATGGAGGATGTAAGGTCGCCTTTCCGCACCTGCCCATACCCCACCACAACCATTTCTTCCAGCAGATTCACCTGCGGACTCATCACGGCGTCGACCGTGCGGTTTTCGCCGAGCAGGATTTCCTGCCCTTCGTAGCCGACATACGAAAACACCAGGTAATCGCCCCGTTTGGCCTGTATCGTAAATGAACCGTTGGCATCGGTAACTGTGCCCGTTGAGGTTCCCTTGATCGCGATGCTCACGCCCGAAATGGGCGCTCCGTCGGCGTCTTTAACATTCCCTTGATAGGATAATTGCTGCGCGTGGACCCGGGGTCCTGCGAGCACAAAAAGCAGGGAACAGCATACTATCCATAATTTATGTCTCATATCAGAATAATTGGTTTAATACATTATCATTTTTGAACACCCCAGTTTTTGTTGGGCGTAGGCCCCAGCCACATCTCCAGTTCACCTCCCTGGGCAAAAGCGGCATGGCTCAATTGGAAACTGTTAAAATCCACACCATTCAATGCCGCCCGTTGGATGTAGCAATTGTCTTTCGAATTATTAGTTACTTTGATTTTGAATGCCGTTCCTTGATAATAGTCGGGATGGAGCTTGATGGTGATCTCGTCAAAGATGGGGCTTGTCAGGTCATACCGGGGGTTGATGGCGCTGTTCCCTTGGATGTTGAACAGCCCGATGGCCATCAGGGCACTTACGCCTCCCATTTGTCCTTGGTCTTCGTCATGTCCCCCGTATCCTTTATCCGGGGTGGTAGCCCCATAAGCCTGTTCCTTTACCCGCCTCACCCAATACTGGGTCAGCCACGGTTGGCCCGCATGGCTGAACACGTGTGCATTGGAGCAGCCGGGTTGATTGGCGTAACTCACATACCCGTTACTGTAACCAAAGACAAAGTCGTCTTTTGCAGACTGCTCGAATGCATGATTCAGTTTTTTGCAGAATGCATCATTGCCGCCCATCAACTGAGCGAGCTCCGGGATCGCATGCGACAGGCCCCATGTGGCCTGCCATGCGTTGGCTTCAATCCATCCCTGGCCGCTCAGTGGGTCGTCATGCAGCCATCGGCCGTCCGCGTCCTTGGGAAAAATCAACTGCTGATCCGGCCGGAATAACTTTTTCCATCCCATGGATCGGTTGGCATAGTAAGCAGCGTCCTTTTTCTTTCCCATTTTCCCGGCCATCTGACCCAATGCCCAGTCCTGAAAAGCCGCCTCTATGGTAATACCCGCATTTCCGGGATAATAGCCGTTTTTAATGTAAAACGCTATCTCTTCTTTGGGCCCGAGCATTCCACCCGGCTTGTGGTTTTCCACCATCGCACGGTACGCATCTTCTGGATCCATCTTGGTCAGCACACCTTTTTGATAAGCGCTGGTAATCAAGTTGGTTGCCGGGCAACTGGTCATAATAAAGGAATACCCGCCCACATTGGGCCCGCGGGGTAGCAGTCCTCCGTTTTTGGCATATTGTACCAAACTAGCCGCAAAATCATCCAGCACTTCCGGCCATGCCAGTCCCCACAGCACATTGAGATTCCACTGGGTTAGCCAAAACGCGTCTGAGTTGTACATATGGAAACGTACACTGCCATTGGGATTTTTGGGAAGTGCCCGAACGATCAATTTTGCATGGTTGGTAAACCGTCCTTCACGCTCGCCCTGCGTATAGTCTGGATAGTCGCCGGATACGTCGTCGATTTTGTGCCTTCCCATCAACACATGCCATAAATCAGTATAGAATTTAACCTGTTGAGCATCGGTTCCCCCTTTTACATCGATCCGACCCAGGTACTCGTTCCATACCGCCCTCGATTGGGCCCGTACCGCGTCGAAGTCCCAGTGATTACATTCCGTAGCCAAATTGTTCCGGGCGTTTTCCACGCTGGTATAGGATATGGCAAATTTCACCTGGATCTCTTCGCCTGCATTTACCGCGTAGCGTGCAGAGACACCGGCAGTTGGCGCGTCGGCATAGGACTCGCCGGCGTTCCTGGGATGCAGGTTGCTGCCGCTTTTCAGCTCAGAAACGTGGCTGTAGGTTTCGCTGCCATTCCATCCGTCGAGTGTGTCGAAGGGTTTGTCAAACTTCATCACGAAGAAAATCTTCACCTTATCCGGCCCACCCCAGAAACGCCCCGTGGATATCACGGACCCTTCCAGCTCGGTATCACTCACCTTACGGACATCGGCATCTGTCATCGTTGTTTCGCCAAGGTAGCCTCCAAGGTTAAGCAGAATGTCCGAGGCGGCATCCTGGGTATAACGCAACCGGTAGAAACTCACCCGGTCCGTTGCGGTCTGCTCTACCCAGATACCGTAATCTTCCAGAAACAACCGGTGGTAGGCCGGCTGCACGATCTCACCATCGTGACTGAATTTCGACTTCCAAATCTGTTCCCCCTTTGTGGGGTCCACGTTACCGGTAGTGGGCATGAGTGTAACGCCCGACAGCATCCAGCCGTGCACCTGGGGAAAACCGAGTACCTCCAGTGAATTGTAGTTATAGCCACCTCCGTATTGGTTTTTGTTCCGTGTCATCGGGGCGGCGCCGATCATGCCAAAGGGTTGGTTTCCGGTCACGAAAAAGAAATAACGGCCACGCGCCGACTCAATATACGGATCCACCTTCGACACAAAATCGCCGATGCCGGGTGTGGGATATACTTCCATCTCTGATAGGCCCAGGTGCAGGCCGTCGCCATCTGTTACTTCAAACCGAATCCACGAAACTTCTTTGTCCGGAAAGTTGACGGCTTTTGCCCGGCCATCGTTGGGTATGGCGCTTACTGCTAGGCTGGTTCCATCGCTGAAGTGCAAGGTGCCGCCTGCTGTATGGCTATCCGCAGTTGCTCGGTCATACAGGATAATCCGGTTGATTCGCTGTGGCTTACTCCAATCCAGCTGTATCCATGGGTAGTCAATGGCTCCCCATGAAGTTAATGTGCTCTGTGAGGACCATTCGCCCTTATTTTCAATGCCTATCAATCCGTCGGTCAGTCCCCGCTCCGAAGCCTGAGGCCCGCTTGCAGACGATGCAGTTACCTTAGCCATTGGTGCAATGTTGTCCGTACCCGCCATCAATTGACCGACCGCCATCAAACAGAGCGCTGTAATTATTACATATCTATTCATAAATGGAATGCTGTTTAATAGGCGCCCGGTGTACAATTCCCCCATGTGTAGTCTGCCGCATTAGCGCCCCGATAGGGGGTGAAATCACTCGATTTGGCAATGCCGATGTATTTTTCAACAACGGGGGTTTCTGCAGATAGTCCGAGCCAGGACAAATCCATGGTGGTTTCCAACCACAGATCCTCGCCTTCGAGCTTGGTCACCTTATACCCCTCCAAGGTAGGGATTGCGGCCAGGAATCCGAATTTGATTAGGTAAATGGAATCCACCTGTGACTCACTGCCGATGATCTTCCAGGCACAATACTGATTGAGATCCTCGAAATTGGTGGGACCACTGGCCCCCCAATCGTACTGCCAGGAATAATCTGCATTCAGTCGATACACATTGTCCCGCATGGCATCCGTGAGGGTGTTATCTCCGCCGGTAATCTGCTCGCTCAGACGCCAATCATAGCGGGTGAGCAGCGGCACACCTGAAAGGCGGACGGAAACGGATAAATCCGAAGCGTCTACTAGGGCTCCTGAACCGTCAAAGCCACTGAAGGTATACACCAGTGTTCCTTCTTCGTCCCCCGCCAGAATCATCTGCGAGAAGATGTAGGAATCGGTTCCCCTGGTTAGTGGAATTTCTACCGAAAAATCAGCGGCGGGAGCACCATTGATTGATTTGGTAACAACCAATTTATTGACGATATTTCCCTTCAACGTTACATTTGCGGTGATTATATCTCCGATTTTGCCAGACGTAGTGGTTTTATCCAATGCTACTTTTGACTCGATAGCGATGCTGCTATCGTCTTCGCAAGCCGATAAGGTTGCCAAAGCAATTCCGACGAGCGAAATGAGTTTAACGATGTTGTTTGTCATAATTCATTGCTGGTTTTTTTTAATCTTTTAGGAAAGCTTTGACCATCAAAGCCCTCTCTTCACTTTCATTGGTTATTGTATAGGTGTTGGCCGCGGCGGGAATGACGAAAGTCTCCCCGAAGTTGAATCGCTGTTCCATTCCGTCTTCCGTTTCGATCCGGATAGATGTTCCCTCCACCAGCATCCATACATGGCATTTGTTGGCGGTTTCCATTTCTATGCGCTCGCGGAAAGCGTAGCGGTGGACATCGTAGAAATGTTCGGGATGTGTAGGAAGGTGTTCCAGCACATGGCTGTCCGTTTGCTCCAGTATAGATGGCTTGCTGATAAATTCACGTTGGATCCGGTCGCCCTGCCGGTCGAAATACACATTACGCATTCCATGTTCAATATTGATGGGGCGTGGCCTTCCATCCAAATCCAACCGGACCCAGTCGTACATCTTAAACGTAAAGATATAGGGGGCACTGCTGATTTCAAGCACCAAATTGTTTTTTCCGGAGGCATGTATGGTGCCGTTGGGAATTAGATAGAGCGCATGTTTTTCGGCACTGAACTTTTGTACGTACCGTTCCACATCCAGTTCCACATGATGGGTCTGGCTGTGGATGAGCTGTTGGTGGAATTCCGTAGCATCTACTCCCTCCTGAAAGCCCAGGTACACCAGGGCATCGTCCTCGCAGTCGAGGATGTAATAGGTTTCATCCTGTGTAAACGGCATGCCAAACTGCTCCTTGATGTAGTCGGGACGCGGATGGCACTGCACAGAGAGGTTACCGCCGTCAAAGGTGTCCAGAAAGTCGAAACGGATGGGAAATTCATATCCGAAGCGGGCGGCACCGTTGCCCAATACCTCACGGTAACTTTGATACATCAGAAAATCAAAAGATACCTCCAAACGGTAGCCATCGCTTTCGAACATCAGCCCGTTTTCCAATACCATCAATTCGAAAGACCAAGCTAAATTGGTTACCTCGGCATTCAACCCAGTGAAATGTGCTTTCATCCACTGGCCACCCCAAGCACCCGGTTCGAACCAGGGACGCACGCGGAAGAAATTCCGGCCCATGGCGGCCAGCCCGCGGCGCAGGTTATCGCCAGACATGAATAGGTATTCGTCTGGACGTTGTTCATCGACAATCAGATCTATCCGGGGCAATAAATCACATTTATGTTTGTTGAGCACCCGCCAATCCAGGAAGTAAGCCTGTTTGTACATTTGCCGATCGTCGGCGTAGGTTTCCATGCCCAGGTTGGTTGCGGCGTGTGCACGCATGCGGAACTGCAATTCGTTTTTGGGAACGTCTACATAAACCAAAGGAGCTTCCCATCCTGCCAGACTGGATCCTGTGCCCACCAAAATGTTGATATCGGCTTCGGGATCGGGTTGGAACTGTTTGAGTTTTTCGCGGTCAAACCAATCGGGCAGTTCCTTATCGGTAATTTTTCCGAAAATATCGTCCGGATCACCCATATAAGGCTGGATCATGTGCTTTATCTCCGCCTCCGGAAGAAGGGCTGCATCGATGTGAAACCAGCGTGCACGCTTATTGAGTTTCCGCAATTCCCGGTCAACCGATGCAACGAACGTATCCCAAAAAACCCCGGTATAGCCCTCGATGATAACCTGGCGATGCCCGGCTATCCAATCCGCTAGCGATGCTTCCCCCGATCGGATTTGTGCGGAGCCAATGGGAAATCCCGGATAAATGTCGTACACCCCTTCAGGCGTCGTTTCTGTTTTTGCCGGGGCTACGTATTGTTCTGTTTTCCGTAGCGACCTGTCATTCGCCCCGGCCCGTACAGACATCGCGGCGCCGATTATTGGCGCTTCGTCCCACAGTTCACTTACGCGGATCCGGACTTCGGTACCGATACCCGTAATCAATCTGTCAAGAAACAGATCGGCAGCTTTGGAAATGTTGCCACCCAACACAATTGTGTCCGGTCTAAACCGCTCGATCCAGGGAGCGATAAATGCTGCTAGGTTATCCGCAAAGGCATCAAAAATGTCGCGGGCAGTCTGATTTCCGGTTCTGGCCAGCTCGGCAATTTTCTTGACATTAACAATTGATTGGCCAGTAAGTATTTGCCATTTCCGCACAAACCAACGGGTAGCAAACGAGTCGTCCGCAATACCATCCCCATAAGGGATGTTGTATAAGAAGCCGCCATCCGGAACTCCTTCCGTACCACCGGTTTGTATGTTACCGTCTACCAGGAATGTGCTGCCAAACCCGGTTCCGAATGTCAGAATCAGGCTCCTCCTGCTGCCTCTGGCCGCGCCGGCGAAATATTCGCCTTGTGCATAAGCCGAAGCGTCGTTAATAAACGTCAGGGGAAGATCGGCGGGAATCTGTCCCTTTATATACTGTTTTACATGGAGCCCGAAGAGGCGGTCAAATTTATCAACTCCGGTAATCTTCGAAATACCCCGGTTGTAATCAAATGGCCCGGGCATGGCTATCCCAATTCCAGCTATTTTATCCGGCCCTATGGGAAGCTTAGCTAATACCGTGGCTAATACATCCAATACATGGGCCGCCGAGCCATTGGAATCAATGTCCGCTACCTGCAACGATTCCGGCAGTATCTTGCCATTATCACGATTTACCAAAGCACACGATACGTGCGTACCTCCTACGTCTATTCCAACGTTAAATAGCTTCATTTTTTGCCGATTGTCTTTAAACTGAATGAATAAAAGTTACTTGTTTAATTGGTTCTGTATGTACATACATATGTACAATCATATGTATGTACAAATTAAAACTCTTTTTTCTATAAATCCAAAAAAACCCTGAAATTTATTCCAAACCTAGAAAATCACTGGAATACATGGTTTTGCTTTTGACAAATCAGAATGCTATTTTTGTGGAGACATACGATAGGTTGTATGGACATATAGCAAGCTTCATCGTCGTTAAAAGACAAATAGCAAAACATTCATTGATGCCGAAAAAGCGGGCAAGAAATTAATAACTATTTTTGAATGAAAATTTCATTGGATCACGAGAGTCACCTCCCATTATATGTGCAGATTGAGGAACAGCTTCGGAAAGCAATTCGATCGGCCGATTATAAGAACGGAAAAAAACTTCCCAATGAGGTAGATCTTTCGAAGCAGTTGGGGGTATCGCGGAGTACACTGCGGCAAGCTATTAACAAAATGGTATACGAAGGCCTTTTGATCCGTAGGAAAGGGGTAGGGACGATTGTTACCAATTCGGCGATTACGTCAAAGGCCAACAATTGGATGAGTTTCACCCAGGAAATGCGAGCCCTTGGAATTACGGTCAGAAATTATGAGCTATATATCGGATGGGTTAAACCCACGGAAGAATTGTGCACATTCTTTGATATCGGACCAGACACGAAGGTAATGAAGCTTGAACGGCTGAGGGGCAATGATGAACGACCGTTTGTCTATTTTATATCGTATTTCAACCCCCGCATCGGCCTCACGGGCAATGAGGATTTCTCCAGACCGCTTTACGATATCCTGGAGAACGAACACAATACCGTCGCGAAATTGTCTAAAGAAGAGATCAGTGCGATGACGGCTGATCAGTTGTTGGCCCAAAAGCTGGAATTGAAGGTCGGCGATCCGATTCTGAAACGAAAACGCTATGTATACGACCCCGGCAGCCGCCCCATAGAATGGAACGTCGGATATTACGGAGCCGACAGTTTTGTTTATACCATTGAATCTACAAGAGATATTTAAATACAATACCATGAACATATCACTTCAACGAATAAATGATGCCGTTCACTTCGAAGGGACCAGCGAATCCACAGAAGTACGTGTACACATTGATGGTTCGCCCAGTATCGGCGGCGAAGGTTTGGGCGTACGCCCCATGGAACTGGTGCTGATGGCATTGGGATCCTGTAGCGCCCTGGATCTGGTCAATATTCTTAAAAAACAACGTCAGCGGATTGATGACGTCAAAATCGATGTAAAAGGGCAGCGGCGGGAAGCGATCCCCAATATCTTTACCGACATTCACATTTCCTTTTTCCTGAAAGGAGACCTCGATCAGCAGAAAGCTGAAAAAGCAGCCGAATTGGCCGTGAAAAAATACTGCTCCGTGCACGATATGCTGGCGGCGGGCGGCGTCAGCATTACATATAGCATCGAAATTCAGTAGCATCAACGGTCAATTTTTTTGTAAAAGTTAACCTAATTCAATGAATGTTTAAACATTGATGTGTATTTTTGTGTTATCTTAAAAACTAAGAAAATATTATGGCAACTACATGGAAATTAGACCCTACCCACTCTGAGGTAGCATTCAAAGTAAAGCATTTGGTTATTACGACTGTCACCGGTTATTTCCGGTCTTTCGACGGAACGGTCGTAACGGAAGGTGAAACGGACTTCACCACAGGAAAAGTCAATTTTAGTATCGATACTACCAGCATTGATACCAACCAGTCTCAGCGCGACGAACATTTGAAATCAGCAGATTTCTTCAATGCGGTTCAGCATCCGCAAATCACATTTACTTCTACATCAATTAAAGAAAAAGGCGATGACGAGTTTCTTCTTCAAGGCGACTTAACCATTGGCGATGTAACAAAACCCGTTACCTTTAACGTGGAATTTGGCGGGACCGTAACCGACCCGTATGGTAATTTTAAGGCAGGTTTTGAAGTATCGGGCAAGATCAGCCGGAAGGAATTCGGACTTACCTGGAGTGCCGTCACCGAGGCTGGAGCCGTTGTGGTCAGCGACGATGTGAAAATACAGGCGAGCGTACAGTTTGTAAAACAGTAATCGTTCATTCTCATTCTTCGGGCCCTGTAAGTTTGCCGACCTGCCAACTTACGGGGCTTTCTTTTTTTCGGGCCCCCGCCAGATGCGCTCAGCCCAACGGCCTATGTACCAAAAGGAAACGGCTAGTAATAAAAAGAAGACAGTGCGGTTGAGGTTATCCCACAAATATTCAAAAAAGCGTGTGTACAAGTTAATAATCAGAAAGACAATGCCAAACTCCCGCGCGATATAGTCCTGCCGCTTAAGCCCATACCATGCCAAACTCAAAGATACGGCCGTAGACAACAAACCCCAATAGAAAATATGCCATTGGCGTACGCCGGCCCACTCATCCATATCGCTGTAATTGCCAAAAATAGATAGCAGCCACAAAGCTGTCAGCAAGTAAGTCAGGCCAATGATATAAGTAAGTGTCTGAAAAGGTGCAATGGGTAAAATGCGCCGCTGCCAGATCATCGAAAACCCGGTAAGCAGTGCGCCAAACAACGTAAAACGCAGGGGGTAGTTCATGCCCCAAAATCGGAACCCCCAGTTGCTGTGATAAGCTGTTTCCGTTGCGAACCAGATGCCGAAACTGATCAGCGTAAATACCCAAATGAGTTTAGACGATAATTTAACGGATAACAACCCATATATCACCACCGATGCAAGGAACAACAGCGAAAAATGCCCCGAACCATTGTCGAGGATCTTACCCAGATAGCCTACGCAAGTGGCGGTGGCAAACACGCCCAACGCCATGAGGGCCTCGTTACTGAACGTCTTATGGGGATGGTTGCGTTTGTTTCTGAATCCCCATCCGTAGAACAAAATTGCTAATACGAAGCAAAATATACAAATCACCACATCCGGGGTATCGTAAAGTTTTTCGATCCATTGCAGCACCATTTGGTCCGCAAATAGCGACAGAAAAGCCAGTACCACACACGAAAGCGCTATCCAAAAGGCATATTGGGCCAATCGCTTCCAGTCAAATCCTTTCAATTCATACGAGCCACTCAATTGGTTGGCTTGTGTCTCCTCAAGCAATCCCTGCTCCCGCCAATAGCGGATGGCCTCGTCCAACGTTTCTTTTTCATGCCTGTTGACATCCAGTTTTTTCACAGTGAAACAAGTTAAGCTTACAAAACACTCAATAACTTCAGGGAAATTTCGATCAACTGTTCGTCGCGGCGGATGATCAATTTTACCTGCTTTCTCGCCGACATCAGCGCTTTTTTATATTGCGCAAAATTCTGGCTGGCATTTTGGCCGATCGCAATCACGATATCCCCTTCTTTCAGGCCCGCCAGATCGGCCGGAGAATCTTTGACGATCGAACCGATCACGGTAGCATGGTTGATATAGTAAAGCTCCATGCCCGAATACGAATATTCAAAAGGTTCCCGGTACAGCGTATTGGGCTTCAGATAAATCTCCCGTTGCTGGTAGTTGAGAATGACATTGAATCGCTTCAGGATCTGGTTGCCAATCAGCCCGCCGAGATACGGATAAGAGGTTACATTAAATTCGTCTTCAAACACCATGGTGGGCACATTCCGAAAGCGGTACGGTCCCAATCGGAATTTTTTAACAAGCGTCATGTCCATAACCAATTTTCCACCCACTCCGTGAGCTTGTATGGGAAACCGTTTGCGCGTCTTGCGGAGAACCAGACTGTCCTGCTCGAAATCCCTCGACAAGACCAAAGATAGGCCCGCTCCGATATCAAACAAGAAACGGGCCGAAAGCTTGTGATGGTCGTGTATGCGGGCTGATTGAACCGGAAGTGTCCGGATAAAGGGCTTCAGTATGTGCCCGCCCCGGGGGTATTTGAGGGTGCCTTGGGAGCAGATCTCGATTTCCCGGTTGTCATAATCGATTTTCACAATATATCTGCTGAGTAGCGAGTAGCCGATAACACCGTCTATCTGCACACCGTATACATACGACAAAAATTGATAGTCGTTGATATGGAAATCAAGGCTATCGACCGTCAGCTCATTGAACTTCAGTTTCTCATTGTAAACAAACTCCGCGTTGCGCACTCCCGCAATCCCCCGTATGTTGATTTCCGATGCCACGGGTGCCAACCCCAGTGAACTTGCGGTGGTAGAATCCAGGGAAATGCCGCTGCTGCCGGTGTCCAGAATAAACGTCAGGGTATCTGCATGACCTACTAATAGGGCTTTGACGAGGATTACACTTTCAACGGCCAGCGAAAAGGGGATAACGGTCAGTGTTTGTGATGGTGGCGGTACATACGCTTCTTGAGCAACCGCTGAAAGCCAGCTGGTCATCATCCAGAGAAGTATGAATAATGAGGCTTTCACGCGAGCCTATGTTTACCATTCGTATTTTCAAACTTACACTTTCTTGAGTTTATACACAACCATCATCCGATGTTTCCTAGTATCCGTTGCAATCCGTATCTTCATCCCCAAATTGAAAACGCCTGATGATCGAACAACGTACGGTCCGCGGAGGTGCCTCCGATCACGAAGGAAACCACCCCATGAAGTCTTTGATTCTACTTTTGCTTTTGGCCTTGTCGGGTGCAATTGTCTTAGGAGCGATTTCTGTTATCATCGGTTTGCTCGCTACGGGTGCTTCCATTGGAAATCTGGAGGGCGCGCTGTCGAAAGGTACTGCCGACGCTGGTTTCCTCAAGATTGTACAAGCCGGATCGAGCATCGGCATGTTCGTTCTGCCTGCATTGCTTTTGGGGATTGCCGAAAAACGGCAGCATACCTATTTGGATTTCAAGGCGCAGGTAAACCCCTCTCTGTGGTTTATGGTGGTTGCCATTATGTTTTTCTCCGCGCCCATTTTTGAACAAGCCATTAAGCTAAACGAGCAAATGCGGCTTCCGGAGGCGCTATCCGGGTTAGAAAATTGGATGAAAGCCAAAGAGGCCGAGCAGCAACGGCTGACGGACCTGCTGTTGTCTGATACCACATACGTGGGGCTGCTAACGAGCCTGATCGTCGTCGCGGTCATCGCCGCCATTGGCGAAGAATTTCTCTTCCGGGGATGTGTGCAGGGCATCTTAACCCGCTGGTTTAAAAACCCCCATATGGCGATCTGGATTACCGCTGTTATTTTTAGTGCAATCCATCTGCAATTCTATGGTTTTCTCCCGCGGATGCTGCTGGGCGCACTTTTTGGATACCTTTTGTTTTGGGGCAAAAGCATCTGGCTGCCCGTGTTGGCGCATTTTATCAATAATGCCACAGCAACCGTGTCAGCGTTTTACTTGAAACGACAGGGGAAGTCGCTCGACGAATTGGATTTTTCACAGCAGATTCCCGATTACCTTTATTTTATTAGCTTTGTACTGGCCGTTATCCTGTTGTATCAATACTATAAAACCGCTATCAAGCAAACACGGAGCTATGGAAAGACACTGGATTAAATTATTCGTCACGCCCAATCCCATCCGGGCAGAAATTACCAAACAGATGTTGGAAGCACACCAGATACCCGCTGTTATTATCAATAAGCAGGACTCCTCGTATCGGTTCGGGCAAATCGAATTGTATGTACATGAGTCGCAGGAATCGGTTGCACGGGAGTTATTGGCAGATGGGGAATACGATGCGAATGAAGAAAAGTAAGCAGCCATGAAAACACGAGCGATTACTGCCCTCTTTTTTGTTATTGTCGTTCTCGCTTCGATCGTGTTGAATGCCTATCTATTCGCTGGCTTTTTTTTGGTGTTGAGTGCTTGTTGTCTCTATGAATTCTATCGGATTGTGGGTGATGCGCATGGCAAACCCAACTCCTTGCTAGGCATATTGTTGGGAGTGCTTACCTTCGGTCTCTATGCAGGATACCGGTTGGGAGGCTTGTCCGCCGATTTGCTATTGGGGGTCGTTCCGCTGGCCGCCGTAGTATGCATCGCTCCACTCTACCAAAAAGGTCAGGATAAACCGTTTGCAGGCATCGCATACACCTTTTTAGGAATTATATACGTGGTATTGCCCTTTTTGTCGTTTTTTTCACTGGGTTTCCTGGACGGGACTTATGACTATCGGCTTCCTTTGGGTTTCATGTTGATTCTTTGGGGCAATGATACGGGTGCATACCTGGTAGGAAGATTGGTTGGCAAACGGTTGCTTTTTGAACGTATTTCCCCAAAAAAAACATGGGAAGGGCTGATCGGCGGAATCCTGCTTGCGCTGATTGTGTCGCTGATATTAGCCCATTATTTCACCTCCCTATCGGTTGGGCAATGGGTAGCTATGGCGGGGTTGGTTTCGATATTCGGCACCTTTGGCGATCTGGTAGAATCCATGCTCAAGCGCAGTCAGCAGGTAAAAGATTCGGGCGCTGTGCTACCCGGGCATGGAGGCCTGCTCGACCGCTTCGATGGATTGTTATTAGCAGCACCGGCAGTGTTTGCATTGCTTAAGGTGTTGATTTCATTACAAAACGCAGGTTAATTTTTAATACATACGAGTTATGCAGGTATTCATACATCCTGATACCTTTGGGTTTCTGGAAGCCGTCAAAGAAAACAACGACCGGGAGTGGTTTCAACAGCATCGCGATACGTATGAGCAGGCCTGGCAGAATATGAAAGATTTTACCCAGGCCGTCATTACGGGTCTCGCAGAGACAGATCGCTATATTTCAGCCGATATCCCGGTATCGAAATGCCTTTTTCGGATCTATCGCGATACGCGGTTCAGCAAGGATAAGACTCCTTATAAAACGTGGCTCGGCGCCGGTATATCCACCGCAGGCCGAAAATTGAACGGTCCGGAATATTACCTTCATATCCAACCAGGCAATAGCTTTGCCGCAGGCGGATATTGGCGCCCGGAAAAAGACCATTTGGCGGCTATCCGGCAGGAAATTGATTACAACGGAGCGGAACTGTCGGCCATTTTGGAAGAAGCTGACTTTAAGAAAAATTGCCATTTGGATATGCAGGATAAGCTGAAGCGTCCCCCAGCTGGATATGATGCCGACAATCCGTACATCGAATGGCTCAAGTTGAAAAGCTTTACGGCCTTTGCATCCTTCAAGGATGTCGAGTTATCTCGTGCGGGTGGGTTGGAGCAAGTGCTTCAGGCATTCCGCCGGATGTACCGGTTTAAGCTATTCCTTCACCAGGCCGTGGGCGACGAATAAAACACCTGTATTTGCCCCTGTATTTGCCCATTATTCGGGGAAACTGATTTTACCCATGCATATCGCCGGTGCATGTGCGAGCGCATCCGCATTTGCGGCCCCGCCGGCCAGGGTTTCATTGGCCAGCAGGGCAAAAAGCGCCGCTTCTTTGGCATCGGACAGCAACCCCAAGTTGTCGAAGGAGGAGAGGGATAGGTCGGTAAGGCCATCGCGGATCAACTTCATCAACGTCGGATTATGCAATCCGCCGCCGCTCACATAAATCTGTGGCGTACCAGCGGTGTGCAACACCCGCCGGGTGGCGGATACGATGGCTGCTGCGGAAAAGGCGCACAGCGTAGCCATTACATCGCTTTCGGGTAAGTCGGCTGTTTTTGTGATTTTCTGCGCCTCAGAGAGGTAACGAAGGTTAAACAGCTCGGGGCCAGTGGTCTTTGGAAACGGTAGATTGAAAAAATCATGACCGAGCAGTGCTTGAAGTAACGGTTTGCAGACCGTTCCTGCCGCCGCAATACGGCCACCTTCGTCCATTTCCCTGCTCATCTGCATCTGCATATATTGGTTCATCAGCGTATTCCCGGGCCCTACATCCGTAGCAAAACAAGGCTTTTTCGTATCCGAGGCAGGAAGGAAGGTGAAGTTGGCAATGCCGCCGATGTTGAGCAATATGCGCGTTTCTTTTTCGGCCGTGAACAGTAAGTAGTCGCCATAGGCAGCCAAAGGGGCTCCTTCGCCACCCGCGGCGATGTGCTTCTGCCGGAAGTCGGATACTGTAAGGATGCCGGTAGCCACGGCCAGGTGATCGCCATCGCCGATCTGCAACGTACTATTCGGATAGTCGGTGTTTCCGGTAAGGTGCTGTGGGGCGTGGTAAACCGTTTGTCCGTGGCTGGCAATGAGATCGACTTCTGCAGGATCAATCCCCCAATCTTCCAATGCCTCGTTTACCAATGCGCCGTGTACCTGGCCAACCCAGGCATGCAGCCCGCAGAGTACTTGCTGATCAATGGTCCGTTTGGCAAATACCTCCCGGATGCGGTTGCGGAATAGGTCACTGTAGGACTTGGTATCGAAATGCACAAGGGATAGATTCGTATGTATACCCGCTCCGGTAACACGGCAGAGTGCGATGTCCAGCCCATCGAGAGATGTGCCCGACATCAGGCCGATAATCACCCGCTGTTTCCGGCGGGCAATGCGATGTAATTTTTCCACCCAGCTGTTCATCGGGAATAAAGGTAGGCATTTTGCAGTTTCATGATATAATTTCTATTTTTGGGAAATTTTAGTTACAACTCCATGACTTTTCCCACAGAATTAAAATACACGAAAGATCACGAATGGATCCGTGTAGCGGGCGATGAAGCCGTTGTTGGTATTACCGATTTTGCACAGCGTGAACTCGGGGATATCGTATTCATCGACATTCATACAATCGGCGAGGAGGTGGCTCAGGATCAGGTGTTCGGCACCATAGAAGCCGTGAAAACGGTATCGGATCTTTTTATGCCCGTATCGGCTACCGTACTGTCGGTCAATGAAAAAATAGACGGTTCACCGGAGCTGGTCAACCAAGACCCGTATGGTGAAGGCTGGTTGGTCCGTTTGAAACTGAATAGCCCCGCCGATGTGGAGGGATTACTTTCAGCTGCCGACTACGAGGCGCAAGTATCTGCCTAGCCGCTCAGCATTCCATGCTTTTTGGCATTATAATGGATACATAGCGATCAAAACAGAGAATATGAAGTATTATAGCTGGGCGGTGCTGTGGGCAATTGTTGTGTTGATACTGTGTAGCATCCCCTCGGAAAGTACGAATAATGTTCCCCAGTTTCCTGGAATCGACAAACTGGTACATAGCGGTTTCTTTTTTGTATTTACGGTATTGCTTTATTACGGTGCAATCCGTAAAGCGGGTACCTCCCGCCCTTCCTGGGGAATTTCCATCCGCGTTATCCTTTTTTCATTCGCGTTCGCACTATTCACGGAGTTCCTCCAGTGGAAGATATTTACCTACCGCTCTGCCGAGGCCTGGGATTTGTTTGCCGATGTGGTAGGCACGGGAATGGGGGTGTTTGCTTATCTTTTATTGCACAATTCCTATCGGCTGAAGGCCCGGGCTATTCATTTTATCATCGGTGCGGCAATTGCCCTAAATTTATCAGCTTGTGGTATGTTCCGTAAGGGTTGCAAATGTCCGCCTGTTCATCGTTATGCGCCTGTTGCGACCCTTCCATCGCCGTTACAGCGCTCTGGCGATGGTAACGGCACTCACCTGACGGGCTCCGCCGGCCAACAGCGCAGTGGAGCAAGCTTCGAGGGTGGCGCCCGTGGTCAATACGTCATCTACTAATAGCACATGCTTTCCTGCAACGGCTTCGGCATCGTTCAGCCGAAATGCGGATTCCATATTTTCATACCGTTCGTAGCGATTTTTTGTGGTTTGGCTGTCGGTAATCCGATGCCGTATCAGGCATTGCTCCGCGATGGGCTTTTGCAGGGTATGGGAAAGCCCCTGTGCAAAGAAGGCACTTTGGTTATATCCCCGTTTTTGGAGTTTCTGGGGATGCAACGGTACGGGTACAATGACATCAACGGCATTAAACGGCACCGTTTTATCCAATATCGTCCCGTATTTTTCGCCGAGTAAGGTGCCGATCTCAGGACGGTTATGATATTTTAGTTGGTGAATGATCCGCTGTACGCGGGAAGAACCCAGTAAATACACGAATGAAGCAGATTGTCCGGTAGACAGGTTGCTGATTCCGTGATGGGAAGAGGTAACAGGCAGGTGGTACCAACAGGTTGTGCAGATGACCTTTTCGCCGTAAACCAACGGGGTATCGCACCCCACGCATGTTTTGGGAAAAAAGAGTGAGGCCAGGTCTTTCAGGTAACGATTGATCATCGTCCGATTTTTATAGCAGCGGTTTTTCGGTTTCCTTAATGGCTAATTGGCCGCAGGCCGCATCGATGTCCTTCCCCCTGCTCCGCCGGATGTTGGTGATGATGCCTTTTTGGCGCAACAGGTCGGCAAATCGTTCTATTTTATCCTCAGAAGCATTTTCAAAGTCGGCAAAAGCAATCGGATTGTATTCGATGATGTTGACTTTGCAGGGCAGGTGTTTACAAAAAGCTGCCAGCTCCCGCGCATCGGTAAGGTCGTCGTTGAACCCATTGAACACAATGTATTCGTACGTAACCGGATTTTTGGTTTTCGCGTAATAGTATTTCAGTGCTTCCGCCAATGCCCGGAGCGAATTCTGTTCGTTGATGGGCATGATCTCATTGCGCTTTTGGTCATTGGCTGCATGCAGGGACAGGGCCAGGTTGAATCGGACCTGGTCATCACCGAGTTTTTTGATCATCTTGGCGATTCCGGCGGTGGAGACAGTGATTCGCTTTGCTGCCATATTCAATCCGTCGGGCGCGGTAATGCGTTGTATGGACGCCAGTACGTTGGCGTAATTGAGCAGCGGCTCCCCCATGCCCATGTAAACGATGTTGGTGAGCGGCTGTCCACAATGCTCCTGAGCTTGTTTGCTGATGAGAACCACCTGATCGTATATTTCATCGCCATGGAGGTTGCGCTTACGATCCATATAACCCGTTGCACAAAATTTGCAGGTAAGGCTACATCCCACCTGTGAACTCACACAGGCTGTCATCCGGTCGGGTGCAGGAATCAACACGCCTTCAACAATGTTGCCATCATACAGCACAAAGCTGCTTTTGATCGTACTGTCAGCACTTTGCTGCGCCTGCCCTACGCGAGCGGCATGAATAGCAAACGTCTCCTTCAGTAGATCACGGAGTGACTTGCTGAGGTTGCTCATCTGATCGAAATCCGTACAGGATTTTTTCCAGAGCCATTCATAGATTTGTTGGGCCCGAAACGCCTGTTCTCCCATAGCAGTTAGATGACTACGGAGTTGTTCCAGGGATAGTTTTCGGATATCGATTTTGGATTTGCCTTCAATCACGAAACAAAGATACAGCTTTTTCTATTTTGTTAAACTTTTTGGTTAAACACCAAAAAAAACCGATATTTGTGATTGTTTATTTTTCAAATTAAGCCTAGCCTGAATGGCGCTATACATATCAGAAAAACCTCGCATGCTATGAATACCTTTTTTTCTGCGGATTATATCGTGCCGGTTACTAGCAAGGCGATCAAGAACGGTGTTATTGAAATAACGGAAGACGGCATCATCGAAGGGATTTATCCGCCGGGCCATCCGAACCTGTTGGGCCAAACGATCAACCGGAAAAAAGGGATGATCGTGCCGGGGTTTGTCAATGCGCACTGTCACCTGGAGCTGTCTCATATGGCGGGTACCATTCCGCGGCGAATGGGGTTGGTGCCTTTTCTCCAGCAGGTTATATCCATGCGCGCTGCCGGCGAAGATCAAATCCAAAAAGCCATGAAAGCAGCAGACAGGCAGCTTTATGACAATGGCGTCGTAGCAGTGGGAGACCATGCCAATACAGGGATTTCAGCGGCAGTAAAAGCGAAGAGCAAAATTCACTACCATACATTTGTGGAAGTACTCGGATTTGAGCCCGAAGTAGCGGCGCAAAAACTGGCTGAAGCCCGTGAAACCGCCCTGATTTTTAAGAATCCGGTTTCCATTACGGCACATGCGCCTTATTCCGTATCAAAGGAATTGTTCCGGTTGCTCAACGAAGAAGCGCTCCAGTCGAACGGGCGGCTCAGTGTGCACAACCAGGAAAGCGAGGAGGAAAATCGGCTGTTCCGGTATAAAGTGGGCCAATTTTTAGATTTCTATCAGGCACTTGGTAGAGACATCTCCGGATTCAAGGCGCAGGCAAGGAATTCCCTGCAGACGTTTATGTCCTATCTATCGCCCGAGACACCGGTGTTGCTGGTGCATAATACCTATACCTCCTCCAAAGATATCTTTTTTATCGAACGGCAAGGACGAAATGTCTCCTGGTGTTTTTGTCCCAATGCCAATCTTTACATCGAAGGCGTTCTCCCCAAGTTGAGAAATTTTGTGACCTATCGCCATAAAATCACAGTAGGAACAGACAGTCTTGCCTCCAATGATCGCCTGTGCGTGCTCTCCGAACTGAAAACCTTACATACACATTTCCCCGAACTCCTTTTTGGTGAAACGATCAAGTGGGCTACCCTCAATGGGGCACAATTTCTCGGGATTGCGGAAAAATTCGGTTCGCTGGAAATCGGTAAAGCACCGGGTATCAACCTGCTTACTCATACCAATGGACTTGGTATAACGCCCGATACGGAGGTGGAACGGTTGATTTAGCGGCCGTGAGAGCCTCAGTTTATCAGCCAAAAGGTTGCTCCCAAAATACCCCCCAGGATTACCCCAACGACAATTTCTTTCCACACATGACGTTTGAGATGAATCCGTGACCATGCCAGCAGCGGAGCAAACATCAAAAAGGTGATACCGGCGATACCATTGAAATGGAGAATCAAAAAGCCGAGAAAGACATGGAATGCAAGGTGCATGGATGCTTTTACGCGTGTGTTGACCACCTGTGCCGTGATCAACAAAACCAATGCACACGTTACCGCTAGCCGCAACGTCCGGTCCTGATGGGTCAACCAAATAATAAGGGTAACGACAAGCAATAAAAGCGTCGTCGTGATAAACCATTTCTGCCGCTGGGCTTGATCCGATACATCCAGATTGGTATAGGTCCCTCTGCGTACTCCCCGGAGGGTTGTGATGCCGATCGGAACGAAAATACCCCCAATGATCAGCAGCGATAAGTAAGTGGCCTGTCGGGCCGATTCGATGCTGAATAACAGAAAAACGACAAATACCGGAACGGTCAAAAACGGATGACCGAGCGTAGAAATCAGTTTTGCGAACGTTGTCTTCAAGTGTATACCATTGATAAAGCTATTGCCCGACCTTGCGAAGGTAACCAAACTTTTGTAAGTTGGCAATGGGACAGCCACTCAACCATGTGAAGTGCTGCTTCTGATGCGCTTGTTACTTCATTGCGCGTAGGGATACGTACATGGTGTCGATCGCAGCGGATGGCAGCATCCGGGTGAGGGGCACAGGCTTATCCAGGGGAAATGAGTACGCAGTATCTGGAGCCACAACCCTTCTTAAAATATTCCGATAGCTAAATTGCTCGTGTCCGCCAAAGGGACTTTGGAATGCTGCGGTGAGTGTGTTGAGTACCGAAGCGGGGCGAAAACGGACGTCGTCTTTTGCTGCATCCATGTTGGTATTTACGATGTTGATGCAGACCAACCGTATCTTGTAAGGCGTATCGGGCTTAGAATTTATATGACGCCGCAATGTTTCGTAGATTTCCAGCGTGGTCGCTGTTCCTGAGTTCTCATAGATTCCGCCGTCGATCAGCCGCCCCGCCCCATCCAGGTAATTGTAGGCATTGATGACGGGAAAAGCCTGACTTTGGTTTACACAGGCAATCAATGGGATGTTATAAGTGGGGTTATAGCGCTTAAACAACGCATACAGGTCGGTGCCGAGGCTGAAGCTCGACAGATTTACGGGGGCGAAGACGCCCCGTTGCCCCGTTTCCACGATGGCACTATTGATAAAGAAAAGCGGTAATGCCGTGTTGAATTTCAATGAGTCACTTGTTGGCACCACATAAGGCTTAAGATAGTCCGTTTTGAAAAAATCATTGATGGCTTCCCGCTCCAAGGATGGCGTAGCAGCTGCGTAGCCCTGTATCTCTTCCTGCTGAAAATAGTAATTCCGGTCTTTTGGAAATGCTTTCCGGGTGCCCCATGGCCTGCTGAATAACTCGTAGCTGACTCCTTCAAAGCCATCGCCGATCAATGCACCCCAAAAGGAGCTGCTCAGGTAATTCCGGGCATACAGGATTTTCATGCGGGGTGCTACCGATGCCGACTGTGCGGGGACTTTCAGGTACCGATCGGCTAAGTACATCGCGGCACCGGATGTGGAGCCGGAAACCGTGGAAATCGAAAATACGTTTTCCTCGAACCTGCTGGATGATGTGCTTTTTAAACTATCCAGGTAGTTCATCGCCATAAAAAACCAGACAGCGGCACGCGAACCTCCCCCTTGTCCGGACACGAGGTACACATCGAGCGTATCACGGGTGTCTGTAATCCGGTCTTGCACCCAACGGTCGAAATAGGCAGTTAGTGGTGGCCTCATGTCTGCGGTAAGCGCCTGGCTTGGTTGAACGAATTGCTTACGGATCCGATGCGAATTGACCGAATTGAAAAAGAACAAAAACACAAAGCCCAACGCAAATAGCCGGATTAGGGGATTGTACCAAACCCATACCGGCTTTCCGGATGGCAAGCCATTGTAAACCCAAGTAATGGTTAATTGCGCAGTGATGAGGACATCCGCTAAAAAAAGGAAGAGAGAAATCGCGGTAATTAAAATGAAAATGGGTGAAAAAAAGCCGATTTCGATGGGCCATCCGCCACCATTGCAGGATTGCAGAAGTACAGCCAGCAACAGCGTACACGACAATGAGCAGATATGAATGTATTTACTGACATAGTACGATACACCGGTGTTTTTCACATCCACGTTTTCCGCAAATTTCATATAAGCGTAGTTGGCCAGAATGCCGATAAAGTTGGCGCCGATAACCAGTACCGCCAATCCTGCATGGCTGGAACGTAGCACGTACCCAATAAAACCAATCAATGCTAGAAAAAGAAGAAAGAGTGCCGTCATCGAAGCCACATATCGGAGGGCTTTACTGCGGATCGCACCGGTATTTGCGTCTGCCGCATTGTCCCATAATCGTTGAAAGAGACGCGGTACGCGTTTTTTTCGATATTGCCAGTCCAGCAGGAAGATTCCGGCAATCAATAGAATAAGGGTACCTATTCCGACAAAAGTTTGGGTAGGGAAAAAGGCGGTAACGGCTACATAGAGAAAAACTACCCAGGGAAGGCTGGCAAAATACCGGATGGGAAACTGTTGTTTGCCTTCCACCGAATCGCCATTATACAGCGCGATGAGGCCGGTGTACAGCGATTGGGAGTTGACAGGTCTCCGTGTGGCGGCCCGCCAGAGGTCGATTGCCAACACCGGGATTGCCCAATTGCTTAGCGCCAATAGTGAAAAGGAGGCAATCAATAACGGGATATTGACATAGCCATGCTGCGGACGCTCCGCCAGGCTCACCACGATATCCCGGCCTACCTGTACTTTCCACAAGATTACAGGCACCAATAGCGACAACAGTATGTAGAAGAGGTTGAGTTTGATGGTGTTGTACAATTTCAGCAAAAAGCCGTAGCATGTTTTCGTTTTCATCGTCAGGGGTTCATATGGGAATCAGGATTTGGTTTCATCGGTCAAAGGTTAGCTAAAAACTGGCCGGTACACGTACCGACCAGTGGGTTTACCCATTTAGGGTCTCGCAAACCAAAAAATACTTAACTATCAAGACAGATACATTAAAATCAAGATAAAAGTCGGTCAAAGTTGGTCAAGAAGCAATACCTAATAATCGGTATTTTATAATTAAGTTTGCGTAATGAAGAATATTGCACTAACCGTATTATGTGTGGGTATAACCGTTGCAGGGCTGTCAATACCTGCCCGGGCCCAGGAAAAGAAACCTGCGTTGAATCACATGGCCCTTTCTGTCTACAATCTTCAAAAAAGCACCGTCTTCTATCGGGATGTGCTGCAGTTGGATACCGTTCCCGAGCCCTTCCACGATGGGAAACATACGTGGCTCAAAATCGGCCCCAATAGCCATATGCATTTAATTGAAGGTGCTCCAGGGATCGCCGAGCACGACATGGCTACGCACACGTGTTTCAGCGTGCCTTCCGTCACGGATTTTATCGCCCGTCTTGACCAATTCGGGATTCCTTACAACAACTGGGAGGGAGAGAAACAACAGGTAACCATCCGGGTAGACGGTATCAAGCAGATTTACCTTCAAGACCCCGATGGCTATTGGATAGAAATCAATGATGACTATTGATCGAAAAAAGCACGAACGGACATGATCGGTGAGGATACATTTACCGAAATGGCACTATCCTTCCCCGGGGCGGAGCAAAAGCCTCATTTTGACCGGATTGGTTTTCGTGTAACCGGAAAGCGTATGTTTGCGACCTATTTGGCCCTTGACAATACAGCCAATATTTTCCTTACCCCCAATGAGCAAGCTTTATTTTGTGCGATGGATACCCTCAATATTTACCCCGTTGCCAACAAATGGGGCGAAAAGGGAGCCACGACCTTCCAATTGAACCATGTTGCCAAAGAACTCGTGATGGAAGCATTGATGTCTGCTTATAACGACATATTCCGATCAGGCAAAAAATAGATTGCGATTGAAAAAAATAGACAACACGATTCTCATTATTCCAAAATCGATTGGGCTTTCTTGATCGTCTTTTTCAAATCGATGCCTTTTTCCAGCACACCCTTAAACAGATCCCCTGTTTCCTTCAAGCGGTCGTGGGCGTTACGAATGGTAAAGTCGCTCATCTTCAGGCCGCGTTTCACCTCGTCCCATGTCAAGGGCATGGATACCGTAGCGCCGGGCTTTGGCCGCAACGAATACGGCCCTGCGATGGTAGCTCCCGGTCTGTTCTGCAGGAAATCAAGGTACATTTTCCCTTTTCGGCTGCTCACTTTCCGTTCCAGGGTGGTGAAATCCGGTAGCTGTTCATGCACGAGATTAACGATTACCTTGGCAAAAAGCTGCGATTGATCGTACGTATATTTTGCGCCCAACGGGATATAGATGTGAATACCCGTAGAACCGGATGTTTTCGGATACCCGGGTACATCAAGCGCATCCAGTACCTTTTTGACTTCCTGTGCGGCCTGGATCACCTGTTCAAAGGTGTTTTTGTCAGGGTCAAGATCGATCACGCAATAATCGGGATTGTCGGGAGACCGGGTACGGCTGAACCAAGGGTTCATTTCAATGCAGGCTAGCGAAGCCATCCACAGCAGCGTGGCTTCGTCGTCGCCTACCAGGTATTCTTTGTGTTCGCCTTCGCTGGTTACATACGGATAGGTTTTGGTAACCCACTCCGGAGCCTTGCCTTTAATATCTTTCTGATAGAAGCTTGGCCCTTTGATGCCATTTGGAAAGCGGTTTAACGACATGGGGCGGTCTTTCAGGTAAGGAAGGATGTATTCCGCCATGCGGTAGTAGTAGTTGAATAAATCCCGTTTGGTAATGCCTTCGCCCGGCCAATATATTTTGCTTAGGTGCGTAAATTTCAGCTCTTTGCCGTTTATCATACGTACCTGCGTTTCATCGTGCGGATTCAGCAGGGTGCGCCGGTCTTTGGGAGTCTTGCCTTCCGCTTCTGCAACGGTGCTTTCGGCGTCGGCAGGTTTTTCCAGCACGACCTCATCGGCATCCTTGTCTTCGCGCATGCCCTTGAAAGACGCCTGCCGGAATACCCCTTCGCTGGTCACTTCGGCATAATTGACCTCGCACACCAGTTTCGGTTTCAGCCAGGTAGGTTTTGCGCCAAGGCGTTGTGGACGGAAGCGGGAAGGCTTATCCACATCGGGCACGGCATCAAAGGGGCTTTTGGGAGTGATCAGTGGCTTGAATAGCTTCATCATCTCCTGCTGCTGTTTATCCGAGAAGCCGGTGCCTACTTTTCCGGCATAGCGCAGCTTTTTGCCGTCATACACGGCCAGTACGAGGGCGCTGAATGCTTTGGAGGTACCCTCGTTTCGGGTAAACCCCGCGATCACCACCTCCTGGCGGCGCTGCACCTTAATCTTCAACCATTCTTTAGACCGTAGATCGGAAGTATACCTGCTGTCGGCCTTCTTAGCCATGATCCCTTCCAGGCCTACTTGTTCGGCAGCATCGAAAAATTCGATGCCCCGTGCGGCGAATACCTTGCTTAGCCGGATCCGCTTGTCGTCGGTCGGCAGGATATCCTGCAGGATGGCCTGCCGTTCGGAAAGCGGCAAATCCATCAGGTTTTTCCCTTCGTACCACAGGATGTCAAAAACGTAGTATACCAGGTTCCCGTCCGCTTCACTCCGCCAGTTCTGCAGGGCGCCGAAATCCGACAGCCCCTTATCATTTAGTACGGCAATCTCTCCATCAATCACGGCGTTGATGCGCCATGTTTTCAGCAGGTCAATGATGGGGTAGTATTTGTCGAACGGAATGTTGTTGCGGGAAACCAGCTTTACGCCGGTTTTGTTGATCCGGGCAACGGCCCGATAGCCGTCCCATTTCACCTCGTATACCCAATCCGGATCGTCAAAAGGTTCATCAATGAGCGTAGCTTTCATGGGTTTAACGTGATCCGGGGCGGGAGATTTCGGGGCGTTTTTTAGCAGGGTGGCTACGTCGAGTTTTTTGGGCTTCCGATGTTCGTCGACTTCCTCCGCAAGGCGTTCGTCGGCCTCCTTCACCGACTTGGCATCTGTTTCGCGGCCATTACGCCATATCTTGTCGCTGCTTTTTTCCACAGCCGCAATGGTTTTTCCCGAAAGCACCGATTTATCTTTTTTGGTGACATCGGATTTGCTCGCAAATTCGTCTTTGTGCTTGATCAGCAACCAGCCATTTTCGCCCATACCGGATGTCTTGACCAGCGCATATTCTCCTTGCAGCTTTTGGCCATGTAGCCGGATTTTCAGCGACCCTTTGTCAAGCTGCTCCTGTAGGTGTTTTTCCTGCGCTTTTTTTGTTTTCAGGTTCTCGATCGGTTCATATGTGCCCTCATCCCATACGATGACGGTGCCACCACCGTATTCGCCTTTGGGGATGATCCCCTCAAATAACCGGTAATCCATCGGATGATCTTCTACCTGCATAGCCAGCCGTTTGGTTTGCGGGTCGGTGGAAGGACCCTTAGGCACCGCCCAACTTTTCATGACGCCGCCCATTTCCAGGCGAAAATCATAATGTAACCGCGAAGCATCGTGCTTCTGCACGACAAAGGTGAGCAGCTTCTTGTCGGGGCTCTTGCCTGATTTCGGTTCGCTGGTTTTTTTGAAATCCCTTTTTTTCCGGTACTGATCGAGCGTCATAGCCTCTAAATAACATCAGTAAGCCGATTCAGTTTTAAGAAAATTTGGTGCGATGGCCATTGCCCGCCAATCAATGATTTCAAGTGGCTGTGGCAGCTGCGCCATGGAGTCGGTGCGTGGCGGCGATTGCTGGGCCACGGGGGAGCCACCCGGTGTACCGATCCAGCCGACCCCCATCGCTGTCTTGGAGCAATGCCTACCCGCGCCCGACGGCTACTTATTCAATATTTCTACCACAGGTTGTCCGATATTCCCATTGGGCTCCTCGATATGAAGCAGCGCAGCCACCGTAGGGGCGATATCGGTCATGTGTGTTTCGCGGTTGGTGCTGCCATGCTTGATCCCCCAACCCATCATCACGAAGGGAATGTGCGCGTCATAAGAAGCCCAGGTACCGTGCGTGGTGCCCCTTGAACGCGGCGACCCGCTGTACCACTGCGGTTCGAGGATGATCTGGATGCAGCCGCTCCGTTTGGGATTGTACCCATTCGCGATCCGCTCGCGGATGCGCTCCGGAATGCTGGATGAACCTGCTTTTTCCATGTCCGTTACAAAGGCTACACCTTCAAGCGTGCGCAGAAATTTGATCGCCAGTTCCTTGATGTCATCCTCGTCCAGGTCGTTCGCCTGGATAACGTCGTAGTCCAGATGTACCTGATAATTCATCAGGCTGCGTACAACCTTTTCCTGCCCAAACTTTTCAGCCAACAGGGCATTGAGGCCAGTAAGGGCATTGCGCTCGTCAAAGTACCCGGCGTTGCCGCGCTTATCCATAAAAAACAGCGGATTGTGGGATGCCCCATGGTCGGCCGTCAGAAACACCGTATATTCACCTTTACCTACATGCGCATCGAGGTAGGAAAAGAACGCTTCCAGCTCTTGGTCTAAACGGAGATAGGTGTCCTCTACTTCAATCGCGTTGACAGAAAATTGGTGACCTACATAGTCTGTGGAGGAAAGGCTTACGGCCAGGAAATCGGTGAAACCGCCCGGGTTGCGGCCCATCTGCTCGTTATCGATTGCAGCTTTGGCCAAATCCAACGTCAGCGTATTGCCAAATGGCGTGGAGCGGATCAGACCTAAACCATTGTCTTTAACAAGGGTGCCTAACTTTTTGGGGAAAACCGGCGCTTCCTCACCCCGATAGGTCGCTTCGTACGGATTGTCGTCTTCCACGCTTTGTATATATGTGTCAATGGGATATAGCGTGTTCCAATCCTGCTGCAGGTATTTTTCAGCAAGCTTCTGCGCATTGAACGTGTTTACCCATTGAGGCAGCTCCTGCATATAGAAGGTACTGGATACCCAATCGCCTGAATTTCCTTCAAACCAATAGGCGGCATCGGCAAAATGCCCGGCGGGAAGAATGCCCCCCCGGTCTTTGATGGCGATACCGATGACTTTTGAATGGAAGTTCGTGGCCAGTTTGAGTTGGTCGGTGATGGTCGATACAAGCAAATTCCGTGGCGATTGCTTTCCGGCGTCGGAGTCGGTGCCCACCCCGCTTACGTTGTCATCCTGGGTACAATACATGCGTTGCCCGGTCTGTTGGATAATGAAATCATTGCCCGCAATGCCATGGATTGCGGGGACGCTGCCCGTGTATACACAGCTATGCCCAATCGCCGTATAAGTAGGGACATACGGGATATAGGTGTTTTCACAGGAAAACCCTTCATTCAGCAAGCGTTTGAATCCACCCTCACCATAGCGGTCGTTAAAGCGGTATAGGTAATCCCAACGCATCTGGTCGACCATAATACCTACCACCAGTTTGGGGCGCTGAACGGATTGCTGAGCCTGTGCCTGCAGAGCAAATAAACCTAAAGCCAGTATCGCTACACGTAATTTCATTGATTTCATATAAAAATGTGAGTGACTAAGATAGTAATTCTTGGTACGAAATGAAAAGCAAGAGGTAACAAGCCTGTTGCATAATAGGCCTAGATGCGGAAAACGACTCCCCAGTTGAGGTAGTCGGCCTGTACCCGGTGCATATAGAGGGTGCTTTGTATCGCAATATTCGGCGTAAAATGGTAACGAAGGGCCGACGTCCAGTACCATTGTACGCCGTGGAAACTGCGGTAATGAAGATACTTGCCAAACATACCATTTACGGCAAAGCGACCCATAGCTACTTCGGCACCGGCACTGACGCCGAGACGGACGCGATCATACGAAGAGCCATAATACTGAAAAGTAGCGTCGAAGTTTTTGATGTCAAATACCTGATGGTAATAGACCATATCCAGGCCCGCTTTAAAACCGAAGGCAGGGTTAAGGTAATAATTATATCCGCCGTAGATGCCCGTCCGCCAAAATCCATCCCGGGTGCGATACTTACCCCGTCGGCCCATGCCCACAACCAACTCGCCACTACTGCCCAAAAGAGGTTCAAAATTGCTGCCTCTCGTTGATGGCGTATGCTGAGCATCGCCCAGCGCTGTTTTGACACCAATGGTGCCGTTGACAGTGTTAATTCCGCCATTGGGGATTTTCAGGCCGCCATTGGAATAATGAAGGATACTTGCTGCAGCGAGAAAACTGGTGCGTTCGCTGATGGGAACCTCCATCCCCAGCTCGGCCGTCAGCGTCAGATTCAGGTGGCTGCCCACCGTGGTGGTGGCCGGTTGTGTATCGATCGTTTCGGTGATGTACGTGAGGCCCGCTCCCGGTGTAAATAGGAATTTCACCCGCCCCGCCTGGGCCAGTTGGAAGTCTACCTCACTCAGCACGCCAAAAGCCATACCATGTGAATACGCCTGCCCATCGACCGTTTCCTTTATGTGGTCCAGGTTATGCCACAAGACACCAAAAGACAACCCTTTGGCATGGAGCAGATTTACCCAGGGTTGGTTGCTTGCCGATAGATCGCGGTCGTAACTGGCATGGAGCCCGTATAAAAAGTTACGGTCGCTTCCCCCTGGATTGGCCATATCAATGCCATACGAAGGTTTAATGGAAAGGGCATGTATCGAGGGCGGTTGCTGCGCCCATACAGGAACAGCAAATACGATCAGAAAATAAAGCTGCGTCAGCAACAATCGCAGGTATCCGCTGTGGTTACTTTTCATGGGGTTCATCAATCGGCTTTAACTGACCATTGTGTCCGTTTTGCGGCTTACTGCCATGTTACGGACGGTGTGGGCAATGGCTGCGCTGTCGTATCCGCAAAAGGCCCAAAGCTCCTGTTGTTCACCGTGTTCGACAACCGCGTCGGGTATGCCCAGGCGCACCACCGTAGCTTGATAACCCTGGTCTGCCATAAATTCCAGCACGGCGCTACCCATTCCTCCCTGGATGCAGCCATCTTCGATGGTGATTATCTTTTTGAAATTGCCAAAGACTTCGTGCAAGAGGTCCGTATCCAGGGGCTTCACGAAGCGCAGGTCATAGTGTGCCGGAAAAATCCCTTCTTCGTTGAGCGCAATGCAGGCTTTGACGGCCTCGTTGCCAATGTGGCCGATGCTGATGAGGGCGAGTTCCTCCCCATCGCATATTTTGCGGCCCTTACCTACTTCTAGGGCACGGAGGGGTCTCCGCCAATCGGGCATAACCCCCTGTCCGCGTGGGTACCGGATGGCAAACGGACCCATAGCATCCTGCTGGGCGGTATACATCAGATTGCGCAGCTCCTCTTCATTCATCGGCGCAGCAACGGTCAGGTTGGGGATGCATCGCATGTAAGCCAGATCGTAAGCACCGTGGTGCGTGGGGCCATCGGCACCGGCAATACCGGCGCGGTCGAGGCAGAACACCACGTGAAGGTTCTGGATAGCCACATCGTGTATCACCTGGTCATATGCCCGTTGCATAAAGCTGGAGTAGATGTTGCAAAAGGGCACCATGCCCTGGGTGGCTAAACCAGCCGAAAATGTCACCGCATGTTGTTCGGCAATTCCCACGTCAAACGCCCGGTTTGGCATGGCCTTCATCAGAATATTCATAGACGAACCCGATGGCATGGCCGGCGTGATGCCCATGATTTTATCATTCTTCTCCGCTAATTCAACCAGCGTGTGTCCAAATACATCCTGGTATTTCGGTGCAACGGGTTTTTCGTTTTTTGATTTCTTGATTTCTCCCGTGATTTTGTCAAACAGGCCGGGAGCATGCCAGGTGGTCTGATCCTTCTCCGCCAGCGCATAGCCTTTCCCTTTTACCGTAATACAGTGCAGGAGTTTCGGGCCTGGAATGTCGCGAAGGTCATCCAAAGTGTTGATCAGCCGCTTTACATCGTGCCCGTCCACCGGGCCGAAATAACGGAAATTGAGCGATTCAAAGAGGTTACTGTTTTTCAGCAGCGTGCCCTTGATGCTCTTCTCAATCTTTTTGGCAATGCCAATGGCATTCGGGCCCAATTCAGATATCTTGGTGAGTACGTGAGCGATGTCGTCCCGGAATCGATTCCATGAACGCGACGTGGTGATGCTGGTCAGGTAATCCTTAAGCGCACCGACGTTCGGGTCAATGGACATGCAATTATCATTGAGGATGACCAACAGATTCGACTTCTCAATACCGGCATGGTTGAGGGCTTCGAAAGCCATTCCCGCGGTCATCGCCCCATCGCCAATAACAGCAACGTGTTGCCGATCTTTTTCTCCCTTGTAATGCGAAGCAACGGCCATACCCAATGCGGCCGATATGGAGGTAGATGAATGCCCCACGCCAAACGTGTCATATTCGCTCTCCCCCCGTTTGGGAAATCCGCTGATGCCTCCCAGTATGCGGTTGGTGTGAAACACCTCGCGCCTGCCCGTCAGTATCTTATGGCCATAAGCCTGATGGCCGACGTCCCATACCAGCTGGTCGTAAGGGGTATTGAGCACGTAGTGCAAGGCCACGGTCAACTCAACCACCCCAAGGCTGGCCGCAAAATGACCTCCATGTACAGAAACCGTGTCAATGATGTATTGGCGTAGCTCCCCGCACAGCTTTACCAACTCAGATTGGCCGAGTTGCTTGAGGTCTGCAGGCGTGTTTATCTTTTTAAGTAATTCTCCGGCTTCAATCTCCATAGCGTCCGGTTTGGAAAAATCGATACAAATTAAGCAATAATTATTGAGACCTCGCGTCGTAAATTTCTGGCATACCCAATATCGTCCCTTTTTGTCTGTTATAAAAAATTAATGTAACTTTATCGTGGTTAACCAAGGATTATGCCATTCTTTTTGAAATCGCTTTTTAGGGGGTTAATTGTCTGTTACCTTTGAAGCCGTATGATAGAAGCCGAAGGATATGAAATAAAGCTGCCTCAGTTTGAGGGGCCGTTTGATTTGTTGCTGTTTTTTATTGAACGCGATGAGTTGAATATACACGACATCCCCATTGCCAAAATCACCAACGATTTCCTGGATTACATCCAGCATATGCAGGCCCTCAATATCGAACTGGCAAGCGAATTTATCTTCGTGGCAGCTACATTGATGCGGATTAAGGCCAAGATGCTACTTCCCAGACCGGAGCTTGACGAGGAAGGTAACGAAATCGACCCCAAGCAGGACCTCGTACAGAAACTAGTGCTGTACAAACAGTTTAAGGAAATATCGGAAGAACTGCGTTTGCTTGAAGAACAACGGCTCCTCCAGTTTAAACGGGGTAACATTGCCACCGACTTACGCCGGGCAGGTGAACATGCGGGACAGGGAGAGGAGCTGACCACCTTCGACCTCTATAAGCTCATGCTGGTATACGAGAAATTGATGTATAATTATACATCGCGCAGCAACGAAGTGCGGCATACGGTTGTGAAATACCCATACACCATCGAACAGCAGAAAAAAGCAATTGCATCGTTGGTAGCGATCAACAAAAAAATGGACTTCGGATCCATCGTCAAAAATTCCGAAAATAAAGTGCAGTTCGTCTACAATTTCCTGGCCATCCTCGAAATGCTGCAACAGCAACTCCTGGAAATACAGAGCGGGCTGGGATTCAATAATTTTTGGGTGTCCGAGCGGAAAAACTAACCAATTGTACAGATGGCCTATATCGACGCCTTGCAACGGCAGAAAACCATTTTCTTAACAGGCATGTCGGGAAAGCGTGCACCGGTACCGTTTCACGCCGGCGAACTTCGGGATGCCGCAAGAAAAAACCTGTCCGCACCGGCATGGGCATACCTAGCGGGTGGTGCGGGCGAAGAACGCACGATCGCAGCAAACCAGGCTGCGTTTTCAACAGTCTCCATTCTACCCCAGATGATGCGGGGCGACGCCTCAGCGGATTTTTCCACACAGTTATTTGGACAGGAGCTGACTTTCCCGCTGTTGTTGGCGCCTATCGGTGTGCTCGACCTGATCTGCCCCGAGGCGGACCGCGTGGTGGCCCGTGCCTGTCAACATGTGGGCGTCCCGATGATATTCTCCAATCAGGCGGGCACACCCATGGAAACCTGCACACAGGATATTGGCGATACGCCGCGTTGGTTTCAGCTCTATTGGAGCAAGTCGGATGACTTGGTGCTTTCGTTTGTCCGGCGGGCCGAGGCTTGTGGTTGCGGAGCCATTGTTCTCACGGTCGATACCACCCTGCTGGGATGGCGTAATCGCGACCTGAAACTCGCGTATTTGCCTTTTTTGCGAGGCATGGGCATTGCACAGTATACGTCAGACCCGGTATTCAATGATCTGCTCGGCAAGGGGGAAGGGGCTGTTGCATCGGCTGCACCCAAGCCCCCCGTAACACTGGATACCATCGGCAATCTGTTGCGGCTCAAAGCGAACTATCCAGGAGGGCTCTTTAAGAACCTCTTCCGCAAAGCACCGCTGGAAGCCGTTCGTTTATTTGTCAATATCTACTCCAATCCGGCATTGAGCTGGGATCAAGTACGCTGGTTGCGTCAGCAAACCAAACTACCTATCGTCATCAAAGGCATCTTGCGGGCAGATGATGCACGTAAAGCCGCAGACGCCGGTGCGGATGGCATCGTGGTTTCCAACCACGGTGGGAGGCAGGTGGATGGCGTAATTCCCAGTTTGAAAGCACTAAAAGCGATCAGGCACGCGCTTCCCAAGCCCTTTACGATACTACTTGACAGTGGCATACGCAGCGGCAGCGACCTATTCAAGGCACTTGCAATGGGCGCAGATGCCGTGCTGCTCGGCCGGCCGTATGCGTATGGGTTGGCTGTAGCGAGGCAGCGTGGTGTGGAAGAGGTAATCCTCAACATGCTCAATGATTTTGAACTTACGGCACGGTTGGCCGGTTGCCGGAATGTACCAGAAATTGATGAAAGCAGGATAGAATGGTGACGGTGATACGGTTTGCGATATCGGTTAAGCCGGAATGTAAATAACGACCACAGTTCCCCTGCCGGGTGCGGCGTCTACCTCTACACTTCCCTGCAATAATCCAACACGTGAGCGGATATTTTTCAAGCCGATGCCCTCCACATAGTCGATGCCCGATGGATCAAATCCCCGGCCGTTGTCTTCGATGGTTACCGAGATTCCTTCTTGGTCTTTCATGAGCTGGATAGTCAATCGGGTTGCCTGGGCATGCTTTACGACATTGTTAACGGCTTCCTGTACGGCGCGGTACAACACCGTTTCGAGCTGTTGGTCCAGACGATCGGTCAAGCCGGATACACTGAGGTTTACCTTGATGCTTTTGCCGTCTATGGCATCCAAAAATTCCTTGATTGACGTGGCCAAACCCGCTTTTAGCAGGGCATTGGGCATCATTTGATGGGAGATGCTGCGCATCTCCTGGTAGCTATCTTTCACCAGACCCAGGGCATTATCCATCACCTGTGGGTCAAATGTTTTCCCTTCGGCGATGCTGGTCTGTAAGTAATTAAGGTTGAGTAGCGCGGCAGATAAGGTTTGCCCTACTCCGTCGTGCAGATCGCTGGCGATACGGCGACGTTCGCGCTCTTCGGCGTCCAGCACATCGCGCGTGGCTTTTTCCTGTTGAGTGTTTATCTCCTGTTGGAGACGTGCCTCAGCGTTCAGCGTGCGCTGTTTGAAAATGAAGTATACCGTAATACCCCCCGTTAGCAAGGCACCCATTGCGATCAATAGCAGGAGATTGCGCCGCCCCAATTTCAGTTTTTGGATGGCTGTTTCCTGGTTGAGGATTTCGATCTGCTGCTCTTTTTTTTCTGTCTGATATTTAGTTTCCAGCTCGCTGCTGACTTCGATTACCTTGCTGTCCAGTTCGGCCGTTTGGGCTTGTTTGTAAAGATTCATATAGTGGAATACACTGTCTACTTCGCCCAATCCGGCGTAAGAGGCAATTAACTGGTAATAAATTGAAGTTGTTTTCTCACTACCGCCCGTTTGCTGGAAATGATTTAAACTGCTCAGAAGCAATGATTTTGATCGGCTGAAATTGCGTAGTTTGGCGTAGTTTATTGCCAAGGTAATGTTGCTGCTCGCCAAGTCGGATTCCAATTTCTCACGGGTACGGATTTCCATTGATTTTTGAATATAATCAACGGCTAATTTGTGCTGTCCAAGGTCCGTATGGATCTGCCCTAAATTGTTGTAGGCAGACGCTTCCGCAAAAAAATTTTGACCTTTTTTTGCGACGTCAATGGTTTTTTGGTAACTGTCTTGTGCCTTGGCAGTGTCCAACAACGCATAATAGACATTACCCATTGAGAGTGTTACATTGGCGAGAGGTGCATATAGGCTTTGTTGCTGGAAATACGTTTCCGCCATCTTCAGGTAACGAAGCGCCTTGGAATAATTATGCAGCGACGTGTAGACGACAGCGATATTACTGTGCAGGTTGGCGACGACATTTTCATTTTTGGTTTGTTCGTAATAACGCAGCGCTTCCAAGTAAAAAGACATCGCTTTTTCCAGTTCGGATTTTTTAAAATAAATATTCCCAATCTTGAAATGTAGCGATGCAATTCCTTCCTCGTCGTTATCTGTTTTGCGAAGACCAAGAGACTGGTTGTACTGCTCCAGTGATTTATCAATTTCTCCTTTTATAAAATAAATTGCACCTAAGTCGCTTAAAGACTGACTGATCAGTTTTTGGTCCTGGATTTCACGGGCCATTGCTAAAGCTTCATTGCCATATCGGAACGCAGAATCCAGTGATACGGAGTTGTAATACCAGGACAAATCTCCATATACTTTGGCTTTCTCGGCTTTGGTTAAATTCTTTCCGAGTTCCTTTTTCAGGCTGTCGATTAGTTGTTCTGCGGATGGCTGTGCATAACAAAATCGCTGCAGGCAGCCAGCGGTCAGCATAAGAAAAAGTACGCAAGAAGTTTTCATGTCCGTTTAGGGTTTGGTTGTGTCCATAATTTAGTTGAATGTCGAAATAAAAATCGTAAAAAAAATTAACTTTGTGTTCAGGCTAAATTTTTTTGTATTCAAACCAGCGATGAAGCATAGCATTTTATTGGTTGATGACCATTCCATTCTTACAGACGGGCTGAAAATGGTTTTCAAAGACAGCACAACATTTGATATCGTGGCATCAGCCCACTCTGGTGCGTATGCATTGGCGTTGTTGAAAGTGAAACCCGTCGAATTGATGGTAACGGATTATTCGATGCCCGATATGAATGGCCTGGACCTGATCCGGCAAGCCAAGTCGCTATATCCGCGTCTCAAAATCATTGTACTGACCATGCATGACGAAGCATCCATCATTAAGGAGGTCATCGCGGCAGGTGCGGATGGTTATGTGCTGAAGAAGTGCGCCATGGAAGAATTAACCCAAGCCATGGAATCTGTCTTGACGGGGAAATCTTATCTGAGTGCCGAAGCAGGCCAGAAATTATTTCAATTGGCAAAACACCCCGAATCCGATGAGTCGCTTACCGACCGTGAGGTTGAAGTACTCCGGCTGATTATCAAAGAACTTACCAACAAAGAAATTGCTGCCCAGTTGTTTATCAGCGACCGCACGGTGGAAGTGCACCGCAAAAACCTGATGCGTAAAATCAAATGTACCAATACCGTTGGCCTGATCAAGTACGCGTTTGCCCATAATTTGGTTTGAGACGCTGCGGTCGCTATGAATAGGATACCGCAGCGTTCCTAACCGAAGTATGTTCGATTGCCGGACATACTAGAACTTTAGTGCCACACCTACATTCAGCCAGGCAATACCATAGCCGACCTCCGCAAACGCACCGAATTTCGGACTGAAAAAATACCGTGCGCCGGCATGTGCACCCCAGATGAACCCACCTGCCGAAGCAGTAGGCAAATTTGTATCGGTGCTCACCGATGCGATGTTGTAACCCAACAATACCCCGGCATAGGGGTCTAAATTTTCCACGCCGAAATTAAAATGGTAAGAACCCCGGCCCCCAACAAGAATATAATTGTATTTCCAGTCGCCCACCGCAGTTTCTACTTTCGCTCCTGCGTAACCTCCATATGCGCCCAAGCTGATTTTGTCGCTGACCCCGAATTCCAGGCTGAGGCCCACCGGCGGGGTGCCCTTGGCCCCTGCGGCCATGAATTGGCTACCCAATCCAACGCCGATGTTGAGCAGTTTGTCGCCCTGTTCAAACGCTTGGCCAAAGGAAATCGAAGTCCCTAGAACGGTAAACAATACAATAAGTGATACGAGTTTAGTTTTCTTTTTCATCGTTTTTAGATTAAAGGGTTACTGTTTAAATCGACTCAAAAGTACAAGTGCCTGCAGCTACGGCCAATACGGAACAGTACGGATTCTGCCTACGTATAAACCCGTATACGAAATACGCAATCCTCCGAATAGGCGTGTGTTTTACACCCCGCTACCTTTACCGCAGTATTCAAAACAGTTTATAGACCATGAAAAAATTACTCGTAACGCCACTGGTGGCATTCCTAATCGCCGCCCATGCGCAAAAGAAAGACCTGCCGGACATCACGTATGATCTGGGGGGCAAGATTGAGTTCATGACGCTCACGGAGGCGGGCGTATTGGTTGTCGCAGGTGGGGGCGGATTAGCGGGCATCAAGCCCGGATCAGCCGCACCTCACTTTGTATTTCAGGAATATGGCAAGGTGAAGCAGGAGGAGCTCGAATTCGTGCCGATGTCGCCATACGTTATCGTCAATCAGGGAAGCATGTTCGGATCGAAGAAGACGGTGATTGACGTGGTGTCGGGCAAGATGCTGTTTGCCACCGAAGAAAACGGATGGAAGCTGGTCGCTAAAACCAGGGTGTTTCTTCCGCAAAACAAGTTGGTCGTGGTGGGCAACCGTACCCGGGCTGAAAAAGACATGCTTGCCGTCGGTATCTATGATTTGGCCACCGGCAAACAGGAAGGGTTTTCCTCATTGGATGCAGGAGTGGGCAAGGTACGGATGGGCAATAGTGTGCCTTTGAGCTCAGGGGAACCTTACCTTTCAGGAAATCAGGTATTGGTACCTACCACAAAGAACCTGATCTGCGCGGATGTCAGCAATGGGCAGATCCTTTGGGAAGCCGACCTGGATAAAATCACATGGCTGGTAGCCGATAAGTCGGGCAGCGAAATTTACGGATTCGAGGAACGTCCCAATGGCGACACGCGCATCCACAAGGTGAGTAATTCCGGCGAGCAACGCTGGAAGCAAGAACGGAAAATCAAAGGAAAAGTCACCCGCTTTGAGATTTTGCCGCAGGGGCTGGCCATAGTAAGCGATGTCGACAATTCAGACAAAAAAGGCATCGCCGGCAAACTTGCCGGAGCCTCGGAGTCGAAAATCAGTTTTCTAAGCGCTGCAACGGGTGAAGATCTCTGGGAGAAAGCTCCTAAGACAAAAGGCTTTGTACAGCATTTTTACATCCTGGATGACGGCATCCTATTCGGGATCTATGAAGGCGGCATCAACAAGATTTCCTTTGATGGCAAGGCATTGTTTAAGAAGCCGCTCAACACGGGGGAAAACATCCAGACGATGGCGCTTACACCCCAGGGACTGATTTACATCACCGATACCGATGCGGATATCATCAACCTGGCTACCGGAGAGTCCATTTGGAGCAAACCCATCAAATACAAAAAAGCGAAAGCCGTGGCTAGCACATACGACAAGGCGCACCAGCGTTACTTGATCAGTACGGGCGACGAGATTGTAGCGATCGATGAGCGTACGGGCGATATCAGCACCTTCGCCCCAATCGCTTTTAAGGAAAAAGAGGCGCCCACTTCCATAATGATGAGAAATGGGGGTATCCTACTGACCTCCAGCCAAAACCTGATGATGGTGGGCTTCGACGGAAAGGACATATTCAACGCTTATCACAAATCTCCTGGTCAAAGTGGTTTCATCAAAGCCGCTACCGGCGTGTTGGCGGTAGCCTCGATGGCCATGTCAGCGGCAGCAGCCTACCAGGGCGGCCGGTATGGCCATTATGCTGGCAGCAACATGCTGAATAGCTATGGCGAGGAGATGAAAGCCTATCAGGAGGGGTTTGCGAATATCGCGTCGGCGTCCTTCGCCGAGATGAACAAACGTTTCCGGGCAACAGCGGCCACGGAAAATGCCCAGTTTATCCTGACCGACCTGGAAGGCGGCGTAGGGCTGGTCCGTGTGGGGAAAGATACCGGGGAAGTGGAAAGAGAAATCGTCCTTCGCGACAAGAAGCCCGAATACCAAGTCGACGAATTGGGTGGAATGCTGTATTATAAATCCAAAGCCAATGAAATATCAGCCTATGAGCTATAATTCAGGCACACATTTCATGGTGCCTGGTCTGTGTGTGCCGCGCCAAAGCGCGGCACGCCTTACCGGGTTATCGGCCGGTCGTGCGATCAAGATTTTTAACTATATATCAAATACGTATCCAATGAAAACAACAAGAACATTGAATGGATGGAAAAGCAGGGGCGTGCTATTGGTGATGCTGGCCTGCACAATTGCAGTAACATCCTGTAAGAAAAGCGAAGACGGTGGCCCCGGCGGCGATGCCGCTCCCGGCACCATCAAAGCGAAGATCGATGGCGCGTCTTTCGCCTCACTGAAAATGACCAGCATCGCCAACCGCGTCAACGTGGGCGGGAAATCCATCATCACGGTACAAGGCAACGAGAGCTCGGGTAAGGCCATCGTATTGGTTATGAACGGCGTTGACGGTCCGGGAACTTACGCTATCGGAGGCGGCGCCAATATCTCCATCAGCGCAAGCTATACCGAGGTAAACATCGCTAACCCGACGGCAACCAAAATTTGGCAGGCCCCGTTTGATTCGTCGGTGGCTGGAGAGGTGAAGATCGCCGAACTGACCGACGCTGCCATCAAAGGCACATTCACCTTCACCGCCAAGAATACAACGGAAAATTCCCTGCGGGAAATCACCGCCGGGGCTTTCAACATGAGCCTTTAATTCTTCCATCCATGATCTTGCCCTTCGGTATCCCCGGAGGGCTTTTTTGGGGATTTAGTTGGGCCAAGCGAAGTTAAGGGTGCAGCAGTGCGATATACAAATCACGCGGAATCATCCGTGCACCCAACGAGGCAAGGTGATCGGTATACACCTGGCAATCGATCAACCGATAGGTGTTGGACCGGCAGAGCGAGATCAATGCCGTTTTGGAGGCATTGGCCTCCTTGCTGAACATGCTTTCACCGCAGAATACGTTGCCTACAGCCACACCATAAAGGCCGCCTGCTAAGGTATCTTCATGCCAGACTTCCACAGAACGTGCATGGCCCAATTGGTGTAATTGTATATAGGCGTCCCGCATATCGGTGGTAATCCACGTACCGTTCTGTCCGGACCGCGGTTGGGCGGCACAGGCCGAAATCACCTGATCGAACGCGCGGTCAACAGTCACCGTAAATCGGTCAGACCGCAGAAGCTGTCGCATACTTTTACTGACCTTCAGTTCGTCCGGAAAAAGGACGAACCGCTCATGCGGTGAATACCAAAGAATCGGCGTATCATCACTATACCAGGGGAAAATGCCTTGTTGATAAGCTTCCAGCAGACGCTCAGGGCGTAAATCGCCGCCAACGGCCAACAGTCCGTCAGATTCGGCGAGTGCCGGATCGGGAAAAAAAAGGTCGTGCTCGTCCAGTTGGAAGATCATCCGGCTTATTCCGGTTGCCGGGGTTCTTTGCTGATCTCGTCGAAGAGTTTATCCATGTGCTCCACGTATTCGTTGGTGTCGTCGAGGAAAAACTCTAACTGTGGAACAATGCGTGCCTGATTTTTAATACGCGCGCCCAACTTGTAACGGATTTCATTGGCGTGCGACTTGATATTTGCCATATCTTCCTTCGCCTGCTGGATATTGAGGAAACTCAGGTAAACCCGGGCAATCGCCAGATCGGGAGTCACGCGTACGCGTGTAACCGTAATAAAGGCTCCGGGAGCCCATGCCCCGCCCTCCCGTTGGAAGAGCTCACCTAAATCCTGCTGGATAACCCCAGCAAACCGCTGCTGTCTTTTACTTTCTGTGCTCATGGTTGTAGGTGCTAACTATTAAAAAACGAGGTAATCAATACTTAATGCAAAGGTAGTGATTTTTATTGTTTATTCAACCGTGCCTCTTCAAGGTCAAGGTTGTATTCCAAATCTCGTATAACCTCGTCGTCGTACCTTTTTTCCTCGCTAATGCGGTGCAATTCGCTACGCCTTAAGTTGATCAACTCCAGCCCGATTTTCTTTTGCAACCGCCGTACCGAAGTGAGTTCTTCTTTTTTTCCATCTTCATTGAGAGCCAGTTCGGTCGCTTGGATACTTCTGACGAACTGCTCTTTGATACGCGCGATCGTTTCATGTGCCGCCATCTCTTCGGCATACTTACTATCCAAATGTGCAACGGCACCCTTCGCCAGCCGCAATCGGATGGACTCCATTTGTTCTTCCAGCGGAACAATGTCGTCGATTTCGTCCACCTTCAGAAGGCGGAGAAAGATGGGCAGGGTGAGCCCCTGGAAAACTAGGGTAACGAGGATGACCACAAACGTGATGAATAAGATGAGATTGCGCTGGGGAAATGCGGCCCCACTTTGGAGCGCCAGCGGAATGGAAAGTGCCGCCGCCAGGGATACGACACCGCGCATGCCCGCCCACCCGATGATAAAGGGCAGCTTCAGTCCCGGACTCCGTTCCCTTGCTCTTACCCGCGGACTGAACCACCGGGGAACAAACGCAGTGATATACACCAGCACAATCCGGATGGCGATGACCATCGCTGATATCAACAAGCCGTACTGGATCGCCTCCTGCAGGGAGTAACCACCCAAACCTTCCACGATCACCGGCAGTTCCAATCCGATAAGGATGAAGACAAACCCATTGAGCAAAAACCCGATGGTTTCCCAAACCTCTTTGGTCTGCATACGGGTGTGGTAGTTGAGGTAGTCTTTCGATCGGAACGACAGAAATAGCCCGCCCGTCACGACAGCCAGCACCCCCGACCATTCCAACTGTTCCGCCACGATATACATAATATAGGGCGCAATCAGCGTGATCGGCGTGGTGATGCTGGAAGATTTGGCCCAATACCGGAGAATCAGATAGAGGACATGCCCAACGACCAACCCCACGAACACGCCCATAACCGCCAGCACGAAGAAATCGGTGACGGCTTCCTGCAACACAAATTGGCCCGTAAGGATCGCCACCAACGCAAAGCGGAAAACAGTCAGCGAAGCGGCATCGTTGATCAGGCTTTCGCCTTCAAGAATCGTCAGTCCTCTGCGCGGCATGCTTACGCCCTTCAAGACGGAAGTGGCAGCCACCGCATCCGGAGGCGAAATGATACCGCCCAACAAAAAACCTAAGGCTAATGTAAAGCCCGGGATGATATTGACCGAAAAGTAAGCGATGGCCAGCGACGTGAAAAACACCAGCCCGAAACCCATCATCAGAATGGATCGTTTCCATCGCCAGAAGTTGTTCCACGAAGTGTACCATGCCGCCTCAAATAAGAGCGGAGGCAAGAAAATAAGCAGAATGAGGTCCGGGTCGACGGTGATATTGGGTACCCCGGGAATAAAACTGATTCCCAGCCCACCGATGACCAAAAATATCGGATACGATATATTGATTCGCTGACTGAGGAGGTACAGTAGCGCCATGGCAAAAAAGAGAGCAAGAACGAGTAGCAGTTGATGTTCAATCATGGAGTAAAAATACATTTTTTTCGTAAATTCGCATTTATAGGCAACTTTGGGTAAGTTTGCCTTCCTGTAAATCACGAACGTTATGATTCAACGTATCCAGAGTATTTGGTTATTTTTGGCTTGTGCCACCTTGTTTGCTTTATTTCTTTTTCCCTATCTCCAGTATTCGGATATAGGTGGGATAGGGAAGGCGCTGAAGATAACCGGAGTATACCGCGGTCTGGAGGGGCAGGCGATACGCGAGCAGTTTTTTATCCTGCAAACCGCGGTTACGGTGCTGTTGGGGATATTTCCGCTGTACATCATTTTCAAGTTTCGAAACCGCAAACAGCAGATTCAGTTGATTGTGTTGGAACTGGTGCTCATTCTGCTGTTTGGTGCCTGGCTGTATGTAACGGCAAATACGGCATTGGCCGAAGCGAACCAGTTTCTTTCGGCCCGCAATATCGGGGTCGGTTTTTTTCTACTGCCCATTGCTATTATTTTTCTGCTTATGGCCATGGGTGGCATCCGGAAAGATGAAAAATTAATAAAATCAGCGGATCGATTGCGATGAAGAGATTAGGGATGATAATCGGATGGGTGCTCCCTGTCCTGATGGGAATGGCACAGAGCGGCCAACAGTCAAATGTGAGGCCCGATTCCGCTGGGGTGGTGATAGATAACATTCAGTTTAAGGCAGAACGGTTTGTCATCGACTCGGCCACCCACACCGCCACCGTCACGTTGTCGATTACCAGCCTGAAAGACAAGCCCCGAGAATTTAAAATGAATGCATACGGCACGCAGTTGGTCGACAACGAGCGTAATGCCTATTATTTTTCAACGATTGGACTGGGGCGCGTGCTCATGCGTTTTGAGGATAAGCAAAATTACCTGCACTACCTGCTGCAGCCCGAACAGCCGGCAAAGTTAACCGTTACGGCCGATGCCATTTCGGCAGAAGCACGAGCCATCCAGGTGGTGAAAATCGTATTTGAAGATAGTACGGAGGAGGGACGCTTTTTGGAGGCCTATCTATCGGAGCCTTAAAGGCTACCGATACCGGATCTGCTGCCGATCCATCATCCCCATCTGATCCTTCATCATTTTAATCTGATCCGCCAATAATTTGTTTTTGTCAGCCTGTTTGGCTTCCTGTAGATACTTGGTGGCTTCCCGTTTGTTGCGTTTCGCCATCGCAATGCCCGCCAGACTTAGTTTGGCAAGGGCAATATTATGCCCCATATGAAGGCCCAAAGACAAGGCCTTTTTGAAATACTTCTCCGATTGCATGGGCGATTTTTGCGACTCCATGAGCCCCAAAAGCAGGTGATAGTATCCATGTTGTGCACGGATCAGCTGTTTTTCGTAGTGGGTGATGCGATTCAGCCATTGATTCGCCTTATCCATTTTCTCTTTACGCAGGTAAAACTGGGCAATCAGCATGTTCTCATTAAAAAACACCGTCACGAAAGCCAGAATGGTGATTAATATACCCAATATACCCCATCCCCATTGTCCGAATACAAACAGGGCAACAGTGCCGATTAAGAGCAGGGAAGATATGATAATACGGACGATGTTAGCCATGTTGATCTGATTTAATTCTTACGTTCTCAATAATCGTGCAAATATTCGAGCGCAAATATCCGTTTATTCGTGCGCTTTAACAAGCGAGTGCAAACTTTTTACAAATAAGTGTATTTTTGTGGGATGGGCATACAGTTAGAAAGCAGTTGGAAAGTGGTGTTGGAGCCTGAGTTCGCCAAACCCTACATGCAGCAACTGAAAGGATTTCTCCAGGAGGAAAAGAAGCAATACGCCGTTTTCCCTCCGAGCAATCTTATTTTCAATGCGTTTGATCATACACCTTTTGAGAAGGTCAAGGTAGTTATCCTGGGGCAGGATCCGTATCACAATGTGGGGCAGGCACACGGTTTGTCCTTTTCGGTTCCACAAGGTGTGGCGATTCCTCCCTCCCTTCGCAATATGTATCAGGAGCTGAGTACCGACATCACCGGATTCCGGATTCCAACCCATGGCGATCTGACGGCATGGGCCAACCGGGGTGTCCTGCTGCTCAACGCAACGCTAACCGTGCGCGCACACACCGCGGGTGCACACCAAGGAAAAGGGTGGGAGGCGTTTACGGATAAAGCCATCGCCGAGTTGTCCGCACGCCGAAACGGCATCGTCTTTTTACTATGGGGCCGATACGCGAAAGATAAGGCCGCCCTGATCGACTACCATAAACACCACATCCTGACAGCCGCTCATCCATCGCCGTTTTCAGCATACAACGGGTTCTTTGGCTGTAAACATTTTTCCAAGGCCAATGCGTTCTTGGTTCAACAGGGACTGGAGCCGATCGACTGGCAGGTATGACCTGCTGCTTACGTATCCCGTCTTAATATTCCATGGGTACGATCGGTTCTTTTTTGCTGGTAGACATGATCATCATCGTTTGGAACGTCTTTACATACGGGATCTTGCTTATTTTTTCCATGATGACGGCTTCGTACGCTTTGATATCTTTTACATAAACCTTCAGGATGAAGTCGCACTGGCCGGTCACGTGATGGCACTCCGTCACTTCTTTAATGTTTTTTACGGCCTCCACAAATTCAGGAATGGCATTGTGGGTATGGAAGTCGAGCGATACCTGAATAAATGATTTGATGCCCAGTCCCAGCTTTTCTTCGTCGACAAATGCATGGTAGCTCTTGATATAACCGGAGTTTTCGAGTTTCCGCACGCGCTCCAATGTCGGCGCAGGCGAAAGGCCAATACTGGAGGCTAATTGCAGGTTGGTAATCCGCCCGTTTTCCTGCAAGAGTTTCAGGATTTTGAAATCTGTTTTATCGGGTTGGAAAGGCATGTTTGAAACGACAAAATTAGATTCAGCAATAATACAATTTATTTTCCAGATTATGGGGTTGCTACTGGAATGCGATTCATTATCATTGATTTGTAAAAGCCTCCCTTGCATAAGGTTTATTGCCACTTAAATTGTAACTTTGCAGTTCGAAAGGCCGGCGGCTGCCCGTCTGCTTTATTTTAATCATCGAGAAAGGTGTGTTATGAGTACAAAAGATGATGAATTATTGAAAGAGCTCGCGCTCGAAGAATATAAATACGGATTCACGACGGATATCGAAATGGATATTGCCCCCAGGGGACTTACCGAAGATACCGTTCGGATGATTTCGGCCAAAAAAAATGAACCTGGGTGGTTGCTGGAATGGCGGCTCAAAGCGTTGCGTCACTTCCTGCAGATGGATATGCCTACCTGGCAGAATTTTGAACATCCCAACGTGGATTTTCAGGATATTTCCTATTACGCTGCCCCCAAGGCGAAGCCCCAGCTGGACAGCATGGACGAGGTAGACCCCGAGTTGATTTCCACGTTTGAGAAATTGGGCATCCCGCTGAATGAGCAGAAAATATTGGCTGGTGTGGTTGCTGTCGATGCGGTGTTTGACAGCGTATCCGTAAAAACCACGTTCCGCGAAAAGCTGAAAGAACAAGGGGTCATCTTCTGTTCTTTTGGCGAGGCCGTTCAGGAGCATCCGGAGTTGGTCAGGCAATACCTGGGCTCGGTGGTGCCACAAACGGACAACATTTATGCCGCACTGAATTCAGCGGTATTTTCGGACGGCTCCTTTGTCTACATTCCCAAAGGAGTGCACTGCCCCATGGAACTTTCTACCTATTTCCGCATCAATGCGGAAAATACTGGACAGTTTGAGCGGACGTTGATCGTTGCCGATGAAGGGGCCTATGTAAGCTATCTGGAAGGATGTACCGCGCCGATGCGCGATGAAAATCAGTTACACGCGGCGGTTGTCGAATTGATTGCGCTCAAAGATGCCGAAATCAAGTATTCCACGGTGCAGAACTGGTATCCCGGTGATAAAGACGGCAAAGGCGGGATTTACAACTTTGTCACCAAGCGCGGTATGTGTAAAGGCGATAACAGTAAGATATCGTGGACACAGGTAGAAACCGGATCGGCAATTACGTGGAAATACCCCGGCGTCATTTTGAAGGGAGACCACTCCGTAGGTGAATTTTATTCCGTAGCGTTGACCCGCAACAAACAGGTGGCGGATACCGGAACGAAGATGATTCACCTGGGCAAAAATACACGCAGCAAGATTGTGTCCAAAGGAATTTCTGCCGGTGTGAGTCACAACAGTTACCGTGGATTGGTTAAAATAGGCCCGGGAGCCGAAAACTCACGTAATTTTACGCAGTGCGACTCACTGCTCATCGGCGATCGCTGTGGGGCACATACATTTCCCTATATCGAAAACCGAAATAAAACCGCCACACTGGAGCACGAAGCGACCACCTCAAAAATCGGCGAAGATCAGTTGTTTTACCTCACCCAGCGGGGAATTGACCCCGAGAAAGCGGTGGGATTGATCGTAAATGGCTATGCGAAAGAGGTGTTGAACCAATTGCCCATGGAGTTCGCCGTAGAAGCGCAGAAGTTATTAGCCATTTCCCTCGAAGGAAGTGTCGGGTAGTAAAAAATAGAGCGAAAAAGAACAATGTTACATATAAAGAATTTACACGCATCCGTAGACAATAAGGAGATATTAAAAGGACTGGATCTTGAGGTGAAAGCCGGCGAGGTACATGCCATTATGGGACCTAACGGTTCGGGAAAGAGCACATTAGGGAATGTGTTGGCCGGAAGGGAAGCTTACGAGGTCACCGAGGGCGAAGTGTGGCTCGATGGGAAGAATCTGTTGGAATTTTCACCGGAAGACCGGGCACGCGAAGGGGTATTCCTTGCGTTCCAATACCCTGTGGAAATACCGGGGGTTTCCAACATCAACTTTCTGAAGACTGCACTCAATGAGATCCGTGCCTACAAAGGACTCCCCCCGCTGGAGGCCCGCGAATTTTTGAACCGCGTCAAAGAAAAGCAGAAACTCGTTGAGTTTGATGCTAAACTAGCCAACCGTTCGTTGAACGAAGGATTCTCCGGCGGTGAAAAAAAGCGTAATGAGATTTTCCAGCTGGCCATGCTGGAGCCCAAACTGGGTATCCTGGATGAGACCGATTCCGGATTGGATATCGACGCCCTGCGTATCGTTGCAAAGGGTGTAAACCAGCTGAGGTCTTCCGATAATGCCTTTATTGTCATTACCCATTACCAGCGGTTACTGGAATACATCGTTCCGGATTTTGTACACGTACTGTACAAGGGGCGCATTGTTCGCTCCGGCACCAAAGAATTGGCATTGGAACTGGAAGAAAAAGGGTACGATTGGATTAAAGAAACGGTGGATGCCGAGGGAGCAGTTTGAGCCACCAACTAGCGATCATGATTACACAAGTAAGCGATTCATTATATACACAGTTGATTAAGACCTACGGGGAAAATCTGCCTTCGGCCGAATCCCGTTCGTTGGATGAAATCCGTAAGCAGGCGTTTGAGCGCTTCAAACGTGTCGGGTTTCCCACGGTCAAACATGAAGATTGGAAATATACCAACGTCCAGCCGCTGGTTAGCCAGCACTACGAACTGGATGCCGAACCGCCTTTGGCGGAAGTTGACCTCGATAACGCCGGAATCCCCAAGCTGGATGCCTACCGGATTGTGCTGGTAGATGGTAAATACCATGCCGGTCTTTCCGATGACGTAGCAGAAGTGCCGGGATTATCCATCATGCCGATCGATCAGGCATTTGAGCGGCTGTGTTTTGCCAAATATTTTGCGCAGTTTGCAGATAAAACCGATAATCCATTTGTGGCGCTCAATACCGGCGCATTTACTTCGGGATTATTCATTGAAGTAGGGAAGAACCATCAGTTGACAAAACCCGTCCACGTCATCCACGTGTCTGCAGCACGCCAACCGGTATTCAATCAAGTGCGCAACCTGTATGTGATGAGCGCATTTTCCGAGGCGGAAATTGTGGAGTCTTTTATCACCGAAGACGTTGCGGAACGTAATCTGAATAACCTGGTAACGGAAATTGTGGTACGCGAGCAAGCGAAGTTGCAGCATTATTACCTGCAAACGGCGGCCTCCCAGAGCAGTTACCTCAACCATACAGAGGTATATCAGGAAAAGCACAGCCTTTACAACAACTACAATTGTACGTTTCCCGGACCTGCGTTTGTGCGCAATAACATCAATGTCAGACTGGGCGACAGCGAGGTGGAAAGCCATCTCTATGGGATAGCGCTTACGGCGGGGAATCAGTTTGTTGATAACCATACCATCGTAGACCACCTCCATCCCCATTGCGAGAGCTACGAATGGTACAAGAACATTACGCAGGATACCTCTACAGCCGTATTCAACGGGAAGATATTCGTGCGCACGGACGCGCAGAAAACGAACGCATTCCAACAGAATAACAACATGCTTATCGGTGAGAAATCCGCCGTATACACCAAGCCTCAGCTGGAGATTTTTGCAGACGACGTGAAATGCAGCCACGGTTGTACGATCGGGCAGTTTGACAACGACGCCCTCTTTTACCTTCGGGCAAGGGGCATCAGCGAAGAGCAGGCACGCATCCTGCTGGTACACGCCTTTGCGTTTGATGTGACCAGCCGCTTTGCCAACGCAACCGTACGCGAGTACGTGGAGCATCTGGTAGAAGCCGGACTTTAGTCGGTTGCGGCCACGTGCCCATGCGTGCTGTCAGACAGCTCATCAGTCCTTCCTATTAAGAGAATTGGGATTTTGCAGCTTAACCTACTCAATGCCCGTTGCGTACAGTCGCGTCGGGCGTTGATGGAGCGAAAGACGAGGCTCGAACTCGCGACCCTCAGCTTGGGAAGCTGATGCTCTACCAACTGAGCTACTTTCGCTGGTCATTGTCGGCATCAACAAATGTAATGCAGCGCGAGGTAATTTTCCAACTATTTTTTAATCTTTTATGGCAGGGTATGTGACGCATTTTTGAAGTGAGACAAAAAGCGAGACAAAAACATTGTACGGTGTTGGAGTTAGCGCGTTAAAAATTCTTGTTTACGATGCATCAAAGAGAACAGTAATAAAAGTCCGATGCCGATCATGATCGACACATCCGCCATATTGAATATACCCGTTTGAAAAGGCCCAATTTTAATATGTAGGAAATCAGTAACAGAACCATGCAATATTCTGTCGATCATGTTCCCAGTTCCCCCGCCAATTACAAAACCCAAAGCAAATGTAAGCCAAAGTCGTTTGTTGCCCAATTTTAGCATGAAATATATTCCCACGACGAGTGCAATTATTGGGAGGACAATCAGCAGCGTAGTCTTCGCAGGTTGCCACCACGTTTGCCCCATACTTAGGAAAGCACCCGAGTTTTCTACATTAGTTAAGGTTAAATGGTTGGATATAACTGAGATCTTCTCACTTGGAGAAATTTCATTCCTAACAATGGTTTTGGTTAGTTGGTCACAACTGATATTGGCCGATATCAAGGATATGCCCATTAGAATTCCAACCCATCTTTTAAATTTCATACCCATTAGATTATTATAGTTTGAAAACGATGACAACTGATTCCCGTCAACCAACGACAAAGCTACAAAAGTTTGCCGCAGGTGCAATTTTTCGGGTGGACGCTTGGTATTTGGTCTTTAATCTTTTATCGCATCCGCGCAGTTCATTCCATCAATGGCGGCTGATACAATCCCTCCGGCATACCCGGCCCCTTCGCCACAGGGATATAACCCGTTAATCTGAGGGTGCTGTAGGGTATCTTTATCCCTCGGTATCCGCACCGGTGAGGACGTGCGCGATTCCACTCCAACCAATATCGCTTCGTTGGTATAATACCCCTTCATTTTCTTGCCAAACAGCGGTAACGCCTTCCGTAGCGCATCGTGGACGAAAGCGGGGAGTACGTCGGAAAGCAAGGCGCTTTTCGTTCCGGGTTTATAGGAATTGGTCGGAAGACTGTTGGAAAGCCTGCCCTCCACAAAGTCGACCATCCGCTGGGCGGGCGCTACCAGGTTGCCACCGCCGACTACATCGGCCCTTTCCTCTACTTCGTGCTGGAAGTCTAACAGGGCGAAGGGATATCTTAACGATTGGGGCACATCTTCGAGGTTAACCTGTACAACCGTGCCCGAGTTGGCGTAGGGGTTGTTTCGCTTGGAGGGCGACCAGCCGTTAACCACCACTTCCCCCTTGTCGGTAGCACACGGGGCAATCACCCCACCGGGACACATGCAAAACGAGAAGACACCCCGGCCGCCCACTTGCTCCACCAAACTGTAATAAGCGGGGGGTAAGTGTTCGCTCCGTACCGCACAATGGTACTGCGCCTGGTCAATGATCTCCTGCGGATGCTCGATGCGAACCCCGAGCGCAAACGGTTTGGCCTCGGCCAGCCACCGCTTGCGGTGGAACAATTCAAAAAGATCGCGCGCCGAATGGCCCGTGGCGAGTATGACATGTTTGGCGTCGAGGTGCTCGCCGGAGGCCAGCGTCACCCCCGTTACCTGTCCGGATGCCTCGGTAATATCCACCACCCTGCTATTGAAATGGATTTCGCCGCCGTGCTCCAAAATGGTGTGGCGTATGGCCTGGATGATGTGCGGCAGCTTATTCGTGCCGATGTGCGGACGGGCATCTACCAGTATGTCCTCTGTGGCACCGTGCGCTACCAGTAGTTGCAGCACCCGTTGTACATCGCCCCGTTTGTTGGAACGTGTGTAGAGCTTCCCATCGGAATAGGTGCCCGCACCCCCCTCGCCAAAACAGTAGTTGGAATCGGGGTTTACCATCCCCGCTTTATTCAATACCGCTAAATCCCGTCGGCGTTCCTGTACGTTTTTGCCGCGCTCAACAACGATCGGACGCAACCCGTTTTCGAGGCAACGCAGGGCGGCAAACAGCCCCGCTGGCCCTGCACCTATAATGAGTACAGACGGAGAACCTGCAACATTGGCATAAGGAACCGGGAAAATCTCGGGAGCCGGAGACTCATCAATGTAAAAGATCACACGAATGCGGAATACGACTTGTTTTCCCCGGGCGTCGATGGAACGTTTCCGTATTTTTAGGCCTTTGATGCGTGCTAACGCGATGTTCAGCTGTGCTGCACCGTTTCGGAGGATGTGCGCTTCGTCCGAGATTTTCTCAGGAAGAATGCTTAATTCGATTTCTTGTTGCATGCTAGGATGTCGGGTTTTTATCCCGAAGTGTAACAAAGGTATGGATTTTGTCATCAAAGTTGTAAATTAGTAGCAATAATGCATGTAAATTCAATCAATATGAAGAGACGATTAATGGTGGCAATGGTGGGCTTGTTTGCCGCCCTGTCATTCAGCTCCTGTGGGTACAATACCCTGGTTAACCTGGAAGAAAATGTGAAAGGTAAGTGGGCACAGGTCGAAAATGCGTATCAGCGTCGTGCAGATCTCATTCCCAATTTGGTCAACACCGTAAAGGGTGCAGCAAACTTTGAGCAGGAAACGCTCACTCAGGTTATTGAGGCCCGCGCGAAGGCGTCCTCGGTTACGGTCGACCCCGAAAACCTGACTCCCGAAGCGATCCAGCAATTTCAGCAGTCGCAGGATGCGCTGTCACAATCGTTGGGCCGGCTGCTGGTCACCGTAGAACGCTATCCCGAGTTGAAAGCCAACCAGAATTTCTTGGAACTGCAAGCCCAATTGGAGGGCACTGAAAACCGCATCAGCACCGAACGCCGGGCGTTCAACGAAGCGACCCAGGAATATAACTCATCGGTAAGACGGTTTCCGAATAACCTCACTGCCGGCATCTTCGGATTTAAACAGAAAGGCTATTTTACAGCAGAAGCGGGTGCAGATCAAGCTCCCGAAGTGCAGTTTTAACGAGTAGCTATCAGCTTTCGGCTATCAGCGATCAGACATCGGCTATCAGAAAGCCGATAGCCGACAGCCGAAAAACATCCAACATTTATGCAAGTATTCACCGAGGAACAACAGGAAAAAATAGTCTACGCCATCCAACAGGCCGAAGGGCATACGTCGGGCGAAATCCGATTGGCCGTGGAACCCCATTGCAAAGGGGAGCCGTTGGACCGGGCGATGGTGTATTTCCAACGGCTGGGCATGGACAAAACGGCCCTGCACAATGGGGTACTGATTTACCTCGCTACCGAAGATCACCAGCTTGCCATCTTGGGTGATAGCGGCATTCACGCGCGGGTACCCGCCGATTTCTGGGAGGAAACGAAAGAGCTTATGTTGCGTCAATTTCAAGTCGGCGATATGGTACAGGGGCTTATCGAGGGAATCGCGCACGCCGGCGAACAGTTGCAGCGCTTCTTTCCCCGCGAAGCGGATGACATCAATGAGTTACCTAATGATATAATCTTTGGCGATGGGAAAGAATAAGCACTTGCTCGCCATCGTCTGCGCAATACTGGCCATCGGGATCGGTGCCGTGCGGGCACAGGATTTCCCGGCCACGCCCAATACCCTGGTAAATGATTATACGCAGACACTGTCAGCTTCTCAGGTGCAGGAGTTAGAGCGTAAACTCGTTGCTTTTGATGACAGTACGTCTACGCAGATTGCCGTGGTCGTCATGAAGTCAACCGGTCAATACGATATTGCCGACTATGGCACGCGCTTGGCGCAACGTTGGGGCATCGGGGGCAAAGAACACAACAATGGAATCCTGTTGCTGGTTGCGTTGGGCGATCGTGCGGTCACCATCCAGACGGGCTACGGCGTAGAAGGAGCCGTGCCCGATGCGATCGCTTACCGGATCATTGAAAACGAAATAAAACCTGCGTTCCGACAGGGCGATTACTTTGCGGGTATCGACCGGGCTACCGATGCGCTTATTGCATATACCAAGGGCGAATACCAGGCTTCCCCCAAAAAAGGGGATGGTGGCAGCGCAATGGGTGGGCTTTTCCTGCTCGTGATTATCATCATCGTCATCGTCGCTATATTTGGCCGCGGCGGCGGCCGTGGTGGTGGCCGCGTGATGGGAGGCCGCGGTGCTTCCGATCTATTGTGGTGGACCCTCCTGAGCGGCATGGGCCGTGGCGGTAGAGGCGGTGGCGGTTTCGGAGGGGGCTTCGGTGGTGGCGGCGGAGGTGGCTTTGGTGGCTTCGGCGGTGGCGGCTTCGGCGGTGGCGGTGCCAGCGGAAGGTGGTAGGCCAGAAGTCCGAATGATGCAAGGTAGAACGTCCGAAAGAACGCAAGTCGGGAAATATAAATGAAACAGTTTTTCCAAAAGTTTTACCTCGATCTCTTTCCCACTGGGCGACTGTTTGCTGCGTTGGGCACCGTGTCGGTCCTGTACCTGCTGGCGTTTTTTTTTCCAACGATCGATATCCTGCCTACCATTGCCTTCTGTGCGTTGCTCATCCTGTTGGGACTGGATATTTTCCTCCTCTACCGTCGGCGCGAAGGGCTATACGCCCATCGGAACACCCCTGAGCGGCTGAGCAATGGCGATGACAACGAGATTGGCATCTACGTAGAAAATCGATATCGGTTTCCGGTGCAGGTAGGGATCATCGACGAAGTGCCCGTTCAGTTTCAGCGAAGGGATGTATGGTTTGAAAGCAGGCTGTTGGCGGGTGAGCAGAAAATCATAACCTATCAGCTGCGCCCCGTCAAACGGGGTGAGTATACCTTTGGGCGGATCCGGTTATATGTGAAAACGTCCCTCGCACTTGTGCAGCGCCGGTTTACTACCGGCACTTCCGAAACACTGCCTGTTTATCCCTCCTTTATCCACCTGCATAGGCACGAACTGATGGCCGTTTCACAGCGGCTCACCAACTTCGGGGCCAAGCGCATCCGCCGCATTGGACACAGCATGGAGTTTGATCAGATCAAACAGTACGTCCCGGGCGATGACTACCGCACGCTCAATTGGAAAGCAACGGCGCGGCAGGGGCAGCTCATGGTCAATGCCTATACCGACGAACGGTCGCAATCCATCTATTGCGTCATTGATAAATCCCGGGCCATGCGCATGCCATTTAACGGGCTCAGCCTGCTCGACTACGCCATCAATGCCAGCCTGGCTTTGTCCAAGGTCGTGATGCTCAAGGACGACAAAGCCGGGCTGATCACCATTTCCGATCGAAAAGGAGCCGTGATACCGGCCGATCGGAAGGCCGGCCAGCTTGGCCGGATTATCGAAGTGTTATACCGGGAGAAAACACGCTACTTGGAAACCAACATGGAACTGCTGTATACCACCATCCGGCAGACCGCCAAGCAACGGGGCTTGTTGGTTCTTTTTACCAATTTCGAAAGCATGTCGGGTATGAAACGCCAACTCCCCATGCTGAAACGTATTACCCGGTTTCATGCGCTGGTGGTCGTATTCTTCGAAAATACCGAATTGACAAGGCTGACAAACAGACCTGCCGCAGACGTCGAAGAAATCTACCTGCACACCGTTGCTTCGAAGTTCGCCTATGAAAAGAAGCAGATTGTGCGCGAACTAAACCTCCACGGAATACACACCATTTTGACACCACCGGAAGACCTCACAGTCAACACCATCAATAAATATTTGGAGATTAAAGCACGGCAATATTTGTAACCACTTGCTTACATAGGGACTGTTTGCACAAAAATTGCCATCTTTGTAGGATGTATTGCACACAACAAACGACTAGGAGCATGCGTAAAATCGCTTTAATGGCAATGGTTGCATTGCCCATGATAACCGTTGCACAGGAGGACTTCACGATATCCGCAAAAGTAGGGGCGTTAAATGCGCCCGCAAAGGCATACCTCAGCTACCGCACAGCAGAAGGTACCACATTGGACTCTGCCGACGTGGCGGATGGTGCATTTAAATTTCACGGCAGCGTAGCGGAACCCGCTCAGGCACTGGTCCTTCTTGTCCACGAGGGGGAAGATGTCCGCCAAATGGAAGATCCAGACCGCGTGGTCATCTACCTGGAAAAAGGAGCCATTCAGATTACCGGTGCCGATTCGTTGGCAAAGGCGTCGGTAACCGGCGGAACAATCAACAAAGACTTTTCCACGTATAACGAGCGGCTGACCCCCCTGCATACCAAAATGGGTGAACTGATGGCCCGGTATACGGCATCCTCAGATGCGCAGAAACAGGATCCGGCTTTCATGCAGGGACTCCAGACGGAGGCCATGTCCATTCAGGAAGAACAAAGGGACATCGATTTCCAGTATATCAACGATCACCCCGCCAGCGTGGTCAGCCTGGACTTGCTGCATCCCTATCTCGAGTCGGAATCCGCCAGTGAAGTGATCGAACCGGCCTTTAACGGACTGTCGGCAGCACTGAAAAACTCCGAAAAGGGCAAAGCGATCTCCGAACAGCTGGAAACGGCCAAACGATTGGATATCGGAGCAGTAGCTCCCGAATTCAGCCAACCCGACACCGCTGGTACTGACATTGCGTTGTCTTCCCTGCGGGGGAAGTATGTGTTGGTGGATTTCTGGGCAAGCTGGTGCGCCCCCTGCCGCGAGGAGAATCCCAATGTGGTGGCTGCCTACCAAACGTTCAAGGATAAAAATTTCACCGTATTCGGCGTGTCGCTTGATCGACCGGGCGCAAAGGAGGCATGGATAAAGGCCATCCACGATGACGGACTGCAGGACTGGCCCCACGTGTCAGAACTGAAATGGTGGCAAACAAGTGTGGTCGAACAATATGCGCTGCAAGGCATCCCGGCTAATTTTCTGCTGGATCCCGAAGGTCGCATTATCGCCAAGAACCTGCGTGGTGAGGAGCTACACAGTAAATTGGCGGAGCTGCTAAACTGATCGGCTGACGGCACATATCAAAAAGGACGCCCTTCGAACAGCATTCGAAGGGCGTCCTTTTTGGGTCGTTATACGGTTTATATTTAGATATTATAGACCGATTACGACGATAGAATATCCACCAAGCGAAGCAGGTTGTCGTTAACCGCTCCGATGTGCTTAATCGCCTTTTCAAACGGCGTAAATGCTACCTGACTGTGAATCAATCCAGCCATTTCACCGCGACGTCCTTCCAGAAGCGCCTCCACGGCGGCTACCCCCAATCGGCTGGCCAGCACCCGGTCCATACAGGTCGGGCTGCCGCCCCGCTGGATGTGCCCAAGGATGGAAACCCGCAGGTCGTAATGCGGAAACCGCTCTTTGATGCGCTCGGCAACGGCAAAGGCGCCGGCGTCGTCACCTTCGGCGACAATAATGACACGTGAGGCCTTGTTCTTGCGGGTACGGTCCAACCGGTCCATCATGGCTTCGTAATCCACCTTGATCTCAGGAATGAGCACACACTCGGCTCCTACGCTGATGCCGCTTCGCAGGGCGATGAGCCCCGAATCACGTCCCATTACTTCCACCACAAATACCCGATCGTGCGATTCGGCCGTATCACGGATTTTGTCGACCGCTTCGATAACCGTATTAATGGCCGTGTCGTAGCCAATGGTGAAGTCCGTGCCGGCCAGGTCATTATCAATGGTACCCGGAAGGCCAATGACCGGAATGTTGTGTTCTTCAATGAATTTGGATGCACCGGTAAAGGTGCCATCACCGCCGATGGCTACCAGTCCGTCGATACCCTTTTTCTGTAGATTTTCAAAGGCCCGGCGGCGGCCTTCTACCGTGCGGAATTCTTCACTGCGTGCAGTTTTAAGAATGGTTCCGCCGCGCTGGATGATGTTGGCTACCGACTTGGCATCCATGGCGAATATGTCGCCGTGGACCATTCCGTCATAGCCCCGGCCAATCCCAAATACATTCAGGTTGTAATACAATCCCGTGCGAACGACCGCCCGTATGGCCGCATTCATACCCGGCGCGTCGCCACCGGATGTAAACACAGCGATGTTCTTGATGTTGCTCATTGTAAGATTATTGTGCTTGCTTTTCGTTAAATGTCTTGAGTCCTTGTTCCAAATATGCGAGAAATTTCTGTTTGTTGAATTCGGCACCGATCGGAGGCGACACCAGTATTTCTTCATCCGGCGAATACAGCACATAATAAGGCTGCGAAATCGTATTGAAACGCGCTGCCTGCAGGTGCATGAATTTTTTGCCCACGGTATTCACCTGCCGTTTGAGTACTTCCGAATAATATTGTTCATCCTGCGGCAGGGCATGCCGCTCATCCGTGTACAACGATACCACAATGTATTCGTTGCGAAGCAGGTTATCTATCGGAGGGTCTACCCACACGTTGTTTTCCATTTCCCGGCAATTGACACATCCATGGCCCGTAAAGTCCAGGAAAAGTGGTTTTTTCACCTGCTTGGCATAGGCCAAGGCTTCGTCATAGTCGAGAAAGCCATCGATGTCATTGGGCACATGGAGGGGGATGTCGGCGTATTTCTTTACCACAGGCATGGCCGCCCCCGTGCCCGCCGCAACGGTCGTCCCTGCTGCAGGGCGTTGGTCAAACGTGGCCAAGCGGAAATCCTGGGTATGCATCGGTGGAACCAATCCACTGATGACCTTCAGCGGTGCGCCCCACAGACCGGGGATCATGTACAGCGCGAAGGCAAAGAATCCGCCAGCCAGGAAGAGTCGCGTGAGGGATACATAAGGCAGATCCGAATCGTGCGACAGCTTGATTTTCCCCAGTAGGTAAAATCCGGTAAGGGCCGCAATGACAATCCATAACACTAAAAAGACCTCACGATCCAGTATCCGCCAGTGGTATACCAAATCTGCCGTAGACAGGAATTTGAGCGCCAGCGCGATTTCCAGAAAACCCAGGACAACCTTGACGGAATTCAGCCATCCACCCGACTTAGGAAGGGAGGTGAGCCAATTGGGAAATACCGCAAATACCGTAAATACCAGGGCCAACGCCAATGAAAAACCAAACATGCCAATAACCGGACCGAGGTAGGTGCCGGTTTGGTTTACCAATACAATGACACTGCCAATGATCGGGCCGGTGCAGGAAAAAGATACCACGGCCAGGGTGGCCGCCATGAAAAAAATGCCCACCAGTCCCTTGGCATCGGATTTCGAATCGACCGTATTGACGAACGAACTGGGCAGGGTAATCTCAAATGCGCCTAAAAAGGAAATCCCGAAGACGAGCAGTATCAGGAAAATAAAGAGATTGAATATCCCATTGGTGGCCAGCTCATTGAGCGCGCTGGCACCGAAGAGAACGGTCACCAGCAACCCCAATAACACGTAGATAACAATGATCGACAACCCGTATAGCAATGCTCCGCGGATGCCCTTACCCTTGGTTTCCGATCGCTTGGTGAAAAAGCTGACCGTGAGGGGAATCATTGGATAAATACACGGCATCAGGATGGCGAGGAATCCGCCCAGAAAGCCGGCAACGAAGATGTTCCACAGCGACTTCGGCGCATCAGTTGCCGCGGCCTGACTGTCTGACGTCGGCACATCTACCGACGTCGGTGTCTGTGCGGATGCCGGCACAGCCGTATCCTGGCCATCGGTAAATTCGAGGTCTTCCGGCACCTCCATCAGGGTGTCGTCTCCAGCGGCGGGATCTTGCCCGTCGGTAAACACCACATCGTCGAAATTGAGCAGTGTATCCTGAGCATAGCCGTGCGACACAGCCGTGAAGACCATACCCAACAGGAATGATAAAACAAGAATAAGATGCCTCATGAACCCGTATTATTTGACCGCCACGGCAAAGGGGACTTCATCGGGAGGGAGACAGTGTTCGGCATCACAGGCCATATACTCAACCGTACCCTTCACCGTGGTTTGTCCCTTTTTCAGCTTCACCTTTTGCTGAAAGACTACTTCCTTGTCGAAGTACCCAACGTCCATCTTAAACACCTCCTCGTGCTTGACCTTTGGTTTAGGCTCGGCCGTTTTGCCGATTAATGTAAAGTCGCCGGAAGGCGTAAATGTGAAGCTGGTTTTAATCGGGCCGCCTTCTTCCACATGCTGCGAATAGATATGCCACCCGTTATCCATCGTCGCCTTCATGAAAACAACGGCTTCGTCGTTGCTGATTTTCTTCGCGCCAAACTGCCATTTAACCGGCCGTTCAATCTGCGCCGAAACACCGGTGGTCGCAGCTAAAAAAACAAGAGCTGCCAATAAAAAATTCTTCATCATAATCGACCATGTTACATGTAAATTATAGGAATAAGACCTTGCTTTTTTCTGGAGGTTTAATCCCATGAGCTTATCAGGTGTTTGGCCTGCAAAGTTAAGCAATTCCGCTCAAATGACAAAGGCGATTTCCTTGATATCGAAATCAACCAGGTAGTTATTGAAGTCGACCTGTAGTCGTCCTGTTTCCGTCACCCCGCTCAATACACCACTTACGCGTATGCCATCCAACAGAAATGGATGCAACTCACCCAGCCGGTATAAGTGTTGTTTGTAAAATGCCAGTTGGGTGTCATGTGCTCCGTTTTTCAACGCTTCGTAGCTCCGTGCGATATGCAGACAAAGATCGGTCATTAATTCAGTCAGATCGCAATCGGTATGTAAAATTTGCTTGACGGAAGCGGTGTGTGCACCGATCGCTGGAGGAAACTCGGTTTGGTTCACGTTGATGCCAATCCCGATTACCGCCGACTTCCAGATTTTTCCCTTGAGGATGTTTTCGATGAGCATACCGCCGATTTTCCGGTCGCCCACATAGATGTCATTGGGCCATTTTATCGTTACAGGCGTATGCAACAGGGATTCCAGCCATTGAACCAACGCAATGCTGATGGCGACCGTCAGGCTGAATTGATACTTCGGATCGAGAAAGGACGGCATAAGCAGGAGGCTAAATGTGAGATTTTTACCCGGTTCACTTTGCCAGGTGGTTCCCTTCTGGCCCCTGCCAGCATATTGGTCAACTGCCATTATTACAGTGCCTTCACGAAGTGGCGTGGATTTTGACAGTTCGTCTTTTAGGTATTCATTGGTAGAAGGTACCCGCTGTAACGTAATAACATTTCGTCCGTCAAATAATCCCAAAAATGTGTTACTTTGCAATACGAATAAGTTAAAGGGGTAATATTGCCCAAAACTATAATTATTTTTAATGATAAAAAACAAAAAATCAGCCATGTCAGCCCGCTTATCGGAGGTGATTATCCACGGTATGCAGGAGAAGAAAGGGAATGAGATCGTGCGGCTTGATTTGAGAAACATCCGTAGTTCGGTTTCGGATTACTTTGTAATTTGCCACGCAGATTCGGCCACACAGGTCAATGCGTTGGCCAGAAGCGTCGAAGAGGAAGTGTTTAAAGCACTCAACCAGGAGCCCTGGCGCAAAGAAGGGCTCGAACATGGAGAATGGATACTGCTTGATTTCGTAGACGTCGTTGTACACATTTTCAAAACAGAAAAACGTAAATTTTACGGCATAGAAGAACTTTGGGGCGACGCGGAACTAGAGTATTATCAAAGTGCATAATATAAGTGACTAAACAAAAGAGAAGAATAGGTATGCCTAACGGACCCGATAAAATAAAAAGAGTGCCCAGCAAAAAAGTGACGCCAAAACCGCCACGGTTTAACATCATGTGGCTTTGGGTAGCCATGATTTTCGGCTTTTTCGCCCTGCAATACATGTTCAGCGACGACAATGCCAAGGAAATCACCTATGAGGAGTTTGAAGAAAAAATGCTGAAACCGGGGGATGTGGATCACCTGGTCGCCTATAAACGGAATGAACTGTATTTTGTCGAAGTATTTATTAAAAAAGACAAGCTTAACGATCCGAAATATAAAGAAGTGCAGCCCAGCTCAAACGGGCTGACCCTCACACCGTCCTCCGGCCCGCAGTACGTCTTTACCGAATTTTCCGGCGAAGCGCTGCAACGGAAGCTGATCGAAGCACAGCAAGATGTCGATCCAAAAGATCGCGTATCGGTAAAGCCGGTAGACCGCACCAATGCGTGGACGGGCTGGCTTTTTTCCATCATGCTGCCCCTGGTGTTGATTATTGTCTTCTGGATTTTTATCATGCGGCGTATGGGCGGCGGTGGTGCCGGCCCCGGCGGACAGATTTTCAACATCGGCAAGTCTAAAGCCACCCTGTTCGACAAAGAGGCACAGGTAGCCATTACCTTCAGCGATGTGGCCGGCTTGGAGGAAGCAAAACAGGAAGTGATGGAAATCGTGGATTTCCTCAAAAACCCGAAGAAATACACCAATTTAGGGGGTAAAATTCCCAAAGGTGCCCTCCTGGTAGGGTCGCCCGGAACGGGAAAGACGCTGCTGGCTAAAGCCGTTGCCGGCGAAGCGCAGGTGCCCTTTTTCTCGTTATCGGGATCCGATTTCGTGGAAATGTTTGTAGGCGTGGGCGCTTCCCGTGTGCGCGACCTTTTCCGCCAGGCCAAAGATAAAGCACCCTGTATCATTTTTATCGATGAAATCGACGCCATTGGGCGTGCCCGTGGAAAAAACAGCGTAATGGGCGGCAATGACGAGCGCGAGAATACGCTCAACCAGCTGCTGGTCGAAATGGACGGTTTCGGCACCGACTCGGGCATCATCATCATGGCAGCCACCAACCGGCCAGACGTGCTGGACTCGGCGCTCCTGCGACCGGGACGGTTCGATCGGCAGATATCCATCGACAAGCCCGACTTGGTAGGCCGTGAACAGATTTTTAAAGTGCACCTCAAGCCCCTGAAATTGTCGGCAGAAGTGGACGCCAAGAAATTGTCGGCCCAAACACCGGGATTTGCCGGCGCCGAGATTGCCAACGTGTGCAACGAGGCAGCACTGATCGCTGCACGACGCAACAAAGTCTCCATCGACATGCAGGATTTCCAGGATGCAATCGACCGGGTAATCGGCGGACTCGAGAAGAAAAACAAAATCATCTCACCCGAAGAAAAACGGATTGTGGCATTCCACGAAGCCGGACATGCCATTGCCGGCTGGTTCCTTGAGCACGCAGATCCGCTGGTGAAGGTCTCCATCGTGCCACGTGGTGTGGCCGCATTGGGCTATGCCCAATACTTGCCCAAAGAGCAGTTTTTATACACCACCGAACAGCTGGTCGATGGGATGTGCATGACCATGGGCGGCCGCGTGGCCGAAGATATTACCTTTGGCAAGATCTCTACAGGCGCGCAGAATGACCTGGAACGCATCACAAAATTAGCCTATGCAATGGTGGCCGTATACGGCATGAACGAAAAAGTAGGGAATATTTCCTTTAATGATAGTCAGGAAAACCAATTCCAGCGGCCATATTCAGATAAAACAGCCGAATTAATCGACCAGGAAGTCCGTGGATTGATCGCTGACATTTATGAGAAAACCAGGAAATTGCTGCTCGACAAACAGGACGGCCTGATTGCCCTGGCTGAGAAATTGCTCGAAAAAGAGATTCTTTTCCAGGCGGACCTGGAACAAATCCTGGGCAAGCGTCCGTTTGATCACCGTACCACATACGATGAGTTTGTAAACGGTGAGGGTGACGCTGATCAGCGTAAGGCCGCCGAAGGACTGGTGCACGATGGCGTGGGCGACAATTCCGGTACATTTGAAAACAAACCATCAGAGGAGGATACGCAGTAGACCGCTAACGCTAACGCTGCATCGATGCAAAAGAATGTAAAGAATACAACGGCTAAGGAGCAGATGCTGAAGAAAATTCGGCAAGCCCTGCTCCAAAAGCGGGAGCACCCCTATCCGAATTTCGAGGAAACGGAGTTGCACGTCCGGGAGACAGATCCCATAGACATTCTCTTTGCAGAGCGGCTGACGGCCGTGGCCGGTAAATTTGTGTACTGCGAAGATGAGGTAAGTTTCGTCGAAAACCTCCTCGCCCTTGCCGAAGAGAAGAGATTTCGTAAAATGTATGCCTGGGAACCTGCGATACAACAATTGTTGGACCGGTACGAATTTCCGTATTTCCGTACAGAAAAGGATTTCGTAGATGCCGAAGCGGGAATCACTGCCTGCGAAGCACTCATCGCACGCTCCGGTAGTGTCCTGGTCAGCAATGGCATGGGTAGCAGGCGCTTATCGATTTACCCGAGTATACATATCGTGGTGGCCTATGCCTCCCAACTGGTCATGGATATCAAAGATGGCCTATCCCTCATGCAACAGAAATACGACGCAGCGCTGCCCTCAATGATCAGCGTTGTCACCGGCCCCAGCCGCACGGCCGATATCGAAAAAACCCTGGTGCTGGGCGCGCACGGCCCGAAAGAGCTTTACGTGTTTCTGCTTGAAGATCGTTCGGATTAGCGACGAACTGCTACGTAAACGAATTTGATACAACGAGGCCGGACACGAAATGAAGGTCTTTCAGATAAATCAATTTGTACCACTCACCGTAGCTTCAGCCCGAAGCAGCATGAGTTACCTTTAAGAGCAAACACGCAACGAATAAACAAAGGCCCTCCTTGTGAAAAACTAAAATATTTAGTATATTTGCTGTATGGATACCATACAGAATTCCGACTATTTCAAAGGACGCGGTGCGCAGGTCAATACACACAACAAATTTGCCGCCCAACGCTACGTAGCGGAGCACATCGAGGGGCTCGACGAAGAATTCCTGGAAAATTCGGATACCCAGCTCATTGAGGAGCATCCCAAAAAGATCATCAGTACGAACGATAGTCCCGACCTGCCCATGGGGTATTCGCTAAACCCCTATCAGGGGTGTGAGCATGGCTGTATCTATTGCTACGCCCGCAATGCGCATGAATATTGGGGATACAGCGCCGGACTGGATTTTGAGCGCAAAATTATCGTCAAACGGAATGCTGCGGAAGTGCTGGAACGCCAGTTCAATGCCAAAGGGTACCAGCCCCAGGTCATCATGCTATCGGGAAATACCGACTGCTACCAGCCGGTCGAAAGGAAGCTGAAAATTACCCGTGCACTTCTGGAAGTGATGCTGGCCTACCGGCATCCGGTGTCCATCATCAGTAAGAATGGCCTGATTCTGCGCGACCTCGATATCCTGAGCGAAATGGCCAACCTCGGACTCGTTCAGGTCGCCATCTCGCTCAATTCGCTGAATGAGGAACTGCGCCAGAAAATGGAACCCCGGACGATTACTGCCAAGGGAAGGCTCCGGGTGATTCAGACCCTCAGCGAACGGAATATACCTACGATGATCATGTGTGCACCCATCGTGCCAGGCCTCAACAGCGAGGAGATGCCGGAAGTCATCAAAGCCGCTGCCGAACACGGCGCCCGGGGAGCGGGCTATACCATCGTTCGCCTAAACGGAGCAATAGGCGAGCTGTTTACCGACTGGGTGCATAAAGCGTATCCCGATCGGGCCGAAAAGGTTTTGCACAGTATCGAAGCCTGCCACGGCGGAAAACTGAACGATAGCCGCTGGGGCGTTAGGATGCGCGGTGAGGGCGAACTGGCGGCGAGCATCCGGCAGCTGTTCAAACTCAGCGTCAAACGGTATATGCCACAGACAGCCATGCCCGATCTACGGCTCGATTTATTTGCGCCGCGCCGCGGCAGGCAGCTGAATTTATTTTCCACTGTCTAAGCTGGTGCTCAGAGGCATGTGATTATTTGTGTAAAAAAGCAACGGTATCTCAGTTTAACGGCGGATATTTTTTCTTACTTTCGACGCAAGATTATCGGACATGAGAGAATATTTGATCAATACGCCGGTGGCGAGCATTATTTTTGCCTTTACCATTGTCACCAGCATTTATACGTTTTCAAATCCCCATCTTTTCGAGAAATTTATGCTGCATCCCTATCGCGTCAGCAAGGGAAAGCGGGTGTATACCCTCATCACCAGCGGGCTCATCCACCGGGATTGGTCGCACCTGCTGTTCAATATGCTCACCTTCTATTTTTTTGGTTTTGCACTTGAGTCCTTCTTTGCAAGCCTAAGTACCTGGGGGCACCTGCAATTTGCATTGCTCTACATACTGGGCCTGGTACTTAGCGACGTGCGTACGGTATTTAAGGAACGCAATAACCCCAACTACTACAGCTTGGGGGCGTCAGGTGCCATCAGTGCCGTATTGTTCAGTTTTATCCTCTTCCAGCCCAAGACGATGCTGGGCATTTTCTTTGTCATTCCCATGCCGGCATGGCTGTTTGCTATCCTGTATTTAGGGTATTGTGTATGGGCCTCCAAAAACGCCCGGGATAGCATCAACCACGATGCGCACTTTTACGGTGCCGTCTTCGGGATTGTATTCACCATCCTCCTCTATCCATGGGTCATCCAGCATTTTATCGGCCAGTTTATGTAAAGGGTACTTCCGGTGCAGGTGGTGCTTAGTGTGCCTGCAACACTATTTTAAATCATTTATACTAAGGTTTTTGCATTTATATTTGCAAAATATTTCCGTAAATGTACTGCTGTCACATTGCGATTGTTCCGATTAATATTTACATTAGCCGACTTTATAAACTTATCTCAACAAAAGGCAAATGAAAACCTTGGCACCATCGGATTATATCGTCTTCCTGTGTTATTTTGTCATCATCTCGGGCTACGGCCTTTGGATTTACTACCGCAAGAAAACCAAGGAATTAAACACCAAGGATTATTTCTTGGCAGAAGGCTCATTAACGTGGTGGGCCATCGGTGCATCACTGATTGCCTCCAACATTTCGGCAGAGCAGTTTATCGGTATGAGTGGCGATGGGTTCAAGCTGGGGCTGGCCATCGCAGCCTATGAATGGCTGGCAGCGGCTACGCTCATCATCGTGGCCGTGTTTTTCATTCCGGTATACCTGAAGAATAAGATTTATACCATGCCCCAGTTTCTGAACCAGCGCTATAATGGCACGGTAAGCACCATCATGGCGGTGTTCTGGTTGTTGCTGTATGTGGTGGTCAACCTTACTTCCATCCTTTATCTGGGGGCATTGGCCGTGTCGGCCATTTCGGATATCAACTTCACGGTGTGCATGTATGGACTTGCGATCTTTGCCATTTTCATTGCGCTGGGCGGCATGAAGGTGATCGGCTACACAGATGTGATCCAGGTATTGGTGCTGATTCTCGGCGGACTGGCCACAACCTATCTGGCGCTGAATATGGTATCCGATCATTTCGGAACAACAGGGGTGCTCAACGGATTGGGACTGCTGCACGAAAAAGCACCCTCGCACTTCGATATGATTTTTGATAAGACACAGGAACATTACATCAGTTTGCCGGGACTTTCCATCCTCATCGGTGGGATGTGGATCGTCAACCTCAACTACTGGGGATGTAACCAGTACATCACGCAGCGGGCGCTGGGAGCCGATCTCAAAACCGCCCGGAACGGAATTCTGTTTGCATCATTCCTGAAAATGATGATGCCCATTATCGTAGTACTGCCGGGCATCGCCGCCTATGTGTTATATCAGGAAGGATTCTTCCAGGCGGAGATGCTGGAAGGCGACGTAGTACGGCCGGATAAAGCCTATCCGGTGCTGCTCAACCTGCTCCCCGTGGGGCTGAAAGGGCTGGCTTTTGCCGCATTGACAGCAGCAGTGGTCGCCTCGCTGGCGGGAAAATCCAACAGCATCGCCACCATCTTTACGCTTGATATCTTCAAGAAAATATTCAACAAAGAAGCCTCCGAACGTCACCTGGTCAATATCGGCAAAATCACCATCGTGGTCACCATGATCCTGGCTGTCATCATCGCACCGCACCTGGGCATAGAGAAAGGCGGGTTCCAGTATATTCAGGAGTATACCGGATTTGTATCTCCCGGTATCTTTGCCATGTTTATCCTCGGATTCTTCTGGAAGAAATCCACCTCCAATGCGGCCCTGTTTGCAACCGTTGGCGGTTTTGCCCTGTCGGTCCTTTTGAAGTTTCTGCCGGAGTGGACCGATCTGTCCGGATTGTATTCCATCGGATTTGCCGTGCCCAATACGGCAGGCATCTACGAAATTCCGTTTATCGATCGGATGGGTATCGTGTTTCTGTTCTGTGTGTTGGGAATGTTTATCATCAGCGTCATCGAAAACAAACGCGGTGTCATACCCAATGGGCTGGAAGTGGATCGCAGCATGTTTAAGGTTCACCCGGGATTTCTGACCGGAACCATCATCATCGTTGGCTTGCTGGTAGCGATCTATGCGATTTTCTGGTAGGAAGTAAAACCCTATCTTTGCCCCATGCGGTTTGATATCATCACAGTGCTGCCGGGCCTATTGGAAAGTCCTTTTGCGCATTCCATTTTGCAGCGCGCCCAGAAAAAAGGGGTCTGCGAAATCGTTGTGCACAACTTGCGCGACTATGCCCATAATAAGCATAAAAGCGTAGACGACTATCCCTACGGGGGCGGAAGCGGCATGGTGATGCAGATCGAACCCTTCGCGGCCTGCATCGAGCAGCTGCAGGAAGCCCGGAAATACGATGAGGTCATTTTCATGACCCCCGACGGCCCTACACTCAACCAATCCACTGCCAATCACCTCTCCACCAAAGGGAATCTCATGGTGCTCTGCGGGCATTACAAAGGAATAGATCAACGCATTCGCGACATCTTCGTAACGAAAGAACTTTCCATTGGCGACTACGTACTGTCCGGGGGCGAATTGCCCGCCGCCGTATTGGTGGATGCCGTGGTCCGGCTGATTCCGGGAGTGCTGTCAGACGAGACATCGGCGCTGTCCGATTCGTTCCAGGGAGGGCTGCTGGATGCACCGGTGTATACCCGGCCGGCCGACTGGCGGGGGCACAAAGTGCCCGACGTGTTGCTGAGTGGCAACGAAGGTGCCATCCACGCCTGGCGGGATGAGCAGGCCATTACCCGTACGAAAGAGCGGCGCCCCGATCTTTTTGAGGAATAAATCAGACGAAGATGCTCAGATGCGCCTTTTCGTGTATTCTTTTCGTGGTTTCACTGTCGACCTATGCACAGTCCTACCGGGTAACCGGGCAGGTAACCGATGAGCACGGAAATCCGGTGCCATTTGCCAGCATCTATCAGGAACGTGGCGGCGCGGGTACGGCTGCTAATAGCGAGGGACTGTTTAAGCTCCGGTTGCAGGCCGGTACGCATCAACTCCTTGCCCGGGCGGTCGGATACCGGCAAACCGCGAAACGTTTAACACTTGACCGGGATACCCAGCTCTCCATTGTGCTGCATACGGAAGCGTATTTGCTGGATGAGGTGGTCATTGGCAATGGAGAAGACCCGGCTTACGCGATCATTCGTAGGGCGATCCGCAGCAGGAAGCAACATCTGAATGAAGCAGCCCCTTATACCGCCCGAGTCTATATCAAGGGGGTACAACGACTGCTGCAGGCGCCCAAGAAGTTTTTAGGGATAGACCTCGACGAAATCGGCCGGGAAATCGGTCTGGATTCCAACCGCACCGGCATTGTATACCTCTCGGAATCTGAATCCCGTATTACCGTGAATCCTCCTGACGAGTTTCACGAAGAGATGATCAGCTCGACGTTCGCCGGCAACAACCGGGCGTTTAGTTTTAACCGGGCGGCAGACCTGAAGCTTAATTTTTATGAAAACCACCAGCCCATATTTGAGGGCCTCAGTGCCCGGCCGTTTGTATCGCCGATAGCCGACAACGCCCTGAGTTACTACCGGTACCGGTTACTGGGTACAAGTGCCGAGGGAGGGTATTCCATCCATAAAATTGAGGTAACGCCGCGGCGTAAAGGGGAACCGCTTTATCAGGGGGATATCTACATCCTGGACGATTCGTGGCGGATTTACGGCGTAAACTTGCAGCTTACCAAAGAAGCGGGGATCAACATCATCGACACGCTGCGTATCCGACAGGAGTTTATCCCGCTTGAAAGCGGACAGTGGCAGCCGTCCAATATCCACTTTGATTTTGTGGGTGGGTTTTTAAGCTTCAGGGTGGGCGGATATTTTGCAGCGGTATACAGTGAATACGTCGCCAATCGCAGGGAGCAAGGAAACCAACGCAATGAGGTCCTGCGGATTGCCGAAGGCGTTAACAAACGGGATTCCCTGTATTGGGCCGAACATCGTCCGCTGCCGCTTACCGAAGAAGAGCGGATTGATTATATCCGGAAGGACAGCCTGCAGCGGCGACGCGAATCGAAGGAGTACCTGGATTCCGTAGACCGCAAAGCGAACCGTTTTAAACCCCAGGGGTTTCTATTGGGCGGCTATACCTACCGCAACCGGGCGCAGCGTTGGCGGATTTCCACAGACGGGCTGGCGACGTCCGTGCTCTACAATACGGTGGAAGGCCTTGCACTCAATTACGGTGCCCGCTATGTCAAGCGTGTGGATACCCTTCTTGACCGTGACTTTACCATATATGGAAATGCGCGTTATGGGTTTGCCAATAAGCGATTCAACGGTTATCTCGGCACGGCATTTCCATTAGGCAAAAGTCTTTTCAACCTGTCCGCCGGCAGTGATATGCAGGATTTGAACAGCCGGGGTAGCTTACCTCCGCTCTTCAACACCATCAGTACCGCATTCTTTGGGCGCAACTACCTGAAATTGTACGAGCGTACGTTCGCTACGGTGGGTTGGAACTACACCCTGCCCGCTAATATACGGCTGGCCGCATCGGCCACATGGGAAAACCGCCTCGGACTGCCCAACAGCACAACCTACACCTTTTGGGAGCGGAATAAGCCGCACCTTACGTCGAACAATCCGTTCACTCCGCAGGAAGATACCCCCCTATTTGACGAAAACCAGTCGTTTAAGATAAGCATTGGTGCGCTATATGATTTTGGTATCAAGTACGAGACGTATCCCCATCGGCGTGTATACCTTCCATCCAAGTGGCCCACGCTGTCGGTAAATTATACAAAGGGCATTTCGGGTGTCTTCGGCGGAGATACGGACTATGACGTGGTAACCGCCCGGCTGCATAAAACAGAAATTGGATTGGGTATGTATGGGCGTGCCTCATTTGACATCCAGGGCGGTACATTTTTGAACCGCAAGCGATTGTACTACACCGATTACCGGCATTTCAAGGGAACACAGCTGCTGGTGTCCGATCAGCAGCTCAGCACCTTCCTGCTGTTGGATTATTACCGCTACAGCACGGCAGGAAGTTTTGTGGAGGCGCATGGCGAATATAATCTTTCCACCCTGCTCACCAGCAAGATACCCCTGCTCCGCCGACTCAAATTGCAGGAAATTATCGGTGTTCACTACCTGCATACGGCTGAAATTGCCCACTACGGAGAAGGCCATGTAGGGCTTGAATGGCAGCGGCTGCGGGTGATGTATGCGCGCTCATTCGGTTCCGAGACTGGTCTACGCGCGAAAGATGCCATCCGGATCGGATTGAGGCTGTTTTAGCTGACCATTTGCCAAAACCTTATGTCTCGTGAGCTTCAATTAATCCAGCGACGCGGTAATGAGCCTCAAAAATTCGTTGCGTGTGCGTTCGTGGGCAAATTCGCCGGTAAAGGCCGACGTTGTCGTCACGGAATTTTGCTTCTGTATACCCCGCATACACATGCAGAGGTGTTTACATTCGATAACCACAGCCACACCAACGGGATTTAGCGTTTCCTGTATGCAATCGCGGATTTCATTGGTAAGCCGTTCCTGTACCTGCAATCGGCGGGCAAACACGTCTACCACCCGGGGGATTTTGCTGAGCCCTACAATATGGCCGTTGGGAATGTAGGCCACGTGAGCCTTGCCGAAAAAAGGCAGTATGTGGTGTTCACACATCGAGTACACTTCAATGTCTTTTACCACGACCATCTGGCTATATTCCTCTTCAAACATAGCGCCGCGCAGGATGGCTGCCGCGTCCAGGTCGTAACCATGTGTCAGGTATTGCAGCGCTTTGGCCACCCGCTCGGGTGTCTTCAGCAGCCCATGGCGGGACGGATCCTCTCCCAATAGTTCAAGAATCTCCGCATAGTGGCTGGCAATGCGGGCTACTTTTTCCGGATTGTACCGATCGATTTTGACATATCCGTCAATTTCTTCCTCGTTGAGTGGAAAGTTATTTTCCATAGTTGTATCCATTAATAAGCGGCGTCAGTCGCCGAAATATTCCACAGAGTTGTTTTCAGTTTCCACCAGCCTAACCGAATGCAATAGAGCACCATGTGCTTCAACATGCGTCTTTAGCTGATGGAAAATCTCGATGGCCAGTACTTCCGTAGAAGCCATTTTCCCTTGCATGAAATCCACATCCAGGTTCACATTCCGGTGGTCGAGCTTATCAATCACATACGTCGTGATGATTTTTTTCAATTCTTTCAAATCGATGACAAATCCGGTCTCCGGATTGACCTCTCCCTTTACGGTGACAAAAAGTTCGTAATTGTGGCCATGCCAGTTCGGATTGGAGCATTTGCCGAAAACGGCCTCATTCTGTTCCGTTGTCCACCCCTCGCGGTATAATTTATGCGCCGCGTTAAATCGTTCGCGCCGTGTAAGATATATCATAGTGCGCAAAGATACGTTAATTTGATGATTTGCGAATTCACAGGTTTGCAAATTCGTGTTTCCATCGATCCCCTTCTTCCTCCCTTGTCGATCCCCTTCGTTCCCCCCTTGCTGTTGTTATGCACGAAAGGAACCTAGTGGCGTGAACAAAGTGAGCGTTACAGTTCCGTCTATTCCCTTCTTTCCCCCTTGCTGTTGTTATGCACGAAAGGAACCTAGTGGCGTG